>Ga0189290_100012_pt1 | contig 315075 bp, 289 predicted proteins | sample UW140minimetaG_FD_130318 | JGI IMG/M metagenome (GOLD analysis project Ga0189290, IMG submission 130318) | Marine microbial communities from the Costa Rica Dome - UW140 mini metaG | ecosystem: Environmental > Aquatic > Marine > Oceanic > Photic zone | place: Costa Rica: the Eastern Pacific... | reverse complement strand
CGCTGATCGACGTCAGACTGCACGTTCCGGCATTATCAACCTGCTTTTGACCAAGTGATGGCTCCCGTTAGCGCCGATGGCGCTTTGCGGAGTATACTGGCCTGCAAAGTCACTGATTCAGGTCATTATCAAAAGAGGCCATTAGATTGTCCTCTTATTGATGTTGTCCCACATATCCTTAGGGAGATAACCGTCATACGATCCTGACGACATCACCGGAGTAACAACAAAGTGGACAGTAGATGAGGCTGTGGACGCTATAGAAGTGAGCCCTTCCTTTATCGCTGTTCTATCGACCTCGCCGTTAACTTTAACGACATAGAATGTTGTCAAAGGCCGTGCCCAAGAATAGGGCTTAAGCACATCTCTCATTCTCTCGTTAATAGATGACCAGTTTTCTCCAGAAGCACTGATATCCCATGTAACTGCTATATGCATACTCTTCTCTTAATAGATTCGTATATATTGATTGCTAACAGCGTGCCATACGAACTCGTTTGCAAAACTCCGAGCGTATATCCAGCATTCGCATAACTCCACATACCTTCCCGAATATTGCCCCAAAAACCCAATATAGTTCATAAACTTAAATGGCGCACCCAAGGTACTGGATTCGGCGTTATACGAACGCGTTCGTATAACTCCAGCCCCCATCGGTCAATGCCCGGAATGATCCATCCCATCCCCTTGCATCTTCATCTCCCCATCCAGCGGCACAACCTTCAGTTCAACCTCCATGGTTTCGGCGCCCTCAAAGCTCACCGTCAGCGGTATGCTCTCCCCTTCTTTCAAAGGCGCCTCCAGCTTTTCCAGCATCAGGTGATAGCTGTGGGGTTTCAATTCCACGGTGTCGCCGGCGGGGATGGTCAGTCCGTCTTTCAGCGGGCGCATGGTCATGGTGCCGTCTTTCATCGCGCTTTCGTGAATGGAGACGTTCTTCGCCCTGGGTGTGGTGGCGCTGGTGAAGGTGATGTCTTTATCGCTGTGGTTGGTGATGGCCATGTAGCCAACGCCCACGGGCACACCCGGGGGTGTTGGGCGACTCCAGGGGTGGTCGATGGTGACGTTTTCGTTGGAATAGTCGTGAGCAAGTGCGGGTGTGGCGATCAGGGTGCTGCAGGCGATCAGGGCGCTGGCGGCCAGTTTTTTGAGTGGGTTCACGGTGTTTCTGCCTTTTCAATGGTTGTTTTAGTGGGAATGGTCGTCGGGGCCGTGGCGTTCCGGTTTCAGGAAACGTGTGCCGCCAGAGCGCGAATTCAGTTGCTGGATATTGGTTGGCGCACCGGTTCCATCCAGCTCTACCAAGCCGATACCGGCGTTGTTCCATAGCCGTTCGCCAGCATCACGCCCCTCGGGCAGCCTGGGGCTCACTCGCATGCGCCGGCGCTTGGTAAACCAGTTCAGCGGGGACCAGGGCGCGTACAACCAGCGATTGATCCTATCCAGCCACTCCATAAGGGTGTGGGGGAATTCGTTCTTGAGGCCGCTGCTGGTAATTTGCCAGATTCTGGGCCGTTCCGGCCTGTGCCGCAGTCGAACATCGTAGACGAATGAGTAATGTACGTCACCCGAGAGAATCACGAAGGTTTCCGGTGTGCGGGAGTGGCCGAAGATATTGAGCAGAACGTTGGCAGCACCCCGGTGGGCCATCCAATTTTCAGCGTCCACCACCAAGGGTTTGCCGAAGAAGGTGAACACACTCTGGATGGCTTCAATCAGTTTTACACCAAACATGGGCGCAGGCGACACCACAATGACAGCGTCTTCGCCCATCACATCCTGCTGGAATTCGGTCAGCGCTTCCCAGTCCAGCAGGCCGGAAGGCCGCGCCCGATTGAGCTCGCTTCGCCATCGGCGGGTGCGGGTATCCAGCACCACCACTTTAGGTGACGTCTGCAGGGAGTAGTGCCATTGCTGAAACTGCAGCAGATCATCAATCAGTTGGTCCTGCCCGGCGTGATTAAACACGCCACCCTGCTCTGCGGAGGCGGCCAGTTCCTTGATGGCCGGCATGATGTCATCGAAGACGTCAGGGTTGTTGCCCCAGCCCTGGCACAACAGGTAGGCCACCAGGGCATTGCCAACGATGCGCCGGGAAAACGGGTGTTCATAGGTGGTGGTTTCCCAAAGGGCAGACAGGTTCCAGTCGTCGGTCACGTCGTGATCGTCAAAGATCATGTAGGTAGGCAAGTGTGCCAGCGCCCGGGAAGCTTGTGGCAGGCCAGCGACGAAGTCATCGATGGCGGCCTGCTGGTCCTGAAAAACGGCGGCATCCTTGGAAGCCAGCGCAGGCTGGTCCCGTTCGACCAGTTCCCAGCACACAGGCGACCACACCAAGAGGTACATGGCCATCACTTCGCTGAAGGAAATCAGGTGGTTGTGGGCACTGGCAGTGGTGAACACCGGTTTTCGCACACCGCCGAAGAATCGCTCGATCAACGCTTCATTGCTACGCACATCCGGGAGCAGCTTTTCCCTGTGAAAGTAGGTGTCTGCGTTTTCCCGCAGGGTTTTGCTGTCGCTGACCGAACCGCCGGAGAGCGTTTCCTCATACAAACCCAGACGATCGATCAGGTGGTGTATGGCCCGCAGCATGGGGCCAGCCACGTCGTCCGCGTATATCTGGTCGCCGGTCATCAACAACAATGCTGGCCGGTCGGCGATATCGCCTTCGGCTTCCAGTAACGATTGATCCACTCTCACCATACCGTCGGAAGCGGCGGAATGGGGCCGCCGGCAGGAACCATGGGCGATCCGGTCCAATCGCTCCCGGATCACGAAGTCAGGCCGCTCGGCGCCCGGCAGGCACAGGTGTGGCGCCCATTCCCGTATCCATCGCTCGTCGCTCCCGACCGAATCCACGGTGTCGTCCGAAACGCCCAGGTCGTACCCGATGCGGGTGTTTGCCGGCAACGAGTCGTTCAATTCAACGTCGATCAGATAGAGGTAGGCGGAGGCGCCGAATCGCACCCTGGTGACGTCCTTCTCTGTCAGTACCCGGTCCATCCATGGCTCATCCGCATCTTGCAGATACAGGCGCAATCTCAGGGCGAGCGCACAGGAGCCGACCAGCCAGAGCGTAAGCCGGTTGAGAGAGGTATGCCGGAGAACAGGCCCGGCCAACACCGGCGACAGGGGTTTTGAAGATCGCTCATTCATTTAATCCTCCTGACACACTTTGCTGTTTTAGTGGTGTCTACCTGACCTATTTCGGGCCCTTGCGTGCTGCGGAAGGCGCGCCTCAACCAACGTCTGGTGACAACAATGCGAGTCGGTGACAATTTTTCCAAGAACCTGCACAAACTGGGTTACTACTCCGGAAACGCGGTGCGCTCCCTGGTTCCTCGAGCCTACTGGCAATGGCAGTGCGACCTGCTGATGTCGGAATACGAGGCGATGACGGGCGAACGCAGAGCGGCGATTGACGCAAGGGTTGCGTACTACAATCGCCTTTCAAACCCGTTCACGCTACCAGCAACCGCCGAACCCGCCGGCGACTTTACCTTCGCCGGCAAAAGCAGCGCCTACTGCTTCGATTTTCGCAATCTGATCCAGTGTTTCCCTCGGAACCGAAAAGTGGACTACCAGTTCGGTGATGTAACCGAAATCCCGAACGAACCCCGTTTCGTGAAAAGCCGCCCGGTACGTCGTGATGCCTCCAACCGTAACTCAGTATTGCTCAAACTCAACTCGGTTCGGCATTACCAGTTTGTAGAGGACCCGACACCTTTCCGCCAAAAGAAGCCCCTGGCGGTGTGGCGCGGCAAGTCCAACCGCCAGCACCGCATCGAATTTGCTACCCGCTTTAATGACCACCCCCTCTGCGATATTGGCTGCACCCAACATAAGGAACCCGCACCCCAGCCCTACCACAAGGACTTCATGAGCATTGAGGAACAGCTGCAGCACCAGTTTGTGGTGAGCGTGGAAGGCATTGATGTGGCGACGAACCTGAAGTGGATCATGGCCTCCAACTCCCTGTGCCTGATGCGCCGGCCCCGCTTTGAAACCTGGTTCATGGAAGGCTCACTGGTGCCCGGTTATCACTATGTGGAACTGGCCGATGACCACTCTGACCTGCCGGAAAAAGTACGCTATTACCAGAATCACCCTGAACAGGCAGAGGCCATCATTGCCAACGCCAACCGGTATGTAGAGAAGTTTTTCGATCAGCAGATGGAACAGACCATTGCACTGCTGGTGATCCAGAAATACCTTCACCTGAGCGGGCAGGAGGTGTACGACCTCCCACGCCTGAAGGCCGGTTGACCGATAGATAGGGAACATCGAGCCCTGGATTTGAGCGCCTAACTCCCCGGCGACACACGCGCCAGTATCGTCGGGTTTTCTGACAACGGCAGTGCCATAACCACTCCCTCGTTCGACGATGGGTATATGCCGGTCAGTGCCGTAATATTTACCTGATGGGATACCAGCACCACTGGCAGGCCTGGCTCCATTTCATTCACAATGGCGATGGTCTGCTGGGTATGCATGTCTGAGTTGCTACGGTTCTGGAAAAACGAGTTCAGCGACATCATCTCCTTCACCGGCCCCACATCCATTCCCCGCGCGGTATCGAGGCAGCGGCACCACTGACTGCTGAAGACCCTGGCCTCCTCAACGCCATGCTCCGCCAAATAGACCTTCCAAGCCCGCGCCTGCTCGCGCCCTTCGGCATTCAGGTTTCGCTGCGTGCTGCAATCGTCGACATCAAAGTTCGCGGGGTCGCCTGTTCCCGGTGCCAGGGCGTGTCGCAACATCAAAACCGCCCGGCCTTCCCGGAGAGCCTCCCAGGCCTCTGATTCATCGGCGTACGCAGTTCCTGCAAAAAGGGAAATCAGCCCCAGCGAAAACACAAGAAGTGCAGTAAGAACACTGTGAGTTTTCATAAGTTTGTCGATCCTCCACCCGCAAAGCATGCAACCACGTAATTAATACGCACCCCAAACCTACCAGGCTCACATCATCAAAAGGTAAACTTCACCAAGCACCGAACCAACAAAGGAACCAAACATGCCAATCTGGGTCGACGCCGACGCCTGCCCCGTGCCCATTCGGGAAATCCTCTGCCGCGCCGCCACCCGCTGGCAGGTCGATACCACCTTCATCGCCAACCACGCCATTAACCTGCCCCCGAGCCCTTACATCAAACGCCGGCAGGTACCCCAGGGTTTCGACGTGGCCGACAACGACATCATTGACCAGATGGAGACAGGCGATCTGGTGATCACCCAGGACATCCCCCTGGCTGCCGAAGCCATCGAAAAAGGCGCGGACGTGTTCAACCCGCGCGGCCAGGCTTTCACCAAAGAGAATATCCGCCAGCGCCTGGCTATGCGCAACTTCATGGAAGAAATGCGCAATGCTGGCCAGGTCACCGGTGGCCCGGCGCCCTTCAGCCAGACCGACCGCAAGGAATTCGCCGACAAGCTTGACCGCTGGCTGCAACAGAACGCCAGTAGGTGATAATGATTCCATTTTAAATTCTCGACAAATCCGCTACGCTTGCCGCTTTCTGGCGCAAGCGGAGCGAACCATGACACAGTCTTCCCCCCACACCACCAGCAGCTTTGCCGCCCTGGGCCGACTGCTGAAATACGCTCGCGGCTATCGTCGCCAGATCATTACCGCCACCACTTGCTCCATCATCAACAAGTTGTTCGATATCGCACCGGAGATCCTGATTGGTATCGCCATCGACGTGGTGGTAAACAAGGAAGAAAGCTTTGTGGCGGGCCTGGGCTTTGAGACCGCTCAGGAGCAGATCACCATCCTGGCTGTGCTGACCTTCTTTATCTGGGCCGGCGAATCGATATTCGAGTACCTGTTCCAGATCCTCTGGCGCAACCTGGCTCAACGCCTGCAGTCCGACCTGCGGCAAGACGCCTACGAGCATGCCCAGAAGCTGGACATGAGCTTCTTTGAAGCCCGCAGCTCAGGGCAACTGGTCGCCACCATGAACGACGACGTCAACCAGTTGGAGCGTTTCCTGGATGGCGGCGCCAACGCCATGATTCAGGTGGTGGTGACGGTCGTTGCCGTAGGCGCTGTGTTTTTCGTATTGTCACCGCTCATTGCCCTGCTGGCGTTTACTCCCATTCCGCTGATTATCTGGGGCGCGTTCTACTTCCAGCGCAAGGCTGGCCCGCTGTACGCCGACGTGCGCGAGAAGGTCGGTGACCTGTCGAGCCGGTTGGCCAACAACCTGGGCGGCATTGCCACCATCAAGAGTTTCACAGCCGAAAACCGGGAAGCGGAGCGGCTGAAAGCCAGCAGTGAAGCCTATGTGGACGCAAACCGCCGGGCCATTCGCATCAGCTCCGCGTTTATTCCGGTGATCCGCATGGCGATCCTGGCGGGTTTCCTGGCCACCTTTACCGTGGGCGGCATGATGGCCCTGGAAGGCTCTCTGAACGTCGGTGCTTACGGCGTGCTGGTGTTCCTGACCCAACGTTTGCTGTGGCCTCTGACCGGCCTTGCGGAAGTAATCGACCTGTTTGAACGAGCCATGGCCAGCACCCGCCGCATCCTGGACCTGCTGGCTGAGCCGGTTCACGTTCGGGATGAATCCGGCAAAACGCTGGAACAGCCGGTGAAGGGCGAAGTCACCTTCGAGGGCGTGAGCTTCCACTACCCGTCCAGCGGTGCCGGTATCGACGACATTTCGGTAGCGGTACCAGCCGGCAACACCCTGGCGCTGGTCGGGGCGACAGGTTCCGGTAAGTCCACACTGATCAAGCTGTTGTTGCGTTTCTACGACCCCACGGGCGGCCAGATCCGCATCGACGGCCAGCCCATCCAGTCCGTCAGCCTGAAGTCCCTGCGGGAGGCCATCGGCCTGGTCAGCCAGGACGTATACCTGTTTGAGGGCAGCATTCGTGACAATCTCGCCTACGGCTCCCCCGGCGCGAGTGACGAACAGATTATCGAAGCGGCCAGGACGGCGGAGGCCTGGTCATTCATCGAGGCGCTGCCCGAAGGGCTTGCCACCGCCGTGGGTGAACGAGGAGTTCGGCTTTCCGGTGGCCAGCGCCAGCGCCTTTCACTGGCCCGCGCACTGCTGAAAGACCCGCCCATTCTGGTGCTCGACGAAGCCACGAGTGCCGTGGACAACGAAACCGAGGCGGCCATCCAGCGCTCCCTGAAGCGGATCGGGCACAATCGCACGGTGATCATGATCGCGCATCGGCTGTCCACCATTGTGGATGCCGATACCATTGCCGTGGTAGCCGGCGGGCGCATTCTGGAATCCGGCCGCCATGAGGAACTGCTGGAGAACAACGGCCCCTATTCCGCACAATGGCGCGTACAGACCGGTCAGGCCTGACAGCACGCCATACATTGCCAGGCACACATTGATAGTAATTCGCATTTAGATTATTCTGCAGGCCCTCAGATCCATGGGAGCCTGCATGTCTGCGTTCTTTGAAGTATCCAGCCTGGGCGTGCACATTGGTGACGCTGCCATCCTTGACAACATCAACATCGAGTTTCGTGAAGGCGAGGTCACTGCCCTGCTCGGTCACAATGGCTCCGGCAAGTCCACGTTATTGAAAGTGCTGGCCCGCCAGATGTCGCCTTCTTCGGGCAATGCAAGCCTTCTTGGCAGCTCATTCCGGACCACCGGCGCGCGGGAATTCGCCCGTACGGTCGGTTACCTCCCCCAGCATCCACCGGGCACAGACGGCCTCACCGTACGGGAACTGGTTGCCCTCGGGCGTTATCCCTGGCGCGGGCCGTTAGGCCGCTATACCGGCGAAGACCACCAGTTCATCGACCAGGCCATACACGATACCGGGCTCGACCACTTCCAGCACCGCTCTGTGGACACGCTCTCCGGCGGCGAACGCCAGCGCGCCTGGATTGCCATGCTGCTGGCGCAACAAACTCGCTGCCTGCTGCTGGACGAGCCGATTTCCGCCCTGGACGTCAAACACCAGGTGGAAACCCTGCGCCTGGTGCACCGCCTGGCCGAAGAACGGGAACTGACGGTGATTGTGGTACTGCACGATGTCGACCTGGCCGCCCGCTTCTGCGACCGCTTGGTGGCCCTCAAAGGCGGCCGGTTGATTGCAGATGGCAGCCCACGCGACATCATGGACTCGGGAATCCTGGAATCCATTTACGGCGTACCAATGGGGGTGATGGAGCGGGCGCCGGGCCAGTGGGTCTCGTATGTGCACTGAGCGTGTGGCTAAAACCCTGATTGCCATGGTGTTCATTGGTGCCCTGTCGCTGCCCGCCAGCGCCGGCACCTGGCAGCATGAAGGCGGCACCCTCACCCTGGACGAGCAACCTGAGCGGATTGTTGCCCTCAATTGGGCCGCCACAGAAGCCTTGCTGTTGCTGGGCGTGACGCCCGTAGGCGTCGCTGACCGCGATGGCTATGACGTGTGGGTGAATGAGCCGCAGCTTCCAGAGGAGGTTGCCAACATCGGCACCCGCGTCGCCCCCAGCCTCGAGGCTATCGCAGAACTCAAACCGGATCTGATTGTTACCAGTGCCGAAATGGCACCCGCCGCAAAACTGCTGGAGCGCATCGCCCCCACTTACGTCATCAGTGTGTACAAAGATGGCAGTCAACCCTTCGAGAAAGCCAGTGACATGCTGACCACCCTCGGCGAGATGCTGGGCCGCGAGGCTCGCGCCGAATCGATTCTGGCGGATATTGACACCACTCTGGAAACGCAACGCCGCCGGCTGGAAGCGGCGGGACTGACAGACCGGCCGGTTGCACTGGTTAATTTCATGGACGCCCGCCACGTGCGTATTTATGCCCCCAACGGCCTTTACCAGAGTGCCCTGAATGCACTCGGGCTGGAAAACGCCTGGCCCCGGCAAGGCAACTTCTGGGGCTTCTCGGTGGTGGGCCTGGAATCCATAGCTCCTTATGAAGACAGCCGTATTGTGGTGATTGCGCCCACCGCCCCCGGGCTTGCAGACACCCTGGCCGCCAGCCCGTTCTGGACGTACCTGCCAGCGGTCAACCGCCATCAGGTTTACGAGATCGACGCCATCTGGCCGTTTGGCGGGGTTTTTCCGGTGAAACGGCTGGCCACCATGCTGACAGACAGCCTGCTGGCCGGGGGCTCTGACAATGTACGCTAGCACCTCCGGCATGCCTGCTTCCCAGCCTGACATGCCCGCCAGGCTGCCCATCGCCGCCACACTCCTCTGGCTGGGCGCGTTACTTGCCAGCGCCGCTCCCTGGCTCAACCAGTTGGATGCCGGTGCTGTTGTGTCAGCATTCTGGGCCTTCAATCCGGACGACTATTCATCGGTTCTGGCTCACTTCAGCTGGGCGCCGCGTGTATCCATCGCCATCCTGATTGGCTGCGGCCTGGGGCTGGCCGGGGCGGTTACCCAACAGGTGCTGGGCAATCCGCTGGCTTCGCCCACCACCCTAGGTGTGGAAGCGGGTGGCCAATTCGGGGTGACCGTTGCCACGCTGTTCGCGCCCGGTTTACTGGCCTTCAGCCTGGATCTGGTGGCCATTGCAGGTGGCCTCATCGCCATCGGCATGGTCATCGCCCTGACGTGGCGGCTTGGTTTTTCACCCGTGACGGTGATCCTTGCCGGCCTTGTCATCACCTTCTTCCTGGGCGCCCTCAACATGGCGTTTCTGCTGCTCAAAGGTGAGTGGCTGGGCAATCTTTTCATCTGGGGCGCCGGCTCCCTGGTACAGAACAATTGGGGGCCGTTCATGGAGCTGTGGCCCCGCGTGCTGGTCATCTCGGTGCTGATATTGCTGCTGATGCGCCCGTTGCAGGTGCTGCAACTGGGGCAGTCGTCCGCCAGTTCACTGGGTGCCAGGGTCGGGCTTATTCGGGCACTGGCTCTGTTCCTGGTGGTACTGATGACGGCAACGGTTGTCAGCCGGGTGGGCGTCGTGGCCTTTGTGGGGCTGGCAGCGCCGGTACTGGCACGCCTGCTGGGCGCGCGTACATTAGCCAGTCGCATCCTGTGGAGCACGCTCATGGGCGGTGGGCTATTGCTGCTGGCGGATACCTTGGCTCATTGGGCATCTACCTGGGGTGATGGCTCCCTGGTGCCGACGGGAACCACCACGGCCCTCATTGGCGGCCCCATCATCCTGCTGGCGTTACAGGGTTTCAGAAACACCCATCACATGCCCGGGCAGGAATCCAACCTTGCGGGCTTCCAGCCCAGGCGGCGCGCGCCGTTGCTGGTCAGTGGTATCGTGACCGGGCTGATCACACTGACCGTTGTCGTTTCCATGGGTTGGTCCCCGGGCCTGGATGGCTGGAACTGGACACCTGTCACCCAATGGGACAATGCCTGGGTGTGGCGCGGCCCCCGCCTGTTGGCCGCCATGCTGGCAGGGGTCGCACTGGGTCTCGCCGGCACGCTGATTCAGCGGATGACGGGTAATCCAATGGGGAGCCCGGAGATGTTGGGCATCAGCGGCGGCGCCGCGCTGGCCATGGTTCTTATCGTGCTCACCGGCGCGGATGTAGGCCGGGCCGGGCAGCTTGGCGCTGCGACGCTCGGCGCGGCCGGCGCACTCGGGTTATTGATTCTCCTGGCCCGCAAGCATCGATTCGCCGGCAACCAGCTACTGTTGGGCGGCCTGGCCCTGTATGTATTCATGGATGCGGGGCTGAGATTGGTCATGGCCTCCGGCGGCACCGTCGCGTCACAACTGCTGAACTGGATGTACGGTTCCACCTGGCTGGTTTCCGAAACCGAAGCGTTTGGGCTGCTGGGATTCATCCTTCTTATCTGCGGCGTTTTGGCGCTGATCGTAAGGCCCCTGACGCTCTTGCCTCTGGGAGATACGTCGGCATCGTCCCTCGGGCTTCCGGTCACTAAAGCCCGCCTGTTTTTGCTGATGCTTGCTGCTGTATTGACCGCGTCGGCTACGGTGGTGATTGGCCCTCTGAGTTTCGTAGGGCTCATTGCGCCGCACCTGGCACGGGTACTGGGGCAGCAAACCGTTGGCAGGCAATTGATCGTGGCCGGGTTGGTGGGTGGCCTTCTGTTGGCCCTGGCGGACTACCTGTCGCGCATTGTGGTCTTCCCCAACCAGTTACCGGCGGGCTTGCTGGCTGCGCTGGTTGGTGGCGTCTACTTCTTGTGGGGGCTAAGCCGGCACGGTAAAGCGTGACCGACGGGACGTGTCACCAGAGCACCAGGAGGCTGGCTATGATCAGAACAAACACACCGGCGCCGGCGGCCAGTTTCAGCCCTTCAATCGCTTCCTCTTCCGGGGTCATTGTACGTCTCCTTGTGTCCATGGGTATGGATGGTTCCCGTTGATATTGAAGTAACAGTACATGATACTCGCACAAATGTTAATAGTTCTCATTAACGTTTTGGTAACGTCAGGGTCGTAATGCCTGGTCGTAATGTTATCGCCTGATACTGCCGGCCATTCCGTTCGTATCAAATGCTAGACTTTATCGATGCAGGAATAACCTGGCGGAGGGAGATCAATCTATGAACCGACTCGGCAACATCGCGACTCTACTGGCGTTGGCTGGGCTGGCAGCGGCCGGGCCAGCCTTCGGGCAAACGTTCAGCTCAGACAAAGCCGAATTTCGTCTGGATATGGTCGCGGAAGGCCTGGAACATCCCTGGAGCCTCGCCTTTCTCCCCGATGGTTCACAGTTGGTGACCGAGCGCGAAGGCCGGCTACGCCGAATCGAGAATGGTGAATTGCAGGACAAGCCAATTGCCGGTGTTCCCGAGCTGGTGGTCTCCGGCCAGGGTGGCCTGCTGGATGTAATCCTGCATCCGGACTTCGAAAACAATCGCACTCTGTTCCTGAGTTACGCCCATAAGATCAGCCGCAACGGGCTGACGACCAGAGTGGCTCGTGCAACGTTGGACGGCGACCGGCTGTCAGAGGTTGAAGTGATTTTCGAGGCCCTCCCCCGAGGCAACACCAGCCGTCATTTTGCGGGCCGCATGGAATTTGATCGCGATGGCAATCTGTACGTCGCGGTGGGCGACCGGGGTGAAATGGATCGTGCCCAGGCCACCGATGACGATGCCGGCGGCGTTCACCGCCTGACCGTTGACGGCGCCCCCGCGCCGGGCAATCCGTTTGTCGACGACCCGTCAGTGAATGACACCTTCTTCACCTACGGCAACCGCAACATTCAGGGCATGACCGTTCACCCGCAAACAGGCGACATCTGGAGCCATGAGCACGGCCCCAGGGGTGGCGACGAGATCAACATCATCCGTGCGGGTAACAACTACGGCTGGCCAGACGTCACCTATGGCATCGACTACTCCGGGGTCCCCATTACCAGCAAAACCACCATGAAGGGCGTGACCGACCCGCTGCACTATTGGGACCCGTCCATTGCCCCCTCGGGCATGGCATTCTATACCGGTGACGAATTCCCGGAGTGGCGGGGAGATCTGTTTGTGGGCGCCCTGAAAATGCAGAAGCTGGTGCGCCTGAGCATTGAGAACGGCACGGTCAGGGAAGAAGAAGATCTTCTCGAAGACCTGGGTGAACGCATCCGTGATGTGCGAATGGGGCCCGACGGTGCATTGTGGCTGTTGACGGACGCGGACAACGGCAAGGTCTACCGGATAGTTCCAGCAGAATAGTTCGACGAAGAAAGCAACGACGCGTCAGTGAGGATCGTTGGTTCTCTCGGTTTTCTCAAACTGCGGGGTATCGTCGGTGATGGTGAACCAGTCCGACTTGGAGCCCACATAAACGTGTGATGCCGGCCGCTTTTCCAGGGGCTCATTGATCACGCCCACCCGCAGGCGCAGTATACCGGGGATGGCATCCACGCGGCTGTATAACTGGCTACCGCACCTGGGGCAGAACCCACGGTACTTTCCCGGCCGGGATTCGTATTCACGGATCAGATCCTCACCCGCCGTAAAACGGGCATGGATTTTCTGGATCGGCGCACTGGCGGAAAATGCGCTGCCGTGAGCCCGGCGGCACTGGCTACAGTGGCACAGGGCAATCGGCCCCAACGGGCCGTCGTATTCAAGTTTTATATCGCCGCACAGGCATTGCCCTGTCAGCATAACGTGACCTCAACCATGGTTTCGCTTGCGGGTTCCGAAGGCCGGTATGATAACCACCCGCCACTTGAAGAACCAGCGGGCGGGCACCACATATAAGTCACAGAGTTCACGAAGGAGGACACTATGGCATTCAGCACACTTCCGAACATCGGTATGGGTACATTCCGCCTGAAGGGCAACGATGCACGAGACGCCGTGAAGAGTGCCCTTTCCCTTGGCTACCGGCATATCGATACCGCCCAGATGTACGGGAATGAGGCTGAAGTAGGCGATGGCATTACCTCAAGCGGTATTCCACGACGGGAGATTTTCCTGACGACAAAGGTGTGGCACGACCAGCTCCAGCACAGCGACCTGATCAACAGCCTGCACGACAGCCTGTCGCGACTGAAGACCGACCATGTCGACCTCACACTGATTCATTGGCCATCGCCGGGCGACGCCATCCCCATGGAGGAATACCTGGGTGCACTGCGCGACGCGCAACGCGAAGGGCTAACCACCCACATCGGGCTGTCCAACTTCACCTGCGCGCAAATGGACAAGGCCAAGGAAATACTGGGTGACACGGCGATTTTCACCAACCAGGTGGAAGTGCATCCGTTTCTCGCCAACCGCAAGGTGGTGGAGCATGCCCAGAAGCTGGGCATTACCGTAACCGGTTACATGCCGCTGGCGGTGGGCAAGGTCATGGACGATGAAACCCTGGCTCGCATTGGCCGCGAACACAATGCGTCTGCTGCGCAGATTGCCATTGCCTGGGTGGCCTCCCGAGGCGTGGTACCGATTCCGTCGTCAACCCGGCCCAAGCACCAGAAGTCCAACCTCGACGCGCTGAACATCACGCTCAGCGAGGATGAAATTGCAGAAATTGACGGCCTGGACCGTGGTGATCGGATCGCTAATCCGGATTTCGCGCCTGCCTGGGACTGACGAAGCAGGCCATCGCCGCCAACACCAGCGTGGTACCCGGAATGACCGCCAGCACCCAGGTGCCTAATGTCCAAAGGGTCGCCATGCTGAACAGTGACCATATCAGTGGTAATAGTAGAAACAGCCACCGCACCCGGCGGGGAAACAGCAGCATGCAGGGCACCGCGCCCAACGCCGTGACATCCGGTGTAACGGCGAACAGCGCTGCTGCCTGACCATTGTCGGTTTGAGCGACTGCGAGGAGAGGCGACAGCCCCATCAATGCGATCCAGCCGATGCCCATCAGCCAGCGAGACCATATCGGCCGGTTCGTTGCCGCATTCCAGGGCCAGAACAGCCCCGCCACCGTCAGTAAAGCACCCTGCAAGACAAAGGCCCAGCCGAACCAGATCGCCGGCAGATTGATCGGCCCGTAGTAATGCATCAGGAAGCCGGCCCCGCTCCATAGCCACGCCGCGGCCACCAGCAGCAGTGCACTGCGCCTCGCCATCGCGTCCCCACGTACCAGTAAGGCGCCAATCGCGATCACCATCACCACCGCAACTCCCTGCCATGGCCAGATGTCCTGGTTGATGCGCACAAAGAGCCGAAGAAACACCTCCGGCCCGAACATCAGGAAATCCGCCAGGGAATAGCTGAGCCAGGTGGTCCCCATCACAGCCCTGCGACATAGGCCGCCATTCGGCGCCGTTGTTTCTCATCCGGCAAAGCACCGTATAGGGCGCCCATGTTCTCCTTCATATGCTCAACGCTGGTGGTGGCCGGAATGGCACAGGTAACCGCCGGGTGGGAAAGGATGTACTTCAGGAAAAACTCCGCCCAGTTGCGGCAGCCCACCTCATCGGCCCAGGGCGGCAGTGCTTCGGACTGGAAGCGCCGGAACAGTCGCCCGCCCTGGAAGGGCCGGTTCGCAATCACGGCGATCCCGCGTTCCCTCGCCAAAGGCAGCAGTCGGTCTTCCGCCTCCCTGTCCAGCACGTTGTAGGTCAGCTGCACAAAGTCCAGCGGTTCCGTCTCCATGATGCGTGCAAAGTCTCCGTGCCTGCGGCCATGGGAGGTGGTAATGCCGATATAGCGCACGTCACCATCGGCCTTCATTTGCTGTAAGGTTGCCAGATGTTGCTGCCAGGCCACCAGGTTGTGTACCTGCTGCAGGTCAAAACGCTCTATACCCCACTTCCTGCGGGATTCCCGGTCCTGTTGCCGGGTTGCATCGCCGTCTCCGGTCCAGATCTTGGTGGCGGAAAACAGTTTTTCACGGGCATTGAGGGTGTCCAGCGCCTCACCCATCACCTCTGCCGCCGAGCCGTACATGGGTGAGCAGTCCACCAGGGTGCCACCGAGATCGAAAAAGGTTTTCAGTACCTCGGTACGCTGATCAATCAGGTACTGGTCACCGCCGACATTGAAGGTACGCCAGGTGCCCATGCCAACGGCAGGCAACCGTTCGCCGGAGGAAGGAATGGGATTCATCATCACATCCCCCTTCGGAGCAGCCATCAGCGCAGGCATTCGACATGAAAGACCTGCCGCGGCCATGGCAGCCAGAAATCGCCGTCGAGTCAGTTCGTGCGCCATACTCACTCCATTTTCTGTTTCCATCATACTAATCAAGAGGTTGTACAAATGCTAACCAGTTGATTAGCATGGGCGCTTACATCCGTTAACAAAAACGCAATATAAACAACGCCCCTACTGGCATTTTTTAACGTCATGTAGAGCCTTTCCACATAGTACACGCTTAGAATATGGGCTATTGTTAATGCACCTGGAATCAATGAGCGCCACACCATGTTGCTGAAGGCACGACGCCACCCGAACACGTCCCGTTATGGAACTATCCGCCAGCATGGTCAGGTGGCCCGTGGCATGGTGGCCTCCACCATGGCTGCAGTCCTGGCAGTCGGGTCTGCCGGTGCCTTTGCTTCGGAGTCAGCCGAGGCTGGTGGCACCAATAAGACCTGGAGCAATCAGGTGCGGGATTACGCCACCGAATCCCTGAACGACGAACAGGCGCTGAGCCTCGCGGCCATCCCCATGAACGGGCCGGGCATCGAGCAGTACATCAATGCAGATGCCTTGATGAGCCCCGGCTCTATCATGAAGCTGGTCACCACCTATGCGGCGCTGGAAATCCTGGGGCCAACCCATCATTGGGACACCAGCTTCTACACCGATGGCGAGCTTGTGGGCGATACCCTCAACGGCAATTTCTACGTTGACATGGGGGGTGATCCCAAGCTGACCATTGAACGGCTCTGGAGCACCCTGAACGAGCTTCGCGGGATGGGTATCAGTGCCATCAACGGCAACCTGGTGCTGGACGGTGATGTGTTCCGCATCGCAGACGAGCAACCCGTTTTCGACGACAACGGTGACAACCCCCACGCTCCGTTTCTGGTAAAGCCGTCGCCATACCTGAGCAATCTCAACCTCGTTCACTTTCAGGTTCGCGCAGATGAACGCGGAACACAGGCCTGGAGCGCGCCTTCACTGAACGACGTGGTGATCGACAATCGGGTAATCGCTACTGCGGAAGCCCCCTGCCCCGCTCGCCGTCATTTTACCTGGGAGCCGTTTTTCCACGAGGATCACCGGGTCACCGTTCGGGTGTCAGGCGAATTACCGCAGGGCTGCCGCACCACGGCCTATCTGTCGCTTCTGCCTCACGAACAGTACACCGCATCCATGATACGTTCACTGCTTTCAGACATGGGCATCGACATCAACGGCAAGAGCCTGCTGGCCAAAACGCCGGATGATGCCCGCCTGTTGCTGAGGACCACGTCTCCGGATCTGGTAACGATGGTTAGGGACATCAACAAGTGGAGCAGCAACGTGATGGCTCGCCAGTTGCTCCTTACCATTGGTGCCGAGAATCGCCTGGAAGATGAAGAAGACGATCGTGTGGCCGGTATTCGCGTCGTTAACGAGTGGCTACAGGAAAAAGGCGTCAATACCGCTGGCCTGGTGATCGAAAACGGTGCGGGTCTGACACGCGAGGGCCGTATTACAGCGCGCCAGGGTGCGCAGATTCTACAGCACGCCTGGAACAGCCCTTTCGCTTCGGACCTGATGGCCTCCATGCCGTTGATTGCGATGGATGGCACCATGGCCAGACGGCTGCGGAATTCCGGCCTGGACGGCAAAGGGCGCATCAAGACAGGTTACCTTGAGAACGTGCGCTCCATCGCAGGCTTCACCCGCGACGACACCGACACCACCTGGGCCATTGTCGGCATGGTCAACAACGACCCTGCCTGGAATGGTCAGGCCGTGCTGGACCGGATTATCTACTCCCTTCACTACCGTCCGCCCACTGGAACCACCCTCTCCAGGGCCCAATCCAGCGGCACAAAAATACGCTGAACCACACCAATAAGCGGTAGCTGCCGGGTTTCGGTGGTTACCGTTCTGTCATTTACCGGCCCAAAGCCCACCCCCCGCACCCGCAACCTTTTGTGGCGCATTCGGCAACAGATCCGTTGTAGCGACGCCTCTCCCTACCAAGTTTATTTCCATACCTTCATGCCGTAATCAGATCCCGCTGCTAATCTTATGCGTAGCAGTAGCACTAGGTGCTTAAATTGGCGGAGCCTTCAGGGGTGTCGCCAAAGACGAGTACCAACAAGAGTCTGGACGGGGCTATATCGCCCTGTTCCTCACTGGAAGGAGATTGTGCATGAGCAAGCATACTTCGATGTTAGGTGCTGCAGGTGTAATCAGCATCGCTGTCATTGCCGGGGGCTGCGCCAGTTCGGTTGAGCAGCCGGATGGTGAACTCCGGTCCGCCGAGTCTGCCATTCAGCAGGCGGTGTCGTCCGATGCCAGGGATTTTGAACCCGTACTCTTGAATCAGGCTCAGAACCGGGTTGCGGATGCCGAGGAATTGATCAATCGCGAACAATACCTTGAAGCAAGCCGCTTACTCGAAAAGGCAGCCGTGGATGCGCAACTGGCCGGCGCTCGCTCGGAAACCGCGAAAGCAAGACAAGCGGTTGATGAGGTCAATCGCAATATTGAGTCTCTTCGCAAGCGAATCGACGAACGCCAGTAAAGGCCTCATCGGAAACGGGAGATGGTTATGAATAAGCGCAACATGACTTTGGGTATGGCAGTAAGCGTTTCTGTCCTCGTGGCAGGCTGCGCCAGCACGCCCCAGGATAACGCAAAGGTCGATGAAGCACGGGCCGCCTATGAGGAAATCCGCAACGACCCGAACGTAGCCCGCAGTGGTGATCGCCAGTTGAGGAACGCAAGGGAGCAATTGTCCCGTGCTGAAACTCTGCTCGCGGACGGTGCGGACGTTACCGAGATTGAACACGCGGCTTATCTTGCCAACCGGCATGCACAAATAGCCGGTGAGCAGGGAGAGCGCGCAGAGCTGCAGGAGCAGATTGATTCCGCGGAAGCGCGTCGCAAGGAGCTGGAACTGCAGATGCGCGCTGACGAAGCGGCACAGGCCAGGCGGGAAGCCAAAGAGCTTCGCCTGCAAATGGAAGCCATGCAGGCAGAGCAAACCGACCGGGGAATGGTGTTGACCCTCGGAGATGTGCTGTTCGATCTCAACAAGGCCGAACTGAAGTCTTCCGGTGAAGCCACTGTCAGGCGATTGGCCGAGTTCATGGCCGAGTATGAAAACCGGCGTGTGCGGGTGGAAGGCTACACCGATAGCACCGGTGAGGCCTCCTACAATCAGGGCCTGTCCGAGCGTCGTGCAGAAGCCGTTCGCGATACCCTTGTCGATATGGGCATCAGCAGAAGCCGCGTTGAGACAAAAGGGTTCGGTGAGCAGTTCCCCGTTGCCAGCAATGACACCTCTGGCGGAAGGCAGCAAAATCGCCGGGTAGAGATTGTCATCTCCGACGAAGAGGGCAATATCAAAGCGCGGGAGAATTGATCACCCCGCTGCCACTTACCCATAAAAAAGCCCCGGTTCAACCGGGGCAAGTTTTTTCAAAAGATGCAAAGAATCAACGCTTCCACCTGATTCTAAGGTGTTATACGTCACTCATCGTTTTTGGATCAGGTTACCCGCTTTTCCCGAGGACCGATCATGATTCGGATTATTTCCATTGCGCTGCTGGGCCTCGCACTCCTGGCCGGCTGCAGCTCCACCAAGATGGCATATCGCTATGCGGACTGGGGCATCGTCTGGTGGGTGGACGACTACATACCCATGACCGCCGAACAGGAATCCCGGCTTGAGCAGGATATCCGTGGCCTCCGCCAATGGCATTGCGCCACTGAATTGCCACGCTATTCCAAGTGGCTTGCCCAGTTAAAAAGCGATGTTCGCTCTGGCAACCTGAGTCAATCCACCGTTACCCACCACCAGGAACAGCTGCTTTCCTTTTTCCCCCCACTCATGGAGCGCGCAAGGCCGGCAGCCACACGCCTGTTATCAAGCCTCAGCGATGAACAGGTTCAACAGTTGGCCAGCAATATGGAAGAGAGCCAAAAAGAGCTGGAAGACGAGTTCCTGGCGGACAACCCGGAACAAACCCGGGAAGCCCGGGCCGAGCGCACGATGGAACGGGTTGAACGCTGGCTGGGGTCCCTCAACGAGCGACAGCGTGACACGGTCAACGCCTGGTCGGAAGGCCGGGGCAAGCAGACTGAAATCTGGCTGGAGGGGCGTCGGAATTGGCAACAGGCGTTAATCGATGCCCTGGCAACGCGAGACAGCGACGATTTTTCAGATCGAGTCCACTATCTGATGAGCAACTACGAGGAAGTTCGGGGGGAACGATACCAGCGGATGATGTCGGAAAGCCGGGCAGCCATGGCCGGCCTGATGACCGATTTACTGCAGCAGGCCGACCAGCGCCACCTTGACCACTTGCTGGAACAGGCGGCAACCATGCAGGGCGATTTCGATACCCTCGCCTGCACCAGCGAGGGTACCGGAAGCCTTAACGGCTAACGTCAGGACGCCCGGCTCAGATCGTCAGGTAACCGCCGTCCACGTTAATGCAGGTGCCTGTGGTATAGCTGGAAGCACCCGACGCCAGGTAAAGGACCGTGCCGGCCATTTCGTCCGGGTCTGCCACCCGCTTCATGGGGATGTGGGCCATCGCCTGCTTCTTGATGGCTTCGTTGCTGGTCAGCGCACTGGCGAACTTGGTGTCGGTCAGCCCCGGCAGCAGGGCGTTAACCCGAACCTTCTGCTGCCCCAGTTCCATGGCGAAGGACTTTGTCATGGATATCACCGCTGCTTTGGTGACGGAATAGATACCCTGGAAATGGCCAGGGTTGACGCCATTGACCGAGGCCACGTTGATAATGGACCCACCGCCATTCTTCTTCATGATCTGTGCGCCGCGGGCACACATGAAGAAATAGCCGCGAATGTTCACGTCCACCGTCTTGTGGTAGGCGCCCAGATCCGTGTCTTCGATGGGGCCGAAATAGGGGTTGGCTGCGGCGTTGTTCACCAGAACATCCAGCTTGCCGTGTTTCGATTCGATGTGCTGCCAGATGTCTTCAATCTGATCCATTTCGCCAATGTGGCAGGCATAGGCTTCGGCGCTGCCCCCGGCTTCGCGGATGCTACTGGCAACCGCCTCGCAACCGTCAATCTTGCGGCTGCTGACAATCACATGGGCGCCGTAGTTTGCCAGGGTGCGGGCGATGCTCTCGCCGATGCCACGGCTGGCGCCGGTGATCAGGGCCACTTTCCCACTCAGATCAAACAGGTCTTGCTTACTCATTCTTCACCTCAGTTCGTTATCGGAAGGTCACCAGGGAGGGATCTTCGGCTTCCAGGTGACTGTAATTGTTGAACACCGCCAGGCTGCGCCGGGCCCCGGAATGCAGCACCCGGGTAACACTGGTATTGGCAATCACGGAATTCATATCCAGGGCCTTGCGATCACTCAGTTCCAGCAGGTGCTGGGCGATTACTGCAATCGGGCCGCCGGATGTGGATACCAGGGTCTCGCCACCGTCGGCATACTCAATCAGTTGCTCCAGCGACGTAATCACCCGTTGACGGAACGCTTGCCAACTTTCGGTGTATTCGTGATCGTGTCCGCCACTGACCCAGCGCTGCATGGCTTCCTCGAACACCTGCTGGAACGCCCTTGCCGGCTTGGGGAAGGCGGCCAGATCACGCGCCATGCGTTCGCGGTCTTGCCACTCGGGGCGCAAACGCTCCACCACCTGGGTATGATCAAACTCGTTGAAGCCATCCACCGCCTGCATGTCTGGCAGTGCATCACCGTAACCACTGGCGATCGCCTCTACCGTTTCCCGGTGGCGCTCCATGTTGCCGCCGAAAACCGCGTTGGGCGTCACCTTGCCCGCAAGCCACCGGCCGAGGACACGCCCCTGCTCCCAGCCACGAGGGGAAAGCTGGTCATAGTTTTCCTTGCCGAAACTGGCCTGCCCGTGGCGAATCAGATAGATCGTTGCCATTACAGGTCACTCGCCTCGATCAGTCGCTGACAGCGTTTTTCCAGGTAGTTCGCGGCATGGCCAAAGGCGGCGAATCGCTTGTCTTTGGTTTGGCCGTGGTAAAAACGGTAATAGATCTGCTGGACAATCACCGCCAGCCGGAACAGACCATAGATCTCGTAGAAATCGAAGTTGTCGATCTTGCGGCCGGATTTCTCCGCGTAGTAAGCGACCACTTCCTTGCGGGTCAGCATGCCCGGCTGGTGGGTCGGCTGACGCCGCAGCATCTGGAACGGGCCTTCGTCATCGGCCTCAATCCAGTAGGCCAGGCTGTTGCCGAGGTCCATCAGCGGGTCGCCGATGGTCGCCATTTCCCAATCAAGAACACCAATCACCTCGAACGGGTTGTCCTGATTGAGCACCACATTGTCGAAGCGGTAGTCGTTGTGAATGACCACCTGGGCAACGTCGTCCGGCATCTTGTCGTTCAGCCAGCCCATCACTGCTTCAAAGTCACCCACGTCATCCGTCTTCGCCTTGCGGAAACGGTCACTCCAGCCGCCAATCTGGCGCTGCACATAACCGGCGCCCTTACCCAACTTATCGAGGCCGGTGGCCTTGGCATCAACATTGTGCAGGTCCACCAGTTTGTCGATCACATTCAGGCACAGCTTGCGGGTATCCGCCTCACTGAGCTCAAAGTCCTTGGGGAAATCCTGGCGCAGGATGATGCCTTTCAGGCGCTCCATGATGTAAAAATCGCAGCCCAGAATGTCGTGGTCGTCGCAGATGGCGACAATGTTCGGAACATACGGGAATTCGGGCTTGAGAGCCCGCATCACCTTGGCTTCCCGCAGCATGTCATGGGCAGACTTGGCAATATGGCCAAACGGCGGGCGGCGCAACACGTAGGAACGATCGCCATAGTCCACCTGGTACGTCAGATTGGATGCGCCACCGGGATACTGTTTGATCGCAGGCGCGCCTTCCAGGTCCGGGATGGCCTGCTTCATGAAGCGGTCAACGGCCGCAATATCCAGCTCTTCACCTTCGCGGATATCAACAGCCTGGTCGATCTGGGTCATACGGCTCTCCCTTACTTCCTGATTCTGTGTTAAATAATGACTTAGGCCTTGCCGCCCATTTTCTTCATCCAGCGCTTGCTTTCCTGGTACATCAACCAGTCAAACGCCTTGGGCGCGTGGCGTTTGAGTACCCACATGCGACGCTCTTTGGCGTGTGGCAGCACCCAGAAATCGCCTTTCTCTACCGAACGAACGATGTCATCGGCCACGTTTTCAGCAGTGATGGTGGAGCGTTTCATCAGTTTGTTGACGTTCTGCTGAATGCCCGGAATATCCGATCGCATGCTGCTGGTCAGATTGGTCTGGAAAAACGCCGGGCATACGCAGCTAACGTGTATACCGGAGTCTCGCAGCTCCTGGCTGAGGGTTTCCGAGAGCGCAATCACACCGGCCTTGGACACATTGTAGCTGTCCATCAACGGCGCGAGCATAAGCCCGGCCATGGAGGCGATGTTCACGAACGCGCCGGAGCCCTGCTTCTTGAACTGCGGGGTAAAGGCCTTGCAGCCACGAACGACACCCAACACGTTGATGTCCATGATCCATTCCCAATCGGCCATGGTGGTGTCTTCAATCGAGCCCGCGGAAGCGACACCAGCGTTGTTCACCACCACGTCTACCCCGCCCCATTTGCCGGTGAGGTCCTCGCAGATCTTCTCAAGGTCGGTCAGCCGGCGCACATCGCACTCAACAAAGTAACCTTCGCCACCCGCGTTGTTGATCTCCTGCTCTACGGCAATGCCCTGCTCGGGATTAATATCGCCAATACAGACCTTGGCGCCTTCTTTGGCATACCGCAATGCAATAGCCCGGCCCAGGCCGCTGGCCCCGCCGGTAATAAATACTCGCTGTGTCATCGTTGTCTTCCGCTGTTTTCTATCGTTTTTAGTTTCGGTGCAAGAGCCCGCGATGGCCCCACATGCCGACTCCCTGAGTTAGCAGGGGACGGAGGGGGCTGTTTCAGAAACTGTACGGAGCCATGGATGGCGGAGTCCAAGCGCCACATGGATGTTCCGAAGGAGCGTGTTTCTGAAACAGCCTCCCTCCGTCCCCAGGCACCCAAGCTTCAGTTCCGGTATTTAGCCAGCTCCAGACGAGCAACCATCGCACGGTGAACCTCATCCGGGCCATCAGCCAGGCGCAAAACCCGAGCATAGGCGAACAGCTGGGTCAGCGGGAAATCATCGTCGCTGACACCCGCACCACCGTGAATCTGAATCGTATCGTCCACAATCTGCTGAAGCATCTTCGGAATAACCGCCTTAATCATGGACACTTCCTGCAAGGCTCCAGAGATACCCTTGGTATCCAATGCCCAGGCGCATTTCAGCGTCAGCAAACGCGCCTGCTCAATCGCCATACGGGCATTGGCAATCACATCCGGATTACCGCCCAGTTTAGCGATCGGCCGACCAAACGCCTCACGACTGGTCGCCCTTTTGATCATCAGTTCCAGAGTACGCTCCGCCGCACCGATGGCACGCATACAGTGGTGAACACGCCCCGGCCCAAGACGGCCCTGGGCAATCTCGAAGCCACGGCCGGGGCCCGCAATAAATGCAGTCTTGGGCAAGCGCACGTTGTCGAAGGACACAACACCGTGACCGTATGGCTCATCGTAGGCGCCGAACACCGGCAGCATTCGCTCAATTTTGACCCCAGGGGTATCCAGCGGCACCAACACCATGGAATGACGGCGGTGCTTGTGGGCATCGGGATCGGTCAGGCCCATGAATATGGCAACCTTGCAATCCGGGTGGCCAACGCCAGTGCTCCACCATTTGCGACCGTTGAGAACAACCTCGTCGCCATCCACGGTGGCCGTGGCTTCCATGTTGGTGGCGTCTGAAGATGCCACAGCTGGCTCTGTCATGCAGAAAGCGGAGCGTACTTCACCGCTTTGCAGACGGGGCAGCCACTCGGCTTTCTGCTCTTCGGAGCCGTAGTGGATCAGCACTTCCATGTTGCCGGTGTCCGGCGCGTTGCAGTTGAAGATTTCCGGGGCAATGAAGCTGCGGCCAGTTTCTTCGGCAATCAGGGCATAGTCGGAGTTGAGAAGCCCACACCCGTATTTCTCATCCGGGAAGAACATGTTCCACAGGCCCTGTGCTTTGGCCTTTGCTTTCAGTTCCTTGATGATGGGCAACACCACCCAGCGGTTTTCCTGCGCCATCAGTTCCTTATGGTACTGCTCTTCAATCGGGAAGATTTCTTCCTCCATGAAAGTTTTGACGCGCTTGAGATAGTCCTGGCCCTTCTCGGAAATACTGAAATCCATTGCCATGTCCTCTTGGTTTGACCGATATCGAGCCAGTCTAGTTTTCTATCCACTATTACGCGACTGAATAATTCTTATCATTTATCATAAGGCTGGCTTATTCGCGAAGGGGAGATGCTTATGGCACTGAATCGACTGGACCTGAACCTGCTGCATGTATTCGACACCATCTACCGGGAGGGCAGTCTGACCCGCGCCGCCCGGGCCCTCCACCTCACCCAGCCGGCGGTCAGCCATTCCCTGTCACGTCTGCGGGAGCATTTTGATGACCCATTGTTCAGCCGTCAGGGCAACCAGATGGTGCCCACTCCCCTGGCCCGTCGTTTCCTGGAGTCCATGCGCCCGGGGCTGACCCAGATACAGAGTGCGGTGAACCAGTTCCACGCCTTCGACCCGGCCAATCAGCTCAAAACCTATTCGCTGGCCTTGCGGGACATCCTCGAGTCGACGTTCCTGCCCAAACTGATGGGCCGACTGGAAAGCTACCCCGAACTGGAGATCATCAGCCAGCGGGTACCCCGGCGGGACATGGAAACCCAGCTGGCAGCGGGCAAACTGGATTTTGCGGTGGACGTGCTGTTGCCGGTCAGCAATCAGACGGGCCATGAACTATTGCGACACGACAGGTTGGTGGTGCTGGCGAGAAAGGGCCACCCGCTCACCGGCGGCGGCCTGACCTTGGACAAGTATCTCGAAGCCAAGCATGTACTGGTTTCGTCCCGGTCGGAGGGCCCCGGCATTGAGGACTTTGAGCTGTCGCGGTTCGGAGTGCAGCGAAACATTCGTCTGCGATGCCAGCACTACTACGCCGCCTGCCGGGTAGCTGAGGGAACCGACCTGTTGCTGACCATGCCGGAAAACTACGCGCGGATCATCGCGGAACGGGCTGACATCGATATTCTGACCACTCCGGTGGACCTACCCGGTATCGATGTGCATCTATACTGGCACAAGGCCTATGAAAGGGAGCCAGCGCTCATCTGGTTCCGGGAGCAGTTGGCCAGCGTCGTGTAAGTGCTTCTATCTATCAGTAGGCCCCCACCAGTTTCAGGAAACCAAGAAATCCGGCGGCGGTAATACCCAGTGACGCTACAACAATGCCGAAGCCCCACCAGATCGCGGCCCCATCAGACACCTCAGTGTCGTGCCCTCGCAAGGTGCGGTAGAACGCCCAGGGGCCAAGAATAAAGGCACCCAACACCGCAAACACCAGCCCCACACTGACGCCAGCAAATGTCCAGGTGGCCAGCACCGTGGCGCGATCAGATACCTGCTCCTTGACGCCATGGCGAAGCAGGAACTGTTTGCAGAAGAACCAGATCAGCGCGAACAGGATGATGACAAACAACAGTCCGCCAACGACGGTAATCAGGCGATAGAACAAGGCAAATCCTCAGTAAAATTAGTCAACCACAGCACTATAACCAGCAATCCATAACTGGTAAAACAAACGAGGGATTAAATGGTGTGGAATCCCCATGGCACATGACTACACTAAAGCACATGTCTGACACGACGATCACAGCAACAGGAAGGAGTATCCGGAATGGCCCAGAAAACCCGAATTGCGGTGACCCCCGGTGATGGCATCGGTCCTGAAGTGGTTGCCGAGGCGGTACACTGCCTGGAGACCCTGCGCAAACGACACGATTTGCCGATGGAGTGGACACGCTTTCCCTGGCCATCCCATGCCTGGCACGAAGAGAATGGCGAATCCATGCCGGCTGATGCTCTGGACCAATTAAAATCCTATGATGCGATTCTGTTGGGTGCCCTGGGCGACCCCGGCCCGGTCGACGACCCTGACCGTTACCTGCTGCCAGACAGCATCTCCCTGGCCCCCCTGCTGGACATGCGCAAGGGATTTGATCAGTGGGTTTGCGAACGGCCCGCCAGACTGCTTCCCGGTGCCCGTCAGTATCTGGCGGATGAGCGCGCCAAAGACATCGACATGCTGGTGATTCGAGAAAACAGCGAGGGCGAGTACGTTAGCCAGGGCGGGCGGCTCCGTAAGGGCGCACCGGATGAAGTGGCTACCCAGATGGAAGTATTCACCCGCCGGGCAACCGACCGGATTATCCGCTATGGCTTCGAGCAGGCCCGCCTGCGAGCCGCCGCACGCGCCGAAGAAGGCCGCACCCGACACTTCCGTACTCTGGACGGTAAAACCTGCGAAAGCCAGGTGTGCATCGTGACCAAACGCAATGCCCTGCGCTATTGGGGCGATATGTACACCGAAGCCTTCGAGGAAATGGCGAAACAGTACCCCGACGTAGCAACGCACCACGAACTGGTGGATGCGGCCTGCATGAAGTTCGTTCAGGCGCCCTGGGCGTTCGATGTGGTGGTGGCCAGCAACCTGCAGGGTGACATCCTGACCGACCTGGCAGCCGTATTGTCCGGCGGCATGGGCGTGGCGCCCTCCTGCAACCTGAACCCCGACGAAAACGGCATGCCCTCGATGTTCGAACCAACCCATGGCAGCGCACCGGATATTGCCGGCCAGGGCCTGGCCGACCCCACAGCAATGCTGTTCACCACGGCACGCATGCTGGAGTGGCTGGGGCGGAAAGACCCGGCTGTGGCAGCAGCCGGGCGGGAATTGTTTGATGCAGTAGCCGCTGATCTGGCGGAGAACGCCGGCAAATCCAGGGGTACACAGGAAATCGGCGCCGCCGTGCGCGAACGCCTGGAATCACTTACTCGGCCATAACGAATTCCAGCCGCCCGGGCGCAACCCTCACGTCCATGGGCACCATACCGAACATTCGCTGGGTGAAGTCCGCTTCATCCAGCCGATACACCGGCATGGTTTCCAGCATCTGGGCAACCACCCTCATGACGTTATCCGTAACCGGTTTGAGATCCCCTTTGAAAAACGACGAATCGATACTGCTTTCCAACAGTTGCAGCCGCCGAATGTAGATCGCTTTCTCCTTACTGTCGTAAACAGGCGCTCCTTCCACTTTCAGGGCAATATCGACTGGCAGCTTTGCCATCAGCGCATTCAGGGCGACCTGCCCTCTCAGGTCAATGACAGCCACGTCACGGCCATCCGGGCCAAGGGTAATGTCCGCATTGCTCAGACTCAGGCTAAGTGGCGACCCGCTCTGCAGCTGCCGGCGATCAAAGTCACTGACGGTATCCTGAAAGTGGCGCTCCAACGTCGCTTCGGAAATGGAATAGGGTGACAGGCTGGCACAGCCGCCTAGCACAAACATGGATAACAGAATAACGGCCGAAAACAGGCGGGTTGATGCGTTGACCATCGAAAGACTCTCCTTTGCAGTTCCTCCTATCCTGAGCCAAGGTGGCTGCCCGGGCAAGCCGGGCAGGTTAATCATCGTTCAGGAATGAATAGACACCGCCGAAGGTTGGCGGGCGGTTATTCGTTCTCGGCCCGGACGGTCACGGAGGGGGTCAGGTTCTCGTCGAGGACCACGTGGACCAGGATGGGCTGACAGCACACCTGGCAGTCCTCCACGTACTCCTGATCTTCCACCGAAGGGTCGACGCTGAGATCCAGCGTCTCCCAACAGTAGGGGCATTGCACAAGCACTGAGTCCAGAGCCGACATGACGGTCAGAACTGCTGCTTGGCCATCCAGGGGATGATCCGGTCGAAGGCTTCATCCAGTTTCTCGCACGTGGTCGAGAAACTGATCCGAACGGCGTTCGTGCACCCTTCCCCGAAGGCATCTCCCGGCACCAGGCAAACACCCGTTTCCTTGAGCATTCGCAATGCCAGGTCAGAACCGTCTACATGGGGCGGCAAATCCGGAAACGCAAAGAAGGCGCCACCGGGTTTGTACCCTGTCAGATACGGTGTCTGGTCGACCAATTCCACCACCTTGTCGCGGCGTTCACGGTAGATATCCACCATGTTCTTGACGCATTGCTGGTCTCCGGTGAGTGCCGCGACGCCCGCGAACTGGGACGGCGTGTTGGCGACAGAGGTGGTGAACATGTGAAAACGCCGCAGCGACTTGATCGCCGCCTGGCTTGCGATCACCCAACCTACCCGCAACCCGGCCATGCTATAGGTCTTCGAGAAACTGCTGATGCACATGATGTTGTCCAGGTCCATCGAGCAGTTCAGCACGCTGGCGAAGTCGTCATCGTCAAAGATGAGGTGGTCATAGACCTCGTCGGCGTATACCTGGATTCCCCGGTAGGCGCACTCTTCCAGAATGGTCTCGACGGTAGTGCGGGGGTATACGGCCCCGGTGGGGTTATTGGGGTTGTTCAGGATCAGTGCAAACGTGCGCGGCCCCATGGCCCGGATTACTTCGTCCGGATCCAACTGGTGGTCGTTATCCGCCCGGGTGGGCACAAACTTGACCTCACCACCGTTCATGCGAATCAGCGGTGCGTAAAGCAGGAACGACGGGTCAGTCACGATGAACTGCCGGCCTGGAGCAGACGTCGCCGAAATCGCCAGGTACATCGCCTCGGTAGCCCCGCTGGTGATCAGGATGTTGTCCCGGGTCAGCTTGCGATCGTAGCGTGCGCCGTAGTAATCCCGCAGGGCAACCAATAACTCGGGCAGGCCCGCGTCCATGGTGTACCCCGTCTGCCCGGCATTGAGCGCGTCAATATAAGCGTCAATGACATGCTTGGGGGTTGGCAAATCCGGCTGACCGATGGAAAGATGAATGACATCCTTCATGGTGGCCGCCATATTCACCATGCGACGAATGCCCGGCACCGGAACCGCCTGCATCGCCGGGTTCCAACTGGCCTTGTTCTTCCGGTATTTCACTTTACGCGGTTTGGTCTGGCCGGTTTCTCGATTGGCGGCTTCTGCCATAAACACCTCCTGGACGCGGGGCAAAATAGTAGCTACTCCTGCAGGTTAGTCAGTAAACAGGGGCCGTACAAGACATAAAACAGAAAGATTGGATTACCGGAACGAAACGCCGTAGTACCCGCTATAACAAGGGCTACGACCTTTATCTTATATGGGGTCAGGTTGACCAGTTCAGGCTCAGATACCAGACTGTAGACTCGACATCCGGACTGTCGATTCCCGCGGCCGGACGCGGACAAACTGCATTGGCGGAGGACAGATGACCCAACACAGCAAACCGGTTGTAACCGTTCTGACAGCACCCGGTGAAAACGAGCCTCCTGGCATGGATGCCCTGCGGGCACGAGCAGAGGTTCGCTTTGCCTCTGACGAGCCCACTCTGCGGGACACCTTGCCGGGCACCGACGTAATGATGGTGACGGACTTTCGTACCGAGGCCCTGGCCGCCGCCTGGCCGTCAGCGGACAAACTGCAGTGGATCCACGCCACCAGTGCCGGCGTGGATGCCTTGATGTTCCCGGACCTTATTGAAGGCGACGTTACCGTAACCAACGCCCGAGGTATCTTCGACCGCACCATTGCCGAGTACGTGCTGTGCACGATTCTGATGTTCGCCAAGGATTTCCCCCGCTCCCTGCGCCTGCAGGCTGAGCACAAATGGCAGCACCGGGACACCGAAAGAGCTGAAGGCAAACAGGTACTGATCGTTGGAGCCGGTTCCATCGGCGGGCAGATTGCCCGGCTATGCAAGGCCGCCGGCCTGAAACCCCACGGCATTGCCCGCAAACCCCGCCACGACGATCCGGATTTTGTCGCGGTTCACGGCAATGACGACCTCACCGAGCAACTGGGCCTGGCGGATTTCGTAGTCATCGCCGCCCCACTGACCCCCCAGACCGAAGGCCTAATCAACGAAAAAGCCTTCAAGGCCATGCGCAAGTCCGCCCGCCTGATCAACATTGGTCGCGGGCCCGTGGTGAAAACCGACGACCTGATTGCCGCCCTGAACAACGGCGACATCGCCGGCGCGGCGCTAGACGTGTTCGAGGAAGAGCCCCTACCGGCGGATCATCCGCTCTGGGATATGGAAAATGTCATCATGACCGCCCACATGTCTGGCGATTTTATCGGCTGGAAACGGGCGCTGACCGACCAGTTCCTGGAGAACCTGGACCGCTGGCATCAGGGTGAGGAGCTGTTCAATCTGGTGGATAAGAAATTGGGGTATGCCAGTAAAAAGTGAGCATGCCCGCTCAAACAAAAAAGCGGAAATCCCATTCGCAGGGATTTCCGCTTTTTCAATTCAATAGAACCTCTGGGCCAATCAGCTACCAGACAACGACGTATCCGAAGGATCTATCTCCATTTGCTGGATCGCAATTACCGCCTGGGTCCGGTTGCGAACCCCCAGCTTCCGGAACACCGCCGTGATATGGGCCTTGATGGTAGCCTCTGAGACGTCCAGATCATAAGCGATCTGTTTGTTCAAAAGCCCCTCAGCCAGCATACCCAGCACCCGGAACTGCTGCGGCGTCAGTGACGCCAGTTTTTCGGAGAAGTCCGTCATGTCCGAATGCATCCGCTCGATCTTGTCCGCCACACCCTCCGGCAACCAGACGTCCCCTTCCAGGACTGCCTGAATCGCCTCGGTGATGGTTGGCAGAGGCGCCGACTTCGGAATAAAGCCCGACGCCCCGTAGTCGATCGAACGGCGCATCACCTGCATTTCTTCCGATCCTGACACCACCACCACTGGCAGGCCGGGGTACTGCCCGCGCATGAACACGAGCCCCGAAAAGCCGTGGGCGCCCGGCATGTTCAGATCCAGCAACACCAGATCCGCATCCGGATGCGACTCTACCGCCGCCTGCAGCGCCTTGATGCTGTCCACTTCCACTGTCTTGGCATCAGGTACCGCCTGACTGACCGCCTGTTTCAGAGCTGCCCGAAACAGCGGGTGATCATCGGCGACGATAATAGTTTGTGTCATTCAACAGATTCCTCACAGGGTCACAGCCTGATAGCAAGCAGGCCTTACTTGTTCGCACGACCGCTTATCAGGTCATCCACCACGCCCGGGTCCGCCAGAGTGGAGGTGTCGCCCAGCTGATCGTGCTCATTGGATGCGATTTTACGCAAAATACGACGCATAATCTTGCCAGAACGAGTCTTGGGCAGTCCAGGCGCCCACTGAATTACGTCCGGAGACGCAATCGGCCCGATTTCCTTGCGCACCCACTGGACCAGTTCCTTCTTCAACTCGTCGCTGGGTTCCTCGCCATGAACCAGGGTTACATAGACATAAATGCCCTGCCCCTTGATTTCGTGGGGGTAACCAACCACAGCTGCTTCGGCAACCTTGTTGTGGGCTACCAGGGCGCTCTCAACCTCAGCGGTCCCCAGGCGGTGGCCGGACACGTTCAGAACATCGTCCACCCGGCCGGTGATCCAGTAGTAGCCGTCTTCATCACGACGGGCACCGTCGCCAGTAAAGTACATTCCCTTGTAGGTACTGAAGTAGGTTTGCTTGAAGCGCTCATGATCACCGTAGATGGTGCGCATCTGGCCAGGCCAGCTGTCCAGGATCACCAGGTTGCCCTCAGTCTTGCCTTCCAGGATATTGCCGTCATTATCCACCAGTGCCGGCTTGACGCCGAAGAACGGCACAGTCGCGGAACCCGGTTTCAGATCGATGGCGCCCGGCAGCGGCGAAATCAGGATGCCGCCAGTTTCCGTCTGCCACCAGGTGTCCACAATCGGGCACTTGCTGTTACCGATTACGCGATGGTACCACTCCCAGGCTTCCGGGTTGATCGGCTCACCCACCGAACCCAGCAGGCGCAAACTGTCGCGGGTGGTGCCGTTCATGCAGGACTCACCTTCGGCCATCAAGGCACGGATGGCGGTAGGTGCGGTGTACAGGATATTGACCTTGTGCTTGTCCACCACCTGACCCATACGGGAGGTATCCGGGTAGTTGGGTACACCTTCAAACAGGACGGTGACAGCACCATTGGCAAGCGGGCCGTACAGAATGTAGCTGTGACCGGTGACCCAGCCAAAGTCCGCCGTACACCAGTAGACGTCGCCATCGTGGTAATCGAAGACGTATTCGTGGGTCATGGAGGTAAAGACCATGTAGCCACCGGTGGTATGCAATACGCCTTTCGGGGCGCCAGTGGAGCCGGAGGTGTACAGCATGAACAGCGGATCTTCGGCGTTCATGGGTTCTGCAGGGCAATCCGTGGACGCGCCCTTCATCAGCTCCTCGTAACTCTCGTCACGACCGTCTTTCCAGGGCACATCACCGCCGGTACGCTTGACCACGATAACCTTGTCCACATCTGCGCCGGCTTCCTTACTCAACGCAGCGTCGACGTTTTTCTTGAGAGGGATCTTGCGGCCGCCGCGGACACCTTCATCAGCCGTTACCACGAATCGGGATTTACCATTAGCAATCCGGGCACCCAGTGCTTCCGGAGAAAACCCGCCGAAGACAACAGAATGGATAGCGCCGATGCGGGCACAGGCCAGCATGGCAACACCCGTTTCAACAATCATGGGCATGTAGATAGTGACAACATCGCCCTTCTTGACGCCCTGATCTTTCAGAACGTTCGCGAACTTACAGGTTTCTTCGTACAGTTCGCGGTAGGTCACGTTGCGGGAATCGGCCGGGTCGTCGCCCTCGAAAATGATGGCCGTCTGATCACCGCGCTTTTCCAGGTGACGGTCCAGGCAGTTAGCGGCGGCGTTCAGTTGGCCGTCTTCAAACCATTTGATGGATAGGTTGTCGTAGTCGTAGGTGGTATTTTTCACCTTCGAGAAGGGCTTGATCCAGTCCAGTCGCTTGCCGTGTTCAGCCCAGAAGGTCTCCGGGTCATTCACCGACTGTTGGTACATCTTCTCGTACTGATCCCGGTTTAGCAGGGCCCGTTTGGCCACGTCCGGACTTACCGGATAAACCTGTTTATCAGTCATTGTGCTCCCCCTTATTAGTCAGAGTCTGTTGTCATTATCGGTTATTTAATAAAGAGCGTGACGGGCAAAAAAGCCCTGAAGACGGATACCCATAGTTCAACACGCGTGCCAGTGAACAATGAATTAGACTAACGTCCCAATCCGCCAGCACTTTTAGCTAGAATGACGGTCTCACGAGGGGTGACCCTATGTTCTGGAGCCTGCCCTAAAGGATAGACCCGCCAGCGGAAACAACAAGTGAGGTTCCGCCCCCCGGGAACCGGGGGGACGGGTAGAAAGGACAGCCGACTGACCAGGTTTCAGGCGGCTTTCTTGCGGGTCTGGGCAGCCCGCAGGCTGTACAGTTTCCTCTCCTTGAGAGCGTAACGGTTAAGACCTCCGAGGTGGATCTTGCACAGGTACAGCTGCCAGTCGATCTGGCGTGCATCCACCGGGAACAGGACACGATCCAGTTCACCCATGCGGGAAGCCAGGGCCATCAGCGAATCGTTACGGAAGATGTAATCCGGTGCCGTGTAGAAACCAAAGATGGTGGCGAGTGAACGCGTGGTATCGAGGTTTTTGAGAACCTTTAGCTCACGGTTCTGGCCAGCCAGCCTCAGTGCCTTGCCAGCGATGGATAACGGCACGCGCATCCCGCCAACCACAACATCAAACAGCTTGCGATTGACCGCCACAAACGGTTTCGTGGGCCGTCGATAGAACAACTGGTCATACGCTGCATAGTTGGACTTCGCTTCGGCCATCAGGTAGTCAATGAACGTGCCCAGCGATATCGGGTTTGAACCGCCACTGCAGCATTGATAGATGCGGCGATGCCCAGGCTCGGAAATGGCTTCAGCCAGGGACAGAATGATGCTGTTGGCCACCAGGTCCACTGGAATCACGTCGATAATACCGCTGCGCTTGCCCGGAAACAGGGAGACCTTCTCACGGGCGTAGGCAAGGATAATGGCATCCGCCACCTTCACACCTTCGATCCATCCCGGCGAGGGCTCTTCCAGTGCACTTTCGATGATGGAAGGGCGAACAATTGTGAGTGAGCGCCCGGAAAGGGCTTTCATCAAGAGTTGCTCACCCAGCCATTTGGTAAACGTGTAGGTGTCGCTCCAGCCGTAGTTGTTGGCCTCGCGAATACCCAGGTCCACGAGCTTTTTCTCAAGCACTTTGCCGGAGTATCGGGCCTTCACGTCGGAGATCTTGTCCTGCAGAAGGTGTACAAGCTCTTCCGTTTCATAGTATCCGTCGGCGCTGCGGGGGATAGACTCACCCGCCGGCTTGATAACGGACTCCGTAATCTGACCGGAATTTTTTCCGTTGACGTAGCAGGTGGATACCTGGATGACCGCCATAGTGCTATTGAGCTCCGCCAGAGCGGCAACGTTCTCGAGGCAAAGGGTATTGATCTTCAGCGCCTTATCGAGCTCCTCCCGGAAATTTACGCTGGCTGCGGAATTGATAAACGCATCGACCTGCCCGGCAAGAGCACGGAACCGCTCCTGCGTAAGCCCAAAACGGGGTTCAGTCACTTCGCCGGTGATGCAATGAACGCGTTCCTCAAGAAAGCTTTCGAACGCCTCGTTGTCATCGTGCCTAAGGCGTTCGAACACGGAAGAACTCGCGATCTCATTGAGGAATCGTTCCCGCGCTGCCGGATGCCTTTTGTTACCGCGGATAAGCAGATGGATCCCGCCAATATCCGGCACCGTGCGAATCAGTTTTTCCAGTACCACCTTACCAAGAAACCCGGTGGTGCCGGTGATCAACACGTGTTTACCACGTAGTTGCTCAAGAACACCGGACGCTGACGCTCCATTCTGTTGCTGCTGTGTTGCCATGGCGAGAACTCCTTCTCAAATTCACTGTGTAGCCATCAAATGCAGTGGGTTTTACTGCATTTTGCGGGCCACGATTCCGGGAATAAGGCTGATTTTTGCACAGACCGAATGACAGTGCGGTGACATAGAGCAAAGTTACGCTACAAATTGCATCAATAAAATGACCATAAAATAAGGTGACTAAATGCAAAAAAAAGGAATGGAGAGAAACCGGGTAAAAGGCGCTCAGGAACCGTTCTTGTCGGTGTCCGCCAGCGAGCGTAGAAGCTGATCCAGGGAGATATTGGACGGCTGCTCCTTAAGCGCCCGAATCAACCGGCTTTGTTCACCAAAACTGATACGGTCGTAGTACGGCTCCCGCTCTGGCTTATTTACTATTGCTTCCGCCTTACGGGGAAATGCCGCAGGGTCAACTTCTGCAGCGAGATGGCGAAGATGAGTCGCCATATGTTCTCGTTGTTCCTTTTCCAGTTTGTCCCAATTGAGAGAGGCTAAACCGGTCTGGATAATCTCGATGGCATCTGCATCCATTTTGCGCCCTAACAGTGCAAAAAGCCCCTGAAACGCTTCATAACGCAGCAGCGGCTTGTCATTGCTGTCAGCCAGTATTTCGCCGAGTTCTGCAGTCAGCCGCTTGCATTCCTGGGCCGGGTCTTTTGGTGTTTTTGCCTGGCCACCGCCGGACGCAGGCGCCGTATCCGCTGAACCGGACGACACCCGGTGCCAATACGCCGCAATCCCCGCCTTTCGCGGCGGCAGCTGGCGCAGCCGCACGTTCAGCATGTCAGCCAATGTTCGGAATTGACGGCTGGACGGATCAGAAGCCGGCAACAGTGCCACAGGGCGTTGATTCATCACTGACTGGCGCAAGGTTTCGTCACGCCAGATCGCACCCAGGTAATGCAACTGCAACCCCAGGTGCCGAACTGCAGCAGCATCAAGGCGCTGAAACACGGATCGAGCCTGACTTGCACCCTGGGCCATGTTCACCAACACGCTCGGCGTCCTTCGGTAGCCACGGCGAATCAGAAGCTTTATCAGGGAGAAGGCATCGGTCAGCGATGCAGGGTCTGGCGTGACCACGACGCAGGCCAGTTCCGCCGCCGCAATCATGTGCATGCCGGTCTTCTGCAAACCGGAGGCCGTGTCTGTGATCACGTAGTCGTAGTTTTTCTCCAGCCTCGACAACGCCTTGAGAACACGCAGGCTTTCTTCAGCGGCCATATCCACACATTGTTCAACTCCCGAGGCGCCGGGAATGATGTGCAAACCCCACTCCGCTTCCATAATCACGTCGCGGAGAGAGCACTCACCGGCCATTACGTTGGCCAGGGTGCGCTCCGGATACCGGCCCAGCATGATACTGACATTAGCCAGATCCGTGTCACCATCCAGCAACAATACTCTGTAACCCTCTCGCGCAAGGGTCAGGGAAAGGTTCAGTGCCACCGATGTTTTTCCGACGCCACCTTTGCCACCGGTTATGGCCAGTGTTCTGGGTTGCTTCGGAATGTGCCTGGAAGTGCGGGAATCGGTCATGAATGCTTAATAGGCGCTGTCTTGTCCGTCGACTGACACGTGATCCGGGTAAAATTTGAGTACTGTGTCAAAGTGTAACCCGGACGGAGTTCTAACTGTAGACAAAAAGAGACGGGTTGAATGCCCGATCATGGACGGTTTTGCGACATTTAACCTGTAAAAAGTTTACACACATCACAACACGGGTAATACTCTGCTTAAAAAAGGACCAATAACTGTTTAATAAATGCAGGTTATTGACTAAGCTCCATCGGGTTAATGTTTATGAACAAGTCGTCAGATACTAACGAAATATCTGGCGCGTTACACAGGCAGGCCTATGCAGATTGCCCCTGACATACAGCTACCGAGTCTCCCGGAGGTTACCCTTCGGGCGCTTGAGGCCTGCCATCAGGATGAAAACTATCGCCGAATAAGTGACATTGTGTCTGCCGACACCGCTCTGGTCACTCGCGTTCTCGCCCTCGCCAACTCGGCACTGTACGGCCCCACCTCGCAAATACGTTCCATTGACCAGGCCCTGCTCCGGCTGGGAACCCGACGTTTTCACACCCTGGTTCTGACTGCTGCATTGCGCCAGATTCTTTACGAACTCGGGGCAGACCAGTGGCAACAGCTGCGGGACTTCTGGCGCCATTCACTGACCACCGCCCTGACGGCCAGGGCTCTGGCAACACTGACCCGCTACCCCGAACCCGACCAGGCGTTCATGTTGGGTATGTTGCACAACGTAGGCGAGCTGATCGCACTGAAAACACCGCCTGGAGAAACCCAGCAATACTACTTTGACCACCAGTCCGATATTGCTGCCGAACTGGTCAATTCATGGGGGCTGGGCCCCATGGCGGTTGACGCTATGCGCTATCAGCAGGCCATGCCAACGGAAATACAGGATGCCGGGCACCTGGTCAAACTGATCAGTCTGGCAACGCGCCTGGCACTCTCGGACGCGGCGGGCATTGCGGCGGCGGGGACCATTTTTGGGCTCAATGAAGAGCTCACGCGAGAGATCAACCGCAGGATCGACCAGGAAGTGAGCGGCGTGGCCGAGTCACTGGGCATTCCGCTATCGGAAGACTACGACGCCCACCATTCCAACCACAAACTCAAACAGACCATACTGAAACAGGCCATGGCCAGCCAGGCGTTGGAACTGTCGCCGATTCGCGGCAGTGCCCAGGAGAGTCTGGCCGCAACCGTCACCAGCCTGACACTGATCACCGGCCTGCCGGCACTGTATTTTGGCCAGGCCGGAGACGGGCTGACACTGCTATCCGCCAGCAACGGCGATACTCCTGACCTTACAGTTGCCAGCGGGCCGGCCACCAGCGTGTTGACCGAGGCCTACAGCAGCGGCACCGCCCTGTGTCTTGGTGACCGCACAACGACTGTGCTGGACCGCCAGCTGCTTTCTCTCTTGAAAACCCCTTCTCTGGTGGCTATTCCCGTTCGGGGGGAAGATCAATGTGCTGGCGTCTTTGTCGTCGGTACCGACCATGACAGTTCCGGTCAGACAGAAGAAATCGGTCGCCTGTTCAGCGCCAAACTGTCTGACGCCGTCACTGCCACGCTAGCCAATAGTGGTACCCAGGACAGTATGGAGTCGGAACTGGCCCGACAGGCCATTCGTCGCCAGGTCCATGAGGTGAGCAACCCGCTGACCATCATCCGGCAATATATCTATCAGCTACGGAACCGGCTGGATGATGACGAAGTACAGGAAGAGCTGGACGTCATACGTGACGAACTCGATCGCGCGGGGGATCTCCTGTTGCAGATCAGCCGGGGTCCGGGCCATGATGCAGCAAACCCGACCGGCGTCTGCAATCTTAATGACGAACTGAGAATTCTGCGGGACTTGCTGGAAGACAGCCTGTTCAGCGGCGACGACATGGCGCTGGAGCTTGACCTGTGCGCGGACCCCACCGATGTTACCGTGCCCGGTGCGGTCATCCGGCAGGTGGTTATCAACCTGGTCCGTAATGCGGCAGAATGCCTTGTTGACGGTGGCGAAGTGGCTATTCACACACAGGCACCAGTCTGGCAGAGCGGAAAAACCTGGGTGGAACTGGAAGTGGCGGACACCGGTAATGGAATTCCCGACGAGGTCCGAAAACACTTGTTTTCACCGGTTCAATCCACCAAGGGCAAGGGCCATAGCGGCCTGGGTCTGAGCGTGGTCAAACAGTTGATTGATGACATGGAGGGCATCATTAGTTGCCGCACGGGGCGCGGAGGGACAGCATTCCGAATTCTGTTTCCCGCGGCGGCAAATAAAAAAAACGATGAAAAATGACGAAGAAACGACGGGCTACTGACATGAAACCTGCGAGCACCGAGTGGACTTACGGCGACGACGGAAAGGCGCACATCCTGGTCGTCGACGATGATCCGAGACTGCTTTCCGGCCTTGCTTCACTGCTCAGAAGCAAGGGGTACGAGGTCACCGAAGCGGAAGGTGGGCGCATGGCCTGTCGCATCCTTGAGACCGAATCGTTCGACCTGGCAATGCTGGATCTTCGCATGCCCGATGTGGACGGATTCGGTGTGATGGAACGCCTGTCATCGGAACAACCAGAATGTGGCGTGATTGTCGTGAGCGGTGAAAGCTCGTTCAGCGCCGTCAGTCGTGCCCTGCGCCGGGGGGCACTGGACTATATCCGCAAACCGTTCGACCCGGAAGAACTGCTGGCAACGGTCGACGGCGTGCTCGGCAAGCGTTCTCTGCTTCGCGCCCACGAGCACATACGAATGCGCCTGGAAAAGTCCGAGGAACTGCATCGCTACATCGTCAACAGCTCACCCGATATCGTTTTCATGCTCGATGGCGACGGGCATTTCTGTTTTGTGAACAGCAAGATTGAGAGCCTGCTTGGCTACCAACCCGCTGAGCTGTGCGGGCGTCACTTTCGCCACATCCTGGATGACCGGGACATCGCCCGGGGAACCTATGCTCTGAAAGGCCCGAATATCAGCGCCGACAATCCCCGGACACTGGAAGTTCGGCTCAAGACCCGAGGCAGCCGCAAAGCCACCCGACACTTTGAAATTACCGCGTTTCCGATTGACCCGGAAACCTGGCCCCACACCAATCACGACGACGGCAAATACAATGGTCGCGAGGCCCGCTACTACGGTACTGCCCGCGATGTGACCGAGCGTAAGGAAGCGGAAGCCTTTATCAACTTCCAGGCCTACCACGACTTGTTGACCCGACTGCCAAACCGCGCCCTGTTCAAGGACCGGCTCGACCTGGCCATCACCCACGCGCGCCGCAGTGAGCAGAAGCTGGCCGTGATGTTCCTGGACCTTGACCGCTTCAAGGTCATCAACGACACGCTGGGACATGCCATGGGCGATCGCCTGTTGCAGGCTGTCACACAGCGACTGGAACGGTGTCTGCGCAAAGGGGACACCCTGTCACGCTTCGGTGGCGATGAATTCACTCTGCTGTTGCCGTCGATCCACGGTTACGAGGACGCACGACAGATTTCAAAGAAGTTGATCAAGGCCCTGCGCGCGCCTTTCCAACTCGGCGAACACGAAGTTTTCGTGGGTGTGAGCATTGGCATTGCCACCTATCCGGAAGCCGGCGAATCCATGGATCAACTGATCCAGAACGCCGATATTGCCATGTATCACGTCAAAGCACGGGGTAAGGATGGCTATCGTTTCTACTCGGAAAGCATGAGCATTGACACTGCCAACCGCCTGAGCCTGGAAAGAGACCTTAGGATGGCGCTGGAGCGCGATGAGTTGCGGGTGTTCTATCAGCCGCAAGTCTGTTCCTCTAGCAATCGCGTGGTGGGTTTGGAAGCGCTGGTGCGCTGGCAACATCCAGAAAGGGGATTGCTCTATCCACGGGACTTCCTGCCGCTGGCGGAAGAAACCAAACTCATTGCCAAACTCAGTGAATGCGTACTCGACCAGGCCTGCCATGATGTCGGCCAGTGGATTCGAGAAGGACACAGCGACCTGCGACTGGCCGTAAACCTGTCCCCGGTCCAGGTGGAGCACCCAAGGTTTGTAGAGACCCTGATGGCTCAACTCCAGGCCCACGGCTTCCCGCCCCAAAACCTGGAAATCGAGATCACTGAAAACGTGATCATGAACGATCTTGAGCAGATCAGTCAGAAACTCCGGGAATTAGCGTCATTGGGCGTCAGAATTGCCATTGATGATTTCGGCACCGGCTACTCCTCCCTGAATTACATTCACCGGCTGCCCATTCACACCCTCAAAGTGGATCAGTCCTTCGTCAAAGCCATTCGCAGAGGCGAAGATGGTGCGTGTATTGTAAACGCCATTGTCGCCATGGCCCATGGACTGAAACTTCAGATCGTGGCGGAGGGTGTGGAAACGGACGAACAGCTCACCTACCTCAAAAGCCTGGGATGCCACCAGGTTCAGGGATTCTTCTACGGCCCGGCGCGGCCTGCAGACGTCATCAGCAAAACCCTCGGACATACCCCGGCGCGCGCCGTCGCTTTCTAACCTACCGCATTGTCGATACTCCATTGTCGGACAGTCAGATCTAAAATGTTGATCTGGTTTGCAAAATGTTGCTGTTCGTTACGTTATGTATCTGGAAATGCGCGGTACTGCACATAATTCCCCCACCGGCTTCTCTAAGCTCAAATCCATCAGGCGCTTCCTTCAATTCACCTGACGGTGAATCAACAATCACAAGAAGAATGGAAGCATCCCCAGGATATGGACAGGCAGAAGTCACCATGCGCGATAAATACAAATACATTGGCCCGGTATACGATTTTCTGAGCAACCTCTACAGCGGCAAGAACATCCATCGCTGCAAGACCGCCATGCTCGATGTGGAAACCGTCAAGCCCGGCGCCCGCATCCTGTTTGCAGGCGTGGGCCATGGCCGTGACGCGATCCGTGCCGCAGAACTGGGCGCGGACGTGACCGTGGTGGACCTCTCCGAGACCATGCTGCGCAAGTTTGCCGAAGCCCAGGAAAAAGAGGCGCCGCACCTGACCATCCGCCGCATTCACAGCGACATCATGAAGGTCGATGAGTTCGAACAGTACGACATGGTGGTCGCCAACTTTTTCCTCAACGTGTTTGACGAAGACATGATGGTGCGGGTGCTGGAGCATCTGATCCGTCTGGGCAAGGCCGACGCCAGGGTGGTTGTGGGTGACTTCTGCTACCCCACCGGCAACATTGTGGCCCGCCTGTTCAAGAAGATGTACTGGTACATGGCCGTCTTCATCTTCTGGCTGTTCGCCAACAATGCCTTCCACAAGATTTACAACTACCCCGAACACATGCAGCGCCTTGGCCTGCACGTTACCGAGAAAAAGCATTTCAAGCTGCTGAACATGAACTGTTACTGGTCGATCCTGGGACGGAAACAGGTGTAGACACGAGGCCTCACGCCGGATTTAAAACAATAAACGGGGGAGTTTCACAATGTCAGACCAGATCCTTTCACTCGATGGCGTACGCTCTCTGGACGAAGGTGTATTTACCTTTCCGGAGCGCATCAGTTACCTCAAGAAGTACGGCACCCATTCCCAGTCGTTCTCGACGTTGCAACCTGAGATGCAGTATTTCGATGTGCCCGGCGTTGGCTACCTGGCGTATATGCGCAAATGGGGCGGCACGTTCGTGCTCTCCGATCCTGTCACCGCACCGGAACACTTTGAGTTGATCCTGGAACAGTTTCACCAACGCTTCCCTTCCGCCTGCTACATCCAGGTATCCAAACCTGTCGTGGACTACCTCTACCGCCGCTTTGGCCTGTTTGGCACCCAGTTTGGCAGCGAATCCCGTATCAACCTGAAAAACTGGTCGCTCAGCGGGAAGAAGAAACAGATCCTGCGCACGGCCCTCAACCAGGCGGAAAAAAACGGCATTACCGTGAAGGAGCGCTTCAGCGATGACCACACCCGCGAAATTTCCGATGCCTGGATTCGCACCCGTAAATGCAAGAGCAAGGAGATCCGTTTCCTGATACGTCCCATGGAGATGGAGTACCGGGAGAACGAACGCCATTTCTACGCGTACCAGGATGGCAAGGCCGTGGGCTTTATCTACTTCGACCCCATCTACCGCAATAACGAGATCATCAGTTACGTGCCCAACATTTCAAGGGCCAACGCGGATTTCCGCCAGGGTATTTTCTACACCCTGATGGCCCATGCCATGGATGTGTTCAAGGCCGAAGGTGTGCCCTATCTGGACCTGGGTTTAATTCCGCTATCCCTGGACCCGGCTACCGAGCATCAGGAAAGCCGACTGCTCAAGCGCATCATGCACGGCCTGTATGAGAAGGGGAACTTCCTCTACAACTTCAAGGGCCTGGAATTTACCAAGTCACGATTCCGCGGCGACAACTTTAAAACCTACTGTTGCCACCGCCGATCCTTACCGGCACTGGAGTTCCTGGCCATGTTCAAGCTGACCCGATTGCTGTAGCACCGACTGCCGACGAGGACCAGTTACCACGGATGTCGTTGGTGGCCAGGCCAAGCCCATCCAGGAACTCCCCGATACCTCGTGGGATGTCCCCGGAAAACAGAGCGGCATCAACCACATCCCCATCGTTGTTGAGGGCCATAAGACTTTTCACTTCCAGCCCCTGCTGTTCGAATAACCAGGCCGCCCGGCGGGCGATCGCCTCTCCGGAATCCACCCAGTGTTTTACGGTCGGCAACTGGCTCTGCAGCAGATCCTTTATCAGCGGGTAATGAGTGCAGCCCAGAACCACAGTGTCCACGCCCACGTCCCGGAATGGTTGCAATGCCACGGACAAGGCCTGTTCGGGGACTGGCGAACCGGACACCAGATTTTCGATCCATTGAACCAAGTCCGGATGCCCCAGCCGTTCCACCGTGCAATCACTGGCAAACTCGTCAATCAGGTCGGCAAGATAGGGCCGGCGAACAGTGGCGGGGGTGGCCAGCAGACCAATACGACGGTTTTCAGACACCGCCGCCGCAGGCTTTACCGCCGGCACCACGCCGATCACCGGTATCGATGTCATGGCCCGAAGATGCGGCAACACCACCGTGCTCGCGGTGTTGCACGCCACCACAATGACATCACAGGGGAATTCCGACAGCGCCAGCCGGATCAGTGTCTGGCTGCGCTCAATGACCACCGATCCCGGTTGGGCGCCGTAGGGAAAGCCCGCGTTATCAGCCAGGTACACCAACTTCACCCCCGGCAACTGTTGGTGGATACAAGCAGCAACGCTCAATCCGCCAACGCCTGAATCAAAGACCAGCACTCTCGGCGCAGTCACGACGGTGCCCCCTGCCCTTTAATTTCCCGCACCATGGCCTGGATCAGGCCGCCGGAGATGGTGGTCACCGGCGGCACAGGTGGCATATCGCCCGGCAGAAACCAGTCCGCTTCCGCAATTTCGTCTTCCTGCAGCACCAGCTCGCCACCGGCGTAGTCCGCAAAAAAGCCCAGCATTAACTGATGGGGAAACGGCCATGGCTGAGAGGAGTGGTAGCGAACCCCACTAACCTCAAGGCCGGTCTCCTCTTTCACTTCCCGGGCAACCGCCGCTTCAATGGTTTCACCCGGCTCCACAAAGCCCGCAATCAGACTGAAATAATGACGCTTCGTCCGCGATGACCGGGCCAGCAACATGCGTTCACCACGGCGAATAACCACAATCACGCAGGGCGCCAGCCTGGGATACCAGGGAATGCCGCAGGGCTTGCACCACTTGGCCCGCTCCAACGGGTGCAGCTCTGTCAATTCGCCACAGCGGCCGCAGAAGCGGTGATCCCGCCACCACTGATGCACCTGGAACGCGGTACCCAGCATTTCCGCGGGAGCATCCTCCATCAGCAGCAGCGCTTCCCGAAGCGTCACCGGTTCTGTAGAACCGGCCAGTCTGGCCGCGTCGGCTTCGGCCACGTAGACAGCCTTGCCGTCCATCTGGCCAACATACACCGGCCCGATATCACCACACGTGTCAGGGGCAACCATCCGCCAGGGCTTCAGCCAGCCAACGCCGGGCTTCAGCACCGCATCACCGTCGATGGCCAACACAAGATCGTCATCGTCGGGCCCTTTCGAAGACCAGCCGGGAGTCCATAACGCCATAATCCGTGTCCAGAAGCTATTATGTGGGTAGAGCTGGAAATGTATCACAGCGGCACAACACAACAGAACGACCGCATGGCTTTCCGCACTGCACGCAACCAAGTAAACTTACCGCCTGTTTTGTGAACCGGAGCGACCGTTTATGCGTTTTTTCCTGGGCCTTCGCAGCCTGATCCTGACCCTTTTTCGCAAAATCCTGTTTTTGTGGGTCCGGACGGATGTGAGCGGCAACAGCGTGGAAGCCCTGGGAGTAGACCCGGAAAAACCGGTTTGCTACGTACTGCAGTACAGCTCGCTGTCCAGCCGATTGGTCCTGGAACAGGAGGTGCTGCGAGCCGGCTTACCTGGTGCCGAGTCGTCCCTGCCGGTCAAGAACGGTCCGAACCACTCCTTCTTTTTTCTCTACCGTCGGATTGGTGGTCTTTTCCGTCGTCGCCAGACGCCGGTTCCCACCGGTGAGTTCCGGGCGCTGGTTCGCCATGGCCTGGAACACCCTGAGCAGGATGTTCAGATCGTCCCTGTGTCGCTGTTCTGGGGGCGCTCCCCGGACAAGGAAAAATCGCTGGTCAAACTGCTGCTGTCCGACACCTGGTCCGTGGCTGGGCGTTTGCAGAAATTCCTGATCATTATGGTGCATGGCCGCAGCACTTACGTGCAGTTCAATCAGCCCCTGTCCCTGAAGCAGGTGATTGACGAATACCGCCATAGCGAGGAACGCGCCAACCGTAAGCTCGCCCGCATTCTCCGTACCCATTTCCGCAGGGTGCGCCAAGCCGTGCTCGGCCCGGACCTGTCTCACCGCCGCACATTGGTAGGTGGACTGGTGCGGACCCAGGCGGTCAAGGAAGCCATCCGGGAAACCGCCCGCAAGGATGATATCCCCCCGGAAAAGGTGCGCGCCAAGGCGTACAAATATGCGGACGAGATCGCTGCCAGCATGTCCATCGTGACCATACGTTTCCTGGAAGTGGTGCTGTCTTGGCTGTGGAACCGTATCTACAATGGCATCGCTATCAACAACATCCGCGTTGCCAAGGAAGAAGCCCAGGACAATGCCGTGGTGTATGTTCCCTGCCATCGCTCCCATATTGATTACCTGCTGCTGTCCTACGTGCTCTATAAGAACGGGCTGATGCCCCCGCACATTGCCGCCGGCATCAACCTGAACATGCCTATTGTTGGCCCCATCCTGCGACGCGGCGGCGCGTTCTTCATGCGTCGGAGCTTCCGTGACAACCCGCTCTACGCCACCGTGTTCAACGAATACATGCACGTGATGTTCTCCCGCGGCTATTCCGTTGAGTACTTCGTGGAGGGCGGGCGCAGCCGCACCGGTCGCATGCTCCAGCCTCGGCCCGGCATGCTGTCCATGACCGTCCGTAGCTTTCTGCGAGACCATCGCAAGCCCATCGTGTTCGTCCCGGTATACATTGGTTACGAGAAGGTGATGGAAGGCCGCTCTTACCTCGGTGAACTACGGGGCAAGAAAAAACAGAAAGAGAGCGTGTTCGCGATTGCCAAGACGGTTCGCAAGTTAAGCAACTCGTTTGGCCAGGTCGCTGTAAACTTCGGTGAAGCCATTCCTCTTGCGGAGGTACTGGACGAGGTCGAACCAAGCTGGCGGGAAGAAGCCTACGATTCCGAATACCGGCCAAAATGGCTCAACCAGGCGGTATCTGAACTGTCCAATCGTGTTGCGTCCAGCATTAACGCATCTGTCGCCGTCAATCCCATTGGCATGACCGCAACGGTTTTGCTGGGCACCGATCGCCTGGCTATGGATGAAGGTCAGTTGATCCGCCTGATGGACCAGTATGCCGACCTGCTGAAAGCCTTTCCCTACGCCGACACCATCACACTGCCGGAAGGCAGTGGCAAGGATTGGGTCAACTACTGCGAAAACATGGGCCTGATCACCCGCCAGCCCCAAAAACTGGGTGACATCATTGCGCTGGAAGGCAGCAACGCGATTCTGATGACCTATTACCGCAACAATATCCAGCATCTGTTTGCTCTGCCTTCTCTGATCGCGAGCCTGTTTGAGAACAAGAACTCCCTGCGCCGGGACAAAATTGAGTTCCTGGCCAGCGTGGCGTACCCCTATCTGAAATCCGAACTGTTCCTCAAGTACGACGCCGAGGAGATTGACGGGGTCATCAACCAATGGATCGACGTTCTATTGGAGAAAGGGTTGCTGTTCGAAGAAGAGGAAGACAGGATCAGCCGCCCTGAGGAGGGCACCGATGCCATGCTGCGCCTGCGGGTTCTGTCACGGTTCATCATCCAGACCCTAGAGCGCTATCACATTGCCATCGGCATCCTGCGCAAATACGGGTCGGGCAAGATTACCGCCGGCGAACTGGAAGAGCAGAGCACGCTTCTGGCCGAACGCATGTCCATCCTGTTCGGCCTCAATGCGCCGGAGTTCTTCGACAAGACCCTGTTCCGTAACTTCATTGCCAACATGCAGCACAATGGCGTTATCACCACCGATGACGACGGGCTGTTGTGCTACACCGACGGCCTGGATGAAGTAGCGGAGGACGCACGGTTGGTGCTCAGTGTGGAAAAACGCCAGGCCATTCAGCAGGTGACCATGCTTGGGGCCTGAACGCGACCGGTGACCTATCCGGCGGGAAACGCCTTGATAGAGTAGATATCGTACCGGCTGCTCTTCCCTTCAATACGGGTGGTGGGTTCGGGGCCACTCACTGGCTCCGCCTTGCGCGGGCGTTTGACGACAACCCGATAGGTTGCCACTGCCAACGCGGCCTTCAACAACGCTGGTGAATCATCGTCGTCTCCCACCACCGTGCGGAACACCTGCATTTCCTTCTTGACCAGGGCCGACTTGTCGCGATGGGGAAACATCGGGTCAAGGTAGATCACATCCGCGGCGCCCGCGCCCGCCTGCGATAACCAGTCGATACTGCTACCCGACTGCAATGCCATCCGGGCGACAATGGGCGCGCTCTGCTCGTTCAGGGCCGCACGGGAAAGTCCATCACTAAGCAACGCATGGATAACCGGCGAACGTTCGAAAAGGGTTAACCTGCAGCCCAGGGAGGCCAGTACGAACGCGTCCTGGCCAAGACCGGCCGTTGCATCCAGAACATGAAGGGGCTGGCGGGCTTTCTTCAGGCCAACAGCCTTGGCAATCAGTTGTCCGGTGCCACCGCCGTGTTCTCTCCGGTATCCCGCCTTTCCGGTCACGAACTCGGCTCTGACAGGCCCTGGAGCCCCCTTGCCGGTAACCTGCAGGCCAAGACCATTTTCATCCAGAAACAGCAGCACTGGGTAATCCCGCACGTCTCGCGGACGAAGCGTACCCAGCAAAGGCAACGATAATGCTTCAGACAGGGAACGTGCAGCGTGGAGATCGCCAAGGGGGCTGCAGCCAACGGCAAGTTCAGACAGGGTGTTTCCTGGCGACATCAAACCAGGATATCGATGCCTGAGAGCCCTGCATCCGCAATATCGCCTCCGGCGGCGACATCGGCAAACGTGGACAGGGCTCTGGAGGTGCTCAGGGAAACTTCATCGGCACGGAAACGCTCCAGGCGCACGTCCTCCGCGGCTTGACGTGCCTCGACACGGCGTTCTAGCGACTCAGCAGAAGGAACCGGCCGTTGTTCGGCGTTGGGGGGCCGTGCATCGGTGAGATCACGGCGAACGGCCTGGCTATCGTTATCGGGGGCGGACGCAGGCGCACGAGCGATGTCACTGCGCTCACGAACCGGGCTGCTGTTGCCGGACTGGAAAGGAAGACTGCTGTTTGGGTTAACACCACCGATCATTCTGGTACACCGGTTAAAAAGACCACAGGTAGTGGATTATGGAAGATCCTGGGCCAGTTTTAAAGCAGGCTGTTCAATGTTTGCACTACCAGAGCATGACAAGCAACAGCAGACCGAGTACCAGGCGGTATATAACGAACGGCATCAGGCCAAGTCTCTCAAGGAACTTGAGAAACAGGTGGATACAGACCACGGCACTGACAAATGACAGCGCAGCACCCAGGGCAATAGCCGCCCAGCCGGTTGCCCCGCCCTGCTCCACCAGCTCCAGGGTTTTTAGCAGACCGGCGGCGAGAATCAGCGGGATCGACAACAGGAACGAGAATCGGGCGGCTGCCTCCCGTCCAAACCCGAGAAACAGAGCCGCCGTGATGGTAATACCGGATCGGGAGGTGCCCGGAATGAGAGCCAGCGCCTGGGCCACGCCAATGATCACCGCATCTTTCATGGTCAATGCCGGCAGGTCCCGGTTGCGACGTCCCACCGCGTCCGACCACCACAGCACCAAACCAAAACCGATGGTCGAAACTGCAATCACCAACCCGGAACGCAGGGAGGTTTCAATGAAATCATTAAGCAACAGACCAGCCAGTCCGGCTGGAATGGTGCCGGCGATGACCGCCCACGCAAGGCCACTATCCTGCCCGACACGGCCCCGAACCGTATCTCCAACCCAGGCAACCGTGAGACGGCCCACTTCCGCGCGAAAGTACCAGATCACCGCTGCCAACGTCCCTACATGCACGGCGACATCGAACGCAAGGCCTTGATCCGGCCAGCCAAATACCTGTGAGGGAAGGATCAGATGGGCCGAACTGCTGATCGGAAGAAATTCCGTCAGCCCCTGTATAACGGCCAATACAATAATGTGCCACAGTTCCATCGGCAGTGATTCCGGGTGGTAGCAGTGAGGTTGTTGTTAGCGGCCGGGCAGTTTTTTCCAGGCCACTTCATCACGAATGTATACCGGTTGTGCTTGTTCGGCCGGCACCCCGGCACCCGCATGAAAGGCACGGGCGGCGATCTCCGCCACTCTGGAAGCCCTGGGAACCAGAGTCTCGTCGATGCGCTCCATGGTTGCGGCAACATCGGCCGGGAAATTTTCTTTCAGGCTCCACCCCTGACCGGCACCAAACCACCGGGATGCGCCATCGGCCAGAGTCACAGACGCCGGAGCGCAGACCTGCTCGTGACCCATCAACTCCGGTTGCCCATCTCGGCACATATAACAGGCCCAATAGGCTTCACCCATGCGGGCATCGAAGGCCACTGCAACGGCGTCGCCGTCCAGCATTTGCCAATGCTGTATCGCATCCTCGGCAACGGCTGCCAGGGATGACACTGGAATAACGGGGATTCCGAGGCCATAGGCCAGGCCCTGGACAACCCCCGTAGCAATGCGAAGGCCCGTGAACGAGCCCGGACCACAGGCAAATGCGAGCGCATCGAGGTCCGCCGGCACCAGTTCCTTCTCGGCGAGAAGCTCGCGGATCATCGGCATCAACAGGCGGGTGTGTCCGCGGGGAGCCAGCTCGAACCGCTCCACCAGGCTGTTATCCACCAGCAGGGCTGCTGAGCAGCCCTCTGATGAGGTATCCAGTGCCAGTAGTTTCACAGGGTTACTTCAGTTGGGTAAGAATCTGGTCGCGAATGTCATCCAGGCTGCCCACGCCTTTTACGCGCACATATTTCGGCGCAGCGGCAGGGGCTTCTTTCGCCCAGTCCTGATAGTAACCGACCAGTGGCGCGGTTTGCTCGTGGTAGATCTTCAGGCGTTTACGGACGGTTTCTTCCTTGTCGTCCTCGCGCTGGATGAGGGCATCGCCAGTCTCGTCGTCTTTACCTTCGGTCTTGGGCGGATCGTACTTCACATGATAGATGCGACCACTGCCCTCGTGCACCCGACGACCTGACAGACGGCTTACGATTTCCTCGTCATCAACGGCGATTTCCACCACATAGTCAATAACAATACCCTGGTCTTTCAGGGCCTCGGCCTGGGGAATAGTGCGGGGGAAACCGTCGAGCAGGAAGCCGTTCTTGCAGTCAGGCTGCTTAACCCGTTCTTCGATGAGCGCAATGATGATGTCATCAGACACCAGACCGCCAGAAGCCATCACTTCCTTGACCTGCTTGCCAAGATCGGACTCGGCTTTCACCGCCGCGCGAAGCATGTCGCCGGTCGAAATCTGCGGGATTTCAAACCGTTCGGTGATGAACTGGGCCTGCGTACCCTTGCCTGCGCCTGGCGCGCCTAACATGATGATTCTCATAACGCTGTGCTCCCGTTGTAGTCATTATCATTTGAAAAGCTGTTGCAAAACCCGGCGGCTTTGCGACAGCTTCTCGGCAGCAACGAGCCCGCAGCCCCTGCCAAGGAAGGCGCATTATACGAACTCAGCCCCCTCATAGAAAGTGGACCTCCGTAGCATGCACCAAAAGGTTACATCGGGCTGTGAGTTGCGGCTGTAGCTGATAGTGCTCGACGGTCAGGATGACAGGGATAACGCCAGCGCGTCCAGCTCCCCGGAAACGCTGTCAATCTCCTCGTTCAAACGAGCAACGTCCCCTTCGGAAAGCCCGAGGGACGACGCAAGGGAGGCGACATCATCCGGGTTGAACTCATCCCCAATCCCCCTTTCCTTCAGCAGCCCATTGGCCAGCTGGACCATGAGCACATACTGTTCATGCTCGCCATGGTAGCCCTCCTGCTGATGCATGCCCGCGGCCTTGACCACCGGGTCAGGCAGCTCCCAAAGTCGGTGAAGGATGCCACCAATGGCGCCGTGGCCAACCGCCAGCATCTGTTGATCGTTGCTGGCCCCGAACACCTGTTGCTCCAGCGAGTGCATGCTGGCGTCGGGATTGGCTTCCCGCAGCGAATTCAGCTCGTCAAACTCCTGGGGAAACAGGTGGCCGATCAGCAGTAGGCCGAAGTTGTGCAGCAAGCCACACAGATACGCCAGGCCTTTATCGGAATGGCACTTTGGCGCCATACGCTGGCAAACAAACGCGTTATACAGAGAGTGGCGCCAGAACTGGTCCATCCCCAGCATGCCCTGACGGGGCACTTCGAAAGCGCGCACGGACGCGATACCCAGCGCGATATGGGCCACACGATCAAACCCAAGAACCCGGGTCACCGCTTCCTGTACCGAGTTGATCTGACCGGGATAGTTAAACAGGGCAGAACGGGCATAGCGCATGATCTGCGCGGTAAGGCTGGGATCAAACTCTATCAGCTCGCCCAGTTCGCGGGCGGTCGCCTCGGAATTGGCCGTCAAACGGAGAATGCGCAGCGCCAGCGCTGGCATGGGCGGCAGACGGTAAAGCTTCTGCAGCTTGTCGGCCACTTCTTCCAGCGTCAGGGCATCACGCTCATCGTTGTTTTGCCCGCGAATCGCCAGGTGGCCCTGAGTGGCATCCGCCAGGGCCCTTGCCAGAGAGGTGCGGTCCAACTCGAGAAGCGTGTTGTCGGTCCCGCAGCACATGAGGGTGCGGGGGTATCCCAGGATATCCTCATCAACGAGCACCGGCAGATCGTAGGCAGCCCCGACCGGCGGCTGGAAGCCCGGATCACAGTCGGCAAACAGCCGGGCGGACTGGCGAGCCGTTAACGGCTGCAGGCGTCGGCCAGTTTGCTTGTGCACCAGGTCCATATCCAGACTGGTGTTGTAACCGTGAACGGCCATGACGACGCCATTGATGTCGATCAGGGGCGTTGCCCGGATAAACTCATCCTGAGGACGCCCGGACGCCATGACCGCGGCGTCAAAGCTAAGTACCTGATCAATCTCAAGTTCCCGATAGGCAATTCCTTTGCCGGTTAAAAAGCGTTCCAGTCTTGCCGCTAACGCCACGGCGTTACTCCTGTTTTTTATGATCCGCTGAACCTGCTTTAGCCGGTGTTCCGCATGCCGGCCGCAATACCGGCCATGGTTACCTTGAGTGCGCGCTCAACCATCTCGGGCACTTCGCCCTTGCCCTCGCCCTCACGGTCACGCTTGAGCAGTTCCGCCTGTAAATAGTGTAGCGGATCAGTATACGGATTACGTACACGCATGGAATGGGCAAATACAGGTTCCTGTTCCAGTAAGGTGTCCTGCTGCTTCAATTCCAGCAAATGGCGGATGCAGCCCTGCAGGCGCTCCCGCAGGTTCTTGCCGAGTTCAAGCAGTTTTGGATCATCGACCAACGTCTTTTCGTAGTAGCTGGCAATTCTCAGGTCAGATTTTGCCAGCACCATTTCCAGCATATCCACGTAGGTTTTGAAGAACGGCCATTGCTGCATCATCTCCCGCAGCACCGGCACGCGGTCGTTGTGAAATGCCTCCTCCAGGGCAACGTCGCTACCCAGCCAGCTGGGCAGCATCATCCGCATCTGGGTCCACGCGAAAATCCAGGGAATGGCCCGCAGGCTTTCCACGCCACCGCCGGGTTTGCGTCGTGCCGGGCGGCTACCCAGGGCCAGCTTGCCCAGCGCCTGCTCCGGAGTGACCTGGCGGAAATAGGGAACAAAGTCCGGATTCTCCCGAACCACGTCACGGTATGCTTTGAGGGAGCGTTCGGTGAGCCAGTCCATAGCCTCCCGCCATTCCGGTTCTGGCCCTCGCGGTGGCGCCAGGGTGGCTTCAATCACCGCCGTGGTGTACAGCGTCAGGCTCTGTTCCGCCAGCCGGGGAAGGCCAAACTTGAAGCGGATCATCTCGCCCTGCTCGGTGATCCGGAAACTGCCGTTCACCGAACCCGGCGGTTGAGACAGGATTGCACGGTTGGCCGGGCCACCACCACGGCCGACGGTGCCACCGCGGCCATGAAACAGCGTGAGGTGGACGCCATACTGATTGGCGACCTCGGTGAGCTTTTCCTGAGCCTGGTACTGAGCCCACGCGGCCATCATCTGACCAGCGTCTTTGGAGGAATCGGAATAGCCGATCATGACTTCCTGCCGGCCTTCGCAATAGTCCCGATACCAGTCCACGCTGTAGAGCGCCGCCATACTGTCAGGGGCGCCGCGCAGGTCATCCAGGGTCTCAAAGAGGGGCACTACCCGCATCGGGTTTTTCATACCCGCTTCACGTAGCAGCAAAATCACGTTCAGCACATCCGACGGCTTGCTGGCCATGGAGATGACATAGGAACCCAGCGCTTCCGGCGTCTGCTCTGCCACCACTTCGCAGGTAGCCAGCACCTCGGCGACTTCGTCGGAGGGTTTCCAGTGCCTGGGTATCAGTGGCCGGCGCCCCTTGAGTTCGCGCACCAGGAAATCCTGGCGTTCCTGTTCGGCCCAGGACAGATAATCGCCCAACCCCAGGTAATCCACCATTTCCGCAACCGCTTCGGCATGACGGGTCGACTCCTGGCGGATGTCCAGGCGAATCAGAGGCAAGCCAAAGGTGTGGGCGCGGCGAATGGTGTCCAGCAGCGGACCATTGGCAATGGATTCCAACCCGCAGTCCACCAGGGACCGATAACAAAGCTCCAACGGCCCTGTGAAGTCCTCGTTGGCAAACAGAATGCCGGTGGCGTCAGAGGGCTCGCCGGCAACCCTGGCTTCCGCCCAGTCCCGGGTTTTGATCAGTTTCTCCCTCAGCCCGGCCAGCACCTGGCGATAGGGCTCCCGGGTATCACCAACGACGTCCCGCAGCTCATCACTGGCCTGCCACATGGACAATTCCGCACGCAGGGACTGGATGTCCCGCAGGTAGAGATCGGCTGCCATCCAGCGGCCCAGCAGGAACACCTTGCGGGTTACTTCATGGGTTACATTGGGGTTGCCATCGCGATCACCGCCCATCCAGGAGGCGATCCGGATGGGCGACGCGTCCAGCGGTAACCCCTTCCCCGTGGCGTCTGAAAGCGATAGATCCAGGCTTCTCAGAAAACGCGGCAATGCCTGCCACAGACTGTTCTCAATAACGGCAAATCCCCACTTGGCTTCGTCAACCGCCGTCGGGCGCTCATGCCGAATCTCATCCGTGTGCCAGGCTTCGGTGACCAGTTGCGACAGGCGTCCGACGATTTCATCGCGCTCCGCGGGCAACAGGTCCTCATGATCCAGTCGGGCCAGGCAATCGGACATTTCGTCGTACTTCATGATCAGCGTACGGCGGGCCACTTCGGTGGGATGTGCTGTCAGAACGTACTCGATACGAAGGTCAGCCACTCGCCTGTGCAGTTCATCGGCACTGACGCCACCGTCTTTGAGGCGGCCAAACACCTCTTCGAGGGATTCCACCATCAGGTCCGATTGATGACCCCGCTTGCGGCGGATGCCGTGGTATTGTTCCGCCAGATTGGCCAGGTTCAGGAACTGGTTAAAGGCGCGGGTTACCGGCAGCAACTCGTCATCACGAAGCTTGCCCAGCAGGTTGACCAGGCGCTGGCCGGAACCGCTTTCCTGGCGACGGTCGGCCTTGGCAGCCGCCCGCACTTCTTCTATCAACTCGTAGCAATCTTGCCCGGGGTGACGCTGGATACTCTGCCCCAGCAACTCGCCCAGCATGCGAACGTTTTCTCGAAGGTCAGGGTGTAGCTCAGTCACATTGACGTCCTTTTAAATTGACGGAGGCGAAGTAAACTAACGATACTGTTTACTCTTATAAAGCCTTTCTAACGATTAAAGCCTTTCGCCGCAAGGAGTATCCATGAAAGTAACCGATCTGCCCAAGCACTGGGAAAGCAAGAAAGAGTCTGTTGAGCGCAGCCACGATTACAATCTCCGCTTGCCGCTGGAAGATGCCGCGCGCATAGCAGCACTGGCCGAGCTTTACCCGGATCGTTCAGAGAGCGACATACTGAATGACATGATTGGCGCCGCGTTGGACGACCTGGTCAGGCTGAGCCCGTTGAAGGACAAGCTGGAAGGCAAGGATAAATAAAGCGGGGGCACTTCTCTGCGGGGTGGCGAAGCCACCCCGTCGGGTATCGCAGGGCCGTCGCGATCAATCAGGCGTTGGCCTGATCAGGCAACCGATTCGAGCTGGCGCGCCTTCAGCCGCTGGATATGCTTCTGGCTGAGACTGATGAAGCGCGGGGTCATCCCCTGATCTTCATAGATTTCGAAGCCGTCTTCATCGAACGCAACAACCTTAGACCCCTGAACGTACGGAAAGCTGGTTTCCAGCTCATCAAGGGCAGCGGAAATCAGGTCTCGCATCAGGTCCTGGGAAGACTTCATCGGATACAACGCGGCCAGTTTTTCCAGTCGCTTGTGATGCTGGTCAGAGAGGTCGGCAAAATACGCATCACGGGTCAGCCGACCACGTGCGTGCTTGTCCCAGTAGTTGACCAGATCTTTGATTTTCATGGTGCCTTCACTCCTGCATCTTCTTGGTGGCCCACAGGGTGCACAAAGTGTGTGCATCCTTAACCGGAAGTGTAGACGAAGCGACCGCACCAGGGGCGGAAAACTTGGTAACGGATTGTACTTATCCGTTACCTTTTACGAGTCTTTTCAACCCCTTTGACGGCTTGCCAGACGGCGTCCAATGCCTCCAGCGATTCGCCATCAAGATCACGGCCTTCGCGTTCGAGGTGCTCCTCAATAGCACGGAATCGCATCTCAAACTTGTGATTCGTGCTGTTGAGGGCCTGCTCAGGATTAACCTTCATGAAACGTGCCAGGTTGACGCACACAAACAACAGGTCACCCAGCTCGTCCTCCACCGCCTCCGCCGGACCATCGCCGGAACTCGCGTCATACCAGGCTTTCTTTAGCTCATCGATCTCTTCGTGAAGCTTGTCGAAGACCGGCTCAACCTCTGGCCAGTCAAAGCCATGGTTGGCGGCCCTGCGCTGAAGTTTCTCAGCGCGCACCATTGCGGGGAGCGTCCGGGCAATGCCGTCGAGCCGGCTTGATGGCGCAGTCTCCACAGACGCCTCCGGCTTCGCCGCCCGCTCCTCTGCCTTGATACGTTCCCAGCTCGCCTTGATATCAGCCTCACTGGGCCGGTTGTTCGGATCGATCCTGCTTTCCAGGGTGCCTTCCGGGAACACGTGGGGATGACGCCGGACCAGCTTGCGCACGAGGTTATCAACCACCGAGTCGAAGTCGAAGTGGTTATCTTCCTTCCCCATCTGGCTGTAGAAGATCACCTGAAACAGCAGATCACCCAGTTCATCTTCCAGGTGCGGGTAGTCTTCACGGTCGATGGCATCGGCAACCTCGTAGGCCTCTTCAATGGTGTGGGGCACGATGGTCTTATAGCTCTGGCGGGTATCCCACGGGCACCCGGACTCCGGGTCCCGAAGCCGTGTCATCAAGGTTTTAAGATCGTCAATGGAATAGCTCATGATCGCTTTCGCCTGACATTAATGATGTTGGGGAGATTGCGAATCTGGGCGAGCAACTTGGCCAACTGATCAAGGCTGGAAATTTCCAGGGTAACGGTCATGGTGGCTGTGTTCTCATCCTTGTTGGACAAGGTATTGAGTGCCAGAACGTCACTTTTGGAAGACGACAGCACCTGGGTGATATCCCGCAACAACCCGGAGCGGTCGTAAGCTTCAATTTCTACATCAACGGGATACACGGCTACAGGCTGACCGCCCCAACTCACCTCGATAATCCGATTGGGCTCGAACTCCTTCAGATTCAGGAAGGTGATGCAATCCTGCCGATGCACGGTGACACCACGGCCGACGGTGATGTAGCCACCGATCGGATCACCCGGCAGGGGTTTGCAGCATTTCGCCACCTGGGTCTTGAGCTTGCCAACGCCCAGAATCTGGATATCCGATTCGGTGTCGTAGGGCTTGCGCCTCTGTGTGCTGAGCTTCAGATCCAGTTGCTCGGATTTCGGCTCCAGCATCTGCTGGGCGACGTTAGCCACGTGGGTGGGCCGAAGATCCCCGGCCCCCACTGCCGCATACATGTCCTCGGCAGCCTGGTAATTCACTTTGCGAGCCAGGTCGTTGAGGTCCACCTCGTACAGCGACAGGCGTTTGAACTCGTCTTCCAAAATGGCCCGACCATCAACAATGTTGCGATCGCGGTCCTGTTGCTTGAACCAGTGGGTAACCTTGGCCCGGGCACGGGAAGTCTGGATATAGCCCAGGCTCGGGTTAAGCCAGTCACGGCTGGGCGCCTGGTTATTGGACGTGAGAATGGATATCTGGTCGCCGGTCTTCAGCGGATAAGTCAGCGGCACGATACGGCTATTAACCTTGGCCCCGCGACAGGCATGACCGATTTCCGTGTGCACACGATAGGCGAAGTCCACCGGCGTCGCGCCTTGTGGCAGGTCCACCACATGGCCTTCGGGCGTGAACACATAGACCCGATCGGAGGCGACATCGGATTTGAGATGATCCGCCAGCCCGGACAGGTCGCCGAGTTCCTCCTGCCACTCCAGCACTTGGCGCAGCCAGTTGATCTTGGCGTCATAGCCCACGGACCGGTTGCCCTTATCCATGCCTTTGTAGAGCCAGTGAGCACAAACGCCAAGCTCAGCTTCCTCATGCATGGCCTGGGTACGGATCTGCACTTCCATCACCTTGCCTTCAGGGCCGATGACAGCCGTGTGCAGGGACTGATACCCGTTTTCCTTGGGATTGGCAACGTAGTCGTCGAATTCGTTGGGAATATGGCGCCAGAGTGTGTGCACGATACCAAGCGCGGCGTAACAGTCACGGACCTCAGGCACCAGGATACGGACGGCCCGAACATCGTACACCTGAGAAAAGTCGATGCCCTTGCGCCGCATCTTCCGCCAGATACTGTAGATGTGCTTCGCACGCCCTGAAAGCTCACCGTCTATTCCAGACGCATCCAGTTCGTCCTTGATGGTGGTGATGACACGCTTGATGTAGCTTTCGCGGTCAAGCCGTTTTTCATCGAGCAGCTTGGCGATCTTTTTGTAAGCGGTTTCGTGCAGGTAGCGGAACGAAAGATCTTCCAGTTCCCACTTGATGTGACCGATTCCCAGTCGATGCGCCAACGGCGCATAGATATCAAACACCTCGCGGGCCACACGCATGCGCTTCTCTTCAGACGCGTTTTTCACCGCACGAATGGCGCAGGTCCGCTCTGCAAGCTTGATCAGCGCCACCCGGACGTCGTCGATCATGGTGACCAGCATCTTGCGAACGTTATCGAGCTGGCCCTCGGTCTGGCCCAGCACATTACCCTTAAGAGGGTGATGGATGGACGATATTGCCGCCATCTGCTGAACACCATCAATCAGCCCGGCCACCTCATCGCCGAACTCCTTGCGGATGTCCTCCAGGGGAATCCGTTCCTCCCGCACTGCCCGGTAGAGAATTGCTGCCACCAGGCTGGTCTGGTCGAGGTGCAGTTCCACCAGTACCTGAGCCATTTCGATGCCGGTTCGGAAGCTGCTGGCCCCCGGGGCCCAGACCCTGTCCTCGCGTACCGCCTGGACATCAATCGCGGCGGCCATTTCACAGGCCCGCCGGAACTGTTCAGCATCCTCAAGATGCGTCTGTGACTCGATCTGACGGACCCAACGCTCGATATCAACCTGGCCGTCACCCGTCACTGCATAGTCTTCGCGAACTTTTACCATATCGCTCTTGTTCTTCCTGGTCGCTTATCCGGCCATCCCTGACCGGTCCCGAGAGGCATCAATTATCCACGCGCTCGAACATCGCCATGGATTCAACATGAGTGGTGTGGGGAAACATGTCCATAACGCCCGCCCTCACCAGTCGATAACCATTACGTACCATCACCCCTGCGTCCCTGGCCAGCGTGGCCGGGTTACAGGAAACATAAACAATTCGCTTCGCACCAAAGGCTGTCAGGTATTCACACACCTCCTGGGCTCCGGAACGCGGCGGATCAATCAGGATTTTGTCAAACCCTTCCGCTGCCCACGGTTGTGCTGTGAAATCCGCCTGCAAGTCAGCGCCGTGGAATGCGACATTCGATAGCCCGTTGAGTTCCGCATTTTCCCGCCCGCGGACGACCATGGCATCGTCACCTTCCACTCCAACCACCTGCCCGGCACGGCGAGCCAGCGGCAGGGTGAAATTACCCAGTCCGCAAAACAGGTCCAACACCCGCTCACCGGGCTGGATGTCCAGCCACTCGACGGCCCGATGTACCATGTTGCGATTGATGTCCACATTGACCTGGGTAAAGTCCATGGGATGGAACTTCATGGTCAGGTCGAATTCCTCCATGTCGTAGGACAGTCGCTCTTCGCCGGTCTCGGGCCAGATTCTGTGAACCGTATCCGGCCCTTTCGGTTGCAGATAGATATGCAAGTCATGGGCCTGGCCGAAATCGATCAACGACTGCCTGTCGGAATCGCTCAACGGGTCCATGTTGCGGAATATCATCGCCGCCGAATCGTCGCCGCAGGCGACTTCCACCTGCGGTATGCGACGATAGGCGTCCATGCCATGAAGAAGTTCACGTAGCGGCGTGATGCGATCGCCGATACGCGGATCCAACACCACGCAACGATCAATATCGGTCAGGAAACTGTTGCGCTTTTCTCGGAACCCGACCAGCACCGATTCCCGTGCTGGCACGTATTTCACGCCCAGCCGTGCCTTGCGACGATAGCCCAGAGCCGGGGAACGCATGGGCGCCACCCACTCGTCCGGTTCAATGCCCCCAAAATGGGCAAAATGCTCCCGCAGGGTATCTTCCTTGAACCGGATCTGGGCATCGCCACTCATGTGCTGAAGACTACACCCACCACACAGGTCGGCAAAGTCGCAGGGCGGAGTCATACGCGCGTCGTCGGCTTCAAGCACTTCCACAGCACGTAATTCATCGAACTTGCTGCGTGTACTGGTAAATTTGGCCATGACCGTCTCGCCAGGCAGGGCGCCGTCAACGAACTGTGCCTTACCGTTGTCCCGGGCGATGCCCCGGCCATCGTGACTGAGGGTTTCAATCACACAGCGCACCGGTTCGCTTGGCAGGGCCTTCCTGCGTCTTCTACTCATAGAAAGTCTCTTAACTGGATTCAGGTCTTGATGGGTTCAGGCACCGGGAAACACACCGGTGGAAAGGTAACGATCACCCCGGTCACAGATAATGGCCACGATCACCGCGTTTTCAACCTGTGCCGACAGCTTGAGGGCTGCAGCGATGGAGCCACCTGATGAAACACCACAGAAAATGCCTTCCTCGCTGGCCAGGGCACGCATGGTGTCCTCAGCTTCCTGCTGGCCGATGTCCATGACCGTGTCCACACGGGTGGCATCAAAAATTTTCGGCAGGTACGGCTCCGGCCAGCGCCGGATACCGGGGATAGACGCTCCTTCCTGGGGCTGCAGGCCAACAATCTGGATATCGGGATTCCGTTCCTTGAAATACCTGGACACGCCCATGATGGTTCCGGTGGTACCCATGGAGCTGACAAAATGCGTAACCCGCCCTGCCGTCTGCTCCCAGATTTCCGGGCCGGTGGTGCGGTAATGCGCCAGCGGGTTGTCCTGGTTGGCAAACTGATCCAGCACTTTACCCTTGCCTTCCGCCTCCATTTGTTGGGCCAGGTCGCGGGCGGTTTCCATGCCTTCCTCTTTGGTGACGGTGACAATCTCCGCCCCATAGGCGCGCATCGACGCCCGACGCTCCTCGCTCATGTTCGCTGGCATGATCAGCACCATACGGTAGCCCTTGATGGCAGCCGCCATCGCCAGGGCAATTCCGGTATTTCCACTGGTGGCTTCGATCAGGGTATCGCCTGGTTTGATTTCACCCCGGCGCTCTGCTTCCTGGATCATGCTGATAGCAGGACGATCTTTCACCGAACCGGCGGGGTTATTACCCTCAAGCTTGGCCAGAATCACATTGCTGGTCTCGCCCGGAAGTCGCTGCAGACGCACAAGAGGCGTATACCCTACATAATCTTCAATGGTCGGGAAATGCATGTTGTAACCTTCCTCAATTCTTCCGGAACCCGCCGCCAGCAGGTAACGCCGACGACACAAGCCTGTGATACACTCCGGGTTCGCATGATACGCGGAATATCCGCAGTCTCCCAATACAGCTTCTCGCTATATCCATGACTGTGGGCTATATCCGGGGACGCCATCACGGCCAGACTGCGTGGAATCAACTATTCTGACAGGGAAGAATGCCGGATATCAGGCCGGCGACGTCAATCGGGAACTCACTATGCGGCGCTGGGGCATACGCAAAAAAGTACTGGTGGTGACACTCGTCCCCACCCTTCTGACCACGTTGATGCTGGGGCTTTTCTTCACCTACAGCTGGGTCAACAACATTGAAAGCCTCCTGCAGGATCGTGGCGAGTCGCTTTCGCGGCAGCTGTCAGCCGGCTCGGAATACGGCCTGTTCACTGCCAACAGAAGCCTGCTCAGCAGCCTCTCCAACGCCCTTCTGGAAGAGCAGGATGTGCGCTCGATTACCTTCTTCGACAGCGAGCATAACCGGCTGCTGCACACAGGCCCCGGCAGCTCCGACGATATTGGCAAGGACACGTTGACCGGCGAAGAAGCGGTACGGGTTACCCGCGCCGACAGTACTGTTTTCGTGACACCGGTCTATCTCCAGGACCTGATGATCGAAAGCATGCTGGACCCGGATTCCCGCCAGAACGTGGGGGCGGGCAAGAAACCGATCGGCTGGGTAACCGTGGAGATGTCCCACATACGCACCGAAAAGGAAACCTATAAAGCACTGCTGATTTCCCTGTTGCTCGTCTTAGGCGGCGTACTCCTCAGCCTGATGATTGCGCTACGCATGAGCCGCTCGTTTACCGATCCTGTCTTTGAACTCAATGAGGCGGTGGCCAAACTCAAGGAAGGCAAACTGGACACTCGGGTCTATACCCGCGCCGGCCCTGAATTCGAGCAATTGGAATCTGGCCTGAACGCCATGGCCGGGGAACTGAGCAAAGCCCAGGCGGAAATGCAGCAGAACATTGACCAGGCCACGGAAGACCTGAGAGAAACCTTGGAAACCATCGAAATCCAGAACATCGAACTCGATTTCGCCCGCAAGGAAGCCCTGGAAGCCAGCCGCATCAAATCGGAATTCCTGGCCAACATGTCCCATGAAATCCGCACCCCGCTGAATGGCATCATCGGCTTCACCGAGTTACTGCTTAAAAGCCCGCTACCGCGCCAGCAGCGGGATCACCTGAGCACCATCCGCAAGTCATCGGAAATACTGCTGACCATCATCAACGACATTCTCGATTTCTCCAAGATCGAGGCCGGCAAACTCATCCTCGACCGCATTCCCTTCCAGCTCCGGGACATCGTAGAAGAGGTCATGGTCATGCTGGCTCCGGCGGCTCACAGCAAGAACCTGGACCTGGTACCACTGGTCTACAATGATGTACCCGACAACATCATGGGCGATCCCCTACGGGTAAAGCAGGTGATCACCAACCTGGTCAACAATGCCATCAAGTTCACCCAGACCGGTGAAGTGGTCCTGCGCGCCAGCCTTGAAGAAGAAGGTAAAGAGAGTAACCGGATCACCCTGAGACTCAGCATTACCGATTCCGGTGTCGGGCTCTCGCGAGCTCAGCAGCAGTCCCTGTTCAACGCCTTCAGCCAAGCCGACGCGTCTACTGCCCGGCAATACGGTGGCACCGGGCTGGGGCTTGCGATCTCCAAGCGCCTGGTTGAGGAAATGGGCGGCAAGATCGGGCTTGAGAGTGAGCTGGGCAAGGGCTCCACATTCTGGTTTACCCTGACCTCGGAACTGTCTTCTAACGGCGAAGCCATCGCGCCCAAAGACTCTTTGCGCGGCGAAAGGGCCATCTACCTTGACCAACAGAAAACCACCGGCCTGGCGGTAGAACATATGCTCCGGGAATGGGGCATGACGGTCGACCGGGTTTCATCACCGGGTGCCATGCAGGAGCAGATAGAGGAAGCTCAAAAAGAGCAGTCCGGTTACGCCGTTGCGGTTGTCGGCATCACCCGTCACCTGCTGAATTCAAGCCAATACTGCTCGTTAGTACGGTCCCTGGAGCTGGAGCGGGATTGCCGCACACTGCTGTTGACCCCTACCCTTGAAACTCACGATACACCGCTATCGGGGCTGGCCAGTGGCCACCTGACCAAGCCAGTATGCCGCGACTCCCTGTACGACGAACTGTTGCTGCTGGTGCACGGTATCAGCAACCGGCAACGCCAGTTGCCGGATCATTCCCATGCCATTAGCCGTGAGTTGCCAACCCAATCAACACGCGTACCCAGAGTGCTGGCGGTGGACGACAACGATGCCAACCTGAAGCTGGTAATGACCCTGCTCAACGACTGCGGCGTTGTAGCTGAGGGAGCAACCAGCGGCTTTGAAGCGCTGAGCAAGGCGCGCCAACACTCGTTCGACCTGGTTTTCATGGATCTTCAGATGCCCGGAATGGACGGGGTGGAAACCACTGAGAGATTGAGAAGCCTTGATGGCGCCAGCCATCGTACTCCGATCATTGCGCTCACGGCCCATGCCCTTGCAGAGGAGCAGGACCGCCTGATCCAGCAGGGATTCGATGGCTACCTGGCCAAACCCATTAGCAACAGCCAACTGATCGACATTATTCATGACTACACTGGCTATACCTGCCACCCCGACCCGGATGATGGACACCTGCCGGTACCCGAGGTGCGCGATACACGCCGCTCGGTTCGCCCGTCAACCAGAAAGAAACAGCCTGACTGTGTCAGCGTGGCCGAAAGCGTACAGTTGGCCGCCGGAAAAGCAGATCTGGCCGAGGAACTGTTCAGCATGCTGATCGAACAGATCCATACCGACATTAACCAGGTGCCGGCACTCTGGAACAAAGGCGACATGGACGAGCTACTGGAGTGCGTCCACAAACTGCATGGCGCCACGCGTTACTGTGGCGTGCCGGAGTTACGCGCTGCTGCAAACCAACTGGAAACCGCCTTGAAGTGCGCGGCGCCGGATATGGAGTACCAGAAGAATCAATTGCTTGCAGCCATGGAGCGCTTGCAGACCTGGAGCGAACAAACTGACTGGCAGCAGTTGTTCCGGCAGCAAAACCCTCGGCAGGCAACCGTGGACTGAGGGACGATCAGCGCCTTAGGTTCGGGCGCTTTCGAGGATTGCTTTCATATCCTTTACCGCCTCTTTGAGCCCGGTAAACACCGCCCTGGCAATGATGGCATGGCCAATGTTGAGTTCGTTGATACCCGCGATGGCGGCAACGCGTTCAGTGTTGTGGTAGTGCAGACCGTGGCCGGCGTTGACCACCAACCCTTTCTTGCGAGCGTAAGTCACCGCGTCCTGCAAGGTGTTAAAAGCCGCCTCAACAATCTGAGGGTCTGTCGCTTCCGCGTATTCCCCCGTGTGCAGTTCCACCACCGGCGCACCGCAACGGACTGCCGCATCAATCTGCGTTACATCCGGATCGATAAACAGGGAGACCTCGGCACCAACCTTTGCCAACCTGTCACAGGCTTTAGCCACCCGCGCCTCCTGGCCGTCCACATCCAGGCCGCCTTCAGTTGTCAGCTCTTCACGCTTTTCGGGCACCAGACACACACATTCCGGCCGCACCTGCTCGGCGAATGCCAGCATCGCATCAGTGACCGCCATTTCCAGGTTCATCTTGGTGGTGAGGATTTCCTTCAGCAGGAGCACATCACGGTCCTGGATGTGCCTGCGATCTTCGCGGGGATGGATGGTGATACCATCGGCACCCGCCTCTTCCGCCAGAATCGCAGCCTGTACCGGATCCGGATATCGGGTTCCCCTGGCCTGACGCAAGGTAGCAACATGGTCAATATTCACACCCAGCAAAACTCTGGGCTTCATTGAGCTAGAGGTCATTACGGTCTCCTCGATGATGACTGAACAGGCTTCTGCTATGGAGCACCTTGCCCTGCAACAGGTAGTCCACAAGTACCCTTGTTACCCGCTTGGCGATGCGCCGGCACTCCGCAGATTCGAGGTCGCCATCAGCCAGCGCCAACAGTGTATCCCCGGGCAGGTTCCGGAGCCTGGAGCCCGGCGAGGGCTCGGCCAGAATCCCCTGCTCCGGATCATAGCAATAAAGCCCACCGGCCTCGACCGGCTGTCCACTATCCATCGCCTGATCCCAGACGAAGTCATACCCGAGTTCCGCAGCCAGGGATTGCTCGAAACGTCGAAGAACCGGCTCCACGTCACTGGCTTCCGACAACTCAGCAATCACATCAATGTAGGCAGCAAAGAGTTGGTGGTGAGGGTCGGCCATCGGCAGCAGACGCTGCAATAACTCATTCACGTAAAGACCGCTGTACAGGGAGAGAGTGCGCTTCAGGGTGGGGCCGCTGCGAACGTCCGCCTGAGTCAGCGTCTTCAGGTCGCTGCGTCCGGTCCAGTCCAGCAACAGAGGCTGGAACGGTTGCAACTGCGCCTTGAGCGGGCTCTTTGCGCTGTTGCCACCACGGGCAATCACGGTTACCCGGCCCGCGTTGAGGGAAAACACATCCACCATCAGACTGGTTTCGCGCCAGGGCCGGCGGTGGAGGACATACGCGGGCTCCTGTTGCATTGGCCCCGTCATAGCTGCCTCAGAAGTCGTTCATACCCAGGCTTTTCAATGCCCGGTCGCTGTCCGCCCAACCTCGCTTGACCTTGACCCAGAGCCTCAGCATGACTTTACTGTCGAACAGGCGCTCCATATCCGTTCTGGCTTCCTGACCGATGCGCCGCAGGCGTTCGCCCTTGTCGCCAATAATGATCTTCTTCTGGCCCTCACGCTCTACCAGTATCAGCGCAGAAATGTGAAGAGTCTTACCGTCCTTGCGAAATTCTTCGATCTCGACCGCCACGGAGTAAGGCAGTTCTGCTCCCAGTTGCCGGGTAATTTTCTCCCGCACCATTTCGGAAGCCATAAACCGTTCGCTGCGATCCGTGATCTGGTCATCCGGGTAAAAATGCACACTTTCCGGCAGGAACCGACTGACCGCAGCCTCCAGCGGCTCCAGGTTCATCCCCTTGAGAGCTGATAACGGAATGATTTCGGCAAACTCGCGCTTCCGGGATAGCATATCGAGGTGCGGCAACAGGGCCTCCCGATTTTCAATGCGGTCGACCTTGTTCACTGCCAGAATCACCGGGCATTTCAGGCTACTGAGTTTCTCCAGAACCATTTCGTCCGCCGTCGTCCACGCCATCTGGTCGACAACAAACACAGCGACATCGACATCCTTGAGGGCCGATGTCGCCGCCTTGTTCATATACCGGTTAATAGCGCGAGGTTCTTCTTCGTGCATCCCCGGCGTATCCACGTAAATTGCCTGAACCGGGCCTTCGGTCTTGATGCCCAGTACCTGATGACGGGTTGTCTGGGGTTTACGGGACGTAATACTGAGCTTCTGGCCCAGAATGTGGTTCAGCAATGTGGACTTGCCCACATTGGGCCGACCGACGATCGCCACAAAACCACAACGGCTGTCCGGGTTTTCCGGACGAGTCACATCATTCATCAGTCATTCTCCACACCCAGTTGCTTAAGGGCATTGCGGGCGGCCTGCTGCTCGGCGATTCGACGGCTATTGCCCGTGCCGGTCGTTTTTCGGTCAAGTGATGGCAGGGCACAGGAAACATGGAACGTCTGGGCGTGGGCTTCACCATCCACGGAAATGACGTCATAGCGAGGCAGCGGAAACTGCCGTGACTGCAGGTACTCCTGGAGCCGGGTTTTGGGGTCTTTCTGGGTATCCTGCAGATCCAGCTTCTGAAGGCGTACCTCAAACCAGCGCAAAACCTGTTCCCGACAGGTGTGAAAATCACTGTCCAGGTATATGGCACCGATGATGGATTCAACAGCGTCGGCAAGAATGGATTCACGACGGAAACCACCGCTCTTCATTTCACCGGAACCCAGCCTGAGGTACTTGCCCAATTCGAATTCACGGCCAATTTCCGCGAGGGTTACACCCTTGACCATACGGGCTCTCAGACGGCTCAACTGACCTTCCCGGGCTTTTTCAAAATGCAGGTACAGGTATTCAGCAATGACCATGTTAACGATGGAATCACCCAGGAACTCCAGGCGCTCATTGTTCTGGTTGCCAAAACTCCTATGGGTCAGCGCCAGCAACAGCCGCTCAGGCGTCTTGAACTGGTAGCCGATACGTCGCTGTAACTGCTCGAGATCCGGTTGCGAACTCACTTGCCCTTCATCTCATACTCATGTTGAAAATGGATAACGGTATCCACATTACGGAACAGGTTATTACGGACTTCGTAATCCACCTTGATGATGACCAGATCCCCGTCCTTCTCAACGGTGATGTTCTTTTCATCAAAACCGCGAACATTGTTCACGCTAAGTCGCTTGTTTATCAGACTTCTCACCTGAGCAGGCCCCATGGTGGAAAGGTCCTCTGTTCCTTCCAGGCTCTCAAGCGCTTCCTGAATGGTAATGTCATCAAGATACGCTGGCCCCAGCTTGATGGCCAGTGTCAGCAAGCCGCCGAAAAAGAGCACCATAATCATGATAACGAGCGCCGATGCACCCGACTGCCGATGCATGGAGGAAAGACTGTTCTTCTTCATGTTAGATACACCCCTGAATAACAACGTACTTATTCCAAACCGCCCACTCGGTCAAAGGATGGCAGACTGGTGAGCGATTGCCAGTGCATCCAGATCGCGAACGCCTTGCCAACGACCATTTCATCCGGAACAAAGCCCCAATAGCGACTGTCATTACTGTTGTCCCGATTATCACCCATCACGAAATACTCGCCTTCCGGCACCACCCACTCGCCTTCACCAGAGCGCCCCGTGCGCCCCAGGGTCAGGAAGATGTCGTGCTCAACGTCGCCCAGGTATTCACGTCTCAGCTCCACTGGTGGCAGCCGGGCAACAAAGCGCGTCTCCACTTTATCGCCGTTGATAAACAGCTCCCGATCCTGGTATCGGATACGGTCTCCCGGAAGCCCGACCACCCGCTTGATGTAATTGGTGCTACCGTCATCCGGATAGCGGAACACCATGATGTCACCGCGCTGGGGGTCATCCACTGCCAGGATTTTGTTGCCCGCAACCGGCAGGCGAAGCCCGTAGGCGTATTTGTTAACGAGGATGAAGTCTCCGACTTCAAGGGTAGGCAACATGGAGCCGGACGGAATCTGGAAAGGCTCCACCAGAAACGAGCGCAGAACCAGCACCACCGCCAGCACCGGGAAGAACGAACGGCTAAGATCAACGAGGTAAGGCTCCTTCGGTTCTTCCTCAGCCTCAACCTCCCCGCTGGCGCCTTCTGCGACCGCGAGCCTGCGCTTACGCAGAAATACAACATCCAACAGCCAGATCAGCCCCGTTGCAAACGTCAGAACAACCAGAACCAGGGGGAAATCAATATCCATTCAGGTGCCTTTTAGTTATCCACTTTCAATACGGCAAGGAATGCTTCCTGAGGCACCTCAACATTGCCCAGTTGCTTCATGCGCTTCTTACCTTCTTTCTGCTTCTGCAGCAGTTTCTTCTTCCGGCTGACGTCGCCACCGTAACACTTGGCGGTGACGTTCTTGCGAAGCGCCTTGACGGTCACTCGCGCTACCACCTGATTCCCGATAGCCGCCTGAATGGCGATGTCGAACATCTGGCGCGGAATCAGCTCTTTCATCTTGTCGATCAGAGCGCGACCCCGGTAGTGGGACTGGTCCTTATGGACAATCAGCGCCAGGGCGTCCACGCGCTCGCCGTTGATCAGCACATCGAGGCGCACCAGGTTGGCCGCCTGGAACCGCACAAACTGATAGTCCAGCGATGCGAACCCGCGACTGGCGGACTTGATCCGGTCGAAAAAGTCCAGCACCACCTCGGCCATCGGCAACTCGTAAGTCACCTGAACCTGGGTGGACATAAAGTGCATGTTCTTCTGGATGCCGCGCTTTTCCTCACAGAGGGCGATCACGTTGCCCAGGTGTTCCTGGGGCACCAGAATGCTGGCCTCCACGATTGGCTCGCGCATTTCCTCAATGGACCCAATATCCGGAAGACTTGAGGGGTTGTCCACCGACAGGGTCTCACCTTGCTTGGTAACGACTTCATAGATAACCGTCGGGGCCGTGGTAATCAGGTCAATGTCGTATTCCCGCTCCAGCCGCTCCTGGACGATCTCCATGTGGAGCATGCCCAGGAAGCCGCAACGGAAACCGAATCCGAGGGCATCCGAGCTCTCCGGTTCGAAGAACAGCGAGGCGTCGTTCAGGGTCAGCTTTTCAAGAGCATCCCGGAAATCGTTGTAGTCATCGGAACTGACGGGAAACAGGCCCGCATAGACCTGAGGCTTGACCTTCTTGAAGCCGGGCAGCATCGGGATGTCGTCCGAGCCTTTCTGCTGAACGATGGTGTCACCCACCGGCGCCCCATGAATGTCCTTGATGCCGGCCACCACAAAGCCGACATCCCCGGATTCCAGAATATCCGTGTCTTTGGGTTTGGGATTGAAAATACCGACCTTGTCCGCATTCCAGGCCTTGCCCGTCGACTTCATGACGATCTTGTCGCCCTTCTTGAGGGTGCCCTCAGTCACCCTGACCAACGACACAACCCCCAGGTAGTTGTCGAACCAGGAGTCAATAATCAGTGCCTGCAAGGGTGCTTTTCGATCACCCTTGGGTGGCGGGATTTTCCTGATCAGATCTTCCAGAACATCCTCGACGCCCAAACCACTCTTGGCGCTGCAGCGCACGGCGTCGGTTGCCTCTATACCAATGATGTCCTCAATTTCCTGGGCTACGCGATCCGGCTCAGCCTGCGGCAGGTCCATCTTGTTGAGCACCGGAACCACTTCCAGCCCCTGTTCAATCGCGGTGTAACAGTTGGCGACAGACTGGGCCTCAACGCCCTGGCCGGCATCCACCACCAGCAACGCACCTTCACAGGCGTACAGTGAACGCGATACCTCGTAGGAGAAGTCGACGTGGCCGGGTGTATCGATGAAATTCAGTTTGTATTCAATGCCGTCCCGAGCCTTGTAGTTCAGAGTCACACTCTGGGCCTTGATGGTAATACCACGCTCACGCTCAAGATCCATGGAATCAAGGACCTGCTCAGCCATCTCGCGTTCTGTCAGGCCACCGCAGATCTGGATAAAGCGGTCTGCCAGAGTGGATTTACCATGGTCAATATGGGCGATTATCGAAAAATTTCGGATTCGGCTCAGTTCAGTCACAGACAATGAATACTCGCAAAAGACGAAGGATTGAGCCCGGAAGGGCCGTTGCCGGAGTCCGGCGACGGCGTGATTTTACCGGTTACCGGCCGCTATTGCCATGATCAGGAGATCAGCGGCCGTTCATATTGCCGAATAAGGAAGCCGATAAGCGCATCCTCGTCCAGCGGGTAACTGAACAAGTTGCCCTGACACTGGGCGCAACCGGCGCTTTTGAGGAAGCTCAACTGCTGAGGCGTTTCCACACCCTCGGCAACAACGGTCAAGTGTAACTTTCTGGCCAGTGCGATCACCGCCGAGGCAACATCGGTTGCACTGACGTTGTACGGGATGTCGCGAATAAAACGATGGTCAATCTTGATAACGTCCAATGGCAACTGCTGGAGCGCCACCAGAGAACAGGAACCGGTGCCAAAATCATCCAGGATCAGGCAGACACCCATGTCGTGCAGGGACACAAGGAGCTCTCTCAGCATGCGCGGGTCTTCATTCAGAAGCTCCGCTGGCATTTCAAGTTCAAGCCGCTCTGGCGACACCCCCGTTTCGGTAATGACCTGGCGCATCATATCCAGAAACCCGGAATCCGTCAGTTGGCGAACGGACAGGTTGACCGCCATTTTCAACGATTCAAACCCAGCCCGTTCGAGGGCCTGAACCTGGATACAGGCCTGCCTCAGCGCCAGCTCGCCAAGGCGTATGATCAGGCCCGTTTCCTCGGCCAGGGTAATGAATTGCTGGGCACTGACCAGCCCCTTCTCGGGGTGGTGCCAGCGCAGGAAAGCCTCGACGCCAATCACCCGCTCACTCTCGAGATCCACCTTGGGCTGGTAATGCAGCACAAACCGATCGCCTTCCAGTGCCGTCGCCAGTTCTTCCTGCTGAAGCAGCCGCCTGGCTGCCTTGATGTTCATGGCCGGGGTAAAGAACTGGTAGGTGTTGCGCCCTAACTCCTTGGCCCGGTACATGGCCAGGTCGGCGTATTTCATCAGCGTGCCAGGGTCCTCACTGTCATGGGGGATCATGGTAATACCGATACTGACGGTAACGCCCACTTCGTGATCGTTGAGACGAATTCGCTGGCACAGCCTCCGCAGTATGGCTTCGGCAACCTTGCCAGCGTCATCGGGACCGCTGATTCGTGACAACAGCACCACGAACTCGTCGCCACCCAGCCGGGCCACCGAATCTTCCTCCCGCACGCAGCCGGATAACCACTGGGAAACCTGCTTCAGCAGTTCGTCGCCACTATCGTGGCCGAGGGTATCGTTGATACGTTTGAAGCCGTCAAGATCCAGGAACATCAGGGCGGCCGGCTCTTCCGTGCGACGACTTCTGCGCACCACATGGTTAAGCCTGTCACGGAACAACTGCCGATTGGCAAGCCCGGTCAGCGGATCGTAGAACGCCAGGCGATGCAGTTCCGTCTGCGCCGCTTTCAGCTGGGTCAGGTCACGGAGGCTCAACACCACCCCATTCACGCCGGGCACCGTCAACATGGCTGTGAACGTGCCTTCCATATCCCGCCACTGGCCTTGCGCATCGCGTATACGACCACGGATCACCGGCATCTGCTTCCCAGGTGATTTGACCGCTTCATCAAACCCGGACTTTAACTGCGGCCAATCCTCGGCATGCACCAGGGAGGCCAACTCCAGACCATAAACCTTGTCGGGATCGAAGCCCAAAATGTCGTGACTGGACGGACTGGCGTAACGCGGTGTGCCATCGCGATCCAGCACAAGAGTCACGTTCGCGGCACCTTCGGTAATAGCCCGGTAGCGCCCCGCGCCAATCTGCGCCATGATCCGGCCACGAATCATGGTCAACACGAACAGGAACATCAGCAGACTGATAACAATACCAGAACCGAGAACGATGGGCGGCCGCGGATCAGACGCCAGGTAGTCAAACGCCGGTGTGGAACGGGTTTGCAGCAACCAGTCGCGCCCACCATGGGTAATGGTCTGACTCATCTCAAAACTGAAATCCTCATCCAGGGAGCCCAGGTTTGACCCATACATCTGCGTATCCCGTGACACCTCCCCGCTATCGTAGATCTTCACGTCCAGGAATGGAGAGATCAGGCCGACGATGCCATCGAGCAGGGTGTTCATCCGAAAGGCGCTGAACACATAACCGGCGAGCATCATCTGCCGCTCAACACGACTTTCAGGTATTTCCCCACCCTGGTAAACCGGGTAATACATCAGGAAGCCAGCCTGATCCTCCGCCACTTCCTCCTGAACCAGCACGACTTTACCCGTCACTTTTGGCTCGGCATGGTCCCGTGCCCTCGCCATGGCATGCCGGTGCACCGGATCACTGAAGGCGTCGTAACCAAGTGCCTTGCGATTCCGCTCCGTTCCGGGCTCCAGATACACCATGGGGTAGTAATCCGGCCCGGTACCAAGAGGCGTCACGAGGTAATTGAGGACACCATCTTTCCTGACCGACGCGATGTGGTCCGCCATCTGGCGGACACCTATTCTTTTCACGTAGCCAATGCCCTGGATGCCCGGGTAATACCGGTTGATATCCACATTGTCGACGTATTCACGCCAATCGTCCCTATCCACTTCACCGGCAACGGCAAACAGGCCCGCACTGCCGGCCAATACCTGCTCATAATTCAGCAGGCGCTCTTCAATAGCAGTTCGCAGCTGTAGTGACTGTGTTTTGAAACGGGCTTCGGTACGGTCTTCGACCAGGCGAATGGAAACTTGCCATAACAGGACGGTGACAGCGAGAGATGCAATCAGCACTAGCCATGCTGCCCACGAGTAGCGCAGCTGGAGCAGTTTCCGGAGGGGAAGTTCCTTTCTGTTCATCATTCTCGTGCAGGTCCGATCCGTGGCCAGTAATCTGATTATTTTGGGAAGTATAACAAAAGCCCCACTGGCTGTCGTTTAAACGACCCCCAGCAGGGCTCTCAGTTTTGTACCATTTTGTGTCCGCCGATCCGGCGGATCAACCGTCAGGGCTTCATCACCAGATAAGTGGCCCGCCCCTGGCGAACAACGCGCACCGAGACGGCGCTGTCGTCTGGCAAGGAGGACACCGCTTCGCGGAAATCCTCCACAGAGGTGACTTTGCGGCGGTTCAGCTCGGTGATCACATCCCGTGGACGGATACCCGCATCAAGCGCTGGCCCGCGGGCAACATCTGCCACAAGCACGCCCCCAGATATCCCCAGCGACTCCTGAAGCTCAGTTGGCAGAGGCTCAACCGTCATCCCCAATGGCGCCGATGATGGGCCGTTGTTGCTGGACGCTGGAGCGGAGGCCTGCTCCGAACCCTCTTCCGGCAGTTTGCCGATTTCAACGTCCAGTGTAATCTGCCGGCCTTCCCTCATTACTTCCATGGTGGCCGTTTCACCGACCGGCGTACGCCCTACCATCGGAGGCAGATCCGAAGACAACGTCACGTCCTCGCCCTCGTACTCAAGCACAATATCACCCGCCTGCAATCCCGCTTTCTCGGCAGGCGAGCCCGCCATCACTTCTGCAACCAGGGCGCCTCGAGGACGCTTAAGGCCAAATGACTCCGCCAGATCTCGATTAACCTCCTGTATCAGCACACCCAGCCAGCCACGGGAAACCGATCCATCGTCCCGAAGCTGCCGGAACACATTCATGGCATCATCAATGGGGATTGCAAAGGACACCCCCATGAATCCACCCGAGCGGGTGTAGATCTGGGAGTTAATACCCACAACCTCGCCGTCCAGGTTAAACAGTGGCCCGCCGGAGTTACCCGGGTTGATAGCAACGTCAGTCTGGATAAACGGAACGTAGTTTTCCGATGGCAGTGAACGGCCCAGGGCGCTGACAATGCCCGCTGTTACGGTGTAATCAAAACCAAAGGGCGAGCCGATAGCCAGGACCCACTCACCCACTTTCAGGTCATTGGAGCGCCCGATCCGCACCACAGGCAAGTCGTCGCCGCCCTCAATCTTCAGAACCGCCATGTCCGAACGTGGGTCAGTGCCAATCAGTTTGGCAGGCAATTCTCGACGGTCATTCAGGCGCACAATGATCTCGTCGGCCCCTTCCACCACATGGTTATTGGTCAACACATAGCCATCACTGGAAACGATAAACCCGGACCCCATGGACTGACGCGGGGCTGAACCACCAGGGCTGCCGCCAAACGGTGACTGGGGACCGCGGAAGAAATCCTGGAAAAACTCCGGTAACTGCTCAAGCTGTCGATCGTTAAAAGGGAGACCGTTTGAGCGGCCACGATTCGCTGACTTGGGCTCGGTCGTTGTACTGATGTTGACCACAGCATTCGAGTTCTCTTCGACCAACTCGGTAAAGTCAGGGAGACTGCGAGCTGAGACAGACTGAGCCAGAGACAAGGGAACAAGAAGACACAAAAGATACCAGACGAACACAATGGAACCCTGGCGCTGAGGCCGGCGCAGCATGTCTTGATCGTTCTTTACTTCAGGCATTAAAGACCCCCTGTTCAGCGGACGTTATAAACTCAATGTGCGGTCAAAGCCGATAATTTCAACAGAGCCTGTTGGAACATCATTCCGGGGAAGCGACCACCCCCTGCCTGACCTCCACCAGTGTCGGCTCCCAGGTTCCCGCTTTACGTGACTGCCCCCTGCGGGCGACCAGGAAACCAAGGGCAAGCCCCGCCGCAGCGCCCATCATGGCGACGGCCTCACTGGCTGCGTAGCCTGCCGATAACTGATGCCCCAACACAGCCCCGGCCACCATCGACACCAATGGCAGGGCGTAAACAAGCAGGGAAGCACCAAGCAGCGCGGACTCATCAATGGCCACCGTCACCTCATCACCCACCTCGGCACCAAGGCTGTTGGCCACCAGAACCTGATTGGCCCTGCCTCCTGAAACACCGGCCAGTGCACGCTGGCCACAGCCATGACGAGCCGAGCAACTTTCACAGGCGCTGGTGCGAATCGTCTGCACCCATACCCGGTCGCCGGCAACACCGACAACCCTCCCGGTTTCCGTAATCATTTCCGGCCTCCGCCGAACGCCAGGGTATCGTCAATCGTCACTGATTCGGCCACCTTACGGGCCGTCGTCGGTGGAACTTCCCCAACCACAGTCACGAAAAACGCGATGTCATCCACACTGAGCTGTTTCATGTACACCGTGGTGGCGCCAATTCGCGAAGCGCCGGTGGGCATCACCATCTTCCGTGCTGGTTCGACAAACACAGAAAAGGCTGCCAGCCCATCCGAGAACGCCACTGCCTGCCCTTTGCCTGATCGCGGGGCAGCGGCGGGAACAAAACCATCCGGGCGCCACTCAAGCGTCCAACCATCCATCCGTGCCGCGGGAGACGACGTCTGTTTCGGTTTCAATTCCCGTTTGATGGCCTCTCCCTCCGTTTGCACGATAAATTCGCTATCCGGGAGAGAGTCCGTTATTTCAAGGCTGGTGAACTGAAAATGCTCAAGCACCTCACCGCCGACGGAACGCACATGGCTCTTCACCAACAGACCGGTGGATTTTTCCAGCCATAGCTGGTGACTGTATCGAAGATCATCCCTCGCCCTGAGCCCGAGCTTGACCACATCGTAACCAGCAATACGATCATCGCCCACCAGCTCTGGCTGATACCATTGACTGACCGGCATCAACTGATGGGAAAATGCCTCGGCAAAAGGACCCGACGGAATAACCTGATCCAACTGGATGCGCCCATGGTCAGGAAGCACACAGACAACCCGCATCCCCTTTCGCACGATCTCACCGCTGGCTCCGTCCTGCAGAACCAGCCGCTCTTCCACCATGCCATCCCGATACCGGTGCGCAATCTGCATCGAACTGACCTGATCACCCCGGGCATACACAAAGACGCCGCGATAGGACGTCATATTGAGGGCAGGACCAAGACGGTTGAGCCAATATTCGGCGCTCTGTTCATTCTTCCCGGCGCTCTCCGCCGTCTCGGCAGACACTTGCCCTGTCAGAACGGTGAGCAACGTCAACATGACCAGCCCGTGCCTGATTGCACCAGGGAATCGACTCTGGATTGCCATTGCGATTCTGCCCATCAGCCGTTTAACTCCAGCCAGTGTCCTGCAAACATGAAACGTCAATACCCTGGTCCGGACGCGCTAACGACACGCGCATAGCCAACGGAGCCTCGACCGGCTCCTACGCTGTTATGTTGGGCGTGCTCAAGAAGATAGCGGCTAAGATGTTCCCATTGCTCCTCATCAAGTCCTTGCAATGCCACCTCCGGCACCGGCTCGACCGCCGACTCCTGCCGATCCTGTTCTTCTGAAACGCCCGCGGCTGTAATCGCTCCACCATCTTCGGCGGACTCCCAACCAGCACCGGCGCCAAAACCAATCACCGCTGCCAGTGTGACCATCGCAACCGCTGGCCAATGCCAGCTTTTGTCCCGGCGGGGCATCGAGCCGACTGTCGCAGCAGGCGATACCGCACCGCTGCCATCCAGAACATCCCTGACCCCAGCACTGACATCCACAGCCTCCGGTGCCACGCTGCCCTGATGCATGAGATCCCGCACCTGCTGCCAACGCTGCCACTGCGAACGAACCTGATCCTGCTCAGCGTGTGACAGCAGTCTGCGAACTGACAATTCATCTGCCTCGTCATCCATCATTGCCGACAGCGTTTCTTTGAGACGATCATCCATAGGATGCAACCTCATTACGTCCGGGAATCATTTAACAAAGGGCCCAGGTGGCGATCCACTGCATCCCGTGCCCTGAATATTCGTGACCTTACCGTGCCGATGGGGCACTCGAGAATACCGGCGATGTCTTCGTAACTCAGCCCGTCGTACTCCCTGAGCAAAAACGCAGATCGAAGCTCCTCCGGCAAGTTTGATATCGCCACCCTGAGCGCGCTCTGCAACTGATCCCGCTGCAACAGTTTCTCCGGTGACGCATTGTCCCTGAGTCTTGAACCGTCGTCGTAATTCTCGGCTTCCCCCGCGTCGGCACTGCCTTGCGGACGACGCCCGCGGGACTCAAGAAAATTCTTGGCCGTATTCACGGCTATACGGTACAGCCAGGTGTAGAACGCGCTGTCTCCCCGAAAACGGTCAATCGCCCGGTACGCCTTGACGAAGGTTTCCTGGGTAAGGTCCATCACCTCCTGGCTGTCGTAGACATAACGACTGATAATCGACGCAACCCTGGACTGATATTTGACAACCAGAAGATCAAAGGCGGGCCGATCACCATGACGGACCTTTCTTACCAGCTGAAGGTCTGTCTGGCTTTCGCTGCCGTCTTCCTTGTGTCTTTCTGTATCCGCATTCATGGACGGAGTGCCGGAGTTGCCATAGCGTTCGACCGTCTGGCCCACTTGCCTGCTATTCAATGGAATCATGCTGCTGTCCGGCATCCGATGAGTCTACAATGCCCCCTTTTATCCGGGAGCACCCCGTCAGGCCAAATAGACAGCGAGCGCAAAGTTTAGTTCAATACACATCCACATTATGGCCCGCGATTACGACCCGATGCCACAGTCCTACGAATTCGATGTCCTGATTGTCGGCAGCGGTGCTGCCGGCCTCACTGTTGCCCTGAATTTGCCCGAGCACCTGCAGATCGCCGTCATCAGCAAGGCCGATATCAGCAGCGGCGCAACACTCTGGGCCCAGGGCGGCATTGCCGCCGTGCTGGATGACGACGACTCTCTTGAGAATCACGTCAGCGACACCCTCAACGCCGGGGGCGGCCTCTGCCACGAGGATGCTGTCCGGTTTACGGTTGAGCATGGCCGCGAGAGCATCAACTGGCTGATCGACAGCGGCGTCACCTTTACCCGCGATGACCAGTCCCAGTACCACCTGACACGGGAGGGCGGGCATAGCCACCGCCGCATTATCCACGCGGCCGATGCCACCGGCCACGCTGTTTCCACCACCCTGACGTCCCAGGCCCAGGCGCGCCCCAACATTACCCTGATGTCCCGCCGGGTTGCCGTAGACCTGATCACCAATCGCAAGCTGGCATTGCCTGGAAACGCGTGCGTAGGCGCCTACATACTGAACCTGGAAGACAACCATGTCGAACTGTTCCGGGCCCGGTTCACTATCCTCGCCACGGGCGGCGCCAGCAAGGCGTATCGCTATACCACCAACCCGGACGGAGCTTCGGGAGACGGTATAGCCATGGCCTGGCGCGCCGGCTGCCGGGTCGGCAATATGGAATTCAACCAGTTCCACCCCACGTGCCTGTACCACCCACATGCCAAGTCGTTCCTGATTACCGAGGCAGTGAGGGGTGAAGGCGGTGTGCTGAAGCTTCCGGACGGCTCCCGCTTTATGGATCGCTTCGATGATCGAGGCGAGCTGGCGCCCCGGGATATCGTGGCCCGCGCCATCGACCACGAAATGAAACGGCTGGGTGCTGATCATCTATACCTGGACATCAGCCATAAACCGGCCGAGTTCATCAAACAGCATTTCCCAACCATTCGCGAAAAATGCCTGACGTTCGGGATTGATATCACCAAAGAACCGATCCCGGTGGTACCCGCCGCGCACTACACCTGTGGCGGCATACTCAGTGACGAACGCGCCCGCACCGACATCAACCAGCTCTATGTTGTCGGCGAGGCTGCGTTTACCGGTCTGCATGGCGCCAATCGCATGGCCAGTAACTCCCTGCTTGAATGCCTGGTCTACGGCCGTGCCGCCGCTGCGGATATAGCGCGACGGGAATCGGACATTCCTGCACCACCCCAAGCACCGGACTGGGACGAAAGCCAGGTAAGGGATTCCGACGAAGACGTGGTAATCTCCCACAACTGGGACGAACTGCGGCATTTCATGTGGGACTATGTTGGCATCGTTCGTACGACCAAACGCCTGCAGAGAGCCAAGCACCGGATTGATCTGCTGGAACGGGAAATTGGCGAGTTCTACAGCAACTACCGCGTCTCGAACGACCTGCTTGAGCTGCGCAACCTGGTGACCGTGGCGGACCTGATTATCTGTTCCGCGTTGCAGCGCCGGGAAAGTCGCGGCCTGCACTACACACTGGATTTCCCCGGACTACTCCACGAGGCAAGGGATACTGTACTGGTTCCCACCACTTACCGACGGTCGTCTCCCTGAAGGAAATGGCTCGGTCCACTCCAATGCCCACTGGTTAACTGAGAGAATCAATGTCTGACAATACTGAATTCAACCGCCTCTACTGGCACAGCCGCCGCGGCATGCTTGAACTGGACGTTTTGCTGATCCCATTCCTTGAGAACGCCTATCGAGATCTTCCCGCTGAGGACCAGGCACGGTACCAAAAGCTGATCAACTGCGAGGACACCGATATGTTCGAGTGGTTCATGCAGCGCAGCCGCCCGGAAGATCCCGACCTGCAACGCATCGTTGACCTCATACTGAACCGTGTCCAGCCGAATTGAACTGGCACTGATTCCATCCCACGCTGTCGGGTTACTGTGCGCCCTGCCCTGGCTGGCGCTGACCCTGTTCGTAGCCGCCGTAGCCAGTGAGTTCAGCCCCCTCCTTCTGGTGCTGGCTATCCCCTCACTCGTGGGTGCGGTTTTCCAGTATCGCCGAACCGGCTTGCTGGTCGGTCCGGAAGCCGTAACCGAACTACGGGTTGAGGGCGAGCAATTATACGTGCGCCTTCGCTCAGGGCAGGACCGCGCTGTTCAGGTTGCGGACGAAAGTCGTCTGGGTGCCCACTTTGCGATCTTGAAACTGCAGCATTCCGGCACCATATCGTGTACATATCCTGTTGTCCTGGTTGCAGTTACGCCGCGGTTTCGCAACATCCCTTCCGATGCATTCCGCCGTTTGCGGGTCTGGCTTCGCCTGGGCCCGACCTCTGGCAGCAAGGCATCTGGTCGCCAAACGCAGGAAATCCACTGATTCTGGAGTGCTTCATGTCAGACATCGAAAGTCCGTTGGCTAACCATCCGCTTCCCCAGCCCCGCTGCGTTTTCATCTCTGACCGTGTCATGGTTCGAATATCCGGGCCAGGCACTGACAAGTTCCTGCAGGGGCAGTTCAGCCAGCAGATCGACGATGTCACCCAGGGTCATTCGCCAAGAGCGGCAGCCTGTACACCCAAGGGGCGCGCCTATTGCCTGACCCGGTTGGTGAGGGATGGTGATGACATATTGATGGAGCTGCCAGCGGATCTCTCCGACGGCACGGTGACTCATTTGCGCAAGTACCTGATGCTGTTCCGTGGTACGTCAATGGAGGTAGAGTCGGACGCTCGGATCATCGGACTTCTGGGCGATGCCGCAGTAGAAAAACTGCTGCCAGAAGGCACCGGTGCACTGGCAGTCGCAGGCGATTCCGTGAAAATCAACGGAGGCCACGTGATACGTACGATGGACACCGCCGAGGGCATGGCTCGCTATGAACTCTGGCAAACGGGTGATCTGGACACATCGCTACAACAGGCTCTGGCGGACATTCCTGCAGCCCCCCTCGCCGATTGGCAGGCTTCCGAAATTGCTGCCGGCGTAGCATTGCTCACGGCCGCCACCACGGAGAGCTTCGTGCCGCAAATGCTGAACTGGCAGCATGTTGGAGGCATCCACTTCAAGAAAGGCTGCTACACCGGGCAGGAAGTGATCGCGCGCATGCACTTCCTGGGGCAACTCAAAAAAAGCCTTTTCCGGTATACCTGCAGCGATGCCGGTACCCTGCCTGCCCCCGGTGAGTCGCTGCTGGACGGAGATCGGTCAGTGGGAAATGTCGTGAATTCTGTTGGTTTCTCTGACGGACACTCGGAGATTCTGGCCGTTGTGCGCCACGATGCGGCGGAGAAATCATTGGTACCCGAGAGCGCCTCCGACGCGGTTCTGTCACTGCGCCCCTTGCCGTATTCTGTTCCGGAGCGTGAAAAAACCGACACGCCTGATACATAAGTTGACAGGAAGAATCCCGATAATTTGCTATAAAGTACGTCATATACATGAACATATTAGCCTTTCCGGACGTTCCTGCCGGCCAGGTGACACTTAACAGGCGGATTCAAACTGACTATGTCCAACATTGTAGAAACCATAAAAACCGACCTGACCGACGCTATTGAAAACGACAAACTGGTACTTCCGACACTTCCGGAAGTTGCGCTTCAGGTACGCGACATCGCAGAAAACGAGGACTCGGCCATTATTGACCTGGTGAAGGTCATCAGCAACGACACGGCCCTGTCAGCCCGTATCATTCGAGTCTGCAACAGCCCGCTATTTCGCGGCAGCCGGGCGATTGAGAACTTGAATATGGCGGTTGGTCGCCTGGGCATGGCTTATACCAGCAACCTGGCGATGGGTCTTGCCATGGAGCAGATGTTCCAGGCCACTTCGGACATGATCGACAAGCGCCTTCGTGCCACCTGGCAAAAGAGCACTGAGGTGGCCGGGGTGTGCCATGTGCTGGCACAGCATTACACCAATCTCAAGGCAGATCAGGCCACCCTGGCCGGGTTGGTTCACCTCATCGGGGTGTTGCCGATTCTGCGCTATGTGGAAGACCGGGATATTCAGATCAGTAGCATCATGCTGGACAATGTGATTGATGAGATTCATCCGCGTATCGGGGCGACGATTCTGCAGAAATGGGATTTCCCGAAAGAACTTCAGAATGTGCCTCTGGAATACGCGAACCTGCATCGTGAGGTGCCGGCAGCGGATTATGCGGATCTGGTGATGATTGCCAATCTGCAGTTGATTGCCGGGACAGATCATCCCTGGACGGAGGTGGACTGGAAGACAATTTCGGCGTTTGATCGTCTTGGGTTGGATCCGGAGGTGGATATGAGCGAGGAAGAGGATCTGAACGCGCAGATGGAAGCTGCTATGGCGCTTCTTCAGTAGTTCTTTTGGGGGCTGGCCAGGGAGCTGGGGTATTTTTTCTTTGGGAAAAGAACTCGCTTCGCTCAGACACCTTTTCCTGGCAGAAAAAATACCCCAGCCCCCTGCCCGTTCATTCCTATTGCGGGCCGCCCTTTGCGTTCCGCTTCATTTTTCAGGACTGGCTCTTACCGTATTGTCTAAGCAGCTCCGATTTGTTTGGCAATGACCAATCAACAGTCGGCAGCCCTTTCTGCTGTAACCACTCGTTCGCCCGGGAAAAATGCTTGCAGCCGAAGAAGCCGCGGTAGGCGCTTAGCGGCGACGGATGCGGGCCGTCCAGGACCAGGTGTTTGCTGCGGTCGATGTGCTGGCCTTTTTTCTTGGCGTAGCTTCCCCAGAGTAGGAACACTACCCCCTCACGCTCGCGGTTGATGGTTTCGATGACGCGGTCGGTGAAGGTTTCCCAGCCTTTGCCCTGGTGGGCGCCAGCCTGGCTTTGGACGACGGTGAGCACGCTGTTGAGAAGGAGCACGCCCTGATCAGCCCAGGGTTGCAGGCAACCATGGTCCGGGGGCTGAATGCCGAGGTCGGCGTGGATTTCCTTGAAGATGTTGACCAGCGACGGCGGCGTGGCCACGTGCGGGCGCACGGAGAAGCACAGGCCGTGGGCCTGGCCGGGACCGTGGTAGGGGTCCTGGCCGAGAATAACCACGCGCACCTTATCCAGCGGTGTGCTGTTCAGGGCGTTGAAGCAATGCTGGCTGGCGGGGAACAAGGTCTTTCCCGCCTGCTCTTCCGCCGCGAGGAATTCAGCCAGCTGCTGCATGTAGGGCTGACGGAATTCGTCACCAAGGTACTCCGTCCAACCTCGCCCTGATTTTAGCTGGCTTGCCAGTATCTCCACCGGCTGCATGTTCAGCCCTCGTCTTTCTTCGTTTCAGCCTTGTGCTCCGGGCGCATGGCGGGGAACAGGATGACGTCGCGAATCGAGGCGGAATCCGTCAGAAGCATGGCCAGACGGTCGATGCCAATGCCTTCACCTGCGGTTGGTGGCAGGCCATATTCCAGCGCCATGACGTAGTCTTCGTCGAAGAACATGGCTTCGTCGTCGCCGGCGTCTTTCTCGGCCACCTGATCCTGGAAGCGCTCAGCCTGGTCTTCCGCGTCGTTCAGCTCGGAGAATCCGTTGGCGATCTCGCGGCCGCCCACGAAGAATTCGAAACGCTCAGTGACGAACGTATCGTTGTCCTTGCAGCGGGCCAGCGGTGACACTTCTTTCGGGTAATCGGTAATGAATGTGGGCTGCATCAGGCGATGCTCAGCAGTCGCTTCAAAGATTTCGATCTGCACCTTGCCCAGTCCCCAGCCTTCTTTAAGGTGAATGCCCAGATCCTTCGCTACCTGTCGAGCACTGGTTTCATCGGCCAGTTGTTCGGCTTTGATATCGGGGTTGTATCGCAGGATGGCGTCCACCACGGTCAGGCGCTCGAAAGGCTTGCCGAAGTCGTACTCAATGGTTTCTTCTTCGCCATCGGACAGGGTACGGGTGTTCACCACCGTGGTGGTACCGAGTACTTTCTGGGCAATGGTGCGCAGCATGTCTTCGGTAAGGTCCATCAGGTCGTTGTAATCGGCATAGGCCTGATAGAACTCCACCATGGTGAATTCCGGGTTATGACGGGTGGAAAGCCCTTCATTACGGAAGTTGCGGTTGATTTCGAATACCCGCTCGAAACCACCGACCACCAGGCGCTTGAGGAACAGCTCCGGAGCAATACGCAGGTACATGTCGATACCCAGGGCGTTGTGGTGAGTCACGAACGGACGCGCCGTGGCACCACCAGGAATCACCTGCAACATCGGGGTTTCGACTTCCATGAAGTCCCGGTCGGTGAAGTACTGACGCATGACGCTGATAATCTTCGAACGTGCATAGAACACGCGGCGACTGTCTTCGTTCACCATCAGGTCAACGTAGCGGTGACGATACCGGGCTTCCGTGTCGGTCAGCCCCTTGTGTTTCTCCGGCAATGGACGCAGCGACTTGGTCAACAGCGTGTACTCGTCCATGCTTACATAGAGGTCACCCTTGCCTGACTTACACAGAATACCCCGCACACCCACGATATCGCCCAGATCCCAGTGCTTGGTGTCTTTCTGGACATCTTTTGAGGCGTAGATCTGAATGCGGCCCGTCATATCCTGAACCACTTTGAATGCTTTACGATCAAGCATCATGCGGCCGGCAACAGCCACCTGAATGCCCATCTCAGCCAGCTCTTCCTTGCTCTTGTCGCCATATTTGGCCAAAAGCTCGGCCGCGGTGGCGTCGCGACGGAAGTTGTTGGGAAAGGCATTGCCCTGATCACGCATCTCCGCCAACTTGGCGCGACGCTCGGCAATCAGCTTGTTGTCCTCTGGCTGTGCATTCGGGGTGTGTTCAGTCATGTTGGCTCGCAAAATCGGGAATTGTCCGGGTTAGCATGGCAAAGGCGCTGTTTACAGCGCCATCTTCAGGCTGGCTTCGATGAACTTGTCGATGTCACCGTCCAGCACCGACTGGGTATTGCTGGTTTCCACCTTGGTGCGTAAGTCCTTGATACGGCTGTCGTCCAGCACGTAGGAGCGGATCTGGCTGCCCCAGCCGATATCCGCCTTGGCATCCTCAGCCTTCTGTTTCTCGGCGTTACGCTCCTGCATCTCACGCTCAAACAGCTTCGCTTTCAGCTGTTTCATGGCCTGGTCTTTGTTCTGATGCTGGCTTCGGCCAGCCTGACAGGCCACGACAATACCAGTGGGATTGTGAGTCAGACGCACAGCAGATTCAGTCCGGTTTACGTGCTGACCACCCGCACCCGAGGCGCGATAGACGTCGACACGAAGGTCTGCCGGATTGATTTCAATCTCGAAGCTGTCGTCCACTTCCGGTGAGACAAAGACGGATGAAAACGACGTGTGACGGCGGTTGCCGGAATCAAACGGCGATTTTCGCACCAGACGATGCACACCGGTTTCCGTGCGCAACCAACCAAACGCATAGTCGCCCTGGATGTGGATGGTCGCACTCTTGATGCCAGCCACATCGCCTTCCTGCAATTCGACGATCTCGGCCTTGAAGCCACGGCGCTCAGCCCAACGCAGGTACATGCGCAACAGCATATTGCCCCAGTCCTGGGCCTCAGTACCGCCGGAGCCGGCCTGAATGTCCAGGTAGGCGTTGTTGGCGTCCATCTCGCCGGAGAACATGCGGCGGAATTCGAGCTTCTCGAGCTCTTTGTCAAGCCCGGCCAGATCGGCTTCGATCTCCGCGGCCGTGCCCTCGTCCTCTTCCTCGTCCGCAATTTCGAGCAGACCTTCGGCGTCTTCAAGGCCGGAGGTGAGGTTGTCGATGGTACGAACAATCAATTCAAGATCGGAACGTTCCTTGCCCAGCGCCTGAGCCCGTTCGGGGTCTTCCCATACGGAAGGCACTTCCAGCTCACGCTCAACTTCGGTCAGTCTTTCACTACGCTGATCGTAGTCAAAGATACCCCCTGAGCGCTTCAGTGCGCTCACGAAGGTCTTTTATCTTCGTAACAATGGGATTGATTTCCATGAAATCCTTACTCTCGCTCGGAAAATGAATGCGATCAAAATCAGACGCGAGATTCTACCGGAAATCTGTTCTTAAATCAGCCGGTGGGTTTTTGACTGGGTGCATGCATTGGTCGGCGACGCCCTTCCAGGATACGCGGTAAATACATCCATGTACGCTCGACAAAAACATCCATGTTTTTGACGATCCTGAAAGGGCGTCACCGACCAATGCCTCAACCACGAGTTATCGCCACAAACGTATGAATACGGAGCGATCTCTCAGGTTTGATCGGCATGGGGGTGGGGGCTTTTTCTGTCGGGAAAAGGTGTCTGAGCGAAGCGAGTTCTTTTCCCAGAAGAAAAAGACCCCCACCCCTGTGCCAGACGCCTAAGTCAGCCCAGCGGCTCCAGATAATCCACCAAAAGCTGCAGATTCGTCCGCCCACGAAAGGTATTTGCATCAGGTTTGTAAACCACTCGAGCGCCAGTCCTGGTGTAGTCAGGCACTTCCGGCCCGGTGTTGAAGGCGATGCCATCGATGATGGCGCCGCCCTCTTCCGGCTGGAGCACCAGCTTCAGGTGGTTCTCGCCAACGATGCGCTGGCTGACCACACGGAAGTTGCCGTCAAACAGGGGCTCCGGGAAATGCTGCCCCCAGGGACCGGCACGCTTTAACAGGGTGGCGGTTTCCAGGTGAAGCTCGTCCGGGCTCAGGGGGCCATCGGTGGTAATGGCCGCCTCAAGGTCTTCCGCCCGCAGGGTATCGCGGACCGCCCGGTCGAACGCGTCACTGAACGCATCCAGGTCACCGCGGGACAGGGTCATGCCTGCCGCCATGGCATGGCCGCCGAATTTTTTCATCATCCCCGGGTGCCTGGCATCAACCACGGCGAGCACGTCGCGGATATGCAGGCCCGGGATGGAACGGGCCGAACCCTTGATGTCCTCGCCGTTGTCGTCCGGCGCAAACGCAATCGTCGGGCGGTGGGTCTGCTCGCGGATACGGGCCGCCAGTATGCCGATCACACCCTGGTGCCAGTCGGTGTCAAACAGGGCCAGGCCCCACGGCAGGCCCTCGATGTCCAGCGACATGGACGCCAGCAGATCCTGGGCCTGGGTTTTCATATCTTTTTCGATGGTGCGACGTTCACGATTGAAGGTATCCAGTTCTCGAGCCAGGCGCTGGGCTTCGTCACGGCTGTCCGCCAGCAGGCAGGCAATGCCCACGCTCATATCGTCCAGGCGACCGGCAGCATTCAGCCTTGGGCCAACCACAAACCCGAGATCCGTGGAGCTGATTTCGCTGTGATCGCGGCCTGCCACTTCCAGCAGCGCCAGAATACCGGGGCGGGCCTCCCCCTGGCGGATGCGGCGCAGGCCCTGTTCCACGAAGATGCGGTTGTTATGATCCAAGGGAACAACGTCCGCTACTGTGCCAAGCGCCACAAGATCCAACAGATTGCCGAGATTAGGTTGCGGCTCTGGCAACAGGCCCTGCTCACGCAGATGCTTTCGAAGAGCCGTCAGCACATAGAACATCACACCCACGCCCGCCGCGTTCTTGCTCAAGAAGGGGCAGCCGGGCTGGTTGGGGTTCACGATGGCGTCCGCCTCAGGCAGGGTTTCACCGGCCAGGTGATGATCGGTCACAACCACCCGGATGCCCAGTTCCCGGGCTGCGCGAACACCTTCCACGGCGGAAATACCGTTGTCCACGGTCACCAGCAGGTCCGGCAGCGCACCCTCATCTCTCAACCGGTGGATAATGCCCGGCGTCAATCCATAACCGTCGGAAAACCGGCTGGGCACACGGAAGTCAATATCGTTCAGCCCCAGCATCCCCAATCCCAGCATGGCAACTGCCGTGCTGGTGGCGCCGTCGGCGTCGAAGTCCCCAAGCACCAGCACTCGCTGCTGACTGGTGATGGCTTCCGCCAGGAGCGCAACGGCACGGTCGACACCTCTTAGATCCATGGGCGATGCCAGGTGTTTCAGTGTGTAGGTGAGTTGGTCATCGGAAGTCACGCCACGGGCGGCGTATAGACGGCGAAGCAGTGGGGGCAGATTCTGGCCCCAGTCCGGAGTGGTGTCCGGGCTGGGGCGACGAAGGATTTTTTTGGGCGTCATACCACTCAGGTATTTTTCCAGTGTTTGGCGATAAAGTCCTGCACGGCGGACAGGTCATTATCCAAAACGGTGTATCGCTCCTCCCGTTCGAACAGATCCGACATATGCACCGGCAGGGACGGCTCGGCTTTAACACCTGAGCGCAACACGGCATCCGGGAACTTGGCCGGATGCGCAGTACCCAGGGTAATCATCGGTACCGCCGGGTCGCGACGACAGTTTCGGGCCGCACGCACGCCGATGGCGGTATGGGGGTCGAGCAAGTACTCGTTCTGGTCAAACACCTCACGGATGGTGTCTGTGGTGCCCTCATCACCCACCGCGTCACTGTCAAACAGTTTGCGAGCGTGCTTCCAGCGGTAATCTTCAATGCTGACTGGGCCCTTGGTGGCATTCTCCAACAGGTCCTTTACCGCAGCCCCGTCGCGGCCGTGCAGGTCGAACAACAGGCGCTCGAAATTGCTGGACACCATGATATCCATGCTTGGTGACAAGGTATGCTCAAGCTGGAGCTGCTCGTAGCGATTGCCACTCATAAAGCGATGCAGGATGTCGTTACGGTTGGTGGCGATCACCAACTGGGAGATCGGCAAACCCATTTTCCTGGCCAGATAACCCGCGAAGATATCGCCGAAGTTACCCGTGGGCACCGAGAAAGCCATACTCCGATCCGGACCGCCGAGCGCCAGGGAAGCATGAAAGTAGTAGACGATCTGAGCCATGATACGGGCCCAGTTAATGGAATTCACCGCCGCAAGCTGGGTTTGACCACCGAGGAACGACTGGTCACCAAAGCTCGCCTTCACCATGCGCTGGCAGTCATCAAAGTTGCCGCGCACCGCGATGTTATGGATATTGTCACCCTTCACGGTGGTCATCTGGCGACGCTGCACCTCGGACACCCGTTCATGGGGATGCAGGATGAAAATGTCGACGTGTTCGCACCGGCGGCACCCCTCAATGGCGGCGGAGCCGGTATCACCGGACGTTGCCCCCATGATCACCACGTGCTGCTTGCGTTTCTCCAACACGTAGTCCAACAGGCGCCCCAGCAGTTGCAGGGCAAAATCCTTGAACGCCAGGGTTGGGCCACGGAAAAGCTCCATGACCCACTCATTGGTGTCCAACTGAACCAGTGGGGCCACCGCTTTATGGGCAAATACATCACCGTAGGTCTCGTCCAGCATCCTGCGGAAATCCTCCGCAGGAATCGCATCGTCGACAAACGGGTGCATTACCTTGAAAGCGAGCTCGCTGTAGGAAAGCCCACGCCAGCTGCGAATTTCTTCCAGGCTGAAATGAGGCAATGATTCCGGGACATACAGGCCACCGTCGGTGGCCAGGCCTGTCAGCAGGACGTCTTCAAAGCCCAGGGCGGGAGCTTCGCCCCGTGTACTGATGTATCTCACCTTGCGTTCCTGTCAGTTAAAGTTTTCGGCGCGGATACGGACGACTTTTTCGTCGATATCGCTCAGGGCTTCCAGCTCTTCAATAGCGCGGTTGATCTGTCGCTCCTGGACCGTGTGGGTCAGGATAATTACCGGGATGCGGCCATCTTTCAGCTCCGATTCCTTCTGCATAATGGACTCGATGTTGATGCCGTGCTCACTGAGAATGGAAGCGACTTTCGCCAGCACGCCGGGACGGTCCAGCGCCTGTATGCGCAGGTAATAGGCGGACTGAACATCCTCCATCGGCAGCACCGGCAGATCTTCCATTGCCGCAGGCTCGAAGCCAAGGTAGGGAACCCGCTGGTTGCTCTTGGCAGCCACGGAACGGGCCGCGTCGATGATATCGGCGATAACCGCTGATGCCGTGGCCTCATCGCCGGCGCCGGGGCCGTAATACATGGTCTGACCAACGGCATCACCGTCCACCAGAACTGCGTTCAACACACCATCCACCTGTGCAATGAGATGGCTGCGCGGAACCAGCGTGGGATGCACCCGCAACTCGATGCCCTCATCGCGGCGACGTGCGATCCCCAGGTGCTTGATGCGATAACCAAGAATTTCCGCGTGAGCGATGTCGTAAGGGGTGATTTCCGAAATCCCCTCGGTGTAGGCTTTTTCAAATTGCAGCGGCACACCAAAGCCTGCAGAGGCCAGGATCGTCAATTTGTGTGCAGCGTCAATGCCTTCCACATCGAAGGTCGGGTCCGCCTCGGCATACCCCAGGTCCTGAGCTTCTTTCAGCACTTCAGCGAACTCGCGACCGGCGCGCATCTCGGTGAGAATATAGTTACCGGTGCCGTTGATGATGCCGGCGATCCAGTCAACGCGGTTGGCGGCCATGCCTTCGCGAACAGCCTTGATGACGGGGATACCGCCAGCAACGCCAGCCTCGTAGGAAACGATCACATTCTGCTTCGCCGCTGCCTCGAAAATCTCGTTGCCATGGACCGCAATCAACGCCTTGTTGGCGGTGACTACGTGCTTGCCATTTCGGATGGCAGCCAGCACCAGCTCCCGAGCAGTTTCGTAACCACCAATCAATTCGACCACAACATCCACAGACGGGTCGTTCACCACGTCAAAAATGTCGGTACTGAACGGGATATCCCCCAGATCAATATCATTGCGCGGGGTGCGTGTCGCCACCCGGGCAATACGGAGATTGAAACCTGTCCGGCCTGTGATCAGGCTGGCATTACGGGTCAGTACGTTGAACGTACCACCACCGACTGTTCCCAGTCCGCAGATTCCGACATTGACGTCTTTCAAGCTTTCACCTCTGTTCCCGATGGGTTGCTGTGGGGAGCGATAGTATAACGGTTAACGGGCGCCCGAATAAGCCCCGCCTGATGAACAGGCAAACAAGGCATTCCGTAGCCTATCAGAGCAGCCCCAGGCCTTCAGCCAGTTTTTCAGACGGCACATAACCACGCACCATATTACCGTCTTCCAATACGATCGCTGGGGTACCCGTCACACCGACGCGACTACCCAGCTCGAATTGCTCCCTGACCGGGTTCTCGCAGCTCTGATCATCCACGGATCGACCCTGCTTGGCGGCATTCATGGCAGCCTGCGGATCATCGGAACACCAGACGGAAATATACTTGCGAAAAGAGGGCGTATTGGGGCCGGAACGGGGAAAGCCATAGTAATTGACAGTAATACCCAATTCGTTCAGTCGCGGAACCTCGTCATGCAGCTTGCGGCAGTATGGGCAATCGATATCGGTGAACACAGCAATAGAAGCCTTTTCGGTGCCCTTGGCCGGAAAACTGATCAGCCCCTCATCACCGAACTCGTCCATGGTTTGAGCGCGCTGGGACGCCCTGCCCTGTTCAGAGATATTGGCAATACCGTTCGCGGTCACTTTCAGCAGGTCGCCGGTCAGGAGATACTGACCATCGGCCGTTGTGAAAATGGTATCGCCGTTATTACTGTACACCTCGTACAAACCCTCAGCCTCCGACTTGCGGACATCGGATATCTTCAGCCCCGGAATCGCTGCGGTGAGTTTGTCGGCAATCGCATCCTCGACCTCGCCCGCATGAGCAGTGTGAGCGCCAGCCGCCAGAGCCGCGAGCACCAGTGGCAGCAAGGGTTTAAACAAGTTCTTGATCAGCATATTGGTTTCCAGTTTTCCAGAATCACGAAGGTATATAGCCTGTCAGACGGCGAATTCCGCCGAGTTTGTGCGACACCGCTGCCCGCAAAAAGTTCAGTGTACCAAGCGCCATGCCCGCCGACTAACCCGGGATGTTACGACACCCTAACTAACCGCGCGGATGGTGAGCCTGATGCAGCGATTGTAATCGCTGACGTGCCACATGGGTGTATATCTGGGTTGTCGACAAGTCCGAATGCCCAAGTAACATCTGAACCACCCGTAAGTCGGCACCATGATTCAACAGATGCGTCGCAAAGGCATGGCGAAGGGTATGGGGTGACAGATGCTTGTGAATTCCAGAACGGAGTGCGTAATGTTTGATCCGATGCCAGAAGGTCTGCCGCGTCATCGCAGCGGGACGGTTACCCGGAAACAGTGCGTTGCTGGCCCGCCCCTTGAGAAGCTCACCTCGCCCCTCCCTCATGTAACGTACCAGCCAATCAACTGCCTCTTCACCAAGCGGAACCAGGCGCTCCTTGTTTCCCTTGCCAACAATCCTGATCACCCCCTGGCGCAGGTTCACCTCATCCACCGTTAAAGCCACAAGCTCCGAAACCCGCAAACCGCAGCCGTACAGGATTTCCATCATCGCCTTGTCGCGAAGCTCAATGGGCACTTCAGGATCGGGTTCCGACAACAGGTTTTCCACGTCGTCTTCCGACAAAGAATCCGGCAACCGTCGAGGAAGGCGGGGGCTATCTATTCGCAGTGTAGGGTCTTCAGCGATCACGCCTTCTCGCAAAAGGTAGCGGAAAAAACGACGAAGACCGGAGAGGCGACGGGCAGCCGTGGAGGTTTTGAAACCATCAGACAACCCACGGGATATCCAGCCCAGCAAGTCGGTCCGGCGCACCTCGGTCAGCAGGGGCGTTCCCGGCTGCTCCTGCAGCCAGGCCGCCAACCGCTCAAGATCACTCCGGTACGCCTGACGGGTTTTTTCCCCCAAGCCATCTTCAAGCCAGATGGCATCGGTGAAGCGCACAATGACCGCTTCATCCTGCGATCTAAGCTCAACTCTGGAGGTGGGTTTCCGGGGCATGGCGGCCTACTCGAAACGGAACCGAAAAGTTCCGGCAACCGGATACGAAAAAGGCAGCCTTGGGCTGCCTTTTCCTGACGAACTGTACCAGCAACTTCTGCTGATCAGCCCAGCTTTTCCTTGATACGAGCTGCCTTGCCAGACAGGTCGCGCAGGTAGTAAAGCTTAGCCTGGCGAACGTCACCACGACGCTTCACACTGATGCTGTCGATCAGCTTGGAGAAGGTCTGGAAGGTACGCTCAACACCCACACCGTAGGACACTTTCCGTACAGTGAAGGAAGAGTTCATGCCACGGTTGCGCTTGCCGATCACAACGCCTTCGAACGCCTGCAGACGCTCACGGTTGCCCTCGGTAACGCGAACCTGGATCACCACGGTATCACCCGGCGCAAAGGCAGGGATTTCCTTGGTCATCTGCTCTGATTCAATTTGACTGATGATGTTGTTCTTGCCGCTCATCGTATGTGCTCCTGATACCCAATCTTTTAATGCCCTGATGATTCAGAGGCACCCGGTTCGTTCAAAATCTCTTCCAGCAGCTCACGCTCTTCGTCCGTAAACACCCGCTTATCCAGCAGGTCGGGGCGTCGCTCCCGGGTTCGCCTCAACGACTGTTTCAGCCGCCAACGCCGGATCTGATCATGGTGACCGCCTAACAAAACATCCGGCACAGCCTGACCTTCGTAAACCTCCGGCCGGGTGTAGTGCGGACAATCCAGCAAACCGTCAGCAAAGGAATCCTGCTCTGCCGACTGCGCATGACCCAGCGCTCCGGGGATGAGGCGTGTAACCGCATCAATGACAGCCATGGCCGCCAACTCGCCACCGGAAAGCACGAAATCTCCCAGTGACACCTCCCGATCGACTTCCGCCGATATCAGGCGCTCATCAACACCCTCATATCGCCCAGCGACGAGAATAAGACTCTCTTCCGCTGCCAGCGATTCAACCACGCCCTGATTCATCGCCTCCCCCTGGGGAGACAGATAAACCACGCAGGCGCGTCCGGGTGCAGACTCCCTTGCCGCATGGATGGCATCCCGCAGTGGCTGAATTTTCATCAGCATACCGGGGCCTCCACCGTAAGGCCGGTCGTCTACCGTTCGGTGACGATCATGAGTGAATTCCCGAGGATTCCAGGCCGTGAACGTCAACAGACCATCACGAACGGCCCTTCCGGTAATCCCGTAATCCGTCACCGCAGCGTACATCTCCGGGAACAGACTGACTGCGCCAATCCACACCCGTCAGAACTCCGGATCCCAGTCGGCCACCAAACGCGAGCCGGCCAGATCCACACTCCGGACCACTTGGTCCGGAAGATAGGGAATCAGCCGCTCACGCTGGTCAATGGAGGCGTCGGTTGCCCGCACCACCAGGACGTCGTTGGAGCCTGTTTCTATCAGATGATGCACCTTACCCAGGTACTCATCCTCTGTCGTGAAAACGTCAAGGCCTTCCAGTTGATGCCAGTAGTATTCCCCTTCGGGGAGCTGCGGCAATTCCTCGGTAGACACAACAACGTCGGCACCACAGTAACTGCGGGCCACTTCACGATCATCGATACCTTTCAGCCTGACGACGATCCCCTGGCCTTGCCGGCGACCTTCCTCAAGCCTGGCCGGGATACGCTTGCCGTTGTGAACCAAGGTCCAGTCCCGGTAGTTCAGTATTCCGTCCTTGGGGTCAGTATAGGAGTAGACCTTGAGCCACCCCTTAACCCCAAACACCGAGGTAATCTGACCAATCACAGTTTCCTGCGAATGTTGAGCCATACCCTAACCCCGGTGGTGAAACGTTCTTTCAATTACTCTGCAGCAGCGCCTTTCAGCAGCTGTGCAACGCGCTCGCTGGTCTGGGCGCCTTGACCCAGCCAATGATCGATGCGATCACGATCAATACGCAGACGCTCTTCCTGGCCACGGGCAACCGGGTTGAAGAAACCAACACGCTCGATAAAACGACCGTCGCGGGATTTGCGGCTATCTGTCACTGTCAGATGGTAGAACGGGCGCTTCTTGGAGCCGCCACGAGCCAAACGGATTATTACCATTTCGACCAATATCCTGTTCTGTTGTACGAACTTTGTACGATTCACACCCGCCAAGCTTCAGAAATCACTGGCTGACGCGAAGACCCATACTCGAAAGGGGCGCTATTCTATGCTAAATGAACGCCAAAGAAAACAGGGAAAACATCCCGGTTTCTACATACGCCCACGCGGAGGCATACCACCGCCTGCGCCACCCGGCGGCATCATACCGCCAAGACCGCGCATCATGTTAGCCATTCCGCCCTTCTTGCCGAATTTCTTCATCATTTTCTGCATTTGCTTGTGCTGCTTTAGCAGACGATTCACATCCTGGATTTGCGTACCGGACCCCGTCGCAATGCGGCGCTTGCGAGAGTTATTGATCACATCCGGGTAGCGGCGCTCCTTTGCCGTCATCGAGCAGATAATGGCCTCCATCTGCCCCATGGACTTGTCATTGACCTGTTGCTGGGCCATCTGTGCCATCTGGCCCATACCGGGCAGCTTATCCATCAGACCGCCGATGCCGCCCATGCTTTTCATCTGCTGAAGCTGGTCACGGAAGTCTTCAAGATCAAAGCTTTTACCCTTCTTGATCTTCTTTGTCAGTTTCTGGGCTTTCTTCTGATCAATCTTGCGCTCGGCTTCCTCTATAAGGGAGAGCACATCCCCCATACCCAGAATCCGGGACGCCACCCTGTCAGGGTGGAATGGCTCCAGGGCATCGGACTTCTCGCCCACACCCAGGAACTTGATCGGCTTGCCAGTAATGTGACGCACCGACAGCGCGGCACCGCCACGGGCATCGCCATCGGTCTTGGTCAGGACAACGCCCGTCAGTGGCAGCGCATCATTAAAGGCCTTGGCCGTGTTGGCAGCATCCTGGCCCGTCATGGCGTCGACCACAAACAGGGTTTCAACCGGGTTGACGGCTTTATGAAGACGACCAATCTCGCCCATCATCTGCTCATCGACGTGCAGGCGGCCGGCGGTATCCAGAATCACAACATCAACATGTTTCTTGCGGGCTGCATCCATGGCGCCATTGGCGATATCAACAGGGTCCTGGTCCTCAGAACTGGGAAAGAACTCCACACCCACTTCACCGGCCAGCGTTTCCAGCTGACGAATGGCCGCCGGGCGATACACGTCGGCGCTCACCACCAGAACGGACTTTTTCTGCCTTTCCTTAAGGAAGCGGGCAAGCTTGGCCACCGTGGTGGTCTTACCGGCACCCTGCAAGCCGGCCATCATAATCACTGCCGGTGGCTGTACTGCCAGGTTGAGGGATTCGTTGCCATCCCCCATCACGCGTTCCAGCTCCTGCTGGACAACCTTCACGAATACCTGGCCCGGACTCAGGCTACGCTGAACTTCCTGCCCGATTGCCCGCTGACGCACGCCCTCAATGAATGCCTTGACCACAGGCAGGGCAACGTCCGCCTCCAACAGCGCCATGCGCACTTCACGCAGCGTTTCCTTTATATTGTCGTCGGTCAGCCGCGCCTGCCCAGATATCTTGCGCAGACTGCCGGAAAGTCGGTCCTGGAGGTTTTCAAACATGTTGCTCTTCCGTACCCGGATAAATTGGTTGCATGAAACACCGGAACCCGATCAGGTTCCTTGATTCCTGTTGCATAATCGCGACATTATAACCAGACTATCGCCCTGAAACGACCAGCCCGGTCAAATCGGCGTGGAACCCCGCCGATCTCGAGTCAGAAAGTGGTTATAAAAAGGACGTCATGGGAACGTTGATCCTCGCGGTCACTTCGTTATTGCTTTACAGCGTAGGTACCGCCCTGCAGGCTCTCAGCTTCCGGGGACGGGTACACACCAGCATTGCCATCACCACCCTTATCGGCCTGCTGGCCCTGACAGCACATGGACTGTTGATTGCCCAGACCGTTCATCGTGAAGGCGGTTTCGATTTCGGCTTCTTCCAGAGCTCTGTCCTTATTTCCTGGCTGATCGCTTTTTTGCTGCTAGCCCTCAACCTTCGCAAACCGGTACAAAGCCTTTTCCTTGGCGTTTACCCGCTGGCAGCGCTGACCATCATTATGGGTCTGATTACTCACTCCCCTTCCCGATTGGTGCCGGAAGACCACTACGGCATGCTCTCCCATATCGCACTGTCGGTGACAGCCTACAGCCTGTTTACGCTGGCCGCCATACAGGCGGTGCTGCTTTACCTGCAGAATCGCCAGCTCAAACAGAACTATAACAGCGTCCTGATACGCAACCTGCCGCCGCTGCAGACCATGGAGTCATTGCTGTTCGAGCTGGTGTGGGCAGGCGTGGTCATGCTGATTCTGGCCATCGTGACCGGCGCCCTGTTCATTGACGACCTGTTCGCTCAGGATCTGGCCCACAAAACGCTGTTCTCGCTGTTGTCACTCATCGTCTTCATCGCATTGCTGATCGGACGCTACACGAAGGGCTGGCGCGGCATTACCGCCAGCCGCTGGACACTGGCAGGGTGCGCCCTGTTAATGCTCGCCTTCTATGGAAGCAAGTTCGTGCTGGAACTGATCTTTCACCGGGGCGGCTGACGCTACCATGAATTTCCCCGGACAGACACCAACTTGACACCCCGACTTTCAACCACCTATTTTCCCAACTTGTCGGCAACATAAGGACACTCAGTCTTGAACGAAACATCGCTTACTGCGCTGTTCATCATCCTGGCAGGACTCATCCTGCTTTCCGCCTTCTTCTCCAGCTCTGAAACCGGGATGATGTCACTGAACCGGTACCGGCTGAAGCACATGGCCAAGACCGGCCATAGAGGCGCCCGCAGAGCCCAGTCTCTCCTCAATCGCACCGACCAGCTGATCGGCGTCATCCTGATCGGCAACAACTTCGTCAACATCTTTGCCTCAGCCATCGCCACGGTGATCGCCATCCGCATTTGGGGCGACGCCGGGATTGCCATTGCCACCGTTCTGCTGACCATCGTTATCCTGATTTTTGCGGAAGTCACCCCCAAAACCCTTGCTGCACTGTTTCCCGAAAAGATTGCCTTTCCAGCCAGCCACGTACTGGGGCCGCTGCTCAAATTACTCTATCCCGTGGTTTGGGCGGTTAATCTGTTTACAGGCGCCATCCTGAAGATCATCGGCGTGTCCGCCGACGATGCCGCCAACGAGCACCTCAGCCGCGAAGAACTGAGAACCCTTGTAAATGAGGCGGGCGCACTGATCCCAGCCAAACACAAGGACATGCTGGTTAGCATCCTCGACCTTGAGAAAGTGACCGTGAACGACATCATGGTGCCACGCAACGAGGTGGTCGGCATCGATCTGGATGATGACCTGGACACCATCCTGCGCCAACTAAGAAGCAGTCAGCACACTCGCTTGCCGGTGTTCAAGGGGGACATCAACAACATTCAGGGCGTGCTTCACCTGCGCAACGCCTCAAAACTCCTGCTTCACGATGAAATCAACAAGGCCATGCTGATGCAGCTGTGCCGTGAGCCCTATTTCATTCCGGAAAGCACACCCCTCAACACCCAACTGATCAACTTTCAGAAGGAGAAACGACGCTTCGGCATCGTTGTTGACGAGTACGGAGAAGTACTCGGCCTGGCGACACTGGAAGACATTCTTGAGGAGATCGTTGGCGAATTCACCACCGATTACGCCGCCACCAGCCCCGACATCATTCCCCAGGACGACGGCACATACATCATCGATGGTACGTCCGCTGTGCGAACCATCAACAAAACCCTTGGCTGGAAGCTACCTATTGATGGCCCCAAAACACTCAACGGCCTCATCACCGAAACCCTGGAAAACATCCCGGACACCAACGTGTGCCTGAAGGTGGGCGGGCACCGCGTTGAGGTGCTCCAAATCAAGGACAATGTGGTCAAGGCTGCGATCGTTCACCCCAAAAAGAAGAAAAAGCGCGCTATGGGCTAGATCATCTGGCTATAACACCTGACTATTTAGAAAGATCAAATTTTAATATTTTTCTTGACCGAAATGCGGTTCCACCCAAGACTGGAGTCACGCAAAAAATAATAACAACATGCCGTAAGGCATATGATCCGCCGTTCCTTAGGGTGCTTTGGAACATTAGTGGGTTTTGTTAGCGTTTGGTCATGTTACCGTGTGTTAAAATGCGGTAGATTTAACGTATAAAGAAAAAATACAGCTGTAAGCTCGGTCATGTATCCGGTTGAGGCGTACACAGGAGTCGGCCATGAATAAGCAGTCCGGCATACATTATCTCCGCGAGCACCGGGAGGCAGGGAGCTCAAATCCCGTACCTGCGCAGGTGGTTCGCATCCGCGACACTGTCGTTGCTGGACTGGGGGATTTGTTGCAGGGTGCATTTGATGCAGTTGATGACTCGCTGTTCGAGCTGGCAAACAACGCCAGAAGCAACAACGAGCAAAACCGCTATTTCGAGGCCATGCGCGAAATCCGTATCAAGCGGAAGGGTGTAGAGCGTCACTTCCAGAATGCGGTAGCACAACTGTTCGCCAATCCGCCTCAAAGCGGCAGCGTGGCAGCCGACGAAAGTCTAGCCAGCCAGACCAGCTCAGACAGCCTGTCGCTGGTAGGCGACGACGACCTGGAAGAACAGGTTGCCCTCAATGCCATGATCACCAAGTCCAAGGTCCACTTTCAGGGTCCCCTGTTACAACTGCAGACACGCTTCAGCGTGGTTTATCCGGGCGCCAGTGACGAAGCGCCGGTTAACCCCATGGCGCCAGAACATCTCTGCAGCGCCTTTGTGGAAGCCATCCAGGCGCTGGAAATCCAGATACGCGAACGCCTGATTCTGCTCAAGCAATTTGATCGTTACGTTGTTTCCAACCTTGGCATGTTGCTGGACGAAGCCAACCGAATCCTCATCCAGGCCGGCGTGATTCCGAATTTCCGCTACCACGGCAAGGCTGGTAAACAGCAGAGCAAGACAGCATCCGGCACTCACGCTGACGAAACAGGTGGGAACGCCAGCGCGATGACGGAACCCGCTGCTGCGGAAAGTCAGCAAGGGCACCATGAAGGCGCCATGTTCGACCAGATCCGGCAGATGCTGGCGCTCCAGCGCGCCAACGCAGGCATTCCGCCGCGGGCATCCGACCCCAATATTCATGTCGTTGGGGGAGCGGAACTGGCAAGTCTGCTCGGCTCACTTCCCCAACACCCCCCTGGCGAACAGATTAGCGGCAACCTGAGTGCCGGCGAGCCGGTGATGGTTGACCTCCACCAGGTTGTCCAACAGTTGCTGGCACAGGCCGGAACGACCAGCGATGGCAAAAAGCCGGCGTTGGCGGAAATGGACGAGGACCTGATCAACCTCGTGTCCATGTTGTTTGAATTCATTCTCGACGATTACAACCTCTCGGCCCCCGTGCAGGTCCTGATCAGCCGATTGCAGATCCCCATCCTCAAGGTGGTGATCAAGGACAAGTCATTCTTCAGTAAAGCAACTCACCCAGCCCGCCGCCTGCTGAACTCCCTGGCACGGGCCGGCATTGGCTGGAGCGAGAGTGACGAGAAAACCCGCGACAAGCTGTACGAGCAGATCCACGCCATTGTCGTTCGCATACTGAACGAATTCGATGGTGACGTAACACTCTTTGAAACCCTGGGCGAGGAGTTCGAACAGTTCCTGGCAAGGGAAAACCGCAAGTCCTCCCTGGTGGAGCAGCGCACCCGGGAATCCGAGCGCGGACGTATCAAATCGCAGAAAGCTCAGGAAACCGTCGATCAGTTGCTGCAGAAAAAACTGGCGCGATACAAGCTTCAGGAGCCAGTGCGGAACATCCTGATCAACGGCTGGAGCCGGGTGATGTTCCTGGCTTACCTGAGGGACGACGTGGAACACCGCTGGCTACAGACTGTCCGCGTGGTGGATGACCTCATTTGGTGCCTGCATCCGCATCAGGAAGATGAAGAGCGGGATCAGTGGGTTCGCGTGGTTCCCGGCTTGCTGAAGTCACTCCGGGCCGGGCTTGAAGAGGTTTCCTACAACTCATCCAAGCTGGATGAGATGATGGCGGACCTCAAGCACGAGTTAACGGAAGCTTTCCGAGCCAACGCGCTGGCCGAGGCCATGGAGGACTCTCCCGAGCCGGAGCCCGAAGAAGACATCCCCACGGCTCATCAGACTGCCATCGAGCGCCAACAGGAGCTTGAGGACGCCGCCATCGCCGAATATGTGGCACAGATCGATGCTATTGAAATCGGCAATTGGGTGGAGTTCAACCTGGTCAACGGGGCCAGCTTCCGCTGCAAACTGTCCGCCATCATTGAGGAAGCAGACTGCTTTGTTTTCGTAAATCGCATGGGGCTCAAGGTGATCGAGAAAACCCGCACCGACCTGGCGCATGAGATGCGGCGCGGCCGTCTGACCGTCCTTGAGCAGGGAGCGCTGATTGACCGGGCGCTGGACGCAGTCGTGGGCAGCTTGCGGAGCAAGGCAGGTTAAAAGTACTGGGAGCGTCTGAGCAACAATGCTGGAGTATGGCAGTGTTACCGGCCTCCCGGACAAATACCGGATCACCCTGGCGATATCGGTTGCCTTACTGCTTCATACCCTGATAATGGCCACCCTTCCCTATACGGCTCCAAGCGCGGAAAGCCATCGCCAGACGGTGAAAGTGGAACTGGTCAGTCCTGGCAGTATTCCCTTGCCGGAATCCGCCGCCAGCGCGACATCGCCGACTCGCACGACAGCTCCGGACCGCAACACGATCACAACTGAACCAACGCCCACCAGCGACCAGCGTGACCCCGTTGCTGTGGAATCGCCGCAAGTCGACACCAGTCATCCGCGGCACAAAGAACCAACTGCGCGTTCGGCGCCATCACCACAAACACCCGTGATGGAGCCCCAATCTCCAGCACGGACAACGCCCTCGCAGGACTCGGCCGCTACTGCCGCAGGCAACCCGGAGCAACCGGTGGAGGACACGCCGGAAAAGGTCACTCAGATAACATCGTCTCCACGAGATGTGGATCCCTATACGGCAAGCCTGGCCGTACACATTGGTAAGGAACTCGGCAAACGACCGGTTCCTTCCAGCCGCAGTGTCACCGAGCCGGTGAGCAGTCAGCTTGAGCTGAAACTACTCCCAAGCGGAGCACTTACTGGTGCCAAAGTCACCAAATCGACGGGGTTCAACGACATAGACCGAGCGATTTATCAGGCTGCCCTGCTAGCCAGTCCTTATCCAAAACCACCGGAAGAATACTCAGGAAGGAAGCAATTCCGGGTCGAACTCATTTTCGCCCCGGAACGCCTTTAAACGCGGTTAACTCAGGCTTCTGCCTGTTTCGCAGCGGCTTTGACCTGCTCGGCCAGCTCACCACTTTCCGACATTTCGAGAATAATGTCGCAGCCGCCTACCAGCTCACCATTGATATAGAGCTGCGGGTAGGTGGGCCAGCTTGAATAGACCTTGAGGCCTTCACGCAATTCCTGGTTATCAAGAATATTTACAAAGGCGAACCGCTCGCCGCATGCCATCAGCGCCTGGACGGTCTTCGCTGAGAAACCGCACTGCGGAGCCTGTGGAGTGCCTTTCATATAGAGGATAATGGCGTTTTCCTCAAGCTGGCTCTTGATGGTTTCGTTGATGTCCATGAACTCTCACCTCTCATTGGAAACGGGGTCGCCCGGTTGCGACATGCCTGACACTATTGTACACGTCCCGTGACGCTCACCAAACACCGCCTGACACCTGCATATGCCCTGGCGTTGTCTTCAGCCCCCTGACGGGCTAGACTTGAGCCCCTGCCTTTCAGGCAACCTCCGTTTCCGTATTTCCCGCCAGTGCGGCTCTCACCGCGTGCTGGCGTATTGCCGTTTCAGGACAATGACCACCGCGGGCCGGTTGTAACCACGAATAGATCCGGATTTCTTGGATAGGGTTATCGATTAATTAAGGGCCACTCCATGGCAGCAAGACATTTTCTCACACTCAATGACTTAAGCTCCGACGAGCTTGAAAGTCTGGTCGACCACGGCACTAAACTCCGCAACGATTGGCGCCAGGGCGTCGTGCGCGAAACCCTGAAGAATCGTGTCCTGGCAATGATCTTCGAGAAGTCGTCAACCCGTACGCGGGTATCCTTCGAGGCGGGCATGACCCAGCTCGGTGGCGCTGCTCTGTTCCTCTCTCCCCGTGATACCCAGCTCGGACGAGGAGAACCCATTGAAGACTCCGCCATCGTGATTTCCAGCATGGTGGACGCTGTCATGATCCGGACGTTTTCCCACGATACCGTCGACGCATTCGCGGCGGCCTCCAGAGTGCCCGTCATCAACGCTCTGACAGATGATTTCCATCCTTGCCAGCTGCTGGCCGACATGCAGACGTACCGGGAACATCGCGGCAGCATTCGTGGCGGTACGGTTGCCTGGGTTGGCGATGGCAACAACATGTGCCAGTCCTACATCAATGCAGCAACGCAGTTCGGCTTTAACCTGCGCGTTGCCTGCCCGGAGGGTTACGAACCTGACAGTGAATTGCTGAAAACCCATCAGGATCGGGTGTCTGTAGTTCATGATCCGGCTGAAGCCGCCAGAGGTGCTGATCTCCTGGTCACGGATGTCTGGGCCTCCATGGGGCAGGAAGATGAACAGAAAGCCCGTCAGAGAGTCTTCCAGAACTACCAGATCAATCCCTCGCTGATGAAATTGGCGGACAAGGACGCCCTGTTCATGCACTGCCTGCCGGCGCACCGTGGCGAGGAGATATCCGCGGACATGATGGAACACCCGCGTTCGGTGGTCTGGGACGAAGCCGAAAACCGCTTGCACGCCCAGAAAGCGCTGCTGGAATTCCTGATCCTCAATCGACTGGACTGACCGAATGACCGATAGCCTGGCTCAGCCTGCTGACTGGCTGCTGGAAGTAAACAACCTGTCCTGCGGGTATGGCGATGGCTCAGTGGTCAGGAACGTCAACTTTGCCCTCAGTCACGGCGATATCGGCTGCCTGCTGGGCCCCAGCGGTTGCGGAAAAAGCACCATCCTCAGGGCATTGGCAGGATTTCTTCCCATCAATACCGGTGAGATTTGCCTGCAGTCCAGTTCCATCAGCCTGCCCGGTCGCACTCTCGCCCCTGAGAAGCGCCGAATCGGCATGGTGTTTCAGGACTACGCCCTGTTCCCACACCTGACAATTGCCGAAAACGTCGGCTTCGGCTTGCGCAGAGAGGATCGCGAGGAAAAACATCAGAAAGTCACCGAGTTGCTTAAGGTGGTTCATCTGCAGGATCTTGCCGACAACTACCCCCATGAACTGTCGGGTGGGCAGCAACAAAGGGTGGCGCTTGCCCGTGCCCTGGCACCGGAACCCACGTTGATACTGCTGGACGAGCCGTTCTCTAACCTCGACGCAGATCTGCGCCGCCGACTCAGCCTGGATGTGCGGGAAATCCTCAAGACACTGGGCATCAGTGCCATCCTGGTCACTCACGATCAACAGGAAGCCTTCGCCATGTGTGATCAGGTGGCGGTTCTGAAAGACGGCGGAATACAGCAATGGGACGTGCCCTACAACCTATACCACGAACCCGCCAACCGTTTTGTTGCAGGTTTCGTGGGCCAAGGAGGCTTCGTTCCAGGAAAAGCGTTGGGGCCGGACACGATTGAGTCCGAGCTGGGGGTCATCCGCGGCAACCGCGCCTACACCTGGCAACCCGGCACGCTGGTCGACGTGCTGATCCGGCCAGACGACATCGTCTACGATGCCAGCTCCGAACTTAAGCCAAAGGTGGTGGAAAAGACCTTTGCCGGGACGTCGACGCTCTATCGCTTTCGCTGCTCGGAAGACACCGAGTTCGAGGCCCTGTTCCGGAGCCATCTGGACTTTCACCTGGGCGAACACGTGCCAGTCCGGGTGGAGGCAGACCATCTGATCGCCTTCGAGAAAACCTGAGAGCCCGAGCCTCAGTTATTACAAACCCGCTCCACGGAATCCAGCCAGCCGGCGTACAGGGTCTCCCGCAGTGCCGGCTTCATAGCCGTCTCGAAGCGATGTTCCCGCTCCCAGAGTTGTGCTATCTCGTCCAGCCCCTGGTATACACCGGCCTGCAGCCCGGCCAGATAGGCCGCCCCCAGAGCCGTGGTCTCTGTCACGCGGGGGCGGTCCACTGGCACGTTGAGGATATCCGCCAGAAATTGCATCACCCAGTCGTTGACCACCATGCCACCATCCACCCGCAATGCCTGTAGGGACGCACCATCGTTCTGGATGGCGCGGATCAGGTCCTTGGTCTGATAGCAGACGGATTGCAGGCCGGCGGTGACGATCTCGCCGATTCCGGTGTCCCGGGTAAGGCCAAGAATCGCCCCGCGGGCGTGAGGATCCCAGTGTGGCGCACCCAGACCGGTAAAGGCCGGAACCAGATAAACAGGGTTTTCCGCCCCCACTTTCGAGGCGTAATCAGAGGATTCGCTGGCGTGACTGATAAGCTTCAACCCGTCCCTGAGCCATTGCATGGCGGCGCCGGCAACAAAGATGCTGCCTTCCATGGCGTAGCACGGTTTGCCATTCAAACGATAAGCCATGGTTGTCAGCAACCGGTTTTCGGAGCGTAGCGCCTTTTCGCCGGTATTCAGCATCAGGAAACAACCGGTGCCATAGGTGCTTTTCGCCATACCGGGCTCGAAACAGGCCTGCCCAATCAATGCTGCGTGCTGGTCGCCTGCGATGCCTGCGACCTGCACCGATGCCCCCAGCCACTGCCTGTCAGTGGTGCCAAAATCCGCGGCAGAATCGAGCACTTCCGGCAACAGCGCCCGGGGAACCCGGAAGAGGGTCAACAACTCGTCGTCCCATTGCTGACTATGGATATTGAACAACGCCGTGCGCGAGGCGTTGGTGGCATCGGTCTTGTGGGAGCGCCCACCAGTCAGATTCCAGAGCAGCCAGCAGTCCACAGTACCGAAGGCAAGCTCGCCAGCTTCCGCCCTCTGACGGGCACCGTCCACATGGTCGAGTATCCAGGCAATCTTGGTGGCGGAGAAATACGGGTCAATCAAGAGGCCGGTGCGTTCCACCACCCTACCTTCATGGCCATCGGATTTGAGTTTGGTGCAAACAGACGCTGTGCGTCGATCCTGCCAGACAATCGCGCGGTGAATTGGCTCTCCGGTTTTCCGATCCCAGATCACCGTGGTTTCCCGCTGATTGGTGATGCCGATACCTGCCAGGGTTGAGGCATCCAGCCCTGACGACTCGAGAACCTCCCTGCACACCGCCAATGTACTGTGCCAGATTTCGCCGGCCTCATGTTCCACCTGGCCATCTTTCGGAAAGTACTGGTGAAATTCCTGTTGCGCCGTGGCGATGGCTTGGCCGGAGGCATTGAAAATGATCGCGCGGGAACTGGTGGTCCCCTGATCGATGGCGAGCAGGTGCTGGGTCATGGGGCGTCCTTTCAGGTGCTTCAGCATTGTTCTGGTCAATGCTGCAATCTTCTCAAAGGATTGATAAGAACGCTACGGTAAAGTCGGGCATAAAAAAAGGGCCGGAAAACCGGCCCTCAAATGACGAATGAAACAAGGAAAGTTCGTAAGAACTACAACCTCAAAAGTCATCCCTTACACATTTAGTATCGGCTCGGATTGCCCAGCCTTCAGTTGAGGTTGTGTTGCGCCTTTGTTACATCAGGTTAGGGGCTGAGAGGCGCATCACAAAACGGCTTAGAGGGTGTGCTCCACCGGCTTCTTGCGAGGCCAGACCAGACTGAAGCGGGCTCCGCCCAACTCGTCGCTGCGACTGACAAACGCCTGCCCGCCATGCCAGTAGAGGATTCTCCTGACAATGGAGAGGCCAAGGCCATAACCGCCCGAGGTTCGGGTACGGCTGTCATCGAGGCGAGCAAATGCAGTAAACACTTTTTCCCAATCCTCTTCGGGAATACCAGGGCCGTCATCCTCCACATCAATGCGGCAATTATCCTCATCAAACTGGCAGTGGACTTTCACGCGGCCGGCCGCGTAGCGTGCAGCGTTTCCTACCAGATTCTGAACCGCCCGGTGCAAATACCGAGGCTCCACATCAGACAGTGACCAACGCTCGGATTCATCGTCAATGTCTGCCTCGATGGTGTGGTCCGGGCGGACCATCTGCTGCTCGCTCACCACCTGGCGAACGATATCACTGACCGACCGCTCCTGAAGCGCAAATACGGGACCACCCTGCTCCAACCGGGCGTAGGTCAGGATTTCATCGATCAGCTCATCAAGCTCCTGGATGTCGCCGTCAATGCCATCAAGCTGCTTCTGGAGCGCCTCCGGAGAATTGGCGCTTTCGATCATCTGGACACCGAATCGAATACGGGCAACCGGTGTTCTCAGCTCATGGGAAACCGCGTGGATCATTTCCCGCTGAACCCCTACCAGCCGCTGGATATGCTCCGCCATACCGTTGAAGGCTGCGGCCAACCGGGACACAAGGCGACTGTCGCCTGCATCCACCCGCGCCCCCATCTCGCCGCGGGCTATGCGGATTGCCACCGACTCCACGGCCCGGAGATTGCTGTCTACATCCCTTAACGCCAGATAGAGAGCCAGTGCGAGAACGCTTCCCGCCACTACGAGCAATAGCAGCATTACCGGCCATGCCCAGGGACTGAAGGGCGCGGGCATGGCCATGTCCACGAGAGTGCCATCTTCCAGACGGATCAACACCTGGGCACGATCCCGGGAGGGATGATGGTATAGCGAGATACCCCGCTCGGAGACGCGTTCGAGAACCTCGGAATCCGGAAGTGCAGCCTGATCTCGAACCGGCAGCAGCTCTACCCCGAGCGTATCGGATAGCTGCGACATGGCACCTTCCCGGCCATCCGAAGACATGTCATCAAGATGCAGGCGAGCGATGAGAGCGGTTGCCTCGGCAACATCGCTGTAGATATCCCGAAATCGCAGGTCGATGATCCCACCGCTATCGTTCCGGACCATCACCTGCTGGCCGATACTGGTGTCCATCGCCACTACCTGGCCATAGGAAAGGCGCTCCATGATGACATCGGACACCGACAGGTTACCCGGCGGCGTCACCCGGAAATCGTAGAAAGACTTGAGCCAGGGATACTGTTGCTGAGGATGAGGAGTCGCGACAAGCCAACGCAACAGGGGCTCTGAAAAACGCTCCTGCCAGTACTGCTCCCTGACGGAATTCACACCCAGGAACAATGCGACACAAAACAGGAGAATCAGAAAGGTAAGACCAATCAGCCGGGCGTAAAGCTTGAGAAAAAACTTGAGGGGCATTGCGATAACCCTGGCAATGAACGCCGGCCCCGCCGGGCCAGCGCCAGAGACTGAACAGTCAGGCTTCCTTTACGAACAGGTAGCCTTTGCTGCGTACGGTTTTAATGCGCCTCGGGTGGATGGGATCGTCGCCAATCTTGGGACGTATCCTCGAAACCCGGACATCGATCGAACGGTCCTGGCCATCGTATTCGATCCCTCTCAGGGCGGTGAAGATTTCCTCCCGACTGAGCACTCGGCCAGCATTGCTTGCCAATAGCCAGAGCAGGTCGAATTCCGCGCTGGTGAGGTCGATACTGTCGTCGCTCAACCATGCTTCACGCATTGACCTGTCCACCACCAGGTTGTTGAACTGCAGTCTGACCGGTTCTTCACCGCTACCCTCTTCCGCAGCCACCGAACCATTCTCGGTAACCCGCCTCAGCAAGGCGCGGATTCTCGCCAGCAGCACCCTTGGCTGAACCGGTTTGCCGATGTAATCGTCGGCACCCATTTCCAGGCCGAGCACCTGGTCCAGATCGTCCGTGCGGGCAGTAAGCATGATAATCGGGCCTGGATAAAAAGGCCGCGCACGCCTGCAGATAGACAGTCCATCCTCACCCGGTAACATCAGGTCAAGCACGACCAGGTCCGGCTGTTCCTTGCGAATGCGCTCCACCGCGTTCCCACCGTGAGTTTCGAGGGTGACAGTCAACCCGTTACTCTCCAGGTACTCCCTGGTCAGCTCTGCCAGCCTCTCATCATCTTCGACTATAAGAATCCGCCAACTTTCGTTCGTCTGTTCCACGCCATCCATCTCTGATTTTGTTTTTCCGGTTTCTGAAACGTCCGGCCAACGTCACCCCACATGGCCGGAACAGAGCTGCCTGTCAGAAGATCAGCTACCCAACTGACAATACAGGCTACCTCCTGTAACAGCAATTATACATGCTATTCAGAAATATACATGGAACCGCCTGTTCGTTACAGCCCGTGACAAAGGTCACACCTCCACACCGATAACGGGACTTGTCACAAAGTCGTCATCCCCCGTTCATTCCGATGTCACACGGGATTCATAGCCTTGTCGAAAAGTGGAAACAAAGAGGCATTGCCATGAACGCCCAGACCGCCCGCCTGTCACGCTCGGCCCGACAGCTCAAAACCGTCATTACCCAACAGCCGGATCTCGTTGAATCCGCTCAGAAATTGCGCTATCAGGTTTTCTCGGAAGAGTATGGTTCTGACCTGGGGGCTACCGTCCCTGGCATTGATGCGGACGAGTTTGACCGATTCTGCGATCATCTGATTGTCACCGATGAGACCACCGGTGAACTGGTCGCTACAACACGAGTGCTTCACCACAGCCAGGCCATGGAAGCCGGAGGCTTCTATTCCGAGGGTGAGTTCGAACTCTCTTCCCTTTACCAACTCCCCGGGACTGTCGCCGAGCTTGGGAGAACCTGCGTGCACCCGGACTATCGTAATGGTGCGACCATCAGCCTGTTGTGGGCATCCGTTGCGGAATACCTGGTATCGCGAAACGTGGATTACCTGATTGGCTGCGCCAGTATCGGTATGTCAGATGGCGGCCTGAAAGCCTGGCGCATAGCCCGATACCTGCAGCGGGAATTCCTGGCCGGCGAGGAGTACCGGGTAACCCCGTTACGGGCAATGCCGCACCTGACCCACACTGTCAGCGAGGATCGCCCGGTGGACGTTCCCGCGCTGATCAAGGCCTACATGCGCCTCGGCGCCCGCGTCTGCGGCGAGCCCTGCTGGGACCCGGACTTCCGTTGCGCAGACCTGTTGGTGGTGCTGGACGTCAACAACCTGGCCAGTCGCTACAGCCGCCATTTCATGCGTAAACAGGCCCAGTAGACAACCGGGACTACCCTGGCAACCCGAGGATTGGTTATGGAACTGATACGCCTGACCGCAAGACTGGTACTCTTTACCGGCTTCATGGGCCTGACGGCAACGCTTGCCGGCACTCTGTTACTGGTTGAGACCCTGTTCCGCTGCCAAATCGACCGCGCGCCCTTCGCCCGCATCTGCTTTAACGGAGCCAGTCGCTGCCTTGGCTTTCGCATGTCCACGCAGGGCACCTTCAGCAACAGGCCCGTGCTCTATGTCAGCAACCACATCTCCTGGTCGGACATTCCTGTACTTGGCGGACTGGTGCCCCTGCGCTTCCTGTCCAAAGCGGAAGTTGGCCGCTGGCCGGTGATCGGTTGGCTGGCCACGCAGGCGGGCACGCTGTTCATTCAGCGCGGCAGTGGCAAAGCCGGCCAGGCCCGCGACGAAATTGCCCGCACCCTTCTGAACGGGCAGTCGGTGCTGGTGTTTCCCGAAGGCACCACCACAGCCGGAGTGACCGTCCTGCCCTTCCATAGCCGGCTGCTTCACGCCGCGGCGGATGCAGGCGTGGACATACAACCTCTGAGCATCGGTTATTTGAGAAATGGCCATCCCGACCATTTGGCGCCGTTCATTGGTGACGATGAGTTTCAGCATCATCTAATGCGCATGCTGCGCCAGCCGGCGGTCGAGGTCGGCGTTATCGCCCATCCGGTGGTGACGATCGACGACAGCACGGACTTGACAGATGTAACGCGGGATTTGCGGCAGACAGTACACGAAGGGTTGCGGCAGATTCAGGCGGGACGCCTTTCAGACCAGGCATCAGACGGGCCGACAGCGGTTGCCGGCCCGGAGCTGTAATTCAGCTCAGCGGATGGCCGGCGTTGATTTCCTCTTCCGTGGCTTCACGCTTACCGATGATCTCCAGATCAAAGTACAGGGTAAAACCCGCCAGCGGATGATTGGCATCCACGCGCACCAGATTGCCATCAATGCTTACCACCTGTACCACCTGGGCCGTGTCGCCGGTGTTGGTTTGAAACTTCATCCCTACCTGCAGGTTCTCCACGTTCTCGAACATGGAACGGGGTACTTTGCGGATCAGCTCCGGATTATGTTCTCCATACGCCATGGCCGGAGGTACGGTCACTTCCAGGCAATCACCGACATTACGGTCTTTCACCGCTTTCTGGATGCCTTCGATGATTTCCGGGCTGCCTTCCAGGAAATGAAGCGGCTCGCTGCCCTCGGAGGTGTCAACCAGCTCACCGAGCTTGTTCTTGAGGACATAGTGGACGGTTAATACAGCAGGTTTTTGCATCAGGCGTTTGTGTTTCCTGTATTCGGGGGTGTATCAGTCAGATTCAGGCCATGGATAACCAGGCGCCGGTCCAGTCTCGCCTTCAGGCTCCGGGGTTTATCCAGGCTCATGCGCTCCAGCAACGGCTGGTAGCGATTGTCGTCGTCGTTTGCCTTAACGGCGCGCCACAAAGTCAACAGTTTACCACGACGAGTCGCCGTTGCGGCCTTCAGAGTTTGTAAAGCCTTGCCCAGCCGGAGTTCTTCATCGGTAAAGTCCCGCCCGAACGGGAATGCTGGAAACATATCCGTGTCTCCGGCGATCTTTACAGCCTCTCCAACCGCCTCCGGCGTGTTATTGCACCAGTGCTCAGGCAGACGAAACGAAGCATCCACTTTTCCCGCTTTCTGGGCCTGCTTGAGCAAATCGGCCTGGAAACGGGAATCTGCAATGCGGATCAGTTGCAGGTATACCTGCTCGTCGGACTGCCCCCTCAGATCCGCAATACCGTACTCGGTGATGACTATGTCGCGAAGATGACGGGGAATGGTGCAGTGCCCGTAACTGAAGACAATGTTGGACAGTGTTTCCTCACCGGACTTACGGGTGCTGCGCAGGGTCAGGATAGACCGCGCGCCCGGCAGCTCGTGGGCCATGGCGACAAAATTGTACTGGCCGCCAACACCGCTGACCACACGGCCGTCTTCCAGCCCGTCGGACACGGCCGCACCGCTTAGCGTATGCATCATCGCCGAGTTGATAAACCGGCCATGCACCCTCTGTGCAGCTTTCAGACGCTGGTTGCCGAATGCGTGGTCATATAAGTGGTTGATGTAGTTGACGCTGGTCATGCAGATGCGTTGGCGGTCGTGCGGTGACAGGTCCCGCAACCGCTGGTAGAAGGCTTCGGGGCCGACGAAGAAGCCACCATGCACCACAATCCCTCCGGTCAGTGACTTTCCCAGGGCCAACGACTCAATGGCGCTTCTCGCCTCCTCACTGTCGAGATCCGGATCCAGGGATTGCTCGCCCACACGCAACCGCCCGCCTTTGAACTCGACCTCCGGATTAAGGATGCCGTAACGACACAGCCACTGCACGTCCCTGGCCCGTAACGGCGAGTCGATCAACTGTTCCCGCCGCAGGACATCCAGGGTGTCGAGAGAAACACTGTGAGTAAGTTCGCCCCGGTTTATCAATGTTTGCAGTCCGGCATGATCAAACACCTCGCGGGTCAGGACACCCGCCTCCATGAGGTAAATAAAACCATCCACCATCATTTCACTGCAGCCGTAGAGTCCCTCCTCGAAGACATCCGTGCCACCGCACTCGGAAACCACCGGGAAGCGGTCTGCCACCTTCAGGTGATCAAACACCTGCGTCCAATGCTCGTTGTGACGATGCCGCAGAATCGCGCTGTGAACCAACGCCGCGCCCAGCGAGCCAATCCCCACCTGCAAGGTCCCTCCATCCCGGAGCAACGCACTGGCGTAGAACCCGATAAGGTGATCCTCCGGGCTGACCGACATTTGTGGTGCCGAAAACAGGGGGTAGTCGGAGGCGGCATGCTCCAGGACGATATCAAACTGGCCCGTCTCGACGGCGGCGTCATTGCCGAGAAAGGGCAAATGGCTGTTGGTCTCTGCCACCAACGCCACGGGGGTTCCGGCCGCTTCCCGCGCCCGTAACAGGGGCAGCAGGTCCAGACTCAGATCCGGGTTGCAGCTCAGGCTAACGTAGCCTTCCTGATCCGGCTCGGTCGCCGGAGCCACCATCTGGCCGACGACATTGACACCGAGCGCCATAAGGTCACGCACTGCATGGGTGTAGTTGGTACAGACATAGTTGCGCTGTTGGTCCTTGTTATTCAGGAAGGACCCGGCCTTGAAGAAGAACTCGGATACCCGCACGTTCTCGGGCAAACGCTGACCAATCACGTCCCGTGCGTAATCAAGTTCCGGAATCCGCCCGTACAGGCGCTCGGCGAACGGGCCCATGAAACGCTTTTCCAGCGATGAACTGCCACCGGGCGCGGTCAGGGATAGCGCCGTGACAATGTGAAGCTCTATGGACGGATCGTCCTTGGCACGCTGGTAGAGAGCATTGGCAAAACGTATGGGTTTACCAAGCCCCAGTGGCAGGCCGAGTGTGATGCGCTTACCCACCCGGCGAATCAGCTCGTCTACACAGGCGCTGCTGTCTGCGAGCGTTACCGGTTGTTCCTCCACCATCGCGGCCATAGTGTTACTCCCTTAGTTGCCGTCAGAATGCTTACCGATATGGATAATCACATGTGCCATTGCGACAGGCAATGCACTGAGACAGATAAGCGGTGGCGAGGATTCGTGGGAGGTCAGTCAGGGTTCAGGAGGAGAAAACGTCGGCGGGAGTTCAAAAATTCCAGCGAAGGTTGAGGCAGGCGCCCTCTTCAAGCAATGCAATACCGTGGTCCGGCTTGGCACGATCAGACGCGTAGGACTTCTTTCCCGAATCTGAGCCGCTGAGACTGAGGCTCAGCAGGCGAGAACCAATGGTCGCATACATGTCGGATTCTTCACGCTCGAAGTCACCCGACATCTCTTCCTGAAGCTGATACACGTTCTCGGCCGGAACTTCGTCTGCAAACACACGTTCGCTCGCTTCGGCGCGAACGACGAAGGCGATCATGTTGAGTGCAAGTAGTGCGACGAAGATACGGATAATCATAATAATTCTGGCGACCTGTAATCGAAGCGGAATTCTACTGTCATGTAATGCTTAAGTCTAATGATTAAAGGTCAGAAAGATGTGATTTTGCACACAAAAGCGCCGCTTTTTTGTCACGGGATCACCGCATTTTTGTCAAGAAAACAGCAATCTTTGTTGCAAACTGTAAGCACCCCACTCTGCCGCCTGTAACGGTCAGAGTGGCTGCTTCACGATGGGAGTTGTTAAAAAACCGTAACGCTTGCAGGATTAAGGGCAGGGGTAGGTGTACACCTGGTTAAGGTTTTCTATCTCCCCAAGCACCTCTTCGCTCAGGGACACCGACGCTGACCCCAGGTTTTCACGAAGCTGCTCAAGCGTCGTGGCCCCAATAATGTTGCTGGTAACGAAATCACGGCTGGTCACGTACGCCAGCGCCATCTGTACCGGTGACAGCCCGTGGCTGGCCGCCAGGTCTACGTAGGCTCTGGTCGCCTCGGCACCACGACCGCTGGTGTAACGGGTGAAGCGCTCAAACAAGGTCATCCTGGCGCCTTCCGGGCGCTTGCCATCAAGATACTTGCCAGAGAGCATGCCGAAGGCCAGCGGGGAGTACGCGAGCAGACCAACCTGTTCACGGCAGGCAATTTCCGCCATTCCCACCTCAAACGTGCGGTTGAGCAGGTTATAGGGGTTCTGGACGCTGACCACCCTGGGCCAGTCATGCTCCCGGGCCAGCCTGAGGTATTCGTTCGTTCCCCATGGGGTTTCGTTGGAGATTCCTACGTGGCGGACTTTGCCTTCTTTGACCAGCTCCGCCAGTGTGCCCAGTGTCTCTTCAATGGGGGTCGCCTGCTCGTCCACACTGTGCCGGTACCCCAGCTTGCCAAAGAAATTGGCGTTACGATCCGGCCAGTGCACCTGATAGAGGTCGATATAATCGGTCTTGAGCCGGCGCAGACTGTCTTCACAGGCCTGACGAATATGGTCCCGGGTCAGGCGCGGGCCATCCCGGAGGTAACCCAGTCCATTACCCGGCCCCGCCACTTTGGAAGCAATCACCAGATCGTCGCGACGGCGCCGCTTCGCCAGCCAGTTGCCCAGATAGCTTTCCGTGAGGCCCTGGGTTTCAGCCCGCGGGGGCACCGGGTACATCTCCGCGGCATCGATGAAATTAATGCCCTCGGAGGTGGCCAGGTCCAGCTGCTCAAACGCTTGCTGTTCGGTATTTTGCTCGCCCCAGGTCATGGTGCCCAGGCAAATCTCGCTTACATCAATGTCGGTCCTGCCGAGCTTGCGGGTTTTCATGCGTACTCCCGAATCTGATTGGTGAAAAAGGTAAAGGGATTGTCACGGGATTGTCCCGGAACTGTCATGCCAGGTTTCCATAGTGGAGGCATGAAAGAGGAAACCACAGGTAACACCGCGATGAGAGTCACCCAGGCTTCAGGGCGCAAGCACCACATTACCATTGTTTCGGAGACCTTTCCTCCGGAAATCAATGGCGTGGCGAACACCCTCAGGCACCTATGCCTGGGCCTGATGCAACGTGGCCACAAGGTAACGGTCATCCGTCCACGCCAGCGCCATGAATCAAAAGGGCGATTCGAAGGTGCCGGGGAATGCCTGTTTTCCGACGAGCAAGTTGTGACCGGCCTGCCGCTACCGGGTTACAGTGACCTGAGGTTCGGAATGACCCGGCCGGGCTTCCTGGCCTCACTCTGGAAGCATCAACGCCCGGATGCCATTTACGTTGCCACTCAAGGCCCCCTCGGCGTAGCGGCCGTTGCGGCCGCCAGACGGGCCGGCATCCCGGTCAGTTCCGGCTTTCACACCAACTTCCATGCCTACAGTCGCTACTATGGTGCCGGGTTCCTGGAAAAACTGTTGTGCAGCTACGGCCGTTGGTTTCATAACAGGACGGCCATAACACTGGTCCCCACCCGGAAAATCGCACAGACCACCCATGACATGGGCATTCAACCGACATCGGTCTGGAGTCGCGGCGTTGACTGCACCCGTTTTTCGCCCCACAAACGGGACGCGGTGCTCCGGCAACAATGGGGGCTGCAAGCCAACGACCGCGCGGTACTCTATGTTGGTCGCCTCGCTCCGGAAAAAAACCTTCAGATGGCGGTGTCATGCTTTGAGCGTATCCGCGGGCTGCACCCCTGCGCGAAATTCATACTCGTAGGTGATGGGCCGATGCGCAAGCGCCTTGCCGAACGCCATCCGGATTACGTTTTTGCAGGAACCCGCCGTGGCGAAGATCTGGCCCGGCACTATGCCTCCGGTGACATCTTCCTGTTCCCCAGCAAAACCGACACCTTCGGCAACGTGGTTACTGAAGCCATGGCCAGCGGCCTGGCGGTGGTTGCTTTTGACGATGCCGCCGCCAGCGAACATATCCGCCATGAAGACAACGGCATGAAGGCTCAGCTCAGCAACGACGAAGGCTTTGTCGATCATGCCCTGCGCCTGGCTGACCAGCCAACCCTGATGAACAGGGTACGGGCACAGGCACGCCTGGACGCACTGGACCTGAATTGGGCCGCACAGGTTGAGCAGTTCGAACACCTGATACTGAACCAGCCACTGAGGAACAGCTACAATGCCCTCCACAAGCAAGGCATCTCGCTTCTTTAACGTGGTGGATCAGAGGGAATTTGCCCTCTGCCAGTCCATCAATCGCTCTCTGCGGTTTCGACCGGTTCAGGGGTACTTTAAGGTTGTCAGCCGGCTGGGTGATGGTTGGCTATGGTATCTGGTCATCCTGTCGATGCCAGTGCTTATGCCTCAGGCCGGGCTCGCCATCGCGCTGCTGATGGTGGCTACCGGCCTGACCTGTACCATTACCTACAAGCTGCTGAAGCGCTGGCTGATCCGCGAGCGCCCGTTTATATCGTTTCCTTCGATAAACTGCGGCACACCGCCCCTGGACCGTTACAGCTTTCCGTCCGGCCACACCCTACATGCCGTCTGCTTCAATACGGTGCTGGCCATGACAGCGCCTGAGGTGGCCTGGCTGTTGTTGCCGTTCACCCTGAGTGTTGCCGCCTCCCGGGTCGTGCTCGGCCTTCATTACCCCAGCGATGTAGCGGCAGGCGCCTTGATCGGCGGTTGCCTGGGCCTGGCTTCGGTTAACGGCCTGTACGACCGGTTTATTCAAATAGCCGCAGTTGCATAACCGGCGACTCATCACTCCGAAAGCGCACGCCCAGCCCCAACAGGCGCACCGGGCGGCCCGTATCAGTCACCAGTTCATCCAGCAGCGGCTGATAGTCTTCCAGCTCGGGCTCCTGAATCCGGTCGCGCACACGCTCCAGGGTATGGGTGGAAAAGTCGCTGTAACGAATCTTGATAAACAGCTTGTGAATGGGTTTTCGGCCGGCCTTGCGGCTGAGCCGGAGGTTCAGATCGGCCACCAGCGAGGCCATCACCGACTCGCAGGCGCGCTTGTCCGGCAGGTCCTGGGAAAAGGTCCGTTCCACGCTGACGGACTTGGCAATGCGCGACACCACCACATCCCGATCATCACGGCCGAACGCCATTTCCCGCAGCCGGTACCCCTGCTTGCCAAACTTCTCCGGCAGGGCTTCAGCGGGTAGCGCCTGAATGTCGCCACAGGTGGCAACGCCCATCGTGTGAAGTTTGCCAGCGGTCACTTGCCCCACGCCAAAAAGCTTTTCGACCTTCAGGTCCTGAACGAAACCCTTGACGTCCTCAGGGCGGATCACGAACAGGCCGTCAGGTTTTTTCCAGTCACTGGCAATCTTCGCCAGGAACTTGTTGGGGGCCACACCGGCGGAAATAGTGATACCCACCTCATCTTTCACTCGTTTGCGCAAGTACTGCGCCATCAACGTGGCACTGCCCTTATGCTCGGTTACCTCGCTGACATCCAGGAAGGCTTCGTCCAGCGACAGCGGCTCCACCAGATCGGTCAATTCCCTCAGAATGGCCATCACCTGTTTCGACACCGCCCGGTAGCGGGCCATATCCGGCGGCACGGTCACCAGGCCGGGGCACAAGCGCCGGGCTTCGCCGCCAGGCATGGCGGACCGCACGCCAAAAGCCCTCGCTTTATAGTTGCAGGTGGTAACCACTCCGCGGCCACCTTCGCCACCCACGGCCAGCGGAACTTCCCTTAATGAGGGATCGTCCCGCATTTCCACGGCGGCGTAGAAGCAGTCGCAATCTACATGGATAATCTTGCGCTGGGCCATGACTCTTCAATCAAGTAAATTATCTGTACATATGTACAGCCTTGTATCTTACGGTAACATGCTGAGAATGTCAGGAGCTCCGAGTAGCAACTCCCAACGACGACAGAGACAGGTGTGAGCAATCATGACAAACCCGATCCCAGAACAATCGCAGACGGAAATCGAAGCCGCCGCGTTTCGAAAGCTGGTCAACCATCTGCGCGAGCACACCGAGGTCCAGAATATTGACCTTATGAACCTGGCAGGGTTCTGTCGCAATTGCCTCTCCAAATGGTATCGCGCCGAAGCCGCCGAGAGAGGCTTCGAGCTGTCTGACCCGGACGCCCGGGAGATCATCTATGGCATGCCTTATGAAGAGTGGAAAGCCCGCTATCAGCAAGGGCCCAAACAGGACCACAAGGCATGAACGTCAATGACGCGGTTCGTATCCACCTGGCATCGGTTGAGGCCGGTCATGGCGATTTTGACGATACCCTGGCGCTGATTGACCGATTCTTCGACTATCAGCCCACCGGGTTTCACAACGGACCGCTGTACAATGGCACCGGCGAGAACGCCGGTTCATGCCGGGTATTTTCCCTGGCCCAATACTGCAACCTGACCGAATCCGACACGCTGCGTCTGTTTGCCCAGCACTACCAGCAAGTGCTGGACGAACCGGCAGGTGAAAGCCATGGCAATATCCGCCAGTTCATGGGCACCGGCTGGTCCGGTATCCGCTTTGACGGCCCGGCGCTTCGCAAACGCCCGGGCACCACTCAGGACGACACCACGGAAGAGACCCATCCATGAGCGAGACCGCCGTATCCGGGGTAAAGCAGTGCTTCCAACTGAAGAGTGCGAACGTTTCCATGACCGCACTGGAGCTGTATTTCTTTGACAATGACGACTTCGAAAGCACGCTCAGAGACAAAATCAGCCAGGCCCCCGGATTCTTCAAGGACATCCCCCTGATCATCAGCCTGGAAAAGTATGAGGGGCTGAGCAGCGAACTGGATTTTTTCAAGATCATCGGCGCCTGCCGCCGCCACAACATCCATGTCATCGGCGTACGCGGTGGCAACGATGATCAGCGCCGCCTCGCCCGCGGTGCGTCATTGGCGCTGCTTCCCGGTGGCAACCAGCGCGACCGGGACATCGATACCGCGCCGGCCACGGAATCGGCCGCCACTGAACCGACCGAAAACCCGACTCCCGCCAGGGTCGAGAATCCGGGTGAGCCAGCGCCCGCGAAAATCATCAACCAGCCAGTCCGTTCGGGCCAGCAGGTTTACGCACCCGAGGGCGACCTGATCATCCTTGCACCAGTTCAAGCCGGCGCCGAAGTGCTTGCGGCCGGCAACGTTCATGTGTACGGACCATTGCGCGGGCGGGCCCTCGCGGGTATTCACGGCGCGGAACATGCACGGGTATTCTGCCAGTCTCTTGAAGCAGAGCTTGTGTCCATCGCCGGACACTATAAAATCTCCGAAGATCTTCAGGACAACGGCTGGAAAACCGCCGTACAGATCCAGCTCAGGGATGACCTGCTGGTGGTAACGCCACTGGAGAAGGCCTGAAAAGAACGTAACTACCCGCACAGGCGGGAAAAACGACGAATCCACCGCAAAACAGGAATGCAACCTTGGCTAGAATCATTGTCGTTACCTCAGGAAAAGGTGGCGTAGGTAAAACCACAACCAGCGCCTCTATCAGCACCGGCCTGGCGAAGCGAGGCCACAAAACCGTGGTGATCGATTTCGACGTGGGCCTGCGCAACCTGGATCTCATCATGAACTGCGAACGCAGGGTGGTGTACGACTTCGTGAATGTGATCCAGGGCGAAGCCACTCTCAACCAGGCTCTGATCCGGGACAAACGGGTCGACACCCTGTATATCCTGCCGGCCTCCCAGACCCGGGAAAAGGAAGCCCTGACCAAAGATGGCGTTGAGAAGGTGATCAACGAGCTGTCCGAGCGGTTTGACTACATTGTCTGTGATTCTCCCGCCGGCATTGAGCATGGCGCCCTGATGGCGCTCTACTATGCCGATGAGGCGGTGGTTGTTACCAACCCGGAAGTGTCCTCGGTGCGGGATTCAGACCGTATTCTCGGCATCCTGCAGAGCAAATCGCGGAGAGCCGAGATGGGGCAGGACCCCGTAAAGGAACACCTGCTGCTATCCCGCTACAACCCGGATCGGGTGGAGAAGGGCGAAATGCTTTCCGTGGCCGATGTGGAGGAAATTCTCGCCATCCCCCTGCTGGGCGTGATTCCGGAGTCCCAGGTGGTACTGAATGCCTCCAACCAGGGCGTTCCAGTCATTCTTGAGGAAGACAGCGATGCCGGACAGGCCTATGATGATGCCGTGGCCCGCCTTCTGGGTGAGGAGCGAGAACATCGCTTCATGACGTCCCAGAAAAAAGGTTTCTTCTCACGGATGTTCAAGGGGGGCTGACGGATGAGTTTCCTGGATTATTTCAAGAGCAAGAAAAACAACCGGTCCGCCAGCGTTGCCAAGGAACGCCTACAGATCATTGTTGCCCACGAACGGGGCCAGCGCGACCAACCTGACTACCTGCCAGAATTGCAGAAAGAACTGCTTGCGGTCATCCGCAAGTACGTTCAGATCAGCGATGACCAGGTCCAGGTGGAAGTTGACCGCAACGATAGCTGTTCGGTACTGGAACTGAACGTTACCCTGCCGGAACACTGACCGCGCCACTACCAGCGTGCGAAGTGATCCTCCATCAGTCCCCGTAGCCCGTCTACGGGGACTGAGTTGCCCGCCTCATCGCGCACTGTGCCGGAAAAGGTACCAATGTACTGGCGGAAATTGGAGGCAATCAGCCATGCATTGAGTCGCTCCCGCCGAACCCCCGATGGCTCAAACCAGAGATCGATCCTGCCATCGTCCGTGGTGACCTGCCAGGGTGCGGTTTCATCGTAGCGATCAAACACGAAACGGGCCTGCCCGAGCTTGATACAGCGCCCTTCCAGCCAGAGCGCATTTTCCGTCATACCGGTTTCATTCACGCCCGCCGCCAGATTGAGACCAACGGCACGACCATCTGCCAGCACCCCTGCCACACTCGCCCAGTTCCAGGCGGTTTCGCGCCTCATAAAGCCGCAACTCCAATCAACGGCTGCGCGTGACAGCGAGTCGCATTGCCAGCTCTGTCCCTGCCACCGAATGTCTCCGGCCACCGGCAGACCCGCTGATTTACGGGTAAACACCCAACCGCTGTAACCGGCTGGGCACACCAGTCGCAGAGGGCGGGTGTCCCCTTCTATATTCAGGGCTATCCGGAGGTCACTGGGGCCGGAAACCAACACACCACGCGAGTGGCCGTCCGACGTAATACGAACGCATGTTTTCCCTTTACGAAACTCCGTCACGCCGGTTTCAGGCCTGGGCTCAATGTGAGTTCCCTTCGCCAATGGCTGCGTCAGGGACTGCTCCAGCATCTGCCCGGTCTTGAAATCATAAAGATAGAAAAACGCCGTACTGACCAGTTTCAGATCCACTACCGCCAGCCCGAACACCCAACCCGGCGCCATCGCACTGACGAACTGGAACTGGTTAAAACGGGCTTTACGGGCCAGGGCCGAGCGCGGTTTATCCATCACCGTACGGAGGTCAAAGTCCCGGTAGTTGATGACATCCACCGGTGTGTCCAATACGCCGTAGGGAATCCGCCCCCGGTCATCGATCAGTCGCTTGTTCGGTTTTTTCATCGTCAATTCGGGCCAAATGTTAACGTCAGGAATTCAGTCAGTTACCCAGTTCACAAACCCCCGATCGTAGCAGGTTGGCACCAGATCAGTCGTGCTAGACTCGCCCGACCATGTTCAAGGAAGTGTACCTCATGCAAAACCTGAGAGCCCGTGGCAACCAACGCCCGGCCAATCGACGCGTCATCTGTCTTGCAGCCACCACGGTTTTCCTGCAGGCCTCAGGTTTGACCTTCGCCGGGCTGCCAGCCGAAGACTCAGAAAACTGGAGCCTTCGCAAGGAAACCGATCGTATCCGGGTCTATACCACTGATCAGCCGGACTCCAGCTTCCAGGCCTTCAAGGCTGTGGCTGTGCTGGATGTGCCGATCGAGAATCTGATGGCGGTTATGATCAATCCCAAATCCTGTGTTCAGTGGGTTCATAACTGCTCGGAATCCTATGCCTTCGGCTCGGGTGACTTTGATGAGCGCTACGCCTACTCAGTCAACGATATGCCCTGGCCGGTCACCGACCGGGATTACGTACTACGAATTCGCACCCGGGGCCAACAGGTCGACGGCGAAATCGTGATGGACCTCAGCGCCATTCCCGATCAACGGGCCGAGGAAGATGACTACATCCGTGTCGACAAGTCCGACACCCTTTACCGCTTTATTCCCGAAGACGGCCAGACCCGGATGATCTGGGTTCAACACACCGAGCCAAACGGTTCGATACCCGGCTGGCTGGTCAACACCCTGCTGGTGGACATTCCTATCCGTTCCATGGAGCAGTTGGAACGGGTTGCCCAGTGGGACCGTTACCAGAACTACGAACTGATCTATGACTCGCAGGGCCAACTGAAAGATGTAGCCCCCAAAGCTGAATCAGGGGATGACTAGAACATCAGTAACAGCTAAGCTCTTTTACAAAGGACCTGCTAACGGAGCCGATTCGTCAATGACCGTTCTCGCTTACGAGATCATGACCCCGAGCATCAAGGCCGTACCCCAATCCTGGACGATGGACCGTCTGGCCAGGTTCCTCACCGACAACGAAATCACCGGCAGCCCGGTTACCGACGAAACGGGCGAGATTGTCGGCATTGCCACCCTGAAGGACATCACCGAATTCCGCTGGAACGCCAGCCGTTCCGAGTCCGATGCGCGCATGACCCCGGAAGAAGAACACGAAGCCCGGCGCCTGCGCATGGCCATTTTTGAGGAGATGGGCAAGGTGCCGGTGGAAGTGCGTGACATCATGACCCCTATCGTTTTATCGGTTGACGAGCAAACGCCTGTGCGCGACATTGCCGATATTATGATGCGTGAACACCTGCACCGGATTTTCATCACCAAAGACGAAAAGATCACCGGTATTGTGACCACGTATGACATGCTCAAACTGATCTCCGACCAGGAGCTCACCAACCGCTGTGCCGGGAACGGCTGACCAGAGAGGTATCACACCCTATGCCAAGAGCATCGCAGGCTCGCAGAAAGATGTATGTCCTCGACACCAACGTCCTCATCCACGACCCGAACGCCCTCCTGAACTTTGAAGAACACGACGTCATCATTCCGATGACGGTCCTCGAAGAACTCGACAGTCTCAAATCCGGCAAACAGGCCGTTGCTGCCGATTGCCGACAGGCCATCCGCAACATCGACAAGTTGCTGGGTGACGCCAGCCCAGGAGAAATCGAGAAAGGCGTACCCATAGTGCGCGGCAAGAAAGCAGAACCGCTCGGCGCGTTATCGATACTGATGAGCACGGATTACCAGGGCAACCATGGCCTGCCCGAGCACCTGAACGACAACAAGATCATCAATACCCTGGCGGCCCTGCAAACCCGCCACACATCGCGCGACATCATCCTTGTCAGCAAGGACATCAACATGCGATTGAAAGCCCGGGGCTTCGGCGTGGAGGCCCAGGACTATCACAACGACATGCTGCTGGACGATATTGATCTGCTGCCGAAAGGGTACAAAGAATTCCCGAACTCGTTCTGGGACACCATCGAGAAGGTCGAAACCATCCAGCGGGAGGGTATTACCGAACACATCCTTCGTCGTGAGGGCGACTTGGCCAGGCTGACCATCAACGAGTTCGTTATTGATGAACAGGGATTCGTTGGCAAGGTGTCTGATGTGGGCGAAGACCAGATTGTCATTCGGGATCTGCACCAGCACGATCTGATGCACGAGGAAGTCTGGGGCCTCGTACCGCGGGATATATACCAGGCCATTGCCCTGAACCTGCTGCTGGACCCCGATATCCACCTGGTAAACCTGACCGGTTCCGCCGGCTCCGGTAAAACCATCCTCGCCCTCGCGGCCTGTATCGAAATGACGGTTGCCAGCAAGCTGTACAAACGCATCATCGCCACCCGTAGCACCCAGGGTCTGGACGAGGACATTGGCTTCCTCCCCGGCACCGAGGCGGAGAAAATGGAGCCCTGGCTGGGGGCCATCGTGGACAACCTCGAAGCTCTCCACGAAGACGATGAAAATATGACCGCCAGCGTGGACTACATCCTCAGCAAGGTGCCACTGCACTTCAAGTCGATGAACTACATTCGTGGCCGCAGCTTCCAACACAGCCTGATCATCATCGACGAATCCCAGAACCTGACGCCGCATCAGATCAAGACCATCATCACCCGTGCCGGCAACGGCTCCAAAGTGATCTGCCTGGGTAACCTGGCTCAGATCGACACCCCTTATCTGAGCGCCCTGAGCTCGGGACTCACCTACATGACCGAGCGCTTCAAGAGTTTCCGCCATGGCGGGCACATCCACCTGCAGGGCGTCCCGCGCTCTGTTCTGGCGGAGTACGCCGAAGCGAATCTCTAACCAGCGCGCACAAAAAAGCCGCACCGGTCATCCGGTGCGGCAAAGCGGAGGTTAGCGACCAGGAACCGAATCAATCGCTGGCCGGGCTTTCCTTCATCGCTGCGTTCATGCGGCGACGCAGCACCGGACCCACCACATAAGGCAACACCAGGCTCAGAGCGGCAACCAGCCAGAAGCTCTTGGCCAGGGTGCTTTCCCACAGAATGCTCCAGTCACCGTCTGACAACACCAGCGCATGCCCCAGGTTCTTCTCCATCTCCGGTCCGAGCAATAGCCCGAGAATAATCGGCACCACCGGAATTTCCAGTTTGCGCAGGAAATAACCCGCCACGCCAAACGCCACCATGAAATACAGGTCGAAGGCGCTGTTGCTGATGGAATAGATGCCCACGAAGGCAACCATGGTCACAATCGGCAGCAAGTACATGGGCGGCACCGACAGCAGGCGCACAAAGAAGCCAACCAACGGGATGTTAAGCACCAGCAGCAGAACATTGCCAATCAGCAGGGCGGCAATGACGCCCCAGACAATATCGGCGTTCTGGGTAAACATCAGCGGGCCCGGAGTGATGTTCAATGAAATCAGCATCGCCAACAGCACCGCGGTGGTACCGCTACCTGGCACGCCCAGGGTCAACATGGGTACGAGCGCGCCTGATGAGGCACCGTTGTTGCCCGCCTCAGGCGCCACCACACCCCGGATATCGCCCTCGCCGAACGTGCCCTTCTTGCCTATCACGCTCTTTTCGAGGGTGTAGCTGATAAAACTGCCCAGGGACGCACCGGCACCCGGCAGCACGCCGGAAATGAATCCAAGCACGCCGCCACGAAGCTGGGTGGGAACCGTGGAGACCAACTCCTTGAAGGTAAGGGTCAGCTTGCCCACGTTCATTTTCTTACGCCCACCGCCCATGCGCGACTCGACGAAGAACAACAACTCCGAAATGGCGAAAAGGCCAACAATCGCCAGGATGAAATCAATACCCTCGTACAGTTCCAGCACACCGAAGGTGTAGCGCCGGGTGCCGGTGGAGATATCGATGCCCACGGTGGAGATCATGATCCCCAGGGTCGCGGCAATCACCGTCTTCATCGGGTTCTTGCCGGTAATACCACCCAGGGTGGCGAAGGCCAGCAGGAACAGCGCGAAATACTCCGCCGGGCCGAAACTCAAGGCAAACCTCGCCAGCACCGGGGCAAGCATGATCAACCCTATAGTGCCGATCAGCCCACCGGCAAAGGACGCAATAGCAGAGATCGCCAGCGCATCGGCCGCCCGCCCCTTTTGGGCCATGGGGTAGCCATCCAGGCAGGTCATCATCGCCGGTTCGTCACCGGGAATGTTGAGCAGGATGGAGGAAATACGGCCGCCATACATCGCGCCGGCGTAAACCGATGTCAGCAGGATCATGGCAGTTTCCGGCGGCAAGCCAAGGGTAAACGCCAACGGGATGAGGATCGCCACACCGTTTGCCGGCCCCAGGCCAGGCAAACAACCAATCAGGGTGCCCACGAAAGCGCCGAAGAGCGCAAACATCAGGTTGTACGGTGTCAGGGCAACCGCAAACCCCTCCATCAGAAAACCGAGCGTTTCCATCAGTTCACCTCCAGGATGCCAGCAGGCAAGCTCAACGCCAGGCCATAGTTGAACAGGACGAACACCACCACGGCGCTGATCAGGCCCGTTAAAAAGGCATTCCTGGCGGGCGCGCCCATGCGCCAGCTAAGGGTGCCAACCGCCAGGGTTGTCGAGATGACAAACCCCAGGGGTTCAAGCAGCATCGCGTAGACCACCAGCACAACCAGCGACACCACCAGTTCAACTGCGGACCGGCCCAGCGGCCACTGGGCGTCGGGGTCCGGCTTGACCATCAAATAGATGCTGCCGGCAACCAGAACCACCGCAAGGATGGTAGGAAAAGTTTCCGGCCCAACGGTTTCGGCGCCACCAAACGGCTCGGGCCACTGCTGTGCAACCCAGCCGTAAGCCACCGCCAGAACCATCAGGCCCAGGCCAAGAAGCCGATCACCCAGGCCTGTCATTTCAGCAGTCCTATTTCGCGGGACAGGTTCTCGATGTCCTGTACCTGTTGCTCGACAAAGCTGTCGAACTCATCTGCAGGCGGATGGAACGGAATGAGACCATTGGCCTTCATCACCTTTTTCCACTCCTCACTGGCATACAGGGTATCGACGGTCTCGACCCAAAACGCCTTGGACTCACTGGAAGCACCCTTGGGCATGTAAAAACCGCGCCAGTTCGGGCCAACGGCGTCAACGCCCTGCTCTTTTGCGGTCGGAATATCGGAAAATTCACCCGGCAGGCGCTCGTCGGCCAGCACGGCCAGAACACGAAGGTCGCCCGACGACAGGAAACCGGTGACTTCGGAGATATCACCGGTGAAGGCGTCGACCTGGCCACCGACCACCTGGGTCATGGCCTCACCACCGTTATTGTAGGAAAGGTACGGAATGGCGGGCAGTCGATCGGCGCCGGCGGCCTTCGCGGTGATCAGCACCTTCAGATGATCCCAGCCACCCCGGGCACTGCCGCCCGCGAACTTGACGGATTTCGGGTTCTGCTTGATGGCATCGAGCAGTTGATTCAGGTTCTCGTACTGTGAGTCCTTGCCTACGGCAATGACGCCGTAATCCGCGCCCAGTGCGCCAATCCAGGTCACCATATCGGCATCCAGCCCGGGGAACTGTTTCTGGGCGAGACGGGTAGTGGTTGCCGTTGATGCGGCGACGATCAGCTTGTCATCTTCCGCTCGTTTGCTGACCGTGTGAGCATAGGCAACGCCGCCGCCGGCACCGGCCATATTGATGGTCTGTACGGTGCCATCAACCAGGCCAAGGTCCCTCATCACATTACCGGCGCTGCGACAGGTAAAGTCCCAGCCGCCACCCGGGTCTGACGGGGCGATGCATTCCACTTTTCCGGAGGGTTGCCATGCGAGGGCCGAAAAACTGAGTGTGGCTATAGCCACCAATAAAAAACATCGTTTAGCAAGCATCTTATAACCTCTGATTTGTTGTTGTGTCCCTCGACGACGATCGCGTTCCGAGATGGCATTTTACGTTGCCACTAATAGCGATAACGGAGGACTCGATTGGCAGTGTAAGTAAATAAATAGCTTTCCCGAAGTTTGTGGGCGTAAAGCTTTTTTACACCTTAAAACACGTTCTGATCATATTGTTCACATAAAACGATTTCTGCCTGGGAATACTTCCCTGATCGTGGTTTTTATGACCAAAAAGCCCTAAATAGAAAAAAAGAACCTTATCTTTTAAAGATTAATTGAATATGACGTCATGGGTTAGTCTGACAGCGTTGTCGCGACAGCAACTGATACTCCGAATAATTACAAAAGAGGCTTTACGACTATGAAAAAAACCATAACCGGAGCTGCATTCATTCTTTTCGCAGCATTAACCAGCACTACTGTACTTGCCGCTCCTGATGAGCAAAAACTAGAAAAACAAATGTATGACCTTAAACAAGAACTCGACGACCTGAAAAAATCAAAAATTTTTGATCTCGAGTTTGGCGGGCGAATCCAGGCAGATTTCAACTACTTTCAAGGCGCTTACAATGCCGGCAGGGCTGGCGATCCAGGCAGTGATTTTTTCCCTCGCCGCATTCGTACTTATGTAGAGAGTGTGCATGGTGACTGGGACCACAAATTATTACTCGACTTCGCGGATGGTGGTGGCGAGATTGTTCTGGCGCGAGTACGTTACAAAGGTTTTGGCAATGGCCTGAAAGTACAGGCTGGTAAGCTTTGGGAAGAAATTTCACTAAACGGACGAACCAGCAGCAAACATATTGCCACTATATCACGTAGCTCGTTGGCAAATACCATGGCGCCATATTTCTCATGGGGCGCATCAGCCAACCAATACTTCGAAGACTCAGGCATTCGTTATGCAGTTGGAGTTTACAGAAACGAAGCTTTCGGTGCCGTTGGCCAGAATGTTGATGCCAATGGCGTTGACAATGGCGTTTTGGCGCTCGCATTAACAGGCCGCCTCACTTGGCAAAAAGATTTGCAAGACGGCGTTCTGCACCTCGGTGGCTGGTATTCAAACCGTGATATGGGAGGCCGGGATTTAGGAGCACGCTTCGCACGTGGAGAAGTACGCAACACCAATACCCGTTTGGTGGACTATGTCGCAGGGGGAAGCCCGGTAGCGCTGAACAGCCTGCAACAGGCCGGCTTAGAGGCTGCATATCAGCTAAGAGGGCTGACCGTAGAGGCAGAGTATGCAGCCCGTGAATTAAACGCCGTAGACCCAGCCTCACCGCTGGATGGTGAAGTTTACGATGGCTACACCGTTACCGCCAGTTATTTCCCGGCAGGACTTCAGCGGCAGTACTCTAAAGGCTCTGCAGTGTTCAAACAACCCAAGGGCGTTAGAGATGCATGGGAACTGGTTGCTCGTTTAAGTAATATGGATGCGACATCTGATACGCAGGGGACAGAAACAACAAGCTATACCCTGGGCACCAACTACTATTACTCGTCAAAGGTGAAATTTATGGCAAATGCCATTTATTCAGAGGTGAGTGGCCCGGGTGCAGCGTCCTTGGTAGGCAATGAAGACAACGGTCTGGGTTTTACAGGACGTATCCAATACTTGTTTTAAGGAAGCCATCAGTAGCTACCATCGGCCTGCGACAAAACGGGCACCCTTAGTTGCATGAGGTTCACAGCAGCCTGTCGGACTCAAGTGGTTGTTTCCGGCAATATAGAAGTTGAGTGGAATTCCCCGGACTTTGAGGCCCATAGTCAATGTATGCAGCCACAAATCCGGGGAATCTGCGCCGATTTTCAGTGAAGCTATTGACTGGCCGAACAGGCGGCTCTCTTGTGAACCAGCATGTTTACCACTACCCCGCTTGAACCCGCCAATTCGAGCAAATCATCGTAACAGGACGTTATGGTCATTAAATTTACGGGTAATCGCACGATGAGTGTTTTAGCCTTGTCGTATTCTATAATGATAACAAACCGCGCTTTAGTGATATTGTGTTCCGAAAAACCAAACTGAAAACCCGAATGATCCTCACGCTCGGATTCGTCAGCGCAGCGCAGACGATCCTCATAGGCGTGTTCGCCGGCTATTACCTCAGCGACTCCCTGTTTGATGAAATCGGACAACGGGCTCTCATGGTGTCGAAGACCGTCGCGGCAGCCCCCTCGGTGATCGAGGGTGTGCGCGAGCGTGATATTGAAGGGCTGAACCGGCTGGCAAATCGACTGACCCGCACCAACGAAGCTTTGTTCATCGTCATTGGTGACCACCAGGGCATGCGCCTGGCACACCCCTCCCCTGATCGCATTGGCCACTCCATGGCCGACGATGACGGTGACCTGGGCCGGCGTGCCCTGGTTGATGGCAAGGCCTATGTGGCAAGGGCCACGGGCAGCCTCGGCGAATCCATGCGTGGCAAGGCCCCGGTGATCGAGCCAGAAACTGGCGAGATCATCGGCATTGTCTCCGTGGGATACGGAGTTGACCAGGTGGATGCCACCATCAAACGCTACAGCTTCGTACTGTATACCGTGGTTGGCCTTACCCTGCTGGTCAGCATACTTATCGCGATGGTGATCGCCGGGCGCTTCAAGCGCGCCATTTTCGGCCTGGAACCTGAAGAAATCGCACGCCTGTTCCAGGAGCGGGACGCCACCTTGCAGTCCGTTCGGGAGGGCATCATCGCCATCAACCGCGACGGTGTGATCACGACCTTCAACCGCACCGCCCTGGAAACCCTGGGTATCGACCCCGACACGCCGCTGTCAGGCCGTCCCATTCTCGATGTTCTGCCCGAAAGCGACCTGCTGTCGGTACTAGAATCCGGCACGCCGGACTTCGACCGCGAGGTCTGGCTGAGAAACCGACAGATGATCGTCAACCGGTTACCTGTTCGCCAGGGCGCAGAGATTACCGGTGTTGTGGCCAGTTTCAGGCTGAAGGACGAGGTGGATCAGGTCAGCCGGCAACTGACTCGCATACAACAATACGCCGATACCTTGCGAAGCCAGACTCACGAATACTCGAATAAGCTCCACACCATCGCGGGCCTGATCCAGATTGAAGCCTATGACGACGCGTTGAATCTGATCGGCAGCGAAGTCAGCGACCATCAGGCACTGATTCACCTGCTTCTGGAAGCCGTCCCCGATCCGGTTATCGCCGGTTGCCTTATGGGCAAGTACAATCGCGCCCGGGAGATGGGGCTGGGCTTACAGATCGATGCCGAAAGCCGCATGGTGGACATACCCGCCGACATGCCGCGGGATCAGTTGGTGAGTGTCCTCGGCAACCTCATCGACAACGCCCTCGAGGCGACCCTTCATCAAACGGGCGAAGGAGGACGGGTTCAGCTATCCATGACAGACTTGGGGCATGAACTGATCTTTGAGGTTGAAGACCAGGGGCCCGGTATCCCGGAAGAATCTCAACAGAAGATCTTCGAGAAAGGCGTAACCACCAAGGCGGGCGCTGAAGAACACGGTTATGGCCTGCACCTGGTGCGTCAGTTCCTGAATCGCTGGGGCGGCTCCATCACGGTGGAGAACCTACCGGGTGTGGGCTCGCGATTTACCCTTTACCTTCCGAAAACCAGTCAGGGGAGTGACAGTCATTGAATACCCTTCGGATCCTGATTGTTGAGGACGACCGGCAGATCGCCGAAATCCAGCGCCGGTTTGTTGAGCGACTCGAGAATGTGGAGCTTTGCGGCATTGCCCACAGTCTGGGGGATGCCCGCGACCTTATCGACGTTATGGCCCCACACCTGATCCTGCTGGATATCTATTTTCCCGACGGCAATGGTCTGGATCTGCTGCGGGAACTCCGGGCGCGTGATAGCAGCAGTGACGTTATTCTTATCACCGCCGCCAAGGAAGTGGAACCGCTCAAGAGCGCCCTGCGCGGCGGCGTCTTCGACTACATTCTCAAGCCCCTGGTTTTCGAACGCCTTGAGGAAGCCGTCAACCGTTACCGCGACCACTTGCGGCAACTGTCTGGCCTGGTGCAAATCGCCCAGAAAGAAGTCGATGCCCTGCTGCCCAGAGGGTCAAGCGAAGCCAGTCAGCCCGCGCCTACAGACAGGCTGCCCAAGGGCATCGATAGCATCACATTGGATAAAATTCGCGAGGTGGTTTCATCCGGCCAGTGGAGTGCCGAGGAAGTCGGCCAGGCCATGGGCGCGTCACGAACGACGGCGCGACGCTACCTGGAATTCCTCGTTGGCCGGGGGGAGTTAACCGCGGAAGTTACCTACGGCAGCGTCGGTCGACCGGAACGGCGGTATCGCGTCTGACCCCCTGCCTTTAGGGTCAATCCCGGAACTGCGACTTGTCCAGCCCGTACTTCTTCATTTTGTCGTACAGCGTCTTGCGGGCAATGCCTAGCTGGACCATGGTGTCCTTAATGCTGCCATGGCAGGCATTGAGCGCACTGACGACGGCTGAACGTTCAAAGTCGTCCATCATCTCGGACAGAGTCTGGCGCCCGGACACATTGTCGGTGACGGAGGAATCGTTTTCGTCCAACGCCGCTGGCCCCAGCAGAACGTAGCGCTCGGCCAGGTTCCTTAACTCCCGCACATTCCCCGGCCAGCTATGCTGCATCAGACGCGCGGCCTGGCTGCCATCCAGCGGGATGCTTTCCCGGTCGTAACGGGCTGCCGCAATCAGCACAAAATGGTGAAACAGGACGGGGATGTCGTCCTTGCGTTCGCGCAGTGGCGGAATATCCAGCTTCACCACGTTCAGCCGGTAGTACAGGTCAGCACGGAACTCGCCTTCGTCGCTGAGCTGCTTCAAGTCAGCCTTGGTGGCGGCGATAATGCGAACATCCACATTCTGCACCTGATTGCTGCCCAGGCGCTCCACACGCTGTTCTTCGAGCACCCTCAGCAGCTTTACCTGCAGGGCCATGGGCATGCTTTCCAGCTCATCCAGGAACAGAGTGCCCTTGTGCGCATACTCGATTTTTCCGATGCGGCGCTTTTCCGCACCGGTAAAGGCACCGGCTTCGTGACCGAAAAGCTCGCTCTCGATCAGATTCTCGGGCACAGCACCACAGTTGATAGCAACGAAGTTGTGAGCGCTTCGGGGGCTGTTCTCGTGGATATAGCGGGCCAAGGCATCCTTCCCCGAACCGGTCTCACCGTGCAACAGGATATTGGCGGAAATATCCAGTACCGGGTCGATGGTCGCCATCACTTTCTGCATACCGGCTGAATCCCCCAGGATTCGGGGGCCTGGCCGGGCCAGATGCTTCAGCTGAGCCTTCAGCCGCCGGTTTTCCAGCGCGAGGTGGCGCTTTTCCAATGCATGGCGAAGCAGCTCCAGGAGCTCGTCGTGATCAAAGGGTTTTTCGATGAAATCATAGGCGCCCTGCTGCATCGCGGTGACGGCCGTGCTGATATCGCCCTGCCCGGTCAGGATGATCACCGGGATGGTTTCATCCATGGCGCGAATCCTGTCGAGCATTTCCAGGCCATCCATTCCCGGCATGTTGTAGTCACATAGCACGACGCCCTCATAGTCCTGTGAGATGCTCTCAAGACCAGACCGCGCATCCTCGAAACACGCAATGGAAAGGTCTTCCAGGGTAAGGGTTTGCGCGATGGCCTGGCGGATGTGCGGGTCATCGTCCACAAAAATTACCGATGCGTCTGTCATTCGGTGGCCTCCCGCTTTCTGAGTGTCAATACGAACTCCGCGCCCGGTCCGTCGCTCCGGTTACGCCCCGTCAGGCTGCCGCCCAGCGCGTCCACGATCTGCCGGGATATCGAAAGGCCCAGCCCGAGCCCCTGCTTCACCGATTTGGTGGTGAAAAAAGGCTCGAAGATCCGCTCCGTACTGCCCGGCAGGCCGGAACCATTATCCCGCACAAGGCAATACCAATGCCCGTCATCTTCTTCCACATCAATGGTGATCTCCGGCCGTTCGCTGCTTTCGACTGCCTGAATGGCGTTCGCCACCAGGTTCACCATAACCTGTTCGATCCGGATCAGATCTCCATGGCACTGTACCGGTTGTTCCGGGCGGTGCCATTGAATGGAGATATCGGATCGGCTCTCCTGCGCCGCCATTATCTTTAGGGCACCGTCGACCGATTGCCGCAAATCAACCAGTGCCGGTGGCCCTTCTGATTTGCGGGCAAACACCTTGAACTGGCGGGTAAGCTCCGCCATTTTGTCACACAGGGTGATGATCTCTGAAAGGTTGGCATCCACCGTCTCCGTCGCCCCTTTCTCAAGGAACCGACGACTGTTGCGGGCATAGGTCTGAATCGCCGTGAGCGGCTGGTTAATTTCATGGTTCAGGCCCGCAGACATCTGACCAAGCACGGCAAGCTTGGCTGCCTGGATCAACTCATGCTGGGTTTCCCGGAGCTCATCGCGGGTTTTCTCCCGCTCGCGGATTTCATCCAGAAGTTGCTGGTTGGAACGCTCAAGCTCCGCCGTTCTGCTGGCGACGCTGCGCTCAAGCTGCTCTCCCCTGTGTGCCAGTTCAGCCTCCCGCCGATAGCGTTCCCGCAAATACAGTGAGGCGAGCAAGCCGACCACGAAGATCGCCACGCCCACCGCCGCAAACCCGAGCCGACTCCACAGCACGGTGCGGGTACTGACCATCACCTGAAGCGTCCAGTCCAGACGTGGCAGAGGTGTAAGCACCCTGAGGTATTCGCGGCTTTCTCCATCGTTGTGGATACGCATTGTTCCTGCCCTGTCGGAAAGCCCCCAGGGTGATCCCAGGCTGTCGAAATCAATCGGCGAAAGCTCACGGTCAGGGTAACGCTGTCGAGACTGCTCACTGGGAGCGCCGCCGCTGTCACCGGTAAAGTTCCGGTACAGCCACTCGCTCTTGCTGGACAGGAAACTGATGCCAGCGTCGTCCAACACGACCATTTCCGAATCCCTCAATGAGGCGGGGCGACGCCACTGTGATTCCAGTTCATGCACCAGCACTTTCATGGCGATAACACCCAGAATCTCGCCGCTGTCGTCACGGACAGGATGGGAGAAATACAGCCCGCGGACATCGGAGGTGACGCCCAGGGCAAAATAGATGGCGGAATCCCCGCTCGCCATGGCGTCCTGAAAATAGGGCCTGAAATCAAAGTTGCGGCCCACAAAGCTGTCCCTGCGCAGATAGTTGTTAGCCGCAATAGTGGTTCCGGAGGCATCCATAAGATAGACATCCGAACTGCCGACGATGGTCGCCATTCGCTGCATCTGGTCGTTAGCCCGCAGAAGTGTACCTGGGTCACCCGGTGATGCCAGGGCTTCTGCCAACAACGGATGCTCGGCCATCAACTCGGGGATGGGCACATACCGGTTAAGCTCATTGGCCACAAGCTGGCGATAACGAAACGACTCTTCCACGCTCTCCTGTTCAACCTGCCGGTAGCCATACCAGCCACCCAACATCCATGAGAAGGCCAGAGTCACCAGAAAAACAAGAAACGCGATAATCCGGTAGGACATACACTCCGGTTCCTGAAAAACCGTTGAAAGCCGCTAGAGTATAGCCCTGTCCGGGCCAGGGCAATCGAGTTTCAACTCGGCCGCCCTGGCCCGGACACTCCAGCCGCTGCTGTTCAGGTGCTCGCCGGACGCAGTTTGCTCTGACGCTGCGCCAGGAACGCAACCACCGCCAGAGCAATACCGCTGAGGTCTGTCCATAAACCGCCTTCGATCATCAGCAACGCCGCACCGATCAGCAGAAGACGGGTGATCACACCGGCGGAGGCCCGTGCAAACCAGCCCAGCACACCACCGGACAGCATATACACTCCGAACAGAGCTGTGATCAGTGCGCGGGCGATATCAAACCAGCCGGCATCCATCAGCAAGGCGCCGTTGTAGAAAAACATGAATGGCACGATGAACGCTGCAATACCAATTCGGAACGAGGCCACGGAGGTCTCCATCGCATTGGCGCCCGAAATCCCGGCAGCCGCATAGGAGGCCAGTGCAACCGGCGGGGTAATGGCTGACACCACCGCAAAATAGAACACGAAGAAGTGTGCTGTAAGCGGCTCGATGCCCAACTGAACCAGGCCCGGGGCGACCACCGACGCGGCAACTGCGTATGCGGCTGTGGTTGGCATGCCCATACCCAACAGGATCGAGATGAACATGGCGAAGATCAGCGCCAGCAATTGGCTGGCCTCGGCCACGTCCAGCAGCAACACGGAAAACCGCGCTCCAACACCGGTCAGGGAAATGACGCCCACAATCACACCGGCCGCCGCACATACCACAATGATCTGGATGGCCATGTACGACGCAATTTCCAGCGCCTCAAGGATCTTCCGTATGCCCATTTTGTTGGGCGAGAACCAACTGACAACTGCGGCAGACACGGTGGCAAGCGTACCGGCCCGGATCACTGAGTAGCCCATGAAGAGCGCCACAATCAGAATAATAATGGGCACAAACAGGTAGCACTGCTTCACCATGGTCTTGAGCTTGGGCAACTCATCCTCGCGCATGCCACGCATGCCGGTCTTCGCCGCCTCAAAGTCCACCATGAAATAGACCGAGGCGAAGTAAAGGATGGCCGGGATGATCGCTGCGATGGCAATTTCTGTATAAGGAATACCAGTGATCTCAGCCATGATGAAGGCGCCCGCCCCCATAATCGGTGGCATGATCTGCCCACCGGTTGAGGCCGCCGCTTCCACGGCACCGGCCGACCGTTTGCTATAACCCACCTTTTTCATCAGCGGAATGGTCAGGGAGCCGGTGGAGACTACGTTACCGGCGCTGGTTCCGTTGATCATACCCATCAGGCCGGAGGCAAAAATCGACACCTTGGCCGGGCCACCCCGAGTGCGGCCTGCCGCGGCGAAGGCGAAATTCACGAAATAATCGCCCACCTTTGACGCCTGCAGAAAGGCGGCAAAGACGATAAACAGGATGATATAGGTCGACGACACGGCGGTGGTCGGGCCGAGGATACCAGCGTCGGTATACACCTGACTGAAGAAGCGCTGAACCGATAAACCAGGATAACCCAGGAAGCCAGGCAGGTAGGGCCCAAGGAAGACATATACCAGGAAGACCAGCCCGATAATGACCAGAGCCAGACCTGCCACCCGGCGAGTCAGCTCCATGATCAGGGCTGTGCCGGCAATGGCCGCGAATGAAATGCCGACCGGCGCAAACGAGGTGCCCGTGGACATGCGCATGGAGGTGTTATAAACCACCAGAAAATAGGCAGCGACCGCCACCGAACACACAATCAGCACCAGATCCGGCACACTGAAGCGGGAGCGCTCGCGCTGGTGAAACCAGCTCATCACGATACCGATCGCACTGGCGGCCAACAGCGGCCAGCCGAAATGCCAGGTTTCGAGGTCAACTGGAACTCTCTGGGTGCCATCCAGGATCATCTGGTGGAATGAAAATGTCTGGTACAGCGCGTATAGGGCCGGCACCAGAGCCACGGCACCGATCCAGGTTGTCCAGCGATGACGTGCGGGACCGTCTTCGGCGGAGACAAAACGGGCACCGGCAAACAGGATGAAGCCCAACACCAGGGCCCCCGCAATGTGGACAATCCGGAAAGACCAGGTTTCCAGCGGCGCAATGTTCAAGCTGTAAAGATGAAACGACGAGTAGGCGATGGCCAGTAACGTCACGAATTTCAGCATACCGCCTTCAAACAGGCGGCGATTGGCCTCAACCGGCTCTTCATCAACATCGTGGGCCAGGACGTGGTCATCGCCAATGTCGTTCACCGGGTGTTCTTCGGGGTGTTGCTTGTCAGTCATGATAGACCCTGCTCACGGGGAAACGGGGCCGGCGGTTCGCCGGCTTTGCTCAGGAGGGCCACCACCGCGACCCTCCTGAGCACACGATGGTTACTGATTGATCTTGCTGTCTTCGATCGTGTAGCCGTTTTCGTTGAACCAACGAGCTGCGCCAGGATGCCAGGGCAAGACGTTGTTCTTCGTGTAGTTTTCCGGAATGGAGTTTTTGGCGGCCTTGTGGATGGACACCATCTTGTCGTTGTTCTCCATGGTCAGCTTGGTAATTTCATACACAAAGCTCTCCGGCATGTCGCAGTTGACCATGGCGAAGTTCCACATGGAGACCACGCGGGACGGCTCATTCAGGGACTGGTAGGTGCTGGCTGGAATGGTGAATTCCGATACCGGGAAATTCGCAGTCACCTTCTTGGCCTCTTCATCCGTCATGCCGATGATGGTCACATCGGTCTGCACTTCCAGTTGGCTGACGGCCGGGATAGGAATACCGGCGGCAAAGGCCACCACGTCAATCAGGCCATCCTGCAACTGCCCGCCCAAGTCAGACCAGCTACCGTTGCGGCGTTCAAAATTGACGCCCAGGGTTTCCATGATGCGGGGGAAATAGGTGTCGGATGTGGAGCCGGCCGGCCCGAATCCGATGGTGGCGCCATCGGGAATATCAGAGATAGACGTAATGCCGGAACTGGAAAGTGCGGTGACGGAAAACGGCGTTTCATACATGGGAAACATCGCGCACACATTGTCCATTTTCATGCCCGGTGCCAGTGGGCTGTTACCGTCGATGGACTCCTGCGCCGGCCCCATGGTGGTCAGCCCGAACTTCAGATCGCCAGTATGAACCAGCGCCATATTCTGCATCGGACCACCGGTAATTTCAGCACCACCGGATACGCCCAGGTTCTCGGCGACAAAGTTTGCCCATCCGGACCCATACGCAAAGTAGGTTCCCCCCTGACTTGCGGTACCGACCGTGAAGTTATCCGGCCAATCAGACCGGTCCTGAGCAATGGCGGGACTGGTGGCGGCAAACGTTGAGACAAATGCCATGGCAAATACGGATTGGGTTTTCATAGAGAATGCTCCCGTTTCGTTGTGTTTGTTGGGTGCTAGAACGGAGCCCAGCAGGTTCCGGTTGGACACTTACAGCAACGAACAACAGCAACTAGCAGGCCAGATACGGCAACTAATTGATCTTACGGATATTTCATAAATAAAGCCGGGGCAGATCAAGCAGTAGCGGGTAACATTCCACCCATTTCCAGGAAGGTAATGGGTGGATATCCACCCATATTGCACGACAAAAAACGTGTGATCAGGCTTTACCCTGTTTACTGGAACTCGAGTAGTTCTCCCAAACCAGGATCGCCGCAGCCAGATCTTCCAGCGAAACACCCACGGATTTGAACAGGGTAATGGCATCATCACCGTTGCGGCCAGCATGGGTACCACTTGCCAGTTCAGACAACTCCGCCTGAATCTTGTCCATGGCAAAAACGCCATCGTTCACAGCAAAGTGCAGATCTCCCGCTTCCCCTTTAGCGCCGGCATAGGAGTCAACAAAGACATCAGAACGAGCAACGCATTCGCTGTCGGTCTCACGCATATTCTTTCGGAATGCCCCAACCAGGTCCAGATGCGTTCCGGGTTTCAACCATTCACCCTGAATCATGGGCTGGGTTGAGAGCGTCGCCGCACTGACGATGTCCGCCTCTGGAACCACCGAGGCCAGGTTGTCGGCAGCGGTAACGGACTCAAATGCCGCCTGCCCTTTACGGTAACCCGAGTACGACCGGGCCAGATCCTCAGCTTTCCTCAGGTTGCGACCATACACCACAACCCGGCGAATCGGCCGCACCGACGCATGGGCTTCAATCAACATTGGCGCCAGCTTGCCGGTGCCCACGACGACCAATGTCTCGGCATCTTCACGGGCCAGATAGCGGGCGGCCAGGGCGGAGGCCGCGGCAGTGCGCCGGCGGGTCAGCTCACTACCATCAATACAGGCCAGGGGCTGGCCCGTGGCGCCATCGCTCAGCAGGTAAACGCCGCTGATCGCGGGCATGCCGCGATTCGCATTCTGGGGGAAAACGTTCACCATCTTCACCCCAAGATAGCCCGGCTGTTTACCCTGATCTTCCCACGCCGGCATCAGCAGCATCGTAGCCTCCCCGTCCTGACGCTCAACGGCATGATGGTGGCGAGGTGGTGTTACGATGCCGCCAGCGAAAGCACGTTCCAACTGGTCGACGAGCGCATTCCAGGGCAGGTTTTCGGCGACGATTTCAGGGTCGAGTATTTGCATACTTTGAGTTCCCGTTCAGGGTGCCTACAGAGAAAGACGCCCGTGATGCATGGTTTACAAGGGCGAACACCCAGCCACTTTCTTATGTGACAGCAAGCGGTTACCACCGTCCCTGCAAAGTTGCTACGACCCGCCTACCGCCGGCCCGGTCCCGGTGTTCGCACAGATAGATCCCCTGCCAGGTGCCCAGGGCAAGGTGTCCGTCGTTCACGGGAATGGTCAGTGAGGGGCCGACCAGAACGCTTTTTATATGAGCCGGCATATCGTCCGGGCCTTCCATGGTGTGCTCATAGTGGGGCGCATTCTCGGGCACCATCACATTGAAATGGCGCTCCAGATCGCCGCGCACGTCCGGGTCGGCGTTCTCGTTAATGGCCAGGGAGGCGGACGTGTGTTGGATAAACAGGTGTAAAAGCCCCACCTGGCAGTTCTGCAGGGCCGGCGCCTGGGCCAGGATTTCATTGGTTACCAGGTGAAAGCCCCTGGATTGGGGCTTCAGTTCGATAAAGGTCTGATCCCAGATCATGTCCAACCTCGTTTCTATTTCTGCCGGTCGTCCCAGGGATGGACGGGCACCACGTCGTCGCCCACATCTCCTTCATAGCTGCTGCGGAAATAGTCCATCGCCTTCTCCGCCTCGCTGAGTTCGTCAAATCGGGCAATGTGGTAGATCGCCTCGCCCTCGTTTACCAGCGGCAGGTTATTCACACAAATAACAATGCCGGAACAGGGTGATGTCACTGCGGTTTCCGACTCGCCGAACGGATCGGCTACCATGGCCAGTCTCTGACCTTTACGGACTTTCTGGCCAAGACTGGCAACCGGGCGCATGATGCCATCGGTGTCCGTTCGCACCCACTGCGAGTTTGCCGCCGTTTCCGAGCGTTTCCTGGGGGCCTTGGGGCCTTTCTTGGCGGGAATCATCTCCAGTTCCCGCATCACCCGGATGACCCCTTTCACGCCGCTGGAAATCACCACATCGTCAAATCGCAGGGCCTCCCCGCCCTCGAAGGTGACTACCGGAATATCCTGGGAATCAGCGTAGGCGCGAAGGCTGCCCTCCCGCAGGCTGGCGTTGATGATAATGGGCGCACCAAAGGCCTCAGCCATACGGATGGTTTCCGGGTTTTTGAGCTCCGCGCGAATCTGCGGCAAATTGAACCGGTGTATGGCGCCCGTATGCAGGTCAATAATGTGGGAGACATTCTCCATGATCTGCGTGCGCAACAGGTAGGCAATGCGACCACCGAGGGAGCCGGTTTCGCTGCCCGGGAAGCAACGGTTCAAATCCCGGCGGTCCGGAAGGTAACGGGTGCGCTGGACAAACCCGAAAATATTCACGATGGGAACCGCCACTAACGTCCCCCGCAAATGCCGCAGGGCGGAGTTGGTCAGCACCCTGCGCACGATCTCGACACCGTTGATTTCATCCCCGTGTATCGCTCCGCAAACCATCAGTACCGGCCCGCTTCGACGCCCATGAACCACTTCAACGGGAATATGCAGTGGCGTGTGGGTATAAAGTTTGGCAACCGGAATCTCAACAGTCTGTCGAGTGCCGGCCTTGACCTCGTGACCGGCGATAACAAACGGCGCCCGAGCAGCCATATCAGCCTCTCCCCTTGGTGCGGGTTTTCCAGGGCTTCTGGTTTTTTTCAGTCCAGTTGATGATCATGCCGGCCACGTTCTTGCTGGTGGCATTTTCAATACCTTCCAGGCCCGGTGAGGAGTTCACTTCCATAACCAGGGGCCCACGGCTGGAACGCAGCAGATCCACACCGGCCACGTTCAGGCCCATGGATTTTGCAGCCGTGATCGCCGTTTTGCGCTCTTCGGGGGTGATCCTCACCAGAGAGGCAGTACCGCCCCGGTGCAGGTTGGAACGGAACTCTCCTTCCCCACCCTGACGTTTCATCGCCGCAATCACCTTGTCACCAATCACGAAACAGCGGATATCAGCGCCACCGGCTTCCTTGATGAATTCCTGCACGAGGATGTCCGCTTTCAGGCCCATGAAAGCCTCAATGACACTTTCCGCCGCTTTGCGGGTTTCGGCCAGCACCACGCCAATGCCCTGGGTGCCCTGAAGCAGTTTAATAACGACGGGAGCACCGCCCACCATCTGCAGCAGTTCCGGCACGTTGTCCGGCTTGTTAGCGAAGCCGGTCACCGGCATGCCAACGCCCTTTCGGGCCAGCAACTGCAATGAACGCAGCTTGTCCCGAGAGCGGGTAATGGCCACGGACTCATTGACGGGGAAAACGCCCATCATCTCGAACTGCCGCAACACGGCCGTCCCGTAGAAGGTCACCGACGCGCCAATACGGGGGATCACCACATCGAAATCTTCCAGAACTTCCTCGTGGTAGTGAATGCGAGGGTCCGCGGACGTGATGTTCATGGAGCAGTGCAGGCAATCGATCACCTTCACTTCGTGGCCCCGATTGATCCCTTCCTCCACCAGACGACGTGTTGAGTAGAGATGACGGTTACGCGACAGAATCGCAATTTTCATGTTTTCGTCCTTAGGGCCGGCTCGCCGGCAAGATAGGAACATTCAGGAAGAACAATGGCGCGCCTGGCCATTGCCGTTCGACCAAGCAGCATACGGAAACGCATGGAGTCACGATTGGTCAATGTCATTTCGATGGGCCACTCGATGTTACCGAGCACCAACCGGGTTTCGATCACCAGGCGCAGTTCTTTATGACCACCGGAGTCTGAGACGTTGCGCTCATCCAGAACCGCCGCATCGCACTCCACCACATGATGTAGATCGTTCTGAACCGGGTGCACCCAAAAGCGGACCCGGCGCTGACCGCTCTCTGTGTAGGGTTCGGTACGGAAGGTATGCAGACAAGAGGTGCGGGCACCGGTATCCACTTTCGCCTTGATCCGGGAAATGTCGAACTCCGGCAAGGCAACCCACTCGCGCCAGCCCAATGCCAGCTTTCCGTCTGTGTCCGGCACCGGGCCGGCTTTCGAGGCATCATCCATTCTGGTCGGCATCCGGGCCTCCCTTGTTGGTTGTGGTTTCCGGCCGAAGCAGCTCCACCCGGAAGGGCTCGGAATGGCTTCCGGCATAAATGCTCGTATGAGGGAAGGGTATTTCAACGCCCTCCTCATCAAGCGTTTTCTTGATGGCCACCATCATCTGGCTACGACCCTCCAACACTTTGTTGCTGGGCACCCAGAACGAGAACTGCAGGTCCACTGAGGATGGACCAAACCCGGTGACCAGTACAAATGCCTTCGGCTCTTCCAGACTCGCACTGTTCTGTCTCGCGAGCTCAAGAAGCAGTTTTTCAACCCGCTCCACATCCTCGGCGTAGGCAATGCCCACCGTCAGGTCCATACGACGGATGGGAAAGCGTGAGCGGTTGACCACGCGGGTCTTGATCAGGGTTTCATTGGGAATACGCACATACAGGTTGTCCGGCGTGCGCAACTTCACACTCAGCATATCAATGGAAACCACCTCGCCAATGGTGTTCTCCACTTCAATAAAGTTACCGATTTCAAAGGGTTTTTCCACCAGCAGGAACAGCCCGCTGATCATGTTGGAGGCGGACGTCTGGGAGGCAAAACCAATGGCAACCGTCAGTATACCGGCGGCACCGAGCACCACGTCGAGAGAGAAGCCGGCTTCACGCAAGGCGGCGACGAAGAATATGGCCAGCACGATGTAGAAAACCAGCCGCCTCAACATCACCGTGTGGTGCCGTGACGCACGGTCCTCCATGAAGCGGGTAACTCCACGGGCCGCAAATGAAGCCAGCACAATGCCAAGAATCAACAGGAACAGGGTGCTGATCCACTTGCCCCAGGCAATGGCACCAAAAAACTGCATCAGGCTGCTTTCAAACTGCTCAATCAAGGAGGTAACTCCGTTTACGGATTCGATGTCGACAATTGGCCGATGATATCAGCCAAATATACGGTCGTAGGCTCGTACCAACCCGCCACGGGAGGTTTGTTCCCGCGCCGGCGAAATAAGCTCGCACTGTCCGGCAGCAGCAATAAGCGACTGGTCAATCTTCAGGCGTGCTGAGTTCATATCGGTTTCGCAGGTCACCGTCACACGCGGTGTCCATAGCTGCCCCTTGTCATTGCGATGCAGGGACAGCAACGGGGTGGGCAGATTGAACCGCTCCAGCAGCAGCGGTTCCTGTCGTTCATTGACGATCCGCACCGGGGTAATCGCCCGCCAGGGACGTTTGGGCACAGCTTCGAGCACCAGGCGCGCAAACGTGGCGGCGGAGTAGCACAGTTCGCCTTCCATGGTGGTTCTTCCCACCCAGGTCAATGACGGATCTGCCAGCGGCAGTTCCATCAGGTGCGTGCCTTTGCTTCCAGCCTGGATTCGCATCCACAGGAGGGTGCCCACGTATATGGTGCACTCACTCTCGGCGGGGATGGTCAGCGGCTGATAGGGACGTATCACCGTAGCAAGGCTGGACATCGCTGGCAGGTAGCAAACCTGACTGCCATCATCCGGCCGTACGAACCGATGAACCTCCAGATCCGCATCGGGTAGCGTGTGGGTTACCCTTTGCTGCCAACGCTCCTGATTGTCGTCTTCGGGCATACGCTGGTAGCGGATCAGCCATTCCTGATCCAGCAGGGTTATCCAGATTCGGGTGTGGCTGAGTTCGTGGTATTGCGTCTGCCCGGGTTCCAATGTGTAAGGCGTTGCCCAGTGGCCATCCTGCATCGTTCGCTGTGTGTCCAGACTCGTCGTCATTCCGGCCCTTTGTCCATAAATTCTTCCATTAACTATAATCCAATCAGCACGTTCCAGCGAATATCCATCCGTAACTGTCGATCCGCCATCAAACTCAGGAAGCTCAATGACTCAGCTCGTATGGTTCCGAAACGACCTGCGCGTTGCCGACAACGCTGCCCTTACGGCAGCCTGCAAGCAACAGCAACCGGTGCAGGCCTGTTTTATCGTAACCCCGGCTCAGTGGCAGGAGCATGATTGGTCTCCGGCGCGGGTTCAATTTGTGCTGGACCACGCCAATGCGCTGTCGGAAGAACTGGCGAAATTAGGCATACCCCTATCATTCATGACCGCAACCACGTTCGCCGATAGCGTTGAAAAACTGGAAAAATTCTGCCGGCGCGAGAGTATCCGGCATGTGCATTTCAATGAGGAATACGGAGTTAACGAAAGGCGCCGCGACAAGGCCGTAAAACACACCCTTGATGATATTGGCGTAGCGGTGAATAAATACCGGGACCAGACGGTAGCGCCTGTTGGCACCATCCTTACTCAACAGGGTGAGCCCTATTCCGTGTTCACCCCGTTTTCCCGTCGGTGGCGAAGCTGGGTTGATGAGGCGCAGCCAACCCTCTTTCCCATTCCCAAGCCCGTCGGCGAGCCTGTTAAGCCGCTTTATTATGAAGGCCTGCCAAAATGCTTCGATAATCCACCACCCCGGCTTGTTGAAACCGGCGAGGACGCCGCCCACCGGCAACTGGAACAGTTCCTCGACGACCACGGCGGGGACTATAAGGACCTGCGCGACCTGCCTTCCGTAGATGGTACCAGCCTGCTCTCCCCTTACCTGGCCAACGGGGTGCTTTCCGGCAAACAGTGCCTGATTGCCGCCCGCCAGCAGCAAGGTATGGGAGGCAACCAGGAAGGCCTGGCCACCTGGACCAATGAAATTGCCTGGCGGGATTTCTACATCAATATCCTTTACCACTACCCCAGGATTAGTATGCACCGGGCGTTCAAACCGGAGACCGAGGCCCTGCAATGGAATACACCCGGCGAGAACTTCGAAGCCTGGAAATCGGGCAACACCGGCATCCCCATTGTCGACGCCGCCATGCGCCAACTGAACCAGACCGGCTGGATGCACAACCGCCTGCGCATGATCACGGCGATGTTTCTCACCAAAAACCTGTTCATCGACTGGCGACTGGGTGAGGCCTATTTCATGTCAAAACTGGTGGACGGCTTCCTGGCCTCCAATAACGGCGGCTGGCAGTGGAGCGCCTCCACCGGCACCGATGCGGCGCCGTATTTTCGGGTATTCAATCCGGCCACTCAGAGTGAGCGGTTTGATCCGGATGGCGAATTCATCCGCAAATACGTTCCCGAGATCGCAAAGCTGGACAATAAACGGATTCACCAACCCTGGGCCAGTGGTGTGATTCCCGGTGGGTATCCACGACCTATCGTTGACCTGAAAGAAAGCAGGAAAGAGGCAATTTCAAAGTTTCAGGCCCTGAAAAATTAAAGCGCCGGCTTCGTCGTTGGGAGGAAACGGCCGGCTGGGGGAAGGCTCTGCCAAAACACGCTGTGAATACGTCCATGTACGCTCGGCTCCGCCATCCATGGCTCCGCACGGTTTTGGCAGAGCCTTCCCCCAGCCCGCCTTATGCTGACTCTCTGCTTTTGCAGACTGGACATTCTGGGTCTCTGGCGAGTTTCATTTCCCGCCACTCCATTTGCCAGACGTCAAGAATGAGCAGGCGCCCAATCAACGGTTTGCCGACACCGGTGATGACTTTCACTGCTTCCATTGCCTGGGAAGCGCCGATCATGCCAACGAGGGGGCCGATAACACCAGCTTCGGAACAGGTCAGGTCTTCGTTGCCCTGTTCTGAGTAAAGACAGTGGTAACAGGGACTGATGTCATCGCGGACGTCATAAACCGACAGTTGCCCTTCCCCACGAATGGCTGCGCCAGATACCAGTGGGACGCGGGCAGCAACACACGCGCGGTTGAGGGCGAAGCGGGTATTGAAGTTGTCGGTGCAGTCGACCACCAGGGTCGCCGAGTTTACCTGCCGCTGAAGTTCATCGCCTTCCAGGCGTTCAGTAAGGGTTGTCACCGACACATCGGGGTTTATGCGCCTAACGCGGTCAGCCAGATGTTCGGCTTTGGATTCACCCAGGTCGGACTGTTCGAATGCGATCTGGCGCTGCAGATTGGCGATCTCGATCTGGTCGTCGTCGACCAGCGTCATGTGGCCAATCCCGGCGGCCCCGAGGTAGAGCGCTACTGGGCAACCCAAACCGCCAGCACCGACCACCAGCACTCTCGCGGACTTGAGCTTGGCCTGGCCTGCGATATCAAACCGGGGCATCAGGATCTGGCGACTGTAGCGCAGCAGTTCCTCATCGTTCAGCATCTTGTTTTCTCCCAAGGGTGAAGCGGTCACGCCGGCCGTAGTCCTGGCGGGTTTCCACACAGGTCAATCCCGCATCGGTAAAAAGCTGCCGCACAGCCGCTCCCTGTTCATAGCCATGCTCCAGTATCAACCAACCCCCAAGCGAGAGCCAAGCGGGGGCTTTGGCGGTTATCTGCCGGATATCGTCGAGGCCGTCATCGCCGGCTACCAGGGCCGATGCCGGCTCGAAGCGCACATCGCCCTCTCCCAGGTGGACATCATTCCCTGCGATGTACGGTGGATTGGAAACGATGAGATCAAAAGCAACTGATGGTAAATCCTCGAACCAGTTGCTTTGTCGCACCGTCACCGGCAGGCCCAACTGGTCGGCGTTGTCGGTCGCCAGGTCTACTGCTTCCCGGACGGCGTCGCAGGCGGAAACCCGCCAGCCGGGTTGCTCGCTGGCCAGAGCCAGTGCGATGGCACCCGTGCCGGTACCAAGATCCAGCACATTGGCATTTCTCGGTAAATCCAGCGCCAGCGCTGCCTCCACCAGGCATTCAGTATCCGGGCGGGGAATCAGTGTGGATGGATTGACCTTCAGCGGGAGTGACCAGAATTCCTGTTCGCCCAGCAGGTGTGCAATCGGGTGGCCTTCACAGCGTCGTTCCACAAGGGTTCTGAAGCGGTCGACCAGGGCCGCGTCCACCTCACGCTCGGGCCAGGCCCGGAAAGTGGTTCGGGACCAACCCGTCACATAACCCAGCAGTAGCTCAGCATCGAGGCGCGGAGAATCACCGCCAATAAGCCCGGCAGCTTCTGTCAGCAACGCCTCACAGGCCAGGGGTTTGTCAATCATCAGCCAGGGAGGCCAACAGGTCGGCCTGGTGTTCCTGCTGCAAAGGCATGATGACGGCATCAAGATCGCCGGAAATAACCTCATCCAGCTTGTACAGCGTCAGGTTGATGCGGTGGTCGGTCACCCGCCCCTGGGGGAAGTTATAGGTGCGAATTCGCTCTGAGCGGTCGCCACTGCCCACCAGGCTCTTTCGGGTTGCCGCCATGGTTTTCTGCTGGCGTTCAATTTCCTCATTCTGGAGGCGCGATGCCAGGAAACTCATCGCTTTGGCCCGATTCTTGTGCTGGGAGCGTTCTTCCTGACACTCCACCACAATGCCTGTGGGAATATGGGTAATACGAATCGCCGAATCAGTCTTGTTGACGTGCTGACCGCCGGCGCCAGAGGCTCGAAAGGTATCCACCCGCAGGTCGGACTTGTTGATTTCAACGGCCTCGGTTTCATCCGCCTCCGGCATCACCGCTACCGTGCAGGCGGAGGTGTGAATTCGGCCCTGGGATTCGGTCTCCGGCACCCGCTGTACCCGGTGGGCACCGGATTCAAACTTCAGTGCCCCATAGACCGCACTACCAGCAACGCGGGCAATGATTTCCTTGTAACCGCCGTGCTCACCATCGTTGGCGCTGATAACCTCAACCTGCCAGCGCTGGCGTTCGGCATAACGCATGTACATCTTGAACAGGTCACCGGCGAAAATCGCCGCCTCATCGCCCCCGGTGCCGGCACGAACCTCCAGGAATACGTTCTTGCCATCGTTGGGGTCCTTGGGCAGCATCAGGCGCTGGAGCTCTTCGTCCAGTTCCTCGCTCTTCTGTTCCGCCAGGCCCAACTCCTCTTCCGCCATGGCTCGCATGTCGGCGTCACCGTCGCGGGCCAGTTCAGTGGCTTCCTTAACATCGTCACGGGATTTCTGCCATGCCTGGAAGCAGTGAACAATGGGTTCAATCTCGGCAAATTCCCGGGACAGGTCGCGGAATTTATCCTGGTTGGCAATAGTACCCTGATCGCTCAGCAACGCGCTGACTTCCTCGAAGCGGTCAACAAGCTGCTCGAGGCGGGACTGAATCGATGACTTCATAGTTTTTCCGGGGTGATGGGCGCGTCGGCATCCAGCACATCAAGCTGATGCAGCTCTCTGAGCCATTGAGTGACTTCGGTTCTGCCCTCCGTGGTGGCCTTGCGGACCTGGATGGACGGCTCGTGCAGTAATTTGTTGGTCAACCCCCGGGCCATGCTTCGCATCACGGTTTCGGGGTCTGCGCCATTACGCAGGGCGCGAATGGCCTTTTCGGTCTCCCCGTCTCTCAGGGCTTCGGCCCGCTGACGGAACTGCTTGAGGGTGGAGACAGCATCCAGGGCCCGTAGCTGGCTCAGGAACTGCTGTACGCCATCAGCAACCATGTTCTCGGCTTCCCGCGCGGCGCCCTCTCGGGAACGAACGTTCTCCTCGATAACCTGCCGCAAGTCGTCAACGGTATAGAGATAGACATCAGCCAGGGAACCCACCTCGGGTTCGATATCCCTGGGAACGGCGATATCCACCATGAAATAGGGGCGATGCTTGCGCTTTTTAAGCGCACGCTCCACGGCGCCCTTGCCAAGGATAGGCAACGGGCTGGCAGTAGAGGAAATGATGATGTCCACGTTTGCCAGGTGTTCTGAAATGTCGGAGAGCATAATGCCCTGCCCGCCACGGGAGTCCGCCAGCGCCTGGGCACGTTCCAGGGTACGATTGGCGACCAGGAAGTTTTTCACACCAGCGTCGGCCAGATGCCTCGCGACCAGTTCAATGGTTTTGCCGGCGCCAATCAGCAAGGCTCGATTGCGGGACATATCCGCAAAGATGTGGTGCGCCATGCTGACTGCAGCGTAGGCCACCGACACCGGGTTTTCGCCAATAGCAGTCTGCGTGCGCACCCGCTTGGCAACGGAGAACGTATGTTCGAACAGACGGGACAGGAACGCACCGCTCGCTTCATGCTCGCGAGCGAGGGCATAGGCGTCCTTGAGCTGGCCGAGAATTTGCGGCTCTCCAAGCACCATGGAGTCCAGCCCCGACGCAACCCGCATGATGTGGCGCACGGCGTCTGAGTCCCGATGTACGTAGAGCACGTCTTCCAGGTCTGCCGCCTCCATGTCATGAAACCCCGCCAACCACCGCAATACCGCCGGGGCACAGTCGTCATCTCCGGCCAGATACAGTTCGGTGCGGTTGCAGGTAGACAGGATCGCCGCCTCGCTGGCGCCGGAAGTGGCACGCAGTTCGGCAAACGCCTCGGCCATACGCTCGGGCGTGAACGCGACGCGCTCACGCAACTCTACCGGTGCGGTGCGATGATTGATTCCGAGGGTGACCAGTGCCATATCGGGGTTAGACTGCCTTATCTTTGACGACGGTTCGATACCGCCATTTTAACGATCGGGAGCCAGTGTCGCCACCCATAACCATCGTGATATCGGCAACTGCTGACAGGTTGGGCAATATCAAGCGCTTGTGCCATCATAGAGCCTTGTCGCACTACGCCACATCTGAGACCGCCGCCAGACCCTTCTCCGGCCGATCAGGTGCATCGTACACAGATCATGGGATGTTGCATGCATAAGTCTGCATTACTGCTTGGTACCTGCCTGCTTGGGCTTTCCCTGTCCGGCTGCGCTTTTCTCCAGGACAACCAGGAATCGCAATCCACCTCGTCGCCTGATGACGCCACTGCATCACCCGCGGAACCGTCAGCGGACATCCGTTACGCCGATTTCGAACCGGAAGAACTGTACCTGCTGCTTTCCGGCGAGATAGCCGCCCAACGGGGCCGATTCGACGTCACCCTTGTCAATTACATGAAGGCGGCACAGCAATCCCGCGATCTGGGCGTGATTGAGCGGACCATGCGCATTGCCCAGTCACTGAACGCCGATAACGCGCAGCAGAAACTGGCGGCGCTGTGGCTGGAGGTAGCCCCGGACAACATGCAGGCACATCGTATCTCCGCCATCCAGGCCGTGAAGAAGAACGAACTGGAGACCGCCCTGGGCCACATGGAAAAGATCATGGATCTGGGCGGCGACGCGGATTTTGACAGCCTTGCCGCGATGGCCGGAAACCTGCCGCCGGAACAACAGCAGGAACTGCTCGACTTATACCAGCAACTGGAGCAGCGCCACCCTGACAACCCGGAACTGCAATACAGCATTGCCCTTCTACTGAAGGTGACGGGCGAGCCCCAGCAAGCCCTCGCCAAACTGGAACCCCTTCTGGACAGCAAGCCGGATTTCCAGCCAGCACTGATACTCAAGGGCGACCTGCTCTACCAGACCAACCAGAAACAGCAGGCCCTGGATCACCTGAGGGCGAATACACGACAATTCCCCGATAATCGCCAGATGGGAACCCTCTACGGCCGCATGCTGATCGGCGAAGGTGAGCTGCAAACCGCCCAGAACGAATTCCGCCGGCTGGTTAACCGCTTCCCCGACGTTCCCGGTCTGCGGCTCTCCTACGCCCTGGTCGCGCTTGAAAACGATCAGATCGCGCTGGCCGAGGAGGAACTGACACGCCTGATCGAACAAGGCCACCACAGTGATGAGGCTCACTACTACCTGGGCCGGATTGCCGACGAGGAAAACGAAAACGAGCAGGCCATCGGCTACTACAGGAATGTCGAGAAAGGTAATTACTTTTTCCCGGCCCTGGCCCGTGCCAGCGAACTGATGGCGGAACAGGGAGAGCTGGATGAGGCCCTGGCCGACATTCGCGAGATCCGCAAGAACAACCCCGACCAGGACGAGAATTTCCGCCTGCTGGAAATCAATCTCCTGCTGGATCGGGATCATGACGAGCGAGCCCTTCAGGCGGCCAATGAAGCCCTGGAATCCTTCCCTGGCAATGTCCGCATTCGCTACGCCCGTGCCATGCTGCTCGACTCCATGGATAAGCCAGAGCAGGCCGAAGCCGATCTGAGAACAATCATCGAGGAACAGCCCGACAACGCCGTGGCACTCAACGCGCTGGGTTATATCCTTACCACCCGCACGGACCGACTCGATGAAGCCAGGGACTATATTGAGAGAGCCCTGGCCATCGATCCGGAGAACCCTGCCATACTCGATAGCATGGGCTGGGTACTGTATCTGCAGGGCAACACCGACGAGTCACTGAGCTATCTGTCACGTGCCTGGGAGGCCTACGCTGACCCGGAAGTAGCCGCTCATTACGGCGAAGCGCTCTGGCAAACCGGCAATCAGGAACAGGCCCGCTCGATCTGGAGAGAAGGCTTCGAGCAGGACCCGGACCACCCGATACTGACTGAAACTGTTGAAAGGCTGACCGGGGAGCCGTCCCTGTGAAATTATCGGTTATCGCGCTGACGTTCGCCGCCCTGGTTCTGAGCGGCTGTAGCTCACTGACAGTTGAACCACTTCCTGAAGGCCTGACTGAACAGCCACCGGCCGACTGGAGCAAGACCAGTGCCCGACTTGACCAGCTTCAGCACTGGGAACTGACCGGCAAACTCGCCGTTCGCCAGCCCTCGGACAGCGGCACCGCCGTCATCAACTACTGGAAACAGGACCGGGAAACGTACGAACTGGCGCTGTCATCATCGTTCCTCGGTATGGGCCGCACTACCCTTGAAGGCGTCCCCGGGTTCATCGAACTCACACTTCCCAACGGCGAGCGCTACCAGTCCGGCGACCCGGAGTCCCTGGTCAACGCCGCCACCGGCTGGCTGCTCCCCATTGACAGCCTGGCCTGGTGGATACGGGGCCTGCCCGGCCCTGACGGGGACTTCCGGCTGTTCTTCGACGACAAGGGTCAACTGGCCGTCATACGCCAACTGGGCTGGGAGATCCGCTACGACCGCTGGCAAGCATTCATAGAGGGCTACCCTCATCTGCCCGCCCGTATCACGGCGGTCAAGGGCGAGAAGCGCGTGAGGGTGGTGGTTACCAGCTGGAACCAGACCGATGGAGACAGCCGGTGAACAGCCTGGTTCTGCCCTCCCCGGCAAAACTGAACCTCTTCCTGCATATTCTCGGGCGTCGACCGGATGGCTACCATGAACTGCAAACCCTGTTTCAGTTTCTGAATTATGGCGACACCCTGACCCTGACCGCACGCACCGATGGCAGAATCGTCCTTGAGCAACCCCTGCCCGGGGTGCCCGACGAGGAAAACCTGATTGTCCGTGCTGCGCGACAACTGGCGGCAACCGCAGGTCATACGACTCCCGGTGTCAGTATTGCAATCGACAAGCAGTTGCCCATGGGCGGTGGCCTGGGTGGTGGCAGCTCCAATGCCGCCACCACACTGGTGGGGCTGAACCGCCTGTGGGGCCTGAACCGCTCCCTGGACGAGTTGGCTGAACTGGGCCTGTCCCTGGGTGCCGATGTGCCCGTATTCGTTCGCGGACATGCAGCCTGGGGCGAAGGCGTGGGCGAACGACTCACCGACGCCAACCCACCAGAAGACTGGTTTCTGGTTATAAAACCACCTTGCGATATAAGCACCAAAGAGATTTTTTCCGAGCAAGGGTTGACAAGGGATACCCCCGGAATCAAAATAGCGCCCGCTTTTGAGGGAGACGCCTCGAGGTACCGAAACGACTGTGAGGATGTAGTTCGAAGACTGTATCCTGAGGTTCATCAAAGCCTGGAGTGGCTTGCACAATTCGGACCTGCAAGATTAACCGGAACCGGGGCTTGCATATTTGGACGTTTCCCGACAGAATCCGCAGCCCGGATTATCTGGGAAAGCAAACCCTCCGGCATCACGGGGTTCGTAGCTCAAGGGGTGAACATTTCACCACTTCACAAAAAGCTGACAGAGCTGAAATGATGCCAAAAAAGCACGATACTGGGGTGTCGCCAAGTGGTAAGGCAACGGGTTTTGATCCCGTCATGCGCAGGTTCGAATCCTGCCACCCCAGCCACCTTTCTCCCGCTTCTTCTGAATCAAACGCCGATACCGAGAAGGATGCCGTCGTGTCCAAACTGATGATTTTTACTGGCAACGCCAACCCGGAGCTTGCCAAGGCCATCGCCCAGAAACTTCACATTCCCATGGGCCAGGCCACCGTTGGAACCTTCAGCGATGGTGAAACCACCGTTGAAATCAACGAAAATGTTCGCGGGCATGATGTCTTCATCATTCAGCCCACCTGCAACCCCACCAACGATAACCTGATGGAACTGATCGTGATGGCCGACGCACTGCGCCGTGCATCCGCCACCCGGGTTACCGCGGTTATCCCCTACTATGGCTATGCCCGCCAGGATCGCCGTGTTCGCTCCACCCGTGTTGCCATTAGTGCCAAAGTGGTTGCAGATATGATTTCCAGCATCGGCGTTGACAGGGTCCTGACCGTTGACCTCCACGCCGACCAGATCCAGGGCTTCTTCGACATTCCGGTGGACAATATCTACGCCACCCCGGTCATGCTTGAGGATATCGAGAAGCAGCGCTTTGAGAACTTCGTAGTGGTATCTCCTGACGTTGGCGGCGTTGTTCGTGCCCGCGCCGTTGCCAAGCGACTGGACGATGCCGACCTCGCCATCATCGACAAGCGCCGTCCCAAGGCCAACGTGTCGCAGGTCATGCACATCATCGGTGATGTAAAGGACAAGACCTGCATCCTGGTGGACGACATCATCGACACCGCCGGCACGCTTTGCAAAGCCGCCAACGCTCTTAAGGAGCATGGTGCCGCCAGCGTGGTCGCCTACATCACCCACCCCGTCCTTTCAGGCCCGGCTGTTGACAACCTCAACGCCTCCGAATTGGACGAACTGGTTGTCTGCGACACCATCCCACTGGGTGACAAAGCGCGTAATTGTGATAAGATCCGCATCCTCACTATGGCTGGGCTGCTTGCGGAATCCATTCGTCGCGTCAGCAACGAAGAGTCCATCAGCGCGATGTTTGAGAACGCCTGATCAGCTAACCACCTGATTTAGTGAAAAGAATCCAGACCGGGAGCCCAGTGGGCTCCCGGTCTGTTTAGTCCGCCGGAAAACAGCCGGCATATCGAAAATATCACCGGTTCAGGACCTGGTCGCGGGCCGCTCTGGTGAAAATTGAGGTTATAACCATGTCTCAGGAATTTCTTATCGAAGCATTTCCTCGTGGCGATCAGGGGAGAGGTGCGAGCCGCCGCCTGCGTCGTGAGGAGCGTAAAATTCCGGCCATCATTTATGGCGGGAAGAAAGAAGCCGTTTCGATTTCCATCTGGCACAACGAGCTGAAAAAAGCTCTGGAAAACGAAGCCTTCTTCTCACACATTCTGACCATCGAACTGGAAGGCAAGAAAGAAAGCGTGATCCTGAAGGATCTGCAGCGTCACCCGTACAAGCCGCTGCTGACCCACGCTGACTTCCTGCGCGTTGACAAGGATCACGAAATCCACGTTAACGTACCGCTGCACTTCCTGAACGAAGAAACTGCACCGGCCATCAAGCTCCAGGGCGGCGTTGCCAACCACCAGATCAACGAAGTAGAAGTGATCTGTCTGCCGCAGAACCTGCCTGAGTTCCTCGAAGTCGACATGACTGCCGTGGAGATGGACCAGGTTGTTCACCTGAGCGACCTCAAACTGCCGAAAGGCGTTCGTATTGCGGCTCTGCTGCAGGGTGAAGACCACGACCTGCCAGTCGTTGCAATCCACAAGCCGCGCGCTGCCAAGACAGAAGATACTGACGAAGGCGAAGACGGCGAAGCGGGTGAAGAAGGCGAAGACAAGGAGTAATCGCTCCTGTACGAATGAGGGCAACGGCGGATGGCACAGGATATCCTCATGGTGGTGGGACTGGGTAACCCCGGCCCCGACTATGCGAATACCCGCCACAACGCCGGTGCCCTGTTCGTGGAAGCACTGGCCCGTGAAACGGGCCAGTCGCTCCGCCCCGAAAAGAAATACCACGGGCTCTACGCCCGAATTCAGCTTCAGGGTCTCGACCTGCACCTGCTGAACCCTTCCACGTATATGAACCGCAGTGGCCTCTCCATCAAGGCACTGGCGGACTTCTTCAAGATTCAGCCCCAACAGATTCTGGTTGCCCACGACGAGCTCGATCTGCCCCCGGGTACCGCCAAGCTAAAAAAAGGCGGCGGCCATGGCGGACACAACGGCCTGCGGGACACCATTGCTCACCTCGGCACCAACGACTTCCAGCGCCTGCGCATCGGCATCGGCCACCCCGGCGACAGCCGCCAGGTCACAGGCTATGTTCTCGGCCGCCTGGGCAAACGGGAAACCGAAGAACTCAACGCCCTGATCGACGAAATCATTCGCGTACTGCCGGACGCTGCCAGCGGCAAACTTCCCGCTGCGATGAATCGCTTGCACAGCTTCAAACCGGTATAATCCGCCCAAATTTTCCAGCACCAGCAGAGGCATTCCATGGGATTTAACTGCGGCATCGTCGGCCTTCCCAACGTCGGCAAATCCACCCTGTTCAACGCACTGACCAAATCCGGTATTGGCGCGGAAAACTTCCCCTTCTGCACCATTGAGCCTAACGCCGGCGTCGTGGCCATGCCCGACCCCCGCCTCAACAAGCTCGCTGACATCGTAAAGCCGGAAAAGGTGGTGGCAACCACGATGGAGTTCGTGGATATCGCCGGCCTGGTAGAAGGTGCCTCGAAAGGCGAAGGCCTGGGCAACCAGTTCCTGGCCAACATCCGTCAGACCGACGCCATTGCCCATGTGGTGCGTTGCTTCGAGGACGACAACGTCATTCACGTCGCCAACAAGATTGACCCGGCGTCGGATATCGAAATCATCAACACAGAACTGGCCCTGGCCGATCTGGAAACCGTCGAGAAAGCCATCAAACGGGTTCAGCGAGTCGCAAAGAGCGGCGACAAAGAGGCCAAAGCTCAGCTTGAAGTCTTCGACACCCTGCTTCCCGTGCTGAACGAAGGCAAACCGGTTCGCAGCATGAATCTCGACAAAGAGAAAATGGCACTGATCCGCGAACTCTGCCTGCTCACCGTAAAGCCAACCATGTACATCGCCAACGTCAGCGAAGACGGGTTCGAGAATAACCCTCACCTGGACACCGTGAAAAAGATTGCGGAATCCGAGAATGCAGTTGTGGTGCCTATCTGCAACAAGATAGAAGCCGAAATCTCCGAACTGGAAGACGACGAAAAATCCATGTTCCTGGAAGAAATGGGCATGGACGAACCTGGCCTGGACCGGGTCATTCGCGGCGGCTATGGCCTGCTGAACCTTCAGACCTACTTTACCGCAGGGGTGAAGGAAGTCCGCGCCTGGACGGTAAAAGTGGGCGCTACCGCACCACAGGCGGCAGGCGTGATCCATACCGACTTCGAACGCGGCTTCATCCGCGCCGAAGTGGTGAGCTACGATGACTTCGTCAAGTACAACGGTGAGGCCGGAGCCAAGGAAGCCGGCAAGTGGCGCCTTGAGGGCAAGGAATACATCGTCCAGGACGGCGACGTTGTCCACTTCCGGTTCAATGTCTGACCGCGCTGGAGCGTTCTGACGGTGAGCCTCCTGCCAGCATGCTGCAGTACCCCGGATGACCGGTGGCCCTGGCCGCAATCGTTGCCAGGGCTTGAGCTGATCAGCCTGGACTTTGATCCCGATAACCTCAAACCGGACGACTTCACGATCAGTGACATCGTTCCGCCACCGTCCGTGGAAAGGGCCGTTGCCAAACGCCAGGCGGAATACCTGGCCGGCCGTTTCTGCGCCCGTGAGGGCTTGCGGCGCGCCACCGGGCAACCGGTGGTGCCAGCCCTCGGCGATGACCGGGCGCCGGTATGGCCGACTGGCTGCGTGGGCTCGATCACCCACACCCGGGGTTGGGCTGCGGCGGTTATCGGCCAGCAACAGGATTACGCCGGAGTTGGCCTGGACGCGGAAGTCATCATGCCCGATGAACGCGCCCTGCCGCTTTGCCGGCAAATATTGACGCCTTCTGAGCAGGAACGATTCAGCGCCGAGCTAACCAGTCAGGCGGGTTTTTTTATTACCCTGGCATTCTGCCTCAAGGAAACGCTCTTCAAAGCACTCTACCCCCTTGTTCAACAGCGATTCTACTTTGAACACGCAGAAGTTCTGTCCTGGCACCCCGACGGCAGCGCCCGATTGCGCCTGCTCAAAACACTGTCACAGGAATGGACATCGCACACTGAACTGGACGCATGGTTTATCCGGGAAGAGCATCGGCTTGTCAGCCTGATAGTGGTTCCGGCCTACGGACATTCTGCTTCCGGCGCGTAGCGTCAGACGCTATAAGCAAGACTTTCAGGCAGCTTTGCCCCTTTGGGTGGCCGATCAATATGGGGGCAATTCTCACACAGCTCCAACCCTGGCAAGCGGTACCGTATACAGCATTGTCGACGCTGCCGTAACGGAGAGGGGCCCACGTTACGGGGAATATACCGCACGGGACGGTACATCGGGTTTCGCTTTCCGTCTGGGCGGTACTCGGATTCTATAAGCCGCCTTCCATCTTCCAGGCAGGTCGACGGCACACCCATTTGTGTCAACGCCCCGACCAACCATTCAATGTAATTCGCAGCATTATTCCAGAGCACCTTGCCAGACAGTTTAACCCGGCGACTCCACCCCACGACTAATGGCTCGAAATTCTCCTCCAGGAGCTCTCCAAAACGCTCAAACGGGCTCGCTGGCACCCGCTCAAAGGGACGGCCTTCATCGGGAATACGAAAAGCCTCAGGAAGACCATCGCAACCCATAATAATCTCAAGTGTGTCGAGCCCTACCGGCAATTCCCGATCCAACACGAGGTTGGCCGTTATCGTCGGAATAACGAGCTTTGCAAAATAGGTACGCGACCATTGGGAAAGCAGTGCGCGGTCATCGTCACCGGGTTGGGTACGACGATAACACTCCAGCAACCACGACAAGCCATCCTCCGTAACCAGGTCCCGCGCCGGTGTAGCGGGGCGCGTATCGTCGGGCAACACCAGAATCGTCCGGTAGTACTCAAAGTCACCAACAAACAGCGGCGCAAGTGCGGGAATGGTCATGGATAAAACAACGAAAGTGGTTAAATGGCCGGAATGGCACGCTGATACGAGCGGACCATATAATGATAATAATTATCATTATATGTTTTTTTGGTTCCCGAACAAGAGGCAACCATCGCAATCCAAGATATCCGAGCACACAAAACCTAAAAGAGGGTTGACAGTACCGGGTAAAATCCAGAAAATACGCGCCTCGTTTGGAGCTCATCCAGAACGAATTTGGCAAGGTAGCTCAGTTGGTTAGAGCACGGCACTCATAATGCCGGGGTCGGCGGTTCGACTCCGCCCCTTGCTACCAGAATTTAAAAGGTCGCGACTCACGTCGTGACCTTTTTTCGTTTCGGGGACGTCCCCGCCCTTCCCGGGAATTGAACGCGGGACGACCCGCCTCCATTGTTCCTGAATTTCCATGAGAACCACTAAAGACAGAATCCGTCAGGCCGTCTCGTTCGAGATCATCGGCCTGCTTATCGCCATCCCATTAGCCGCACTTGTGTTTGGCTTCGAGCTCGACAAAACCAGCGTCCTGGCTGCCATAGGTGCAACCATGGCAACCGGCTGGAACTACCTCTTCAATCTCATGTTCGATCACGGCCTGAAACAGCTTACCGGCTCTACTCGCAAGTCACTGAAGATGCGGTTATTTCATGCGCTCAGCTTTGAACTGGGCCTGATGATAACCTTCCTTCCGGTCATCGCCTGGTGGATGGGCATTGGGCTGGTTGAGGCACTGATCGTCGACATTGCCTTCGTGGTCTTTTACCTGGTGTATGCGTTCGTTTTCACCTGGTGCTACGACACGGTGTTTCCTGACAACGACGCCAGTCTCAGTTGAGATCGTTTCGATACCGGCACCATCGAATGGCCTGGCGCAGCTCTTCCGTCAACCGGCCATTCCCGTGCTCATGGGAAACATAAAGGGACAGATCTACCCAGGCTGCCCGTCGCACAAAGTAATCGCCCTCATAATCGGCCATAAACGTGTCCACGAGCACCCAGGGAATGACCACAACATCTGCCCGGCCCAGCTTGAGCAGGTAGACTGCCTGGCGCCATTCGGATACGTGTAGAATCTTTGCGTTTTCGCCCTGGATCAGCTTATCCCCGACGAACCTCCTGACAAAGGCATAGGTGAGGCCAGCGGTTTGGCCGAGGGGAGGCATTTCTTCCAGAAACAGGTAGACGTACTCGGTCTGGAAGAGTCCCCCACCAAAGTCCGCGTAGCGGTCCCGTTCAGAGGTTTGAACCAGGGGAAAACCCACCGCAACACCGCCCTTTCTCAGCTGGTAGAGCAGTTGCGCCAAAGGCATTTCAACGAACTGAAATTCCCCGGGGACCCGCTCGAACACGCATCGGTAGAACGCGGAAAAGCGCCCCTCCAGCGCTCCCTCCGTGACCGTTATTTCCCGCTCTATTCCAGCAACAATCCCGACGCGCACTGGTTCCTGTGCACACAAAAGGTTCAAGGGCATCGTGATCGCGAGGAGAGCGATCAGTAGGGGCTGATAGCGCGCAGACTTCCTGTCCATAAGAGTGACTCGTCAACACGGAGATCCATTCACTCCACAAGCTTAGTTCAATTCTTCATCCCGCTCCACGTAGTGACACGCCACCCAATGCCCTGCCCCGGTCTTATCCTCCAGAACGGGTATCTCTCTACCACAATACTCAGTGGCCAGCGGGCATCGTGTACGAAACACGCAGCCGCTGGGGGGATTCATCGGCGACGGCAGGTCGCCTTCCAGTTCCGCCGGGGGCTTGGCCCGTTCCCTCTCCGGGTCCGGGATCGGCACCGCGGCCATCAGGGCCTGGGTGTAAGGGTGCCGGGGGTTGGCAAACAGTTCAGCACGGGGGGCGTTTTCGGCCACATTGCCCAGGTACAGCACCATCACCCGGTCACTGATGTGTTTGACCACGCTCAGGTCGTGAGCAATGAAGATCAATGACAGGCCCATGTCCCGCTGCAGGTTTTTGAGCAGATTAATCACCTGGGCCTGTACCGACACATCGAGGGCGGAGACGGGCTCGTCGCAGATGATCAGTTTCGGCTCCAGTATCAACGCCCGGGCAATGCCCACCCGCTGGCACTGGCCGCCTGAGAATTCATGGGGGTAGCGGTTTTTCTGGTGAGGGTGCAGGCCAACGCGATCCATGATGGCATCCACTTTCTCCCTTAGCTCGGCGCCCTTGATATCCGGGTAGTGGGTACGCAGGGGCTCAGCAATGATGTCGCCGACGGTCATTCGTGGCGACAGGGAAGCAAGCGGATCCTGGAACACCATCTGCAGGCGTTGGCGACGTTTGCGCAGTTGTTTCAGGTTGAGCCCCCGCAGGTCCTCGCCCAACCACACCACCTTTCCCGCCTGGCTGGGTACCATGCCCATGATGGCCCTTGCCAGGGTGGACTTGCCGCAGCCGGACTCACCCACGATGCCGAGGGTTTCGCCCTCGTTGAGGGTGAAGCTGACGTTGTTCACCGCTTTTAGTGGCTGCGGCCGGGTCCAGGGCCAGGCGTTGCGAGGCATGATGTCGAAGGTGACCCGCAGGTTTTCCACCGTCAGCAGGCGCTGTTGTTCGCTCATCGAATCGCCTCCCTTGGCAGATTGCATACACGAATCCGCTCTGCCCCGAATCGCTCCGGTGGGTCGAGTTCGTGATAGCAGCGCGGCTCCGCCACGGGGCAACGGTCGCAGAATGGACAGCCCGGCGGCAGGTTCATCAGGTTGGGCGGGTTGCCGGGGATGGTGACCAGTTCATCCATCTGCTCATCAATACGCGGAATGGCGCCCATCAGGCCTTTGGTATAGGGATGGGAGGGATCCCGGAACAGGTCCCGGGTGGCAGCAAACTCCATCATCTGGCCGCCGTACATCACCAATGTCTGGTCGCAGCTTCCGGCCACTACGCCCAGGTCGTGGGTGATCAGGATAATCGCGGTATTGAATTCCTGTTGCAGCTCCTGCAACAGGTCCATCACCTGAGCCTGAACTGTGACATCCAGGGCGGTGGTGGGTTCGTCCGCAATCAGCAGGCGCGGTCGACACAGCAGGGACATGGCGATCATGACCCGTTGACGCATGCCCCCGGAGAATTCATGGGGATAACAATGAATACGGTTGCGGGCCTCGGGGATACGAACCGCTTCCAGCATCTGCAGGGATTCCTGAAGAGCCTGTTTGCGGCTGATGCCTTTGTGTTGCACCAGCACTTCGATGAGCTGGTCGCTGACTTTCATGAACGGGTTCAGGGACGTCATCGGGTCCTGGAAAATCATACCGATGCGGGCCGCACGGATCTGATTCATCCGCTTTTCCGGCAAGTTAAGCAGTGGCTCGCCTTCAAAGATCACCTCGCCACTGACCCGGGCGTTGTCCGGGAGCAGGCCCATCAGCGCAAATACCCCCTGGCTTTTACCCGCGCCGGACTCACCCACGATGCCCAGAGTCTGCCCAGCCTCCAACTGGTAGCTGAGCCCCCTCACTGCCTGCAAGGTGCCATCCGGTGTATCGAAGGCCACTTCGAGATTATTGACTTCCAGCATTGCCATAGATCGGGTTCCTGCCGGCTCAGCGGTCTTTAGGGTCGAGGGCATCCCGCAGCCCGTCGCCGAGAAAATTGAAACAGAACAGGGTGAGCACCAGCATCAGCATCGGGAAAATCAGGGTCCATGGCGCGGTCCACATGGCATCCGCGCCTTCGGAAATCAGCGCACCCCATGAGGTGTAGGGTTCCGACACCCCAAGCCCCAGGAACGAGATAAAGGATTCGAACAGGATCATCTCCGGCACCAGCAGGGTTGCATAAACAATCACCACGCCCAGCACATTGGGCACGATGTGGCGGAGCACGATCAGGAAGGGATGCACACCGACGGACATGGCGGCCTCAATGTACTCCTTGCGCTTCAGGCTCAGGGTCTGGCCCCGCACAATCCGGGCCATATTCAGCCAGCTCACCGCGCCGATGGCTACGAAAATGAGCAGCACATTGCGCCCGAACACCGCCATCAGAACGATCACCAGGAACATGAAGGGAAAGGCGCTGAGCACTTCGAGCGTCCGCATCATGATGGCGTCGGTACGGCCACCCACGTAACCGGAAATGGCCCCATAAAGCGTGCCGATGACCACCGCCGTCAGCGCTCCGAGAACGCCGACCATGAGGGAAATACGGCTGCCCTGCACAGTGCGTTGGTAGAGGTCCCGGCCGATGGGATCAAGACCGAAATAGTGCTGGCTCGCCAGACTGGGCAAGCCATCTTCATCCAGGTTTGGCAAACTGGCCCAGTCGATGGACTCGTTATCCCAGGGTGACAGGTACTGGCCGAAGGCCGCGAACAACAGCAACAGAGCCAGCACCACCAGGCTCGCCACCGCCGCACGGTGGTTCATAAAACGCCGTCGCGCGTCACGCCACAGGCTGCGGCCTTCGGTGTAGGCGTCTTCCGCAAGGGTGTCCGCCAGTTCGCCCATGCCCGCATGTTTGTCGGAGAAGAACATCAGTAACGCACCCTCGGGTCCAGCCAGGTATAGAGAATATCCACCGCCGCGTTAAAGACGATGGTCAGTACGCCCACCAGAATGGTGACCCCGAGAATCAGTGAGTAGTCCCGGTTGATGGCACCGTTGACGAAGTGCTGGCCAATGCCGCCCGTGGAAAATACCTGATCAATGATCACCGAACCGGTGATGATGCCCACGAAAGCCGGCCCAAGGTACGACACCACCGGAATCAACGCGGGCTTGAGGGCATGGCGCAATACGATCTTGTGGCGGGGAATGCCCTTGGCCCGGGCGGTGCGGATGAACGGACTGCGCAGGGTCTCTATCATGCTGCTACGGGTAATCCGCGCCACCTGCGCAATGTAGGACGTCGCCATGGCGATGATCGGCAGCACGATGTATTCCACCTGACCGCCTTCCCAGCCGCCGGCAGGCAACCAGCGCAACGTGACGGCAAACAGCAGCACCAGCAACGGCGCCATCACGAAATTGGGGAACACCACCCCGGTCATGGCGGCGGTCATCACCGTATAGTCCGGCCAACGGTTTTGTTTCAGGGCCGCAACCACCCCCAGCCCCACCCCGAACACCACCACGAACAGGAAGGACCAGGCGCCGATGTAGGCGGACCGGGGAAAGCTGGACTCGATCAGCTCATTGACCGTGAAGTCCTTATAACGGAATGAGGGCCCCAGGTCGCCCTGGGCGACGTTGCCCACGTAGATGAGGTACTGCTGCCACAGGGGTTTATCCAGGTTGTATTTGGCCTCGATGTTTTCCATCACCGCTTCCGGCACATTACGCTCGTTGGTGAACGGGCCGCCAGGCGCCGCGTGCATCAGCACGAACGAGACCGTGATCAACGCCAGTATGGTTGGTACCGCTACCGCCAGACGTCTGATGATAAAACTGAACATAGCTTCCCTCAGTCCGCAGTGATGTACATATCCTTGCTGTAAACAATGGTACGGGGATTCTTCTCCGGATAGCCCTTCAGGGACGGGCTCACCAGCGCCACCGTAGTGTTGAAGTACACCGGCACCACCGGAAACGCCTGCCACAGGATTTCCTCGGCCCTGACATAATAGGGATTGGGATCGTCGCTGGAACGGGCATCCAGCAGCAACTGGTCGTATGTTTCATTGCTCCAGCCGCCGTCGTTATTACCACTGTCGCTGGTTAGCAGGGTCAGGAAGGTGGAGGCTTCGTTGTAATCCCCCTTCCAGCCAAACCGGGCGATACCATAGTTGCCAGCCTGCTTCTCGGAGAGGAAGGTTTTCCACTCCAGATTGCTGATGGTGACCTTTGCCCCCAACTTCTCTTTCCACATCTGACTGACCACGATAGCCAGCGCCTTATGGCTTTCGTCAGTGTTGTAGAGCAGTTCGAATTCCAGTGGGTTGTCTTCAGTGTAACCGGCTTCTTCAAGGGCTTCGCGCGCCTCTTCGTCGCGTCGGGTCTGGGACCAGGTGGCGTACTCCGGCTGCCGGAAGTCGAAACCGCTGACGTAGGGCGGTGTCAGGGTGAATGCCGGCATCTGGTTGCCCCGAGTGATGTAGCTGACGATGATATTGCGGTCAATGGCGTAGGTCAGCGCCCTACGCACTCTCACGTCGTCAAAGGGCGGCCTGTTGACGTTGAAGGCATACATGTACGTGGCCATGCTGGGCACCATCACCAACTCTTTGGGCCGCTCTTTTTTCAACCGGGCCATCTGGGACACCGGCACCGTGGAGGTCATATGCAGCTCGCCACTGGCGTAGCGCTGAAGCTCGGCGGACGAAGATTCGATCGGCAGGTAAACCACCCGGTCGATGATGGTGCTGTCATCCCCCCAGTAGCGGGGATTGCGAGCCGCCACCAGCTTCTCGCCGATATGCCAGGCGTTCAGCGTATAGGCTCCGTTGGAAACCATCTTGCCAGGCCTGGTCCAGTCCTCGCCGTGGGCCTCGATGGCCTGGCGAGGAGCGGGAAACATGGTGTAGTGGACGGTCATATCCGGCAGATAGGTGATCGGCTCCTCCAGGGTCACCTCGAAGGTGAAGTCGTCGACAGCACGCACACCCAGGGTATCCGGTGCCTTGTCCCCAGCGATGATCTCGCCGGCATTGGCTACCCCGGCGGACTCGATGTAATACGCATAGTTTGAGCCTACCTCCGGGTCCACCGCCCTGCGCCAGCCGTACACGAAATCCTGGGCGGTAACGGTGCTGCCATCGCTCCAGAGACCGTCTTCACGGAGCTGGAATGTCCAGGTCAGGTTATTGTTCGAGGAGGCCCAGGACGTCGCCATCGCCGGTTCGGTATCCCCTCTGGGGCCGCTGCGGGTCAATCCTTCGAACAGGTCAACCACAATGGCGCCACCCACGCTGTCCTGCACTAGTTGGGGGTCCAGCGAAGCCGGTTCGCTCGCATTGCCCCGGACAAGTACCTGTCTTCGGGCCAGTTGCTCCCCAGTAGTCGGGTGTGCCTTCAGGCGGGTCTCCGGTGCATCAATATCCGCAGCTTCCAGCGCCCGGTCACCACCCTTTGCGTGATTATCGTCGCTGCCGCTACAGGCAATGAAAACCAATGGGGCCAGGCAGACCAATAGTGCACGGGACAACCAGCGCCCGCTGCCCTCCTCCATCCGGTTTGCTGTACTCGTTATTGTTTGCACGTTGTTGACAGTCATATCTGTTCGAACCTAGCGCGGAAACAAGGAAGTCACAAGCCGATGAGGGTCAACATGAAACAATGCTCACGTTCCTATGCCTGTGGCATACTCACTCGGGATGTTCGACCTCAACAACAACGCTTGATAAAAGGGATGCTCAACCATGAAACCGGAAACTCTCGCCCTTCACGCTGGCTTCAACGGTGATCCGACGACCAACGCCGCAACCACGCCCATCTACCAGACCACGTCCTACACGTTCGACGACACCCAGCACGGTGCCGACCTGTTTGACCTGAAGGTACAGGGCAACATTTATACGCGCATCATGAACCCCACCAACGCCGTATTGGAGGAACGTATGGCGCAACTGGAAGGTGGTGTGGGGGCGCTTGCGGTCGCCTCAGGTATGGCGGCCATCCTTTACTCCCTGCAAACCATCTGCAAAGTGGGCAACAACATTGTCAGCACCGGCCAGCTCTATGGCGGCACCTACAACCTGTTTGCACACTCGCTGCCGAACCAGGGCATCAACTGTCGCATGGTACGACACGATGACTTCGACGCAGTGGAAAAGGCCATCGACGACAACACTCGCGCTCTGTTCTGCGAATCCATTGGTAACCCGGCCGGCAATGTGGTTGATATCCAGCGCTGGGCGGACATTGCCCACAAACACGGCATACCGCTGATCGTCGACAACACGGTGGCAACGCCTTTCCTTTGCCGGCCCTTTGAGCACGGCGCGGATATCGTGGTCCATTCACTCACCAAGTACATTGGTGGCCACGGCACCACCGTAGCAGGTGTGGTGGTCGACTCCGGGAAGTTTGACTGGGCCGCCAACAAGGCGAAGTTCCCCATGCTCAACGAGCCTGACCCCTCCTACCACGGTGTGATCTATACCGAAGCCCTTGGCGCCGCGGCTTTCATCGGGCGCTGCCGTGTGGTCCCACTGCGCAATACCGGCGCAGCGTTGGCTCCGTTTAACGCATTCCTGATCATGCAGGGCCTTGAAACACTCGGCCTGCGCATGGAAAGGCACTGCGAAAACGCCGAAAAGGTGGCCAATTTCCTGCAAAATCATCCGTCGGTGGAATGGGTAAACTATGCCACCCTGGCCGACAGTCCGTACAAAGCCACCTGCGACAAGATCTGCGGTGGCCGTGCGTCAGGCATTCTCAGTTTCGGCATCACCGGCGGACTCGAGAACGGCGCAAAATTCATTGACGCCCTGCAACTGATCTACCGCCTGGTCAACATTGGTGACGCCAAATCCCTGGCCTGTCACCCCGCCACAACGACTCACCGGCAGCTCAATCCGGAGGAACTGGCAAGTGCGGGTGTCAGTGAGGACCTTGTACGCCTGTCCATTGGCATCGAACACGTGGATGACATCATTGCCGATATCAGCCAGGCGCTGGACAAAGCAACCGCCTGACGTAGCCACCGGGTACGACGAAAGTCGTGCCCGAAACCCCCGTGATTATCCTTACCCGCCTTGTATCCTCCGCTGGCGCAGATTACCCTTTAGAGTCAGCCAAGCTTTTTATCCGCCGCCGAGAAGAGAGTCCCCCAGTAATGAGCGACAGCGCCAAATCACGCGTCACCAGTGGTTCCAAGTTCCGCAATGAACACGGATTCTCAGCGATCAAGGACGGCATCAAACGCTCGGGTTCGGGCATCATCGACACCAAAACCCAGCGCAAACCGTCATGGCTACGAGCACGCATGCCCGGTGGCGAGCGCTACGAAGCGGTTCGAAAGAACGTCAGTGAACACCGCCTGAGCACGGTCTGCCAGGAGTCCCATTGCCCGAATATCGGCGAATGCTGGGCCAATGGTACCGCGACCATCATGGTGATGGGCTCCGTGTGCACCCGCGCCTGCCGCTTCTGCGCCGTTGATACCGGCAACCCCAAAGGCTGGCTGGACCATGAGGAGCCGGAAAATACCGCTAAGTCCGTTGAACTCATGGGCCTGCGCTATATCGTACTGACCTCTGTGGATCGGGACGATCTGGACGACGGCGGCGCCGCCCACTATGCGGCCTGCGTATCGGCCATCAAGCAGCGCACCCCTCATGTCGCAGTGGAAGCCCTGACGCCAGACTTTGACGCCGTCATGGCGCACGTTGAGAAGGTCGTGGACTCCGGCCTGGACGTTTTCGCACAGAACGTGGAAACCGTGAAGCGCCTGACTACCCGTGTTCGGGACCCTCGCGCCGGCTACGAGAAAACCCTCAGCGTACTGGCGCACGCCAAACAGTACCGTCCGGACGTGCTCACCAAGACCAGCCTGATGCTGGGCCTCGGTGAAACGGAAGAGGAAATCCTGAAAACCATGGATGACCTGCGGGCTATCGGCGTCGACATTCTGACCCTGGGCCAGTATCTGCGCCCCACTCAGAACCACCTGCCGGTGGAACAGTACGTGACCCCGGAAGACTTTAACCGTTACCGTGAGATTGGCCTGGAGAAAGGCTTTATGGAAGTGCCGTCGGGCCCCATGGTGCGCTCCAGCTACCGTGCCGATCGTGTCTTCGAAAAGAATAACCTGGGCCTTGCGGTGCCAGAAGTGCCTGCTTCCTCCAACGCACAACAGATTCCGGTCAAAGCGGTAGACTGAACCACTGATCAATTCCCTGGAATAGGCCTCAAACAGGGGCACCGTCGACTGACAGTTTGTGGCACACTCTGCACTCGCTTTCACTGTGTAGGGTAATTCTTACGATGTCCTGGCTTCGATCGTTCTATGACCGGCTGATTTTCCCCCGTCCTGTTCTGGTACTTCTGCTGTTTGGTGCCCTGCTGTTGATAGCCAGCCTGCGGCTGGACCAGTTCCGCCTGGATGCCTCGGCCGAGTCGCTGGTTCTTGAAGATGATCGCTCCCTGGAGCAGTACCGGGAAGTGAACCGCCGCTTCACTACCTCCGACGATTTTCTCGTTGTTACCTATACGCCCGACCAGGAACTGTTCAGCAACGAGGGTCTGGCTTTACTGGCGTCATTGCGGGACGAACTGGCAGCCCTGGAAAATGTCAGCTCCACCAACAGCATCCTCAACGTCCCCCTGCTCCACAGCCCGGACCTGACCCTGGACACCGTTGACTCAGAGATCCAGACCATCGACGAGGATGACGTTGCTCCAGACACCGCCAGGAAAGCGCTACTCAACAATCCGCTCTACCCGAACCTGCTGATCAGCGAAGACGCACGAACGACCGCGATACAGGTGAATCTGCCCACGCCGGAGCGCTATTTCGAACTGCTTCGGGAGCGCAACGAACTGCAGGACAAAGTGCAGAGCGGCCAAGCCTCGGCAGAAGAACAGCAACGACTGGAAACCGTAAGCCAGGCATTCATCGAGTTTACCGAAGCCCAGGGCGAAGAGCGGGACCGCACCATCAAACGGGTCAGGGGCATCCTCGACAGCTACCGTGACCGCGCCGAGATCTACCTGGGCGGCGTACCCATGATCGTTGCCGACATGATCCGTTTCATCCAGAACGACCTGTCCACCTTCGGTGTTGGTGTGCTGATCTTCCTGCTGTTGACCCTGGCAATCATTTTCCGCCAGTGGCGCTGGGTGCTGGTGCCACTGTTGTGCTGCAGCTTTACGGTGTGGCTGGTGATTGGTTACCTGAGCTGGGCGCAATGGCCAGTCACGGTGATCTCGTCCAATTTCGTGTCGTTGCTGCTGATCATGACCCTGTCGCTGACCATCCACCTGATCGTTCGCTATCGGGAGTTCCAGCACGACGACCCTGAAGCCGAATCACGGGATACGCTACGGCGCACCCTGCTGGCCATGATCAAACCCTGCTTCTACATGGCCATCACCACCATTGTTGCTTTCGGCTCGCTTACCTTCAGCGGTATCCGCCCGGTGATCGATTTTGGCTGGATGATGACCATCGGCCTGACCGTGGCCTTCCTTATCACGTTTATCATCTTCCCGGCCCTGCTGGCGCTGCTGCCACCGCCGGTGGACGACCGGGTGCGTTCCAACCGGATTCCCTTTACCGATTGGTTTGCGCGGTTTACCGAGCACTACGGCAAAACCGTACTGGTCGGCTCCGCCATCCTCGCGGTGCTCTGCGTCATCGGCCTGAACCGCCTGACGGTGGAAAACAGCTTCATCGACTACTTCAAGTCCAGCACCGAAATCCACCAGGGCATGATCACCATTGATGACCGTCTGGGAGGCACGACCCCACTGGATGTGGTAATCACGGACGAGAAACCACCCGAAAGCGAAGCCGGCGGCGACCCCTTTGCCAGTGATTGCGATCCGTTTGTGGAGGACTGTGAGGGTGCCGAGGAATACCGCGACACCTGGTTCACCTATCAGAAGATGGATCGACTGGGTAAGGTTCATGATTATCTGGACAGCCTGCCAGAGACCGGCAAAGTAATGTCCATCGATACCACCCTGGACATCCTTGCCCAGGTTAACGGTGGCGAGCCCCTGAATGCCCTGGAACTGGCGTTCGTACCCTCGGCGGTGCCGGACGATCTGAAGGACATTCTTCTGACCCCCTACATCAGCGAAGAACACGACCAGGCCCGCTTCAGCATCCGCATCCTGGAGACCTCCCCGGACCTGCGCCGGCAGGCATTGCTGGACCGCATACGCACTCACCTCACCGAAGAAATGGGCTTTGAGGACGATCAGGTGAAGCTCACGGGCATGACAGTGATGTACAACAACATGCTGCAAAGCCTGTTCGATTCGCAGATCAAGACCATCGGCATTGTGTTCCTGGCCATCATGGTGATGTTCCTGATCCTGTTCCGGTCGATAAAGCTGGCGCTGATCGGCATGGCTCCGAACCTGATCGCGGCGGGTTCGGTGTTGGGCCTGATGGGCTGGCTGGGCATTCCTCTGGATATGATGACGATAACGGTAGCGGCGATTACGGTGGGCATTGCGGTGGACGACACCATTCACTACATCCACCGCTTCAAGACGGAGTTCGAGAAGGACGGCGACTACCTCGCCACCATGCACCGCTGCCACCGCAGCATCGGGCAGGCGATGTTCTTTACCTCACTGACGATTATTACCGGGTTTTCGATCCTGGTGCTGTCGAATTTCATCCCGACCATCTACTTCGGGTTGTTCACCGGCTTTGCCATGTTCATGGCTCTGGTTGGGGCGCTTACGTTGTTGCCTCGGCTCATCTTGCTGGTTAAGCCGTTTGGTGCACGGGCGAGTTTCTGAAAGCCCCCTCCGCGCAATGCTTAAACGCGAAATCGCAGGCTATAAATGAGAAAACCGCCAAGGCCATAAGCCAAGGCGGTTTTTCAAGCTCCAGGCACTAACCCAGAAGGCAGCAGTCAGAGCTACCGGCGCTTACTGCATACCTTTCTGCTGCTGCCGCTGCATCTGACGCTGCTGTTGCATCTGCTGCTGCATTTGCTGCATACGTTTGTTCAGCTCTTCGCGCTGCTCTTCAGTGAATACTGCATCAACCTTCGCCTGCATCAGGGTGGACATGGCTGTCATCTCGCCAGTGACGTCACCAAGCTCTTCCGCTTTTTCACGAATCGCGTCTTCGTCGTAATCCGGCTTGATCTGAGCCTGGATCTGCTGCTGCAGTTGCTGGGCTTCGCCCTGAAGCTCCTGAATCTCAGCCTGCATCTCTTCAATGATGCCGCGAATTTCTTTCTGCTGGTCTTCACTCAGGCCAACCATCTGAGCCAGCTGATCAACCTGGTCCGGCTGCCCGCCAGATTGCTGCGCCATCGCCGGAGAAGACAACCCGATAGCAATCAGGGCAATTCCGAACAGTTTCACGAGCTTCATAGAAATCTCCACTAATCGATTAGTTAAGTCGCTTTCGGTTTTCGAGCCCTACACCCTAAATCAAAACAACCGGGCATTTCACCCCGAACCCCCTTCTTTTTGTACATACTTCACACCCTCACATGCCTCAGCTCCCATCATGGGCGGGTTGAGAGAAATGTGAAAATTTAGTCATTCCCGTCCATAATGGCGCCGTTCAGCCATTTCAGGAGTATCAACCATGGCCATTAACTGGTTTCCAGGGCACATGCACAAGGCCCGCAAGGAAATCAAAAAGGTAATGCCGCAGATGGATCTCATTATTGAGGTCGTGGATGCGCGCCTGCCGTTCAGCAGCGAAAACCCGCTGGTCCCTGCCCTGCGCGGCGATACGCCCGTCATCAAAGTGCTTAACAAGCGGGATCTGGCTGATCCGGCCATTACCGAGCAATGGCTCGGCTGGCTGGAAAAGGAGCGCGGTGTGCGGGCCATCACTATGACCCACAACCAGCGAGCGGAAGCGCTCGACATCTTGCGGTTGGCCGGTGAAATGACGCCGGATCATGATCGCCAGAAGCGGGCGTTGCGGGTGATGATTCTGGGTATCCCCAATGTCGGCAAGTCCACATTGATCAACACCATGGCGGGCCGGCCGGCAGCCAAGACCGGGAATGAGCCCGCAGTAACCCGGGCGCAGCAGGCCATCAAGCTGCCAGACAACGTCCTGCTCTATGACACACCGGGGTTTCTCTGGCCCAAGCTTTCTCCGGAGGCCTGCGGATACCGTCTGGCCATTAGTGGCGCCATTCGCAGTGCGGTGATTGAGTTTGAGGACGTGGCGTTATTCGAGGCGGATTACCTGCTGGACGCGTATCCCGAACTGGCAATGGCGCGCTACGGGTTTGAAGAAAGGCCCCGGGACGGCCTGGCACTGATGGACGGCATCGCGGAAAAACGACGGTTCCTGGGGAGAGGCGGGGTTCCGGACCTGCACAAGGTGTCGGAAATACTGCTCAACGAATTCCGCTCCGGGAAGCTCGGGCGAATTTCGCTGGAGACGCCCGCCATGGTCGAGCAGGAAGCCCGGGAAGAGGCTGAACGTCAACGCGAGAAATCCGACAAAGCCTGATCATCGATACCACAACGGCATACGTTGAACCATCCCGCCGCCACATAGGCGGACGGCAGTGCGTCGAACATATCACGTGCCGTGCGAACCAGATGGGGCTGATCGTAGAATCCGGCCTCCGTCGCCAACCGGGAGACGGATATACCCGGCTCCCAGAACGCCAATGCCCGGTTGATCTTCAGGTGCAGGAGAAAACGTCGCAGCGGCACGCCCGTTTCCTGGCGAAACAGATGCGTCAGCCGTGACGAAGACAGCCCGACACTTTGAGCCAGAGAGTTCAGTTCCAGGCGTTCCGGCAGTTCTGCCCTCAGCTTCCTGCAAATGCCCGCTATACGGTCGTCCAGCGCAACGGGCGCGTGCCCGCTCTGAGAGATCACTCTTGCCAGCGCGCAGGCCATGGCCTCGCAGTCTGTCTCCCCGGGATCAGGCAGACCCACACCGGTCAACGAAAGATCCGTGGAGGCCATGCCTGCCGTAACGGATTTCAGGGACCGCCAGCAAACGCTGTCGGGGTCGAGCTGGACGCTCCAGATTCTGGCCTCCCCAGGCTCCAGTGCCTGGGGAACGTCAGGGGCTACGATGGCGGCGCGGGTTTCCCGCCATTCACCGTCCACAGCCAGCCGAAAGGGACGGTCGAGCCCGACCAGCAAGGAAGCGCTTATGTGGCGGTGGGAGCGGTTGGGCATCAACTGTCCGAGTACCTGCCAGTGATCCTGCCACAAGAACAAGGTGCCCTTGTGGCCCTGACCGCTGGTTGGCGTTTTGAAGGGCGGTGCCTGCATGGTGTCACTCAACTCTGCATTTCCCTGCAAGCATACCTCAAGCAGCCTTGGTTCAGTGACTCTGAGGCTGGCGCCCACCGTCATGGCCACCCTGGGCATGAGGTACCGGTATGCCCAGCTTCGCCGCAAACTCAATGCTAACGAAGATCGGCCCGATCAGCAGGAACACCAGGTCTTCCACGAACGACGGCTTCTTGCCTTCAATTTTATGGCCGACCACCTGGACCGCCCAGGCAACGATCCAGACCACAAGACTGGTCCAGAACAGGGACAGACCACTGGCCAGCACACTCTGTATGGCCCACAAAGACAGTACAAACCAGCCCGCCATCAATACGAACACCCAAAGCGACAAGCGCAGATAGACGATACCCGACAAGCCCGCGAGAATCGTGGCGCCGTTGACCCAATAGGCCCCAGAGCCAGAAAGGCCAAGCCAACTGCCTACCGGTATCAGCCAGAACAATCCCAGTGTTGATATCAGGATTGCCGGAACGCAGGCAATATGGACCCACTGGTTGACGGTGTTCTGATGGCTGTCGCCGTAGTCATGCAGAAATTGAGACAGTGAACGCACGGTGAATCTCCCTCGGGTTATTGTTGACAAACGCCATCTTACCAACGTCCATGATCGCCGCCTTGTACGTAACGGCTATGCCAGCTCGCCTGGCCTCTTCTTGCACCTTACCAAGGTCAAATATCGCCGCAGCGCCAAAGCGCCTAGACTGATGGTTATAGTCAGAGACAGAGGGGACCGGCCCGGTTCGCGGTGCAGGCCCCGCTAAGGAGGAAAGTATGAGACGGGTTGTAGTTACCGGAATGGGCATTGTTTCCTGCCTCGGCAACTCCACGGATGCGGTGCTGGAAAGCCTCAAGGCCGGCAAATCGGGCATCCGGTTCAATGAAACCTATCGTGACATGGGCTTCCGCAGCCAGGTGGCAGGTTCTGTTGATGTGGATACGTCGGTCATCGACCGTAAAACCCGACGCTTCATGGGCCAGTCGGCGATGTACAGCTACCTCGCCATGGAGCAGGCCATTGCGTCCTCACGATTGACAGACGATCTGGTCTCCAATGACCGTACCGGCCTGATTGCCGGCTCCGGCGGCGCGTCCAGCGCCAGCCAGGTGGAGGCCGTCGACATCATGCGTGAAAAAGGTGTCAAACGCATCGGGCCCTACATGGTGCCACGGATCATGACCAGTACCGTGTCGGCCTGTCTGGCCACCGCGTTCAAAATTCGCGGCGTGAACTACTCCATGTCATCCGCCTGCGCCACCAGCGCCCACTGTATTGGCCACGCCGCGGAGCAGATCCAGTCTGGCAAGCAGGACATTGTATTCGCTGGCGGTGGCGAGGAAGAGGACTGGAGCCTGACCATGCTGTTCGACGCCATGGGCGCCTTGTCCACCAAGTATAACGATGCCCCGGAAACTGCATCCAGACCCTTCGACGCCGGCCGTGATGGATTCGTTATCGCAGGGGGTGGCGGCATGGTGGTAATGGAAGAGCTTGAGCATGCCCTCAAGCGCGGTGCCCCCATTATTGCCGAGCTGACCGGTTATGGCGCCACGTCCGACGGACACGACATGGTCGCCCCCTCTGGCGAAGGCGCCATGCGTTGCATGCAACAGGCGCTGTCCACGGTTGAGACACCGGTGGATTACATCAATGCACACGGCACCAGCACGCCGGTGGGCGATGTGGCGGAGATGAAGGCGGTACGGAACGTCTTCGGTGATAAAGTGCCGCAGATTTCGTCCACAAAGTCGCTATCCGGCCACTCTTTAGGCGCATCGGGTGTTCATGAAGCGATCTATTCCCTGATCATGCTGCATGAACGGATTTATTGCGGGCACTAAAAACCTGACAAACCTGGATGACACCATTGCCGGAATGCCGGTTGTGGGGCCTGATTCCAAAGCGGCGCCACTGAATACAGTGATGTCCAACAGCTTCGGGTTCGGCGGCACCAATGCCTCGCTGGTATTCGGAAAAGCCTGACTTCCTGACGAGCCTAGCTTGTGGGCTCGTCCGTGAGTTCCTTGCCGCCGTTCAGGGACAGTAGCTCCAGCTCCTCGGCCAACCCCGAACGCCACGGGAGCTGCTTGACGCCAAAGGTGTTGCGGATCTTGGTGCAGATCATGGTGGCGTTCGCGGGCTCCAGGGTTGCCCATGCGGGCGTTTCATCCACCACCCGGATACCATCGGGAATACCCCTCAAACCGGTGATTGCAAGCCCCAGCTCATAGAGAGAGATATCTTCCGCACCGGCATACTGATAGGTGCCCCACACCTCCGCACCACAGTCTATCTGCTGCACAATCGCGGTAATCACCCGGGCAAGATCACTGACAGTCACAGGTTGGCCACGGCATTTACCGGGTAACTTGATGGTGTCGGACCCTGCGGCAACGGACTGCACCTTGCGGACAAAGCGCCCCAGGCTCCAGCCCGTCCTCAGAATGATATGCCGCGGCAACAACGTTCTCAGCGCCTGTTCGCATTCCCACTGCCAGTTACCCAGCTCGTTACAGGGCTGACCGGGATTGGAGGCAATGTAGGCACTCTGCTTTCGGCCGTCGAACACATAGGAAGACGACAACTGCAGCAACGCGATATTGCGCTCACAGGCGTGCTCGGCCAGCGCCACGGGCAACGAAAACGACGCCTTGTGGGCCAATTCGGGGTTCCTCTCCGCACTTTCAGGGTCCGCCAGCCAAAGCGCATTCACGATCAAGTCGGTGTCGTCGGGAATCCAGCCTTCCAGCGCCGAAAGGTCCGCGGTTTCAAGCTCGCTGATCAGCAGCGGGCTGACGTGGAGCGAGGTGTCCCTCAGACGCTCCAGCAATACCCGCCCTAATGGGCCATAATCATGAACAACAAGAACGTGCACGAGCGCTCACCGCCTCCAATGTCTTTCTTCGCAACGGGTGACAGTACCGTTGCCGCTTAATCTGTATGCAGTTGTTTGTACACCTTAAACACACTGTAATCGTTCCCACAGTCTGTTGGAACGTATACACGGGATATCACTGATATGACGGACACCCGATAACGTTCGAGCCAATGGCACGCGAAGCACACCCCATAGAATACGTGTCGAAATACTGAGCAGACCTGACGAGCATACAACAACAGGATCACACATGCTGAAACAACAAAGCCATATCGTTGCACCCATACCGGATGAGCTCCGGACCCGCGCACTTTACACCGTCAATGAGCTGCGGGAGCGGGGAAAGGCGGATAAGGAAGCCATCGACAAACTGTTCGAACTGATTGCCGAGATGACCGACAACGGTCTGGATTTCTTTTTCCTGGAACCCCTGCGCCGACTCAACGCCAGCAGCATGCTGATGGGTATGGCCAGAATGGGCATCAGCAGCATGCTCAAAGGCAGCAAGATGGTCGTCCACAAAGTCCTGAAGAAACTGGACGACCGCAGCCTGGCCGCGATTCTCGACTTCATCGAGGAAATCATCCACGAGCCGGAACCCGCTTCCTGATCACCTACCCTGCTGCAGCGTTTCCCGAATTCTCGTACAGCCTGGGCACCCGGGCTGTAATACCCGTTAGCAGTTCGTAGCCAATGGTACCGGCGTGTTGCGCCACTTCATCCACACTGACATGCCGCCCCCAGAGCTCCACAGGGTCGCCAGGACAGGCGTCAGGGGCGCCCGTCAGGTCCACGGCCAGCATGTCCATGGACACCCTGCCAATCAGGCGTATGCGGTTACCGCCGACCCACGCCGGAGTGCCCGTACCGGCATGGCGAGGATAGCCATCACCATAGCCAATGGCCACAATCCCCATTCGTGTTTCCTGAGTCGCGGTCCAGTTGTAGCCATAGCCCACGGACTCTCCCGGCTTTAGCGTTCGCACTGCGGTCAAAGGGGCTTCCAGTGTCATCACCGCTTCCAGACCCAGTTCTGGGCCGGTCTTGCCCAAGGTCGGGGAGGCGCCATAAAGCATGATGCCGGGGCGGGTCCAGTCAAACGACGGCTGGGCGGGGAGAAAGTGGGCGGCAGAATTTGACGCGCTTTTCTCAAGTTTTGGCCAGTCCACCACTGCTTCACTGAATATCCGCGTCTGCTGGTCAGTGTCATCGCTGGAGATATCGTCCGCACAGGCAAAGTGCGTTACGAAACCCGCCACCTTCTCCGCCGCAGCAATGGTACCCAGTCGTGCCATAACATCGGCCAACACGCCCGGCGCGAAACCAAGCCGATTCATGCCGGTATTCACTTTCACCCAGACCGTTGGCGTCTCACCAGCCTGCGCCAACCAGTCCAACTGATAACGACTGTGGACCACCACTTCAAAACCTTCGCGAACACACGTCGCGACATCCTCGGCACTGTGCATGCCCTGCAACAACACCACAGGATGGTCAACACCGGCCTCCCGGATCGCCAGGGCCTCTTCCAGACAGGCAACAGCAAACTTGGGTGCGTCGCTCGCCAGGGCCCGTGCGACTTCACGGATACCATGGCCATAGCCATCGGCCTTGATAACAGCCATTGCGCGGGCCGGGCTGGCCAGCCGGCAGGCGAGGCGATAGTTGTGGCGGAGGGCACGGGTATCAATACGGGCAACGGTCTTCCGTGGCATTAATAATCCCCTCCGTAATCGCCGTGGGCCAGATCCTCGAACTTGGTGTACTTGCCGATGAAGGCCAGTCGCACGGTGCCAATGGGGCCGTTACGTTGCTTACCGATGATGATTTCGGCAATGCCCTTGTCGGAGGTGTCTTCGTTGTAGACCTCATCCCGATAGACAAACATGATCACGTCCGCGTCCTGCTCGATGGCGCCGGATTCCCGCAAGTCAGAGTTTACCGGGCGCTTGTTCGGCCGCTGCTCCAGGCTCCGGTTCAGCTGCGAAAGCGCCACGACCGGGCAACTGAGCTCCTTGGCGATCCCTTTCAGGGAACGGGAGATCTCGGAAATCTCAGCGGTCCGGCCCTCGGTGTTACCGGGCACCCGCATCAACTGGAGGTAATCCACCATGATCAGACCAAGCTTGCCTTCGTTCTCCCGGGCAATACGGCGAGCCCGGGAACGCATTTCGGTTGGGCTCAGACCAGGCGTGTCGTCGATATAGAGCGGTTTGTCTTTCAGCAGACTCACCGCGGACGTCAGCCTGGGCCAATCGTCCTCTTCAAGCTTACCGCTACGAATCCGGCTCTGATCAATTCGCCCCAGGGACGACAGCATACGCATGACCAGCGCATCCGCCGGCATTTCCATGCTGAACACCAGAATCGGCGCGCCGGTGCTTATCAAGGCGTTCTCGACGATGTTCATGGCAAAGGTGGTCTTACCCATGGACGGTCGCCCCGCCACGATCAACAGATCCGAGGGCTGCATTCCCGACGTCCACTCATCCAGGTCCTTGAAGCCCGTTGTCAGACCCGTTGTAGTCTCGCCGGACTCGAACAGCTCCTCAATGCGACTGAGGGCCTTGGTGAGAATCGGGTTGATGGCCTGGGGACCGGAACCTTCCTTGACCCGCGATTCGGCGATCTGGAAGACGTTGCGCTCGGCTTCGTCCAGGATCTCGTTGCTGTTCCGGCCCTGGGGGTTAAACGCCGAATCGGATATCTGCCCGGACACCTGCACCAGTTGTCGCAGGATAGAGCGCTCCCGCACAATCTCGGCATAAGCGCGGATATTGGCGGCACCGGGGGTTTTCTCGGCCAGTTCTGCCAGATAGGAAAGCCCACCCGCGTCTTCGATATCACCGGCACGCTCCAGGAATTCAGTCAGTGTGACAACATCGAGCGGTTCGCTCTCGCCCGCCAGTCGCTCGGCAGCACCAAAAATGAGGCGGTGATCCTGACGGTAAAAGTCGCCAGCGGAAATGATCTCCGAGATCTCATCAAATCGGCGATTGTCCAGCATCAGGCCACCAAGCACCGCCTGTTCGGCCTCCACGGAATGAGGTGGAACCTTGATTCGGCTGGTCTCAGGGTCGCTGTTTACCGGTTTGAAATTCGGGTTGGCCATGGAAACGTCTTCGTCTGGGCATCACATCCGTGACAGTTTACGGAGATTGTCGATGCGATGGGAGAGCTACGGAAAACACAAATCATACACCAGAAAGCAACAGGCCCGGAATCCACCTGAATGGATTCCGGGCCTGTATGGCTGCCACCGGGTAGTAACCCGATGTTCAGACTAAACCGTCAATTTACTCGGCCACAACGGCCAGGTTAATGTGAACGGTTACGTCAGAGTGCAGCTGAAGCTCGATCTCGTACTCGCCAACCACACGCAGCGGGCCTTCGGGCAGACGAACTTCACTTTTCTCAACGTCGGTACCAGCGGCGGTAATCGCATCTGCGATGTCACGCACACCGATGGAGCCGAACAGCTTGCCTTCTTCACCAGCCTTGGAGGTAATGGTGACTGAGGCGCCTTCCAGAGCTTCGCCACGAGCCTGAGCTGCAGACAGCTTCTCAGCTGCCGCTTTTTCCAGCTCTGCACGGCGCTCTTCGAACGCTTTCAGGTTGTCAGCGGTTGCCGCAACAGCCTTGCCATAAGGCAGCAGAAAATTACGACCGTAACCGGCCTTTACCTTGACCTTGTCACCCAGTGAACCAAGGTTTGCTACTTTTTCGAGCAGAATAACATCCATCTCGTTAACCTCTTCGTGCTTTATTCAGCCGGGCCGGAGGACTTCATTCGCCTCCGGATATCCAGCCAGCTATCCACAAAAGCCAGAACTACCAACAGAATCATCAGGCTTGGACCAAGCAGTACCAGCGCCAGGTAGAACAGCACCAACCACTGACCACTCAGATTCTTACGACCGACAACGCCATGAACCAGGGCCAGACCCGCCACAAACAGCGGCAAACCTCCAACCCAGCCCAGCAACATGGAATTCAACCCGAGAACGGGCCCTGCCACCATGGTAATCACACAAATAACCGCGATTGCCGGTGACAGCCGGAGCGAGTGAAACTCGGTCCGGAATCCGCCGGGGTTGTACAACCCGGCCTGCCAGGATCTTGCCAGCATGGTCATGCACACCCCGATTACCAGGTAGGTGCCCGCCATGCTCGCATTCATGGTTTGCCGAATGACTGTTTCCAGCTCACTGCCAAGACTACTGGCGATTTCGGCGTTGTACTCTTCGTAAAACCTCACCCCGGCCTGCACCAGATCGTTCAATAGATCCGGGTACACCAAGGGCAACATCAAGCCTGTCACAATCCCCAGGAAACTGCCTGCGAGCAGCGCTTTCTCCCAGGACAGGGTTATTCTCAGGATGGACGCCATTAACATTGCCTGAAGCAACACCACCAGTGCCGTCGGGTCGTGCCCGAACCAGCTCCAGCCGAGTGCCGGAAGCAATGCCCAGAGACCAATACTAAGCCCCTGGCTGATACCCAGTCTGAGAATGACCAGGCCAATAACCGCCGCACCTATCCAGAACAACAAGGGTATTGCAGTCGTAACTGCTGCCACCCCGCCTGCCTGCAGAGGACCGCGCATTACAAACTGTGCCAGTGCACGCATGGTCCCGGGTCCTGTTTATTCTGTTACTTAGTTATCGTGGCTGTCCGAATACGGCAGCAGTGCCAGGTAGCGGGCACGCTTGATAGCGGTAGCCAGCTGACGCTGATAGCGTGCCTTGGTGCCGGTAATACGGCTGGGCACGATCTTGCCGGTTTCAGTGATGTAACCTTTCAGGGTGTCCAGATCCTTGTAATCGATCTCTTTAACACCTTCTGCCGTGAAGCGGCAGAACTTACGACGTCTGAAAAAACGAGCCATAACTTAACTCCTCAACTCCGGTGATGGTTTTACTCTTCTTCGTCCTGGGTTTCAGCCTGCTGACGTGGCTCGTCAGATTCGGCTGAACGACGCGGACGATCATCGCCGCCACGACGGTCTTCACGGGACTCGGAAGCTTTCATCGGGGACAGTTCGATGTCGGCACCATCGCGGCGCAGGATCATGTCGCGGATGATGGCATCGTTGAAACGGAAGTTGTGAGTCAGCTCGTCCATCGCTGCCTGTGAACATTCAATGTTCATCAGAACGTAGTGAGCCTTGTGGATCTTGTTGATCGGATAAGCCAGGTGACGACGGCCCCAATCTTCCAGGCGATGTACCTTGCCGCCATCTTCATTGATGACGCCGGTATAGCGCTCGATCATCGCGGGCACCTGCTCGCTCTGATCCGGGTGTACCATAAATACGATTTCGTAGTGACGCATGAGTTCTCCCTACGGTTTGAACAGCCTCCAGCACAGGCGCCGGTTTCAACAAACAGGGCAAATGCAGGAAGCAAGGAGGTGGCAGGCAAAGCTGCCGGCTTCTTTTTGCTTTTACCAACAAGACATTACGTATAAAGCCTGTTCAAAAAGCCGATACTGATCACCAGGATTTCAGGCAATACAACACCGCCCCCTGAAAAAGGGGGTCACGTATTCTAGGCGCGTGGCTGATACTATGCAAGCCGTTGACGCAAGGCTTCGTAAAGGCAGGCGCCGGTGGCCACCGACACATTGAGACTGTCCACGTGGCCAAGCATGGGGATATTGATCAACAGATCACAGTGTTCCCGCGTCAGGCGACGCATACCTTTGCCCTCGGCACCCATTACCAGAGCGACCGGGCCGGTAAAGTCCGCCTGATACAGGGTACTGCTCGCTTCGCCGGCGGTGCCAATGAGCCAGACACCCTCATCCCTGATCGTGCGCATAAACCGCGCAAGATTGGTGACACGTACCAGAGGCACGGTTTCAGCCGCACCACAGGCCACCTTCCTGACGGTCGGCGACAACGATGCGGATTTATCCTTGGGCACCACCACAGCCTGGACACCCACGGCATCAGCGGTTCGCAGGCAGGCGCCCAGGTTGTGGGGATCGGTCACACCATCCAGGATCAACAGAAACGGCGGCTTGTCAGACCCTGACAACATGGCCAGGAGATCATCTTCACTCCATTCACGGCTTTCAGAAACCGCGGCCACAATGCCCTGATGCACGCCGGCTACGCGCTGATCCAGTTCTTTGCGATGCACAACCTTCCAGCGCACCCCAAGCTCATTGAAGGCATCGGTGACGGTTTTGACCCGGCGGTCCTCGCGCCCCGTCTGAATCCACACTTGCTGTATACGTTCTGGCTCGCGCTTGAGAACCGCTTCAACCGCATGCCAGCCAAAAATGTACTCTTCAGACACGGCCTATTTTCCTGACTTGCGGGGCTTTCGTTTCTTGTCAGCACCGGTGGTTTTAGCCGGCGCCTTCTTGCTCTTGCCCTTACCCAGTGCAAGCTTGGCCGCTTCCGCCACCAGCTTGTCACGGGCCGACATCTCGCCATCATCATCGAACGTTGGCGTGACCGCGTCGGGTGCCCCTGATTTGCCAGAGGGTTTTGAGCCAGTCGCTTTCCTGCGGCGGGGTTTGGCGGCCGCATCACCAGCCTTCTCCCGGCCAGCTCCTGGGGCACGGCCAGCGGTGGTTTTGCCACCCTTACCTCGCCCCTTACCTTTGCCCTTGCCCTTATCCCGCGGCTCTCGCTTGGTGACTTCCAGCGCATCCCGGTCTGCCTGGCGATGCTGTGGCTCGCTCACCAGCTCCAGGTCCACCTTGCGGTCTTCCATGCCCACACGCATTACCTTCACGCGGACCTCGTCGCCCAACCGGAAGCTCATAGCGGTACGCTCGCCGATCAGGCGGTGTTTGGCAGCATCATGATGGAAGTAGTCACCACTGAGGGTAGACACGTGCACCAGGCCCTCAATGTAAACTCCGGAAAGCTCCACAAAGAACCCGAAAGGCACAACGGCTGCAATCACGCCATCGTACTCCTCGCCCACGTGATCCTTGAGGTATTCGCATTTGAGCCAGGCCATGACGTCCCGCGTTGCGTCGTCGGCGCGGCGCTCGGTCATCGAGCAGTGCTCACCCAGTTGATGCATTCTGGGCAGGTCATAAGGGTAATCCGCCAGTTCCGGGTCACGCTTGGGCGGCACCGACACGTCTTTGCTGTCGTCTTCGCCGTGAATCACGGACTTGATACCGCGATGCACGATCAGGTCCGGATAACGGCGGATCGGCGAGGTGAAGTGGGCATAACTGGTAAACCCCAGGCCGAAATGGCCACCCTCATCCGGGCTATAGACGGCCTGGCTCAAAGAGCGCAGCATCACCGTCTGGATGACATTGGCGTCGGAACGGTCTGCAATGCTGGACAACAGCGCCTGATAATCAGCGGAGGTTGGCTTGTCTCCACCCCCCAGCTGCAACCCCAGCTCGCCCAGGAAAAGCCGCACCGCATTGAGGCGCTCCTCGGATGGGCCATCGTGCACCCGGTACAGTGAAGGCACCTTGTGCTTTTTGAGGAATCGCGCCGTCGCCACGTTGGCGGCGAGCATACATTCCTCGACGATCTTGTGGGCGTCGTTGCGCTTAACCGGAACGATTTCCTCGATTTTGCGATTGGCGTCGAATATGACCCGGGTTTCCGTGGTCTCAAAATCGATGGCACCGCGCTCTGTCCGGGCTCTGCGCAGCAATTTGTAGAGGTTGTAGAGATTGTGCAGGTGCGGCAGCACGTGAGCGTACTGTTCTGACAACCGGTATCCCGGCTCGGAATCCGGCCGTTCAAGCATGTCACTGACCTTGTTATAGGTCAGTCGCGCGTGGCTGTGCATCACCGCCTGATAGAAGGTGTAGCCACTGACGCTGCCGTTGGCACTGATGGTCATGTCCGCCACCATGCAGAGCCGATCCACACCCGGGTTCAGGGAGCACAGGCCATTGGACAGCTTTTCCGGCAACATGGGCACCACGTGATCCGGAAAATACACTGAGTTGCCACGGTTAATCGCTTCTTCATCCAGCGGAGAGCCAGGACGCACATAATGAGATACGTCCGCAATCGCCACCAGCAGACGGTAGCCACCGCGCGGGCGCGGCTCACAATAGATCGCGTCGTCAAAGTCCCGGGCGGTTTCGTCGTCGATGGTCACCAGGCGCAGGTTGCGGATATCCACCCGATTCTGCTTGTCCTTTTCGGTCACCTCATCGGCAATGCCGGCAATCTGCTCACCGACGGCCGGCGGCCAACTGTGAGGGATATCGTAGGAACGGATGGCCACATCGATTTCCATACCCGGCGCCATGTGCTCGCCAAGCACTTCGACGACCTTTCCCGTCGGCTGGGTACGTACGGTAGGCTGACGTATAATGTCGACCACAACGTATTGGCCGTGCCGCGCGTCATTAATTTGCTCTGCGGGAATCAATACTTCGTGGTTGATACGGGCATTCTCCGGAACCACAAAGGAAATGCCGCTTTCCTGAAACAGACGACCAACGGTTTGATGGGTGCGATACTCCAGCACTTCTACGATCACCCCTTCGCGACGACCACGATCATCCACCCGATCCACCCGGGCGGCAACGCGGTCACCGTGGAAGACTTGACGCATCTGGCGAGCCGTCAGGAAAAGATCCGATCCGCCGTCATCCGGGATCAGAAAACCAAATCCATCCTTATGGCCAGTGACACGGCCGGTGACCAGATCCGCCTCTTCAATGGGCAGGTAGGCTCCCCGACGATTACAGATCAACTGCCCGTCCCGGCACATCGCAATCAGCCGGCGACGCAGGGCTTCGATGCCCTCCTCGGACTGCTGCCCCAACTCGCCACACAGAGTCTCGTGAGTGGCCGGCGCTCCCCGCTCCTTCAGATGGTCGAGAATGAATTCCCGGCTCTGAATCGGGTTGTCGTATTTGCTGGCCTCACGCTGCGCATGTGGGTCTTTGTCCGTCTTCTTTCTGGAAACCATTCGTATCCTTAGTCTGACTTCCCTGTTGGAAATCAATCGTTATATTACGTTTGCAAAGGAGTATAACGCCGCCAGCACCCACCTGCCTAACCGACCGCCTAAAATAGGCATAAAAACCGGCACTGGCAGGACAAAAAATATTTGACAGGCTTTTTCCGAATGATTAAAGTACGCGCCATCGGTTGACGGCAATGCCCGCAGCTGCGGCAGAAAGCCCGGAAATTCAACGAAGTAAAACGTTTGAATGCCCACCGGAGAGACTGCAAATCACCTGCCGAGGTGGTGAAATTGGTAGACACGCTAGCTTCAGGTGCTAGTGGGGGCAACCCCGTGGAGGTTCAAGTCCTCTCCTCGGCACCACTTCCTCCCTCAGGAAGTGTTACGAATCCGACACCTTTATAAGCATATGTCGCAACAAATCTGCGTTCGCAAACGCATGAGTTCGCGAAGAGCCACCTCGCGCGCAGCAGGCCCTACTCCACCAATCCCGACAAGTATTCCGAAAGCCGTTGATAGGTATAGTTCACCCGGGCATAGGCCGCAGAAGGCGCTCTTTCAAATTCCCGTCCACAGGCCCGGCTGCCGCCATGGCGATTCAGGTAGGCGATGCTGATCAGATTGGGCTGCTCTGCCACGAACTCGCTGGAATTATCGAAGGGGTAGTAGAACGCCCAGTCAAACCCTTCTGTATTGCTGACCCCTGGCGTGGAGCTCATTTCTTCATCCAGGAAGCCAAACCGTAGCGGCCGGAAACGGTCATTGCGAGTATCGAACTCCAGCGCTGGCGAGGTGAACTCGTCCGGCAGTGTGATACTGCCGGTGACCGTAAAAGGCTGCTGAGCAGACACTACCTGGGCCGCATCGACATCCTCCGGATCAATATCCCCCTCGCAGGATTGGACGCTACTCGTGAGCGCCACAATCTCCTCGTTCGCGCCATCGACGGAACGAGTGAAACCGAAAAAGGCATCGTTGGCGAACTGATAGTCGGGGCGCAGAACGTCCGTCTTGCTATCGGAAGTTGCCGTCAGGGACTCGACCCGGGCATCCGCCATGGTCCACTCGTAACGGATCGCCGGCGGGCCACCCAATCCCGAGGACGACGCCAGTCCAGGATGGCAGGTGGTGGTGGTTTCGAACGTCGCGGTACGGTCCTGCCAGTTGAATATCAGCCGCTCATCGGCCCCTTCAGCCTCATGGTAGCTGGCACTCTCCTGGGACAGTGATATCGAAGGCATCCACTGCACATCGGTATCGGCGATTTTGCCACGGGCATTGATCAAGCGGGCCATTTCCCGCATTGACGGCGTCATGCACCCGTTCGCCGTCACGGCCGTTAACCGGCCATCTTCCGAGTAGTCGAACTCCAGCTCAGCGGACACGCTGAGGTTGGACATTGTGGCCGGCAACTCGCTCCCCTCCCCCCTGGCGAGAACTGTCTGGCGCTGAAGGATAACCGGGTCGTCCAGCTCAACCGGCACTTCCGGCAATACCAGTTCATCAATGTTGATGTTCTCGTAATTGCCTTGGGAGGCAGCGGCATCAACCACCTGAACCACCTCCAGGGCATTGCGGGCAAAAGATATACCCAGAAGATAAACCGCCTCTTCGCTCAGATAGCGTTCGCGTCCGTCACCATTGCGAAGGAGATTGGCATACTCCGGTGGGAACTGACTGGCCATGAAGCGGGCGAAGGCGCGGGCGTATGCGTGGGCACGGTGATCACCGGACCGGATATAGTTACTGACTAGGTTCACGTTGCCGAGAGCATCAGACAGATCGGTACTGATGACCGAAAGATCCTGCAACCCAATCAGGCGGCGTTGCCGCACCAGGTGACTCAATGGCGTGACATTGCGCACCCCAGGCGGCGCACTAAGCAGGTAGGCGTCTTCCAGCACCACTTCCCCGATGCGGGTCTGCTCCATGGTCTGGCCAGGCAGCACCACGGCAAACAGCGGAAAGTCCCTGGGATCGATATCCGGGGATATGGACGGGTCCTGCACCAGTTCCGCAGTATCCAGCGAGAACACGCCACCTTCTCCCGTTAACGCGGTGGGTTCTCCGTCCCGCAGGGTTATTTCCGTACCGGCGCTGTTTTCAAAGGTCATCGGGCCCGGCGTGTACTGGCTGTCACCGTCTATGTCCAGCCACACCCTTGCATTGCGCAGGTAGCCGTCAATCACCTGGCCTGTATAGGGCTCGGGCGCGCTGTAATCCTCAGCGTCGAAGTCACGGCCATCGACCGGTGACTTGTCGGATTCCTCGCCGCAACCGGCGAGGGCCAGCGTGAACAGGGCAACTGAAAGGGGGAGCAGACGTTTCATCGCGGCAACCATTGTCCTTGTTAGAGGTTGTGCCGCTACTGTAGGGGATGTTGCCGGGGGGAACCTTGATAGGTTTGGCAATTTGTAAACTTAGGTAACGAAAACGCGCCGCGGGAGCTGTCCCGGCGGCGCGCTGACGGGCACAAGCGCCTACTAGAATGAGCGCGCAACGATCTCTTTCATGATCTCATTGGTGCCAGCGTAGATACGCTGTACCCGCGAGTCCGCCCAGGCGCGGGCGATGGGATACTCCCACATGTAGCCATAGCCACCGTGAAGCTGAACGCACTCGTCCATGACTTTGCACTGCAGGTCGGTGGTGTGCTGTTTCAGCATAGCCGCCGTAGGAATATCCAGCTTCTTTTCCAGATGCAGTTCCAGACAACGGTCACAGAAGACCCGGGCAGCGGTGATTTCCGCCTTCATCTCCGCCATTTTGAATCGAGTGTTCTGGAACGCTATCACCGGCTTGCCGAACGCCTTGCGCTCCTTTACGTAATCCAGGGTCCACTCCCAGGCCGCTTCCGCCGCGGCGACAGCGGTCAGCCCCACCTGCAGGCGCTCCGCCGGCAATTCCGCCATTAACTGGAAAAAGCCCTGGCCTTCCATCGAGCCCAAAAGCTTGTCCGCCGGCACCTTTACGTCCTGGAAGAACAGCTCGGAGGTATCCTGAGCCTTCATGCCCACCTTGTTCAGGTTCTGCCCCTTCTCAAACCCTTCCCAGGCGGTTTCTACCAACAACAGGCTGGTGCCCTTGGCGCCTTCTTTCGGATCGGTTTTGGCCACCACGATTACCAGGTCCGCCAGCTGGCCGTTGGTGATAAAGGTCTTGGAGCCATTGAGTACGAAATGGTCGCCGGAGGCGTTTTTCACCGCCGTGGTTTTCACCCCCTGCAAGTCGGAACCTGCGCCCGGCTCGGTCATGGCGATGGCACCGATCATTTCGCCGGTTGCCAGTTTCGGCAGGTAATACTGTTTCTGTTCTTCGGAGCCGTAATTGAGGATATAGGGGGCAACGATGTCGGAATGCAGGGTCCAGCCGATGCCGGACAGGCCCGCCCTGGACACCTCCTCCATGATGACAGCGCTGTAGCGGAAGTCCGCGCCTACGCCGCCGTATTCTTCCGGCATGGTCGGGCAGAGGAAACCAAGTTCGCCGGCCTTCTTCCAGAGCTCCCGGCTGACCTGGCCATCTTTCTCCCACTGTTCATGGTAGGGCGCCGCTTCCTGTTGCAGAAACTTGCGGACGGAATCCCGGAAGCCGTCAAGGTCGGCGTCAAAGACTGTGCGTGGAATCATGGTGTACCTCGGTGAATGACTGTCTTGTGGTTGTCGTTCACCAAGTCTCGGGGGCGCGGCGTTTTCGCTCAATGATGAAAAGCATCAATCGGGCTGACCAAAACCATCGCCCATCGGTTCAGTCGGGCTGTTTCGACTTCGCCCTCTCCTCGCCCCAGCGCGGCATCAGATCCTGGGGCAGGCCCAGGTGATCCAGAAGTCGGGCAACGATGAAATCCACCAGGTCACTCACGGAATTCGGCCTATGATAGAACCCCGGACAGGCCGGCATGATGACCGCCCCCATGCGGGTCAGGCGCAGCATGTTTTCCAGGTGCACTTCCGAAAAGGGCGCTTCCCGGGGCACCAGGATCAATTGCCGCCGCTCCTTAAGGGCCACGTCTCCGGCGCGCTCGATCAGATTGTTACTAGCGCCGGTGGCCAGGGCCGACAGAGTGCCAGTACTGCAGGGACAAATCACCAACGGAGCTTTTTCACCCGAACCGGAAGCCGGCGGGGCGAACCAGTCTTCCCGGCCGAACACCAGTACCTGCCCCGGAAGGGCGCTGGCATAGCTGGCAAGCGCTTCCTGCATGGCGGCGGTGTTGCCCGGTAATTTGAGATCGGTTTCCGTGGCAATCACCACCTGTGCCGCCTTGCTGATCATCACATGCACCCGGCAGTTCGCCGCCACCAGGCACTGCAACAGGCGCAGGCCATACTGGGCACCAGAGGCACCGGTAAAGGCCAGATTGATCACCCGCTGTTTTTCGGACGCTGCCGTCATAACTGAAGTTTCCTGATTGGATAGCGGAGGCAGGATGCCCCGTCAGCCGGATTCGCGTTCCAGCTCGGCAATCAGCTTCTGGTGAATACCGCCAAAACCGCCGTTACTCATGATGACAATATGGCAGGGACCGGATACCTGATCCAGAACCTGGCCGATCAGTTCCTCAACGCTGGCCCCGACACGGTGGCGATCCGGTGTATCCACTGCCGCTCCACTGCCCTCGACCAGTGCTGGCAACCAGTCCATGCCATTGAGGTTAGCCCAGAATACCTGGTTCGCCGCTGCAGCACTGGGCAGCAGGCTCTCCTGGTGAAAACCTTGCTGCATGGTGTTGGAGCGTGGCTCGATCAGTGCAAGGATAGGCTCATCGCCCACCTTGTGGCGCAGACCTTCCAGCGTGGTAGCGATGGCCGTCGGATGATGGGCAAAATCATCGTAGACACAAACCCCGCCGACATCCGCCAGCAACTCCATCCTGCGTTTAACGCCCGAAAAGCGGCACAGCGCCGCCACGGCATGGTCCGGGGTAACACCCACATGGCGGGCTGCTGCGATGGCCGCGAGGGCGTTGCGCACGTTGTGCAGGCCGGTTTGAGACCAACTGACTGAAGCCACCGGCTGTTCGCGGTGCAACACCATGAATCGACTGCCGTCCTCAGCCAACAGCTCCGCCCGCCAGTCGGCCATATAGGGCACTTCGCTGCCCACCGAAGTAGCCTGCACGCTGCTCCAGCAGCCAAGCTCCAACGCCCGGTCAAGATGGGCATCCAGGGCCGGGCGCACAATCAACCCACGGGAAGGCACCGTTCTGACCAGGTGATGGAACTGACGCTCGATGGCTTCAACGTTGTCAAAAATATCCGCGTGATCAAACTCAAGATTGTTGAGGATCAGGGTATGGGGGCGGTAGTGGACAAACTTGGAGCGCTTATCAAAGAAGGCACTATCGTATTCATCGGCCTCAATAACGAAAAAGTCGCTGCTACCCAACCGCGCCGAAACCGGGAAATCATTGGGAACCCCGCCTATCAGATAACCCGGCTCCAACCCGGCCTGCTCCAGAATCCACAACAACATGGCGGTTGTGGTGGTTTTGCCATGGGTTCCGGCGACCGCCAGCACCCAGCGATGGCGCAGAACCTCCCTCGCCAGCCATTCCGGGCCGGACATGTAATCAATATTCTGATTAAGAACCGCTTCTACCTCCGGGTTGCCCCGGGACATGGCGTTGCCAACCAGAACCAGGTCCGGCTGAGGCTTGAGGTTGTCAGAATCGTAACCTTCCATTAACCCGATTCCCTGGGCCTCCAACTGGGTACTCATGGGCGGGTAAACCCCCTGATCGGAGCCCGTCACGGTGTGCCCCAGCTCCCTCGCCAGTACCGCCAGACTGCCCATGAAGGTGCCACAGATTCCCAGGATATGGATGTGCATTCGGTTATCGACCTCTTAAATGAAACCTGCAAAGCGTCCCGTATAGAATGCGGGTCGTCAAGCGTTCCTTACGACGTTTGATGTCATGAAAAAAAAAAGCGATTGGCGTATCATCTGCCGCACTCGATGAAACTGCAGGAGGCACCAGCCGGAAATGGCCACCAGAAACGCATTCTATGCCCAATCAGGCGGTGTGACCGCCGTCATTAACGCCAGTGCCTGCGGGGTTATCCAGACCGCCCGCAAGCACCCCGATCAGATCGGTAAGTTGTACGCCGGGCGTAACGGGATCATCGGCGCGCTCAAAGAGGAACTGATTGATACCAGCCTCGAAAGCGATGAGGATATCCAGGCGCTGATCCACACTCCGGGCGGTGCGTTCGGGTCATGCCGCCATAAACTGAAGAACTTTTCCGAGAATAAACGCGAGTACGAACGCCTGATCGAGGTGTTCCGCGCTCACGACATCGGCTATTTCTTCTACAACGGTGGCGGCGATTCCCAGGATACCGCGTACAAGGTGTCCCAACTTGCTGAAAAAATGGGCTATCCGATTACCTGCATCGGCGTACCCAAAACGGTGGATAACGACCTGCCCTTCACCGACTGCTGCCCCGGTTTCGGCTCGGTGGCCAAGTACATCGCCACCTCTACCCTGGAAGCCAGCCTGGACATTCGCTCCATGTGCGACACCTCCACCAAGGTGTTCATCCTGGAAGTGATGGGGCGCCACGCTGGCTGGATCGCGGCGTCTGGTGGCCTTGCCGGGAAAGGTGAAGGCGAGCCGCCTCACGTAATCCTGTTCCCGGAAGTGCCCTTCGAGCGTGAGCGCTTCCTTGAACGTGTGGATTTCTGTGTCAAGGAGTACGGCTACTGCGTGGTCGTCGCCTCGGAAGGCGCCCAGTATGAAGACGGCCGCTTCCTGGCCGACGCCGGCGCCAAGGATGCCTTCGGTCATACCCAGCTCGGCGGTGTCGCGCCAGCGCTGGCTAACATGGTACGCCAGGCCCTTGGGCACAAATACCATTGGGCTGTAGCCGATTACCTGCAGCGCAGTGCCCGTCACATTGCGTCCGCCACGGACGTAGAGCAGGCCTACTCCGTAGGCAAGGTGGCCGTGGAAATGGCGCTGGCTGGTAAACAGGCGCTGATGCCAACGATTGTGCGCGAACAGTCACGCCCCTATCGCTGGCACATTGGTGAGGCGCCGTTGAGCGAGGTCGCCAACCAGGAGAAGAAAATGCCGATCCATTACATCACGGATGACGGCTACGGCATCACGCAAGATTGCCGCGACTACCTGGAGCCACTGATTCACGGCGAGAGCTTCCCGCCGTTCGATGATGGTCTTCCGAGGGTCGCGAAGCTTAAGAATCAGCTGGTCGAGAAAAAACTGAAGGCCGACTTCCAGTTCTAAGCCGCTGACCTACAAAAAAGGCGCCACCGAATCACCGGCTGGCGCCTTTTTTTTGCAGAACCGTTTATCCACCGGCAGCTTCAAACCGCTGCACGTAGTGCGAGAAATGGTCGAACCCGCCAACGTGTTCGTCGCCCACAAAGATCTGGGGCACCGTATGCACGGGCTTACCAATGGTTTTTTCCAGATCCGCCTTGCTGATGCCTTCCTCGATCATGTCCACGTAGCGGTAGGGAATATCCCTGATCTCGCAAAGTTGCCGGGCGCGCATACAAAAACCGCAGGACGCACGACCGTAGATGGTGACATGATCCATAAACTCACTCCTGTTCAAAACAATGGGCGACCCTGCGCTTCGCAGTTGTCGACAAGCTGTACCGTATGGTGGCACGCCCAATGAAAAAATAAAATTAATGAACTGAATGGTACCGATAGCCTGGACTGATACGTCCAGCGCTATCGGGCTTCACCGTGCAGCCTTACCCAGTCAGGTACTCAGGTTTTCAGACGGCTCAGTTCCGTCTCCAGCACTTTTACCTGTTCGTCCAATGTCTGGCCGCTGCCACTGACCCGTTGCGCCAATGCCCGGAGATCGTTGGCAGCGTCTCCAATACGGGTGAGGTTGCGATTGATCTCTTCACTGACAGAACTTTGCTCTTCCGCTGCCGTGGCCACATGGGTGACATGCTCCACAATGGTTGCTATGCGCTCAACCACTGAGGCCAGAGAATGGTCCGCTTCACGGGTTCCCTCCACCGCTCGGGTGGCGCGATCAACGCCACCCTTGATCACAGTGACGGCTCCGCCCACGTCGCTTTGAAGGCCATCAATCATCTGACTGATCTCATCGGTGGACTCACGGGTACGGGACGCAAGTGTTCTGACCTCGTCTGCCACAACCGCAAAGCCACGCCCCTGCTCCCCCGCTCGCGCCGCTTCAATGGCGGCGTTCAGCGCCAGCAGGTTGGTCTGTTCCGCGATTCCCCGGATCACTTCGATAATACGGTTAATGTCCTCACTGCGAGTGGCAACCTGGCCTATCGCGGTGCTGGCCTCATCCATATCGCCCGCCAATGCACCCACGCCGTCCAGGGCAGACGTCAGCGTATCCTGGGTAAAACGGATGCCATCCTGGGCCATCTGCGCGTTTTCAGCTGCCTCACCCGCGAAGCCTGCCACTTCACTGGCGGCGGCGGACATTTCGTTCATGGCGGTAACCACGCTTTCGATGTCCTGATGCTGGCTCTCGGTCTGCTCGTCAGTTTCCTTGGCGATCACATCCACATCTGCCGCCTGTTGGCTGACCTTGGCGTTGACGTCTTTCAGGTCGTTGATCATTTCCCGTAACCGGCCCAGGAACTGGTTGAACCCGCCGGCCAGCTCAATCAGCTCCGAGTGGGTATCGATGTTCAACTCACTGGTCAGATCCCCTTCGGCACTGGCCAAGTTCTTCATCCGGTCACGGATTTCGTTCAAGGGTTTGGTCACCGAACGAACCAGCACCACCAGGATCAGGATCGCCACTACCGATACCAACACACCCACCATGGTCTGGCGCCCTGCGGTGGTGTTCACCTCGCTGGACAACAGGCCGGTGATTTCGGCCACGTCAGCCAGTGCGGTCTGCCGGGGTAATTCGATCAACAGTGACCACTGGGCGTCGGGCAGGTCAATCTCGATAGGGTAAGACACGGCCAGTGTGTCGCCATCGTCGTAGGTACCGCCGTCATTGTGCAGGGAAGCGTATGTTTCGGCCTGCCCGGGCAGTGCTTCCGATAACGGCCTTCCAAGATACTCGCCGTAGTGGCTGGACGCGGCAATCAGCCCCTTACTGCTCAGCAGGGTCACCCTTGATGCGCCGTCGTAGAGGTTGTCGCTGACATTCTGGATCGCTTTCTGGAGCGTAGACAGGTTGAGGTCAACGCCAGCCACGCCCGCAAACTCGTTCCCGTTCATAATGGGCACGACCAGGCTGGTCATCAGTTCGGTATAGCCCTCTTCAATTTCGTATTCGTAAGGCTCCATGATGCAAGGGGACAGGGTATCCTTGGAACACAGGTACCATTCCGCCTCGCGAATACCGAACTCATTCCGGTTATCCAGATACTTGGTAGCCGGATCCTCAGTGCGACTAAAGACCACATCGCCCTCGGGAGAGCGGTAATAATAGATTTCCAGGGTGCCTTCATCGCTGCTGTGCTCTTCAACGCCACCGGTGAAGTAGCGGTCCTGGCCGTCGTAGGCGTCCGGTTCGAACTGGGCATAGATCGAGCTCAGCCCATCCTGCTCTTCCAGAACCGCACCCACCGTTTCCTGAAGGGCAACGCGGCTGATGCGGCCGGAACTGTCCGCCTGTATATTCCGACTGATGACGTTGCGGACGACTTCCGGTGTCCGATACGCTGTGGCAAACATGCCGCTGACAACCTCACCGTATTTCCCGGCGGTTGCGCTCAGCCGGTCGATGGCAAGGCTTCGCACCGTATCACGGGTTTCGGAGGTGATTCGCTGCTCCATCTGTCCCAGGGAAAGCTGGGCAGTCACCACAATACTGATTCCCATAACCAGCAGCAGCGTAATAACCAGGGCATAGAGTTTGAAGCGCAGTGACAGTTTTTTCATTGATACAGCAACCTGTCTCGATTGGAGTTCATTATCAGCTTGATGCCCTAAAAGGCATAGCTGCCATTAGAGCCTGATCGGCATTCACCTCAACAGGAGCGTCCATTGGCCTATCTCACCTTGTTCATGACCGCACTGGCCGCAGCAACGATACTCCCGGCCTATTCGGAGATTCTCCTTGGCGGCATGGTGACTCAAGGCTATTCGCTCTGGTGGATATGGTTCTGGGCGACAGCAGGCAACACCGCAGGCTCGGTTATTAATGGGGTTATCGGCCGGCAGGTGGATCGCTTTAAGCACAAACGCTGGTTTCCGATTTCCGAATCCCAGCTCGATAAAGCCCGCACCCGCTTCAACCGTTACGGGCAATGGTCGCTGCTTCTGGGGTGGCTGCCACTGGGCGGCGACGCACTGACCCTGGTTGGCGGGATCATGCGCGTGCCCTGGCTCAACTTCGTGATCCTGGTGGCCATTGGCAAGGGATTGCGCTACGGCTTGGTCATCTGGTTGGTGCTGGAAGCATCGGGGGTGCCGGGATCACCATAGAGGTATTCCCGGAGCAGATCCTCACCGTTGAATTCCGCATTCAGCACCGCGATGAACGTATAGACACCAATCAGCTTCCGGTTCAGGAATACGAATTCCTTCGGCGGCACCTTGAAATAGCGGCTGATGGCTGAGCGCGCTGCCTGGCGCGCCACCCGCGACGGCAGGTCACTTTGTTTCCAACGGTACTGGCCGCGGTCGTTCACTGCTTCACCGGGCCAGTTGCTACGGTCCCTGGAAAGTGGCTCCAATACCGACATGCAAACCTTGCCGAACGTGTCCAGAACGTCATCGGGCCAATCCTCGCTCATGAAACGCAACCGGATACCGCCGTCAATCACCTCTGTCAGGTCGCCCTCGTAGGAAGCCCGGATCATCTGAATGACCGGGTCCAGGAAGGTCGCTGAGTAAGCCTGTACCGCTCCAAAATCCAGCAGCACTATCTGGTCGGTTTCGCTGTTCGCGCCTTCCTCACCGGCGATGCGGATCCGGTAGTTGCCGAAATTGGGATCCGTCTGGATCTCACCCCAGATAAACAACTCACGGAAGAACAATTCCAGCGCGGCACGGCCCAACTCGCTACGACGATCCAGGGCCAGATCTCGTACCGCCACTGAACTCACTGAGTGGCCTGGCTCGTAGGTGGAGGCGATGACATGGGCCGTGCAGTACTCGTCGAGAACACGGGGCACCACAAAACGGGGATCGTCCAGCAACATCTGCCGGAATTTTTCAGTGGTACGGGCTTCGAGGCGGTAATCCACCTCTCGGTGCATCATGTCCCGCACCTCTTCCAGCCAGTCATTGAACTCGGGACCGAAGGAGACCAGGCGGGCAATCTTGAGCAGATGTGCCACTGCGTTAAGGTCACTGTCGACTGCTTCGTCAACGCCGGGGTACTGGACCTTGAGCACCAGTTCCAACCCGTCGCTACGCCGGCGCGCTCGATGAACCTGCCCCAGAGAAGCCGCGCCAATCGGGTCGGGATCCACGTCCAGTTCCGCCAAACGGTCAGCACCCAGTTCAGCCTTAAGCACCCGCTCGATCGACGGCCATTCCAGCCAGGTGGTCTGATCTTCCAGGGTATGCAGTGCTTCGGTTACTTCCTCAGGCAGGAAGTGCTCGCCATAGAGAGCCATCACCTGCCCGATCTTGACGACACTGCCCTTGAGCTTGCCCAACTCGTCCACCAGGAATTCCGCCTGGCTGGATAGCATGGCCCGGTGCCGGGCCTCCCGCTTGTCCTTGCTGCTGAACCAGTTGGTGGCCATATGGGAGGCCATCCGGGTGCCTGCGAAAAGCCCCGCCCTGGTGAGGGTAAGCCGACGCTCAAAGCTGCCGGTCTTGATACGTGCAACAGATGTGCTTTTGGGTCTGGATGCCATCAAAAACCTGCTCGGTTCTGTAAGTGTTGGCGCTATCAGCCTGTATGACCATTATACGGATACCCGGGCCCTCAAACCTAACCGGCGTGCCGTCGATTCATTGCTCTTGGGGCCAATGCAAACCGCCCCTTCTGTGTTTACTTGTGTCCCTGGTGAAAGGTTTTACGTTTTTACACAGACCCCACAGCCAAAGCCGTTTAGTATAAAAATGTGGTCGCTTACCGCGCCACTGATGCCCAAAAACAACAAGACTGCAACAATGACACAAACCACCAGCAGCCCCTCCGACACCAAACTGTCACAGTTCCGGGTGAAGGGTGAAATTCCGGTTCCGATGCTGATCGGCTGGCTTACTCTGGCAGCAATCCCCATCCTGCTGTTTTTCGCTTGGCGGTCCCTGGACCGCGGAATGCCTGGCTCCGCCACAACTTTGATCGTCTTTGCCGTGCTGCTCAGTGTCAATGGTATTGTTTATCTCATCAGTCACAACAGTACCGTGCAACGCCGCGGTTTTATTACCGCGATTACGATCCTGTTCACCTATCTGGCAATCAATGCGGTGGAGGACGGCTCTGCCATTATCTGGCTGTTTGCCTACCCACCCATCATTTTCTACATCAGCGAAGCAAAAGTAGGCGTGCTTGCCTGCTCCGGAGGCCTGGCGGGGGTTGCGCTGCTGTTCAGCCCACTCGGGGACCTGGCGTTCGATTCGCCCTACAGCACCAGTTTCCGACTCACCATGCTTGCCGTACTGGGGTTTGAGATGTCCACCTGCTACGTCCTGGACCAGAGCCGGCGGCGCAGTAAACTCGGACTGCTGAAACTGGCTGCAGAGTTCGAATATGCGGCGAAACACGATGCGTTGACGGGGCTTGCCAATCGACGTGAAGCTCACGAGCAACTGGAAGCCGAATATCAGCGATACCTGCGCAATTCGCGCGGCTTTTCGGTGTTATTGATGGACATTGATCTGTTCAAATTCGTCAACGACAACCATGGTCATCAGGTGGGTGATGAAACCATTGTGATGGTAGCCAGGACGTTGCAGGAACACAGCCGGAAAGTCGATACGCTAGCGCGCTGGGGCGGAGAGGAATACCTGGTATTGTTGCCCGAGACTGACACAGTCGAAGCCGTCAAGACGGCTAACCGCATACGCCAGACCATTGCATCAACCGCTATAAAGACCCAGGGCGGGAGCATCAACACCACCATCAGTGTCGGAGTAGCCACTATCCACGGCGCAGAGTCTGTGGACCGACTGCTACAGCGTGCCGACGAAGCGCTTTATCGGGCCAAGGCCCTGGGGCGTAACAAGGTGTGTGATTTCGAAGCTACCCACGGCTAGCTACTAACACATATGAGCCTTCTCGGAATCAATAGGCAATAGGCAATAGTCATTCTTTTGGCCGCGCCAGCGGCCAACCTAAACCCATGAGCGAGAACGCCTGCTTCGTCAGTCTCGCGGGGCTGTCAGGCACTCACAGCAAACACATATAGGGGCTCTCTTACGTGACTTTAGACCACAGCCTGACCAGTCGTTCCATCGGTGGATCAGGGGCACCAGACATTCATCGGTTAACCGGTCACTGGCACTATTCAAGAATCGGGCTGCAAGGCTCCAGTTAGTTCCAGGCTCAGGACCGGTGTAAGCGCACTGGCTCATGGCATTAAGGCACGCCCACGGGGTGGCTAATCAAGGCGGCTGGCTTCAACGGCGGTGATAGAAGGCCGGTTCGGTATCGGGTACCAGTCAGCGGACACCTGGCTTTCGGTCATCATCCTGTTTGATCCAGTTAGACGTCATGCTCACCCCGTGGCGTGACTAACCCTTCAGGAATCGTTGTTCATCGAACACCCTCTGATGCTTAAGCATGAAGTAGGCGGCACGGCCCAGCTTGTGGGCCAGCGCGGATAGCGCCTTGGCCTTGTTCATGCGTTTCTGGAGTTTTTGTAGGTAACGTTGGGCTTTGTCATTGCCCCGCAAATACAGCACTGCTGCTTCCGAGAAGGCCCACTTGAGATGGGCGTTGCCGATTTTGTTGCCCTGGGTGCCATACACTTTGCCGGCGGATTCGGCCTTGCACTTGATGAGTCGGGCGTACGAGGCAAATTTCTGGACGGTCTCGAAGCGCTGGATATCACCGATTTCATAGAGAATGGTCAGCGCCAGGATGCGCCCCACACCGGGAATGGTCCGCAGCACACTCAGGGACGTGGGGTCGTGCTGTTTGGCTTGCTGCTCCAGGTGCTCTTCGAGCTTGCTCAGCTCCCGGTGGTAGCAACCGATGATGGCCAGGTCCAGATCGATGTTGTGTTGGACGTCCCGGTCGGCAAAAACCGCGTGGACCTGTTCCCGGGCACCGATATCCTTCAGATTGACCTTGTTCGGCGGCAGGTTGTATTGGCTCGTGGTATTCACCACATGGGCTTTGAGCATGGCCCCGTGCTGGACGATCCGGGTGCGCCGGCGCAGTAGGTCGCGGGTGGCCCGCATTTCCTTGGGATAGGTATACGCCAGCGGAAAATTACCGCCCTTCATGAGCATGGCGATCTTGAACGAGTCAATGCGGTCGTTCTTGGTTTTACCCCCATGGATGGCCTTCATGTAGAGCGCGTGCCCCAGAATGAATTTGATGCCGTGTTCTTCACACAGATCCGAGATCCAGTACCAGCAGTGCATGCACTCGACGCCAACGACAAGGTCATCGCGGAAAGGTTCGAGCAGGGCGAGCAAGGGTTCCGGGCGGGCTTTGATTTCCTTGTGCAGCAACACCTCCCCTTGCTGGTCGATGATGCAGACATACAGGCTGCGGGCGTGCAGGTCGATTCCACAATAATGGCGGTGGGTGCTATGGTAAAAGTTCATTGAGTCTTCTCCCTTGTAGTGCTTGGTCGCCTTCCAGCTTAGCGGGCAACCGCTGGGCTGGGGAGAAGGCTCAATCAGTATCAAGGCAACCGCCTCAATCGGCACTTGGGCTTTGCATTACCAGCCCGCTACCCGTCGAACAGCACCACCCGCCAGACCATTAACCAGTTCATCTGAGAGAGTAGGAGCAAGCCCGGCAACGGATACCCCGGGGACGAAATCGCTAACCTGGCACATGGCCATGCCAGCATAGCCACAGGGGTTGATCCGACGAAACGGTTCCATGTCCATAGCCACGTTCAGGGCCAGGCCGTGGAACGAACACCCTCGCCTTACACGCAACCCCAGCGACGCAATCTTCGCTTGCTCTACGTAGACACCGGGCGCATCCGGACGTGGCGCTGCCGTCACCCCCATCCCCGCTAGGGTACGGACAATGGCTTGCTCAATGACATCAACCAGAGAGCGAATTCCCAGGCGGTGGCGAGTCAGGTCTATCATCAGGTAGACCACAAGCTGGCCAGGGCCGTGATACGTTACCTGGCCACCGCGGTCCACCAGTATCACCGGGATATCACCGGGGGCCAATATGTGCTCGGCTTTACCGGCCTGCCCCTGGGTGTAGACCCTTGGGTGTTCCAGCAACCAGAGTTCATCCGGTGTGGCGGCGTCCCGGGAGGCCGTAAACGACTTCATCGCTTCCCAGGTTTCCAGGTAGGGCTGCTCGCCCAAGGTGCGGACTATAAGCTCGTCCATCAGTTTACAGCACCATATGAACCCGGCCGCTGGCCTTGAGTTCCTCGAACAGGGCTTTCAACTGCGGTTCGCCCGTGGCAACGATCTTCAGGTTAACCGATGCAAACCGACCGCCGCGACTGTCTTTCACCGTCACGTCGTCGCTCGAAATCCCCGGCGCATGTTGTTCCACCACGCCCACCACGAACTCCACAAAGTCTGGCGCAGCGTCCCCGATCACCTTGATCACGTAGTCGCAGGGAAACTCGATCTTGGGTGCCTTTGGTTCGCTCATCCCGGTTTATCTCCTACAGGCAACTCTCAGCCTTACTCGAAAAGCTGAACAAAGAATAGTTTGATGGCATCCCAGATCCGCTTGAAGAAACCGCCTTCCGGGATATCGCTGAGCGCCAGCACTGGCTGATCCACGACCACGTCATCACCGAGCTTCACCGTCACCTGCCCCAGTTCGTCGCCCATTGAAATTGGCGCCTTAATCACAGAGTCGAGCTCAACGGTGGATTCCAGTGAGTCTCTTGAGCCTCTGGGGATAGTCACGTAGACGTCTTCCGTCATCCCTACTGACAAACCGTCGTTTTCGCCACCCCAAACGCGCGCTTCCAGCAGTTCTTGTCCGGCACGGAACAGGCGCTCAGTCTGGTAGTAACGAAAGCCATAGTTCAGCATTTTCTGGACTTCTTGAGCGCGGGACGAGGTGCTGTCAGTGCCCATAACCACTGCAATCAGCCGCGTGTCATTACGTTTGGCTGACGCCACCAGACAGTACCCGGCTTCCTCGGTATGGCCTGTCTTCAGTCCATCGACACTGTCGTCACGCCACAAAAGACTGTTGCGATTAGGCTGACGAATGTTGTTGTAAGTGAAATGCTTCTGCGCATACAGCGGGTAGTTTTCCGGGTAGTCATTGATGATCGCTTTCGCCAGGAGGGCCAGATCGTAGGCAGTGGAGAAATGATCCGGTGCAGGCAACCCAGTGGCATTGGCAAAACTGGACTCGTTCATACCCAGAATCTGTGCCTGCTGGTTCATGATATCGACGAACGCCCCTTCACTGCCGGCAATGTATTCGGCCAGTGCCACCGAGGCATCGTTCCCAGACTGAATGATGACGCCCTTTAGCAGGTTCTCGACCGACACCTCTGTCCCTTCCTGAACAAAGGTCCTGGAGCCTTCGGTTCGCCAGGCGTTGACGCTGACCGGCACCATGTCGGACAGGGAAATCCGCCCCTCATCCAGTTCCCGTTCCACAATATACGCCGTCATCATTTTGGTCAGACTGGCCGGCGGCAGACGCTCATGGCTGTTCTCTTCCATGATAATCCGTCCGGAAAGCGGATCCATCAGGATATAGGAACTCGCCGCAATCTGCGGTGATGATGGAATCAGAACAGCCTGCGCCGCTACCGGCATTGCCGGAAGCAGGATCAGGAGCAGAACAGCAGAGAAGGCTCGGAACGCTTTATTTAGTGCCATGGGTCCATTCAGTTTCAAGTAAGTGACTGGTTCAATGAGTGTCGGTCAGAAGTATTGATTGACCAAATCCGTGAGTTTCAAGCAGGCTCTGGGCTCTCAGGGCTTCATCCTCATCCCTGAACGGCCCGACCTGAACGCGGTGAAAGCGGCCAGAGGCCGTCTCCACTTCCCTTACCCGCATTGGGTTTGCGACTGCACGCCGCGCCCGATCCAGAAGGGCTTCGGCCGGGTTGCGCTGGCTGAACGAACCCAGTTGCACGAACAGGGCCTCGCTAGCCGCGCCGGGATCCGTCAGGCGCTTCGCATCCACAGGTGCTCCCGACTCCGGGAACGGCTTGCCGGCAAGCGTCATCGAGCCGTCAGGACTCACCGTGATGGCGGCTACCTCTACCCTGGCCGTACCCCTGCCCTGATAACCCAGCTTTTTGGCCGCAGCGTAGGAAAGGTCAATCAGGCGATCCCCATGGAAGGGACCACGGTCGTTGACCCTAACCACCACCGAGCGACCGTTATCGAGGTTGGTCACCCGGGCGTACCCTGGAATTCTCAGGCTCTTGTGCGCCGCTGACATCTCGTACATGTCAAAAACCTCTCCATTCGAGGTTTTGTGACCATGGAACTTCTCACCATACCAGCTCGCGGTGCCGCGCTGAACATAACCATCGTTACTGCCCACGACATGATATTCCTTGCCCCAAACCTGATAGGGTGACTTGTTTCCAGCGCGGCGCGGCTCCTCAAATCGAGGCGTGGCATCGGCAAGTCCCGATGCATCGAAGTTGCCTGAGGGCGCACGGTCCTGGCTCAGGGTGTAGCGGGAGGAATGGTCAGGTTCGGGCGATGATGCACACCCTGCCAGCACCAGTACCCCGAAAACCAGTAGTAAAACATGGCGTTTCATCACGAGCTGTTACTTTCCCCATTGTTTTCATTTGCCAGCGGCCGCATCCGCTCTTGGAGCGCATCTGCCAACTGGTACACCGCCATGGCGTATAGATGACTGTGATTGTAGCGGGTTATCACGTAGAAGTTATGGTAAGTCAGCCATAGTTCAGTGCCCTCGTCACCGACAAGACGGATCGCCCTGGCTTTAGCGTCGCCGGGCACATCCATTTTCGGGACGATACTCGCCTGCCGATAGTCGTTGACCGTCAACGTCGGCTTCAGTTCCCTGGTCAGTAGTGGTGAGCTCTCTGGCAGACTGTCACCCACCTGCTCCGCTACAGGCTCACCGGCTTGCCAACGATGGGCATGAAAATAATGGGCGACACTGCCGATGGCATCCACGGGATTGGCCAGGATGTCGGTAACGCCATCGCCGTCAAAATCAAGCGCGTAATGCCGGTAGCTGCTGGAGATGAACTGGCCGTACCCCATCGCCCCCGCGTAGGACCCCGTCACTTCCAGGGGGTCAAAACCCTGTTCGCGGGTCATCAGCAAATACTGGACAAGCTCGCTGCGAAAAAAGCGGCTCCGGGGCGGATAGTCGAATGCCAGAGTGGCAAGGGCATCAAGCACCCGATACTTCCCTTTGTAGGTACCATACCAAGTTTCGACACCGATAATTGCTGCAACGATTGATGCAGGTACACCGTACTCACGTTCGGCGCGCTCAAAGGCTTCCTGATGCTGCTCGAAAAAGTTGACGCCTTGCTCTATGCGCTCCTCACGCATAAAGATCCGACGGTATTCGTACCACTCAAGGGTTTTCTCAGCCGGTCGGCTGATAGCTTCCAATATCGAGTCACGGCGCTGCGCATTCGCCAGTATTGCCGACACACGCTCGGCTTCAAACCCGTAGCGTTCCGACATTTCACGAACAAAGTCACGGCTCTCAGGTGTCTCATTGTAGGGCCCGGCCTGAGACGGAGAGGCAAAGAATGCCATCATCATCACTCCAACACCTGACCAATACCTGACCGCTTTCATGAATCCCCTTGACTGGCTTCGACTCGAGAACTTTTTCAGTACAACGTCACCACAGCTGCGGCCCGTCATCGCGGCCAAGATTACCATGGCCGCGGGCCCCGCAACCATTACTCCCCGTCCATGGTCGGCGCCCGGTCATCACGCACTGATCATCCGCCTATGGGTATGGACCGACATCAACACCCCAAACGCCGCCATCAGCGTTACCCCTGACGTTCCGCCATAGCTGACCAGCGGCAGCGGCACACCCACTACCGGCAAAAGACCACTGACCATACCCACATTGACGAAGACGTAGATAAAAAACGTCATTGTCAGCGCGCCCGCCAGCAGCCGGCTGAACGAATCCTGTGCCGTCGATGCAATGTACAGGCACCGCAGAACAATCAGGAGGTAGAGCACCAGAAGAATAAGCATGCCCACAAAGCCAAATTCCTCCGCCAGCACGGCAACGATGAAATCGGTATGGCTCTCAGGAAGAAATTCAAGATGGGACTGTGTGCCCTGGAGCCACCCCTTGCCATCCATGCCCCCCGAACCGATAGCGGTCTTGGACTGGATAATATTCCAGCCGGCGCCAAGCGGATCGCTCTGCGGATCCAGCAAGGTCAGTACGCGCTGCTTCTGATACTCACGCATAACGAAGAACCACATCAGTGGCGCCGCCACTGATACCATGGCCAGAAAGGCGCCGATCAGGCGCCACCCCATGCCGGCAAAAAACACGACGAAAATCCCGGCAGCTCCTACCAGCAACGAGGTCCCGAGGTCCGGCTGCAGTATGATCATCGCCATGGGCGCCAACACAATGAGCAACGCCACCGCCACATGGCGAACCCTGGGGGGCAGGTAGTGGCGCGAAAGGTACCAGGCGGCCATCATCGGCACTACCAGCTTCATCAGCTCCGAAGGCTGGAAGCGGGGCAACCCTGGAATGGCCAGCCAACGCTGTGCGCCCTTGGCACCAACGCCAACCAGCAAGACCGCCGCCAATCCCACAATCCCGGCCAAGAACAGCCAGGGCGACCAACGCCGGAACACAGCCGGGTCAAGCTGGGCGAACACGAACATCACCACCAGGGCCACCCCCATCCGGATACCCTGCGCTTTGACGACTTCCAGGTTGCGGTCGGCCCCGCTGTACAAAACAAACAGCCCACCCGCAATTAGGGTCAGCAACAAGACCAACAATATCGGGTCAATATGCAACGCCGACCAGATCCCCCTCGGGCTAGACAACGGGTGACGCACAGATTGGTTAAACAGGCTTCCCGCTGACATCAGTTGTCCCTCTCCCCGGACGAACCCACAACGAGCTCATCGCCTTGTGCGGAGAAATCCAACAACCAGGCGTCAAACATCGCCCGAGCGACAGGCGCAGCCGTTCCGCTACCGCCTCCACCGTTTTCTACAATAACAGCGACGGCAATCTGAGGGTCCTCTACCGGTGCAAAGCCAACAAACAGAGCATGATCCCGTAATCGCTCACGGATCTCCTCTTCGTCGTACTCTTCATCTTCCGCCAGGCTAAATACCTGGGAGGTACCACTTTTGCCGGCCATTCGATACGTTGCACCGCGCGCCGCCCGCCGGGCCGTCCCCCGGCTACCATGCATGACCTCAGCCATGGTCTCTACAACAAACTCCCAGTCGTCCGGGTTCTCAAGTTCAATCGATTGATGGGTACCGGTGGGCAACACTTCCTCAACCGAATGGTCACCCTTTACATCTCTCAATAGCCTTGGCTCGGCCCAGTTTCCACGGTTCGCGATCACCGACGTAGCAGTTGCCAATTGCAGTGGCGTCGCCAGCATGAACCCTTGACCAATACCGAGGTTTACCGAGTCTCCCGGATACCAGGGCTCATTATGTATAGCGCGTTTCCAATCGCTGGACGGCAGCAAACCGCTCAGGGCCCCGGCAACGTCCAGGGTAGCATCCTCACCAAAGCCGAAATCGGACAAGTAGCGGTGCATGGTATCCACCCCCATATCGACTGCGACTTCGTAGAAGTAAATATCACAGGATTGAGCCACTGCTGACTTCAGGTCGACCCACCCATGACCACCCCGTTTCCAGTCCCGCCAGCGGCGCCCGCCGGGTTTCAACTGGTAATAACCCGGGTCCCATATCGTCCTGTCACGGGTGGTGGCATTGCTGTCGAGTGCTGCGATTGCCAGCATAGGTTTAAGCGTCGACGCCGGAGAGTACTGCCCACGCAAAGCCCGGTTGAACAGGGGCTTATCGGGACTCTGACTGAGTGATCGATAGGCCTCCACGCCGATGCCGGTCACAAATAGATTGGCGTCAAAGCCCGGAACGCTCGCCAGCGCCAGAATGCCTCCAGTGGAGGGCTCAATAGCAATAATGGCACCACGTCGGCCATCCAGCAGCTCATGGGCCAGCCGCTGGAGCCGCAGATCTAAATGTAGCTGTATATCCTCACCTGCTACCGGGTTTTCTCGCTCAAGCACACGCAGAGTTCGGCCCCGAGCATTGGTTTCTACATGCTGGTAGCCGACTTGCCCGTGCAGGAGCTTCTCGTAGAAACGCTCCACCCCGGATTTGCCAATGTAGTTGGTGCCCGCGTAGTTCACCGGATCAATTCGCTGCAGTTCCTGTCGGTTGATACGCCCCACGTAACCAAGGGCGTGGGCAGTCAGCGTACTGTGTGGGTAGTACCGAACCAGTTCCGCGGACACCTCGACACCGGGCAACTCATGGCGATGAACCGCAAGGCGCGCGATCTCCTGCTCGTTCAGGTCGTAGCGAAGGGGCAACTCCTGGAACGGACGACGAGGCTCAAGCAGCCGACGCTGGAACCGTTCCATGTCTTCCTCGGAAATACTCAGCATGCCCTGGAGTTTTGCCAGGGTCTGATCCATGTCATCAACACGCTCGGGCACCAGCGTCACGCTAAAGACCGGGCGGTTCTCAGCAAGCAGGACATCGTTGCGGTCATAGACCAGCCCCCGGGGAGGCGCCACGGACTGAACCTGAACACGGTTTTTGTCGGAAAGCGTGGTGTAGATGTCGTGTTCCACGACCTGCAGTTGGTACATCCGGGCGATCAACACGCCTAGCAATACAAAGACCAGCAACAGCATGACAAAGGCACGACGCTGAAACAGACGCCGTTCGGCAGCGATGTCTTTGAACTCTCCCCAGGGCATATTGGCTTGGCTTCCTAGGCCCGGTGATAAGGATGATTACGGGTGACGGACCAGGCGCGATAGAGCTGCTCGGCAAGCAGGATGCGCACTAACGGATGCGGCAGGGTCAGCGCCGACAGCGACCACAACTGATCGGCCCTGTCCCGGCAGGCGTCAGCAAGACCGTCCGGGCCTCCGACAAGAAAACTGACGTCGCGACCATCCAACTGCCAGCTTTCAAGCTGGCCAGCCAATTTTTCAGTGGACCAGTTGCGTCCGCCAACTTCCAGTGCAATCACCCGGTCACGGGGGCCCAGCGTCGACAGGATTGCGTCCCCCTCTCGCTGCATCAGCCTGGGGATATCCGGATTCTTGCCACGATGGGCCAGGGGAATTTCCACCAGATCAAGAGACAACTCCGGCGGCATCCGGCGGGCATACTCGTTATACCCCTGGTTGACCCACTCGGGCATTTTCTGCCCTACACAGACCAGGCGTAACCGCATGATTATTCGCTACCCGCAACACCCAGATCGGGAGCATCACGCCAGAGGCGTTCCAGGTCATAGAACTCGCGGGTTGCCGGCATCATGACGTGAACCACCACGTCACCGAGATCAACCAGAATCCAGTCACTCGCATTGGCGCCTTCCACATTGCTGGCACGAACCCCCTGCTCCTTCGCTTCGGACAACACCGAGTCCGCCAGAGATTTCACATGCCGATTGGAGGTACCACACGCAAGGACCATGTAGTCCGTTACGCTGGTTCTCCCCCTGACATCAATGATGCTTACGTCCTGCGCTTTGACGTCCTCAAGCGCACCCACGACCAGTTCTTTCAGTTGCTCTGCCTGCATAATCACCCTGTTGGACGGGCAGCGGCGAAGGCGGCCACCCGAAAAGTCATATTCAGACGGGATTGTAGCACTAAAAGTTCCCGTCCGGTCATGCGCCGTATAGTCTCTGGCGCTGAATTTCCCGCCACACCGGGTCGGGCAGCAGATAACGGGGAGAGTGGCCGGAAAGAATCCGATCGCGAATACCGGTCGCAGAGATATCAAGCAACGGCGGGTCGAGTTGCAAAATGTGGCCACAAGGCGCGCGGAACAAGGCCTCTACCCGCTCGACTGACCGTTGGTTCAACAATCGCGCCGGTACACCGTCCGGTGCCAGCCCCGGTCCCGGCCGTTGCACGACGACAATGTGTGCCAGTTCGGGAATCCGCTCCCACTCCTGCCAACGGTCGAAACCGGCGAAGGAATCCGTACCCAGGACCATGGCGAGCGGCTCGTCGGGGCCGATCTCCGCCCTCAGTTGCGTCAACGTCTCCGCGGTGTAGGACGCGCCTTCCCGCCCCAACTCGCGGTCATCCAGAGTCAGCCCGGGCTCGCCAGCAATGGCCAGTTCCAGCAAGGCCAGACGCTGTGCGCTCGTAGCACCCGGCACATCACGGTGAGGAGGCACGTGACAGGGCATCAAAGCCACTTTCGCCACCCCCAACCGCTCCCTTAGCTCGACTGCAAGCCGCAGGTGGCCGTGATGTATCGGGTCGAAGGTGCCACCATAGATCACATGCATGCGCAATCAGGTCCGGATGTGACCGTCGCCAAACACCACGTATTTCTGTGATGTCAGACCTTCAAGGCCAACCGGCCCACGGGCGTGAATCTTGTCTGTGGAGATGCCGATTTCCGCACCGAGGCCATACTCGAAACCGTCCGCAAAACGGGTCGAAGCATTGACCATGACGGAGCTGGAATCCACTTCCGTCAGGAATCGGCGGGCCCGGGTATAGTTTTCCGTGACAATGCTGTCTGTATGCTGAGAACTATAACGATTGATGTGTTCAATCGCGCCATCAAGCCCATCGATCACCTTTACTGCAAGCACCGGGGCCAGGTATTCCGTGCCCCAGTCGTCCTCGGTGGCACGAACAACATCAGGGAGAATGTCCATTGTCTGCGGGCAGCCTCTGAGCTCCACACCTTTGTCCCGGAAGGCGTCCGCCAGCAACGGCAGAATATCAGCCGCGATTTCCTGGTCCACCAGCAGTGTCTCCATGGTATTGCAGGTGCCGTACCGCTGGGTCTTGGAGTTCACCGCTATGCTCAGGGCTTTTTCGGGATCAGCATGGCTGTCGATATACACGTGACAGATACCATCGAGGTGCTTGATCACAGGTACGCGCGCATCACGGCTGATGCGCTCGATCAGACCTTTACCACCCCTTGGGACAATCACATCCACAAACCGGGGCATGGTAATCAGTTCGCCGACAGCGGCCCTGTCGGTGGTTTTCACAACCTGTACGGCACTTTCTGGCAGACCTGATTCCTTCAACCCCTTTGCCAGGCAGGCTGCGATGGCCTGATTGGAATGAATGGCCTCGGAACCCCCGCGCAATATGGTGGCGTTTCCGGACTTCAGGCACAGACTGGCAGCCTCTACGGTCACGTTGGGCCGGGATTCGTAGATAATACCGATAACACCCAACGGCACACGCATGCGACCAACCTGTATTCCGGAGGGTCGATACGTCATATCGGTAATTTCGCCAATCGGATCCGGCAACGAGGCCACCTGGCGCAGCCCTTCAATCATTGCATCGATGCGCGCCGGGGTCAGCTCCAGCCGGTCCAGCATCGCTGCTTCCAGACCGTTGGCACGGCCACCCTCCAGGTCCCTGGCATTGGCTGCGGCAAGCTCATCGCGCGCAGCGTCCAGAGCCTCGGCTGTTGCCTGCAACGCCTGGTTGCGAACAGCCGTTGTGGAACGGGCCACCGCCCTTGCGGCCTGCCGGGCCTGCTGTCCAACCTCCGCCATATAAGCTGCAATATCCATCCAAATACCTTTCACGTTTAAAATCGATAGTACGAATCAGGGCCTAACTTTACCTTTCCCGTTTCAAGTACGCATCCCAAGCGATTATTATACCGGCCTGACACACTTTATTCCGCGGGTCATTGAACAAAACCTGCTGTATGCTTTAAAACACGGACGCCCGGGAGAGGACGGATACCATGGCTCAGATGGCCGAAAAATTCCTGTTAAGCCGCCTGTCGAGAACTGGATTCCTGATCCTGATCGCCATTGCCGCGTTTGCAGTAATCCAACGAGAAACGCTGACAGTCATCACCGCCATTGTCGCCGCGGCGCTGGTCTTCAGCGGCAATACCTTCCACCCCGGACGCTCTCGGCAACCGTGGCCAGCGATCCACCGTCTATTGTTTGTTGCACTGCTGTCGCTCCTGGCCACCAGTCTCTGGACAGGGCCCTGGAGCCTGACCCATTGGCTTTACGTGGCACCACTGGTCGGCTTTGCTCTGCTACCCGTTACCTGGGCCGGGGCCATCACCGCGCTCTGCGCCGTTCTTGCGATGTCTGCCACCCATTGGTCCGCCGGCTTGCCAGAACGCCACCAGATGCTTAGCGCACTGCTGCTGACCGTTGTGCTTTCCGGCCTGCTGGTTTTCCTGCGGGAATACAAATCGCGACAACTTGCGCCCCTGCGTCGGACCGACGAGCTTACCCAGGCTGCCAGCCGCGAATACCTGACGGCTGATCTACACAAGGAAATCCAGCGCAGTGAACGGGAAGGCACTGATATGTCGGTGATCATGATCGGCCTGGATACACACCTGAGCGACAGCGACCCGGATGCTGATATACGTTCCATACTGCCACGAATCGGCCGCTACCTGCACTCCCAACTGCGGGATTTCGACACCTACTACCGGGTCGCAGACCTTCAGTTCCTGATCATACTGCCAGGCATCCCCACAGCAGAGGCAGCATCACTGGGGGAGACGATCCGCAAGGGACTACGCACCCTGCTTGCCTCCCACCAATTACATCTGACGGTCAGTGCGGGAATCGCCGGCCTGAATATCGGCGATGATGCGGACAGCTTGCAGCAATCTGCTGCCAATGCTTTGCGGCGCGCCCAGCAACAAGGGGGCGACCGTGCCCAGTCCTACAGTACCTGGACACACACATCGCCTCCACCCAGAACAGAAGGGCCGGTACTATGACCGAAACCCGCCTGAGAAGTTTTACGCACCTGGCCGGCTATGCGTTCGCCAGTCTTTTCATTGCAAGCCTGGCGTTCCAGAACCTTCGTTACGGATTTTATGATTTGTTCTTCCTGGCTGCCGGAATGGCTTTGCTGACGGTCGCGGGCGCTGGCTATACCTTCCTATGTCGCCGCCGCCAGTTGTCGGCACCGGGGCATCTCCTTATTCTTACAGCGCTGAACAGTGGGTTGGTGGCGGCCATGTTTGCCCTTGACCCTCCCGGCATCAGTCATTGGGTTATGCCCCTGGTTGTACTGAATCTGCTGATCCTTCCGCTACGACAGGGGCTGATCCTTTCCCTGTTATTGCTGGTCGCACTGGCACTCTTTCTACTCCTGTCATCGCCCCTGATGTACGCCATAACCATCAGTGCCGGGGTGTTTGCTCTGGTCGCGGTGGCCGCGCTGTATATCTGGCACTACGACCACATGGCACAATCGGCAGAGGATCTGGCCATTACCGACCCGGTGACCGGCGCCCACAATGCACGCTTCCTGGACGAAACCCTGCAAAAGGAAATTTCCCGGGCCATTGTCATGTCACACTCCCTGTCGGTGATTTCCCTGGCCATTGATTACGCCGAGGAAGCCGAAGATCTGCACGGCCAGGCCGGCATGCAGCGACTGCTCAGGGACCTCACCCAGCACCTGTTTGACGTTATCCGTGCTGGCGACACCCTTTACACGCTTGAAGACGGCGAGTTTTTCCTGATCCTGCCCTTCACACCGGAAGAAGGCGTACGCGTCATCGCCGAACGAATTCGGCGGACCATCGCGGAACAGAACTGGCCTCTGGCCGGAAAAGTGACTGTCAGCCTTGGCTGCACCACTCGCGCCAGTACCGACATCCGCACGGCGGACCTGCGAAAACGGGTTAGGCATGCATTGGAGGAAGCCCGTAAACGTGGTGCCGATTCGGTCTGGTACAGCCAGGGAGATGTTCGCCCATCATGATGCCGGAGTGGCTACAGTCACTGACCGACTGGCTGGCAACCAACCCGGGCTGGCTGTCAGCGGCGCTGTTCCTCACAGCATTCCTCGAGTCCCTAGCCTTTGCGGGCATCCTGATCCCCGGGGTTGCCATCCTGTTCGCCGTGGCGGTGCTGGCTGGCCAGGTGGCCATACCGGTGGCCGAAGTCCTGCTGTGGGCCGGCGCCGGAGCCGTTGCTGGCGACGGCATCAGCTTCGCCCTCGGCAGACTGTTTCAGGGACGCCTGGACAGGCTTTGGCCACTGAATCGTTTCCCGGGATTTATCGGCAAAGGCGAGGCTTTCTTCCATCGTCACGGCGGTAAAAGCGTCGTTATCGGACGCTTTGTGGGCCCGATTCGACCAATCATTCCGCTCATCGCCGGCGCATTTCTGATGCCGTGGCGACGGTTCCTGGCCTTCAACCTGTCATCGGCAGTGGCCTGGGCACCAGTCTATGTATTGCCGGGGTATCTGGTTGGTAGCGCCCTGGCCAGCGAATTCGAACCACCCGCTCACTTTTACCCTGTGATCGCAATCAGTGCCGCAATACTGCTGGTGATTTACCTGTTGCTTTTCCGCTTCCAGTTAGGTCTTGGGCATGGCAGCCAGCTCTACCTGTGGTTGTCGCGCCTCACGGCCCGCTACGATTCGACCCACCGCTTCTGGCGCCTGTATACCAGCCAGCGACCCGCGCAGGCCGGCGAGTTCCCGCTACCCTCATTGTCGTTGGCACTGGGAGCCGGGGCTCTGTTTATGATTTGGGGCCAACTGGCCATCGCCACCCAACTGCTGGCGCCGTTTGATGAGCTGACCCTTCAGTGGTTTTCTCAGTTGCGGACCCCGCTTCTGGACCCGGTAATGATCCTGCTGACGCTTCTCGGGGACCCACCGGTACTGCTGGCAGCAGCGGCGTTGAGCGCTCTGGCCCTTTACTTTCGTGGTTACTACGCCGCCGCCATCCATGTGGCGGGAGCAGCACTGCTCACGACTGTGTTGGTCTGGGGCTTCAAATACCTGACCGCCATACCTCGGCCGGACGTTGTCTTCGGACCTCCGGATTCGGGCGCTTTCCCCAGCGGCCACGCCACCGGCGTCACCGTTCTTTCTACCCTGGCAGCAAGCTTTATCGCCAGGGAAAGTCGGAATATCAGACGCTGGCGCTACTACCTGCTTTTCAGTATTCCCATTATCCTTGGGGCGCTAAGCAGACTTTATCTGGGCGTTCACTGGTTTACCGATGTGGTGGCGGGGGTGTTTCTCGGGCTCTCGATCTGCGGGTTCGTAAGGGCCAGCTATAGCCGCTACGACAACGTCCCACTGGCAAGGGATGGAACGCTATTGATTGCGGGGTGGGGATGGCTCGCCTTCGTGGCCTGGTATGTAACGACACAATGGTCAAACGCGGTTGTGCTCTACAGTGTCACCGCTCCGTAGCAACCATTATTCAGCTTTCTTCCAGTGCTTCCAGCAACCCCAGCAGACGCTCCAGGCGCTCCAGGGGCGCCTGGAGCTCCACCAGCCGCTGCTTTTCCTGCTTGTCCAGCGGCAGTAATTCGGTCAACCGCCACCCCACATCCCTGGCGTCGTCGTAGTCTACGTCCATATCCAGTTCCCGGACGACCGGATGGCGAAACAACGCTTTCAACACCGAGGGGAGTTCCGCGAAACGCTCAGGAACAGGCGTTTGCTCCTCCGCCAGCAGGCATTCCACATCCCCGATATTCAGTCCGTCCGGCTGCTGCCAGGAACGTACCACCGTTACCTTATCCTTGCCTTCAACGGTAATACCCAGCAAACCGTTATCCATCTGCTGGAAATCAATAATGCGAACATAGGTGCCGATATCGTAGAAAGCCACCGACTTGCCCGTTTCCAGACCTTCCCGAAGCAGCACGACTACAAATCCCCGATCCTCCTTGAGGCAACGGGTGAGCATATCGATGTATCTGGGCTCGAACAGCTGCAGGGGAATCCGTCCACCGGGCAGCACTACAGAGTTCAGCGGGAAAAGGGGTACATTCATTGTTGGTATTGTCACCAGTAAACTAGCTCCGGAGGAATGACGACCCTGTCATATCCTCAATGAATTGAAAGCAGGCGATGGACTTCGTCCACCCTTGCACGGGCTTCCGTCAGTAGCTGCAGGCTTCGGGACGCGTTCAGCTCAAGCTCACCAAGACGGCGATAGGCAGGCACCTCGTCAAACGGTGGCAGAGACCCGTTCTGACTGGACCCAATCATCGCATGCAACTGGGCGACAATCACGATGTCCACCAGCTGGGGTGAGGATTCCCGGCACTCATACCCCCAGTCCTCCGCATGCCTTGTCGCCTCCAGAAAGCCATTAGGGAACGACCAGCTTTCCAGGATTGCGGTTCCCACATCGGCCCTGAGCTCGCCAATGGCATGCTCAAGATTGGCCTGATCGGCAAACAGATTGACGTGATGCTCCGCCTGCACCAGCACCGGCACGACTCCGATATCGTGCAACAGCCCTGCGAGCAACGCCTCTTCCGGGTTGATGGAGGTAGCACTATCCGCAAGCACCCAACACAGGGCGGCCATCTCACGGGAATGGCGCCAGAGTTTGTCCATTTCCTTTTGCAGCGATGCCTGTTTGGTTTTGAACACCTCGCGCATCGAAAACACCGTAACCAATTGGCGCGTGGTACGCATGCCCAACCGGATAACCGCCTCGCGAACGTTGCGAACATCACTGAATCCACGGTACAGGGGACTGTTGCAGGCTCGAACCAGTTTCGCAGCCATCGACGGGTCCGCCGAGATGGCACTGGCAACCTGATCCGCCGTGGAATCTTCCCGGTCTACGGTTCTGCGCACTTTCCAGGCCACATCCGGCACGCTTGGCAGGGTCAGTTGATTGGAGCGCAGCTCGGCATAAAACTCCATCAGCAGATGGTGCTCTTCGCTACCCTCGTCGCCAGCCCCGTCACCGGAATCCATTTCCACCTGGGGCACGGGTGCGGCCCGCAATAGCTGGTTGAGGATGTCCTGCTGAATAACCAGGAACTCGCTCGCCTTGATGGCGGTCACGTTGTACATCCGGGGTTGCAGCCGGGCAATGGGGTTAATGGCCTTGTCGGTATCGGCCTCGATGGTGGACTTGCGGCCGTCAATCGACTCCAGCTCTACACTGCCGTGGATCAGGAATATGTCCAGGCCATCCCGCACGCCGCGCTCTACCACTCGCTGGCCCGGGCCGTGGGTTCTTCTTTCCGCCCGACTTGCGAGCAAAACCAACTGGTCATCCGTCAACCGGTTCAAGGGTTGAAACTGCTTGAGACGACGCAGAGGCAGGCTTTCCTGGCCAGCCATAGGACTACTCCTCGATCAGTTATTCGTTCGTTCTGTTACACATTGTAAGCGCGGAATCCCAAAACAACCATGCGATCAAGGGGTAATCTGGTATCCTCTTGCGTTCCATTTTCCGACCCAGTTAAAGAAGAGAGACCAGACAACCATGCCCCAGTATCGTTCGCGGACATCTACCGCAGGCCGCAATATGGCTGGCGCACGTGCTCTTTGGCGCGCCACCGGCATGAAGAATGAAGACTTTGGCAAACCCATCATCGCCGTTGCCAATTCCTTTACTCAGTTCGTTCCCGGCCATGTACACCTCAAGGATCTGGGGCAGTTGGTCTGCCGGGAAATCGAGCAAGCCGGCGGCGTTGCCAAGGAATTCAACACCATTGCCGTGGACGACGGCATTGCGATGGGGCATGACGGGATGCTGTACTCCCTACCTTCCCGCGAGATCATCGCTGACTCCGTGGAATACATGGTCAACGCCCACTGCGCTGATGCCCTGGTCTGCATCTCTAACTGCGACAAGATCACCCCGGGCATGCTGATGGCCGCCATGCGCCTGAACATTCCCGCCATTTTCGTCTCCGGTGGCCCCATGGAAGCTGGCAAGACCAAACTCTCGGAGCACAAACTCGACCTGGTGGATGCCATGGTCATCGCTGCCGACCCGAATGCGGATGACGAAACCGTCGCAGAGTACGAACGCAGCGCCTGCCCCACCTGCGGCTCCTGTTCCGGCATGTTTACAGCCAACTCCATGAACTGCCTCACCGAAGCCATTGGCCTGGCTTTGCCCGGGAACGGCTCAATGCTCGCTACCCACTCGGACCGCGAAGCCCTGTTCCTGAAAGCCGGAAGACAGATTGTGGAGAATGCCCGCCGCTATTACGAGGATGACGACGCCAGCGTGCTGCCTCTGAGCATTGCCTCCATGGAAGCGTTCGAGAACGCCATGGTGATGGACATCGCCATGGGCGGCTCCACCAACACCATCCTGCATTTGCTGGCTGCGGCCCAGGAGGGCGGCGTGCCGTTCACCCTCAACGAAATTGACCTGTTGTCCCGCCGGGTACCCCAACTTTGCAAGGTGGCGCCGAATTCCCCCAAGTATCATATGGAGGACGTTCATCGCGCTGGCGGCATCATGGGCATCCTTGGCGAACTGGAACGGGGCGGACTGATCAACACCGACCTGCCAACCGTACACAGCAGAACCATGCGCGAGGCCCTGAAAACCTGGGACATCATGCAGGAGCCCACCCCTGAAGTGGTCGAATTCTACAAGGCCGGTCCTGCCGGCATTCCCACTCAGACCGCCTTCAGCCAAAGCACCCGCTGGCCCTCCCTTGATGGCGACCGCGAGGCAGGCTGTATTCGTTCCGTTGAAAATGCCTACTCATCTGAAGGCGGCCTGGCGGTTCTCTTCGGCAATATTGCCCTGGACGGCTGCGTGGTCAAGACGGCCGGCGTGGACGAAAGCATCTACGTCTTTGAAGGCAAGGCACGAGTATTCGAAAGCCAGGATACCGCGGTCGAAGGCATCCTCAACGACGAGGTCCAGCCTGGAGAGGTGGTCATTATTCGCTACGAAGGCCCTCAGGGCGGCCCCGGTATGCAGGAAATGCTCTATCCCACCAGTTACCTGAAGTCCAAGGGGCTGGGTAAAGAGTGTGCCCTGCTGACTGACGGCCGCTTCTCCGGTGGCACCTCAGGCCTTTCCATTGGCCATGCCTCCCCTGAAGCGGCTGCAGGTGGCGCCATTGGGTTGATCGAGAACGGTGACCTGATCCGTATCGACATTCCCAACCGGTCCATCAACGTGGAGATAGACCAGAACGAACTCGATCGGCGACGTGAGGAGCGGGATGAGAAAGGCTGGAAGCCCGAATTGTCGCGGCCGCGCAAAGTCTCGGCAGCGCTGAAGGCTTATGCGTTGCTGGCAACCAGCGCCGACAAGGGCGCGGTCAGAAACCTGGAAAAATTAGGCTAAACGCACGCGGGCCCGGGGTAGCGACTACCCCGGGCCCGAATTCAGGCAGGAAAAACGGTTATCAGGGCCTAGAAGAAGGACCAGCCACCGTCGTCATCTTCTTCTATATCATCCTCTTGCGCCTGCTCCGCCGACTTTTCTCTTTCCGGCTCGGCGGCCGCGCTGGAAGTGCCTGAATCCTGTGACGCTCCGGCGTTGCCGGACGACCCAGCCGCCGCGACCTGAACGTGAACCATACCCAGCGCTTTCTTGGTGGCGTCATCAAGTACACCAGAGGCGTTCAAACCCTGATCCTTTTGAAACGCGGTCAACGCCGAGCGAGTGGTGTCGTCCATTTGCGGACTGACATTGTTGATGTCATAACCCGCCGCATAAAGGGCATTCTTAAGCGCCACGGTATCGTTTGCTGACACAACGGGCGCCAACGCCAGAGCCATTGCCCCCACGAAGACAGCAGCCAATATACGGACGTGAGTGAATATCTGCCTAGCCATGATCTACTCCAGTTACCTGTCGTTTTTTATTGTGTTGCCAGTCCCTACAGGATGGACATTACGACGAAAGACTAACATATTCTAAGCACCGTCGGACCGGTCCGATTGTTGTGATTCTGTAGCGGGGACAGACACATTCACTGACGGGGCCTCATTCGATTCCCCAAACTCGCGTATGAAAATACCCCAGAACGCCATGAACAGAGCCGCGACCAATGGCCCCATCACAAATCCATTGATGCCGAACATCACTATCCCACCCAGGGTAGAGAGCAAAACGATGTAGTCTGGCAGTTTGGTATCCCGGCCAACGAAAACAGGCCGGAGCAGATTGTCCGCGAGCCCGATCACGACCACCCCGAACGCCGTTAGCACAATTGCCGACACCATCTCCCCTGTCGCGGCCAGGTAGAGAGCCGCAGGAACCCAGACCAACGCCGCGCCAACGGCGGGAAGCAGGGACACAATCGCCATCACCACCCCCCAGAGCAGCGCACCCTGAATACCCAGAAGCCAGAAAATACCGCCCCCAAGCGCGCCCTGGATAACGGCGATCAACAAGTTGCCCTTGACCGTGGCCCGCGTGACCTCTGCAAACTTGGCAAACAACAGACGCTCACGTTCGTCCCCCAGCGGCAGCGCACGAATCAACAGATCCACCAGTTTGCTGCCATCACGGAGAAGGAAAAACGCCAGGTAGATCATCAGCGCCAGCCCCAGAAAGAACTGAAACGTATTCTGCCCAAAACCGAGCGCCTGTTTCGCCAGAAACTGACTGCCCCCCACGAAGCCGCTGACCACGCGATCCCTCACCTCTGCGAAGTCCAAACCAAACTGGGCGAAAAACGACTCAATGGCCGGAAACGACTGGATAACCCTGTCGATGTAGTCGCCGGGGCGTAGTTGCCCTTCCTGGATTCGCTGATAGAGGGACAACCCCTCTGCCACCAGCGACGTCACCAACGCCAGCACCGGTATGACCACGATCACCATGCAGATCAGTAGCGTTAGCAGGGCAATGGTATTGGGACGGTCGCCCAACCGCCGGGCCAGGTACTCTCGAACCGGATGAAAGATCAGCGCAATGGCCACGGCCCAGAAAATAGGGCCAAAAAAAGGCTTCATCAGCAGAATGAACGCCAGGGAAACCCCAACCAGCATGGCCAGAAAGGTCCGTGTCTCGAGTTTTCCGTACATAGTGAAATTCCCTGAACCTGGGTGTCGTCGTCTCACAGTAGGTGGGCTGCGGATCTGAATGGGCCTAGACTACCACGCCATCGTGGCCAGTCTAGCGACTTTCAGGTTATAGTGGACGGTTATTGGTCATTCGTTAAACAGGTCGCGACATTGGATAACGAAGAGTTTGATATTGAAACGGCGCTGGATGCGGTCGCTGCTCTCAATCGTGTGCTGGCAGCCAGAACGCACCGCCGCAAAGTGATGGGCCAGGAAGTACTGATACCGGGCCAGTTGGGCGAAGCCCTGCAGTTGCCGCAGATCCTGCGGCGTTTGCAGAGTAAACAGGCACGCCAACGGGAGCAGGGACTGGAAGACTTTCAGGAGCTGTGGCCAACGCTGTCGCCTGCCACACGGGAAAAGGTCCTCGACAGAATCGGCTGGTACGACCCGAAATCCCTGGACTGGGAGGACAAACGCTCGAACCGTCGCCCGGTTGCCGACCCGGATCATTGAAACCGTCCTGATAATGAAGTCGTCCTGACAAATGAGCCCTTTCGGGCATTCTTTCGTAGTTCTTGCCCTATTTCTCGTTGAACTGACTTTGAATTGTCACAGTTCGCCCTTACGTTGGAGCTAATGGAGGTTTATTTATGCAACAAACAGAACATTACAACGCCATCGCTTCAGAGAGCAGTGCCGTACCCACTTTACTGTGCGGGCATTGTCGCTCCACCCTGTCCCGGAGCCGAATTTTCCGCAACGAAGAAATGCGGCCCCATAACGACCACTGTCAGACACTTGCCTTATGCTCGGCAGACGACTGTGGTGCTCTGAATTGCTGCGACGCAGCATTGGCGCGGCTTGACGACCCAGACGAACTCTTCAGCAAAGCATCCTGATTCAAACAGTCAACGCACTGTTACGTAAACCAAACACACAAAATTCCCATCTGATTTATCCTGATTCCTGAAGGCTGCAGTAACACCAGCCACGCAACCACTCAGTCAGGACAGTCGATGGCATGCGTATTCTGAGAACCGATGAAGCCCGCTTCGCAGGTCTTCCGGATTACCCTTTTTCCCCTCATTATCTGGACGTAGAGCCAGGCCTGAGAATGCACTATGTAGACGAAGGCCCGAGGGACGCATCGCCCGTGCTGATGCTGCACGGCGAGCCATCGTGGTCGTACCTTTATCGTCACATGATCCCACTGGTGGCAGAAGCGGGGCATCGGGTACTGGCTCCCGACCTGATCGGGTTCGGTAAATCCGATAAGCCAGCCAATGTAAGCGACTACAGTTACGAACGCCACATGGCGTGGCTGTCCGAGTGGCTTAAGGCTCAGGGCCTGAAGAACATCACTCTGGTCTGCCAGAACTGGGGGTCACTCCTGGGCCTGCGACTGGCGGCCGAACACCCTCAACTCTTCCGCCGGATCATTGTCGGCAACGGCATGCTGCCGACGGGGGACACCCCAGTGCCTGCCGTATTCACGCTGTGGAAAACCTTTGCCACCCACAGCCCGTGGTTTCCAGTCGGACGGATTGTTCAGCTTGGAACGGAAAGGGCCTTGAGCAAGGCCGAAATCGCAGCCTATGAAGCACCTTTCCCATCTGCAGAATTCAAGGCAGGTGCCCGTGCATTCCCGAAACTGGTCCCCGTTTCCGCCGAAGACCCCTCAAGCGATGCCAACAAGGCGGCCTGGCGCATTCTGGAAACCTGGAAAAAGCCGTTTATTACCTGCTTCAGTAGCGGCGACCCCATTACCCGGGGTGGAGACCGCTACATGCAACGCCGCATTCCCGGCGCCCATGGCCAGCCGCACATCACCTTACGCGGTGGCCACTTCCTGCAGGAAGACTCCCCGGACGACTTCGCCCGCATCATCATCGACGCCTGCAAGTCTGAAATGGCGGCCTGAAGCCGCCATGTCCTGATTGCTACCCGAACACCGTCACCGTCTGGCGGCTAGTCGCCATCAGCTCACCACGGCTTGTCCAGATACCGGCCTGAGTATGGCCGTACCCGGCACCGGCCTGATCAATGGTGGCGCGATACAGCAACCAGTCATCCGGCCCGATTTTTGGCCTCGGATGCATGATATCCAACGCCCAACTCAGGGAACTGGCTGGCGCCGGCGATTTCAGGTGTGGCAGCACGGCAGGCGGCCAGGCGTCAACGAGCGCCACAATATGAGCATCGGTAATGGCTTCTGGCGCCTCCCTGAACTGCATCCACCCGCCCATCTCGCGACCGCCGATACCGCTGAAAGGCATGCCTCCGAACGCCCAGCGCATTTCAATGTGCTGGGTAAACTCCGGGGTCACGCCCTTGATGTAGGGCAATGCCTGGCAATCCCCAACGGCCCTCGCCTCTGGAGCAACGAGTGGCTCAACCGCCACTGCCGACTCCCTATCGCCACCAAAGCTCGCCAGCGCCACCAGCTTCGGCTCTCCGCCCTGGACAATGCGCCCCATAACCTGGCTGACGGCCTTGCCTTCCCGCAGAATTTCAGCCTCGACTGTCGCTGGCTCATCCGGCGTTACCGGGCCCACAAAGGACACCTGCATTGAACGCATGGGGCGTCCCGGGGCTACCACCTGGGCCATCCGGTCAAATACCAGGGCGGCAATCAGGCCGCCAAAAGAAGCGCGCCCCTGAGCCCAGGTCGTCGGGATAGTAACGCTCCCACCGCTGGCGGTCTTTTCCATCAATTCGTCAAAATTCATCAGCCTGCCTCATTAGCATCCTATCCGAAACAACCGGGAGATTGCCGAAGTTCCCCCCGCAACGCAACCGTCATCGCCGGCAACTACCTACAGCACTAACAGCATTAGCCGTGTTAAAGACACAACAAACCAGTTATAATCCCCGCCATAACACGCATTGCATTGCAATGCCCTACCCTCCGAATTCTGAGTAAATTAATGTCTGAATTGTCTTTTGCCGACCTCGGCCTGGATCCCGCTGTCCTTGAAGCAGTTGCCGCCGTTGGCTATGAAAAGCCCTCTCCCATACAGGCCCAGACGATCCCTGCGCTGTTGGCTGGCAAACACTTACTGGGTGTTGCCCAAACGGGTACCGGTAAAACCGCCGCCTTTGCGCTGCCTTTGCTGAGCCGGATCGACGCGTCTGTTATGGAACCACAGATTCTGGTTCTGGCACCCACGCGGGAACTGGCCATCCAGGTGGCCGAGGCGTTTACCACCTATGCCAGCAAGTTCCGCAACTTTCATGTACTGCCTATCTATGGCGGCCAGGACTTTTTCCCTCAGATCAAGGGCCTGCGTCGCGGCGCCCAGGTGATTGTGGGCACCCCTGGCCGAATGCTGGATCACCTCCGCAAGGGCACACTGAAGCTGGACAGCCTCAAGGCGCTGGTACTGGACGAAGCCGACGAAATGCTGCGCATGGGTTTCATAGACGACGTGGAAGCGATCCTGGCAAAGACCCCGGACAACTGCCAACGCGCGTTGTTCTCGGCAACCATGCCGCCGCAGATCAAGAAGGTCGCCCAGACCTATTTGCGCGACGCCACGGAAGTGAAAATCGAGAGCGAGACCCGCACGGTTGAACGCATTTCGCAGTTTGTGCTGCCAGTGTATGCCGAACGCAAACTGGACGCATTGACCCGCATTCTGGAAGTGGAACCGCTCGACGCCGCCATTATTTTTGTGCGGACGAAAGCGGAAACCACGTTGCTGGCTGAAAAACTATCCGCACGCGGCCATGCCGTAGCGCCGCTGAACGGTGACCTGAACCAGCGCCAGCGTGAGCAGACAGTGGAAGACCTCAAGCGCGGCAAGAAAGACATCATCGTGGCAACCGATGTTGCGGCCCGCGGCCTTGATGTCCCCCGCATTACTCACGTAATCAACTACGACGTGCCTTACGACACCGAAGCCTACATTCACCGGGTTGGCCGCACCGGCCGTGCCGGTCGTGAAGGCAAGGCGATTCTGCTGGTCACGCCTCGTGAGCGTAGTTGGCTGCGCACGCTTGAGCGCGCCACCAATTCGCCGATGGAATCCTATGAACTGCCCTCGCCCAACGCTCTGAAGAAGATGCGCGAAGAGCAGTTTGAATCACAACTTCTGGGCTTTGCTGAAGATGGCAAGCTGGGCAAGGCGATGGCGTTGCTCGATGAAATTGCCGAACGCAACGACATGGACATTGCGATGGTTGCTGGTGCGCTGGCTTGCTATCTGGAGGCATCCCAGCCGGGCTCACTGCCCCTGGAACAGCCGGAAGCATTGCCGGTGGTTTCTGCCACCGCTCCGCCACGTCGTGACCGTAAAGGTGGCCGTCCGGGCGGTAAGCCAGGCGGGTTCAAGCCAGGATTCAAGAAGGGCCCCAAGGGCCGCGGTGGCCCAGGCCCGAAGGGCAAGCCTCCCGGCAAGGGTGGCAAGCCTTCTGGTAAACGCCCACCCCGTCAGGGCTGACCTGCTGACTTAGGCGCTCAAGGCTGACTTGGGCGCTGGTAGACGACGAAGCTGTAGTCGTAAGGGTTATTATCGGACGCGGAGAAATCCTCCCGTCCGAGCTCTTCCCACTCATCCCAGTTTACTTCCGGAAAGAAGGCGTCTCCCTCTACCTCGGCGTGCACCTGGGTGACGTAGATCCGATCCACCATCGGCAGCGCTTCGGCGTAGATCTGCCCACCGCCGATGATCATGACTTCATCTCCGCCTTCAATCTCGGCCTGTGCTTCGGCTTTGACCAATGCGTCTTCCAATGATTCTGCCGCAACCGTTCCGGCGGGTGCCTCCCATTCCGGATTCCGTGAAATCACCACGTTCATTCGCCCGGGCAAGGGTCTACCAATGGAATCCCAGGTTTTCCGGCCCATGATGATGGGTTTTCCCATGGTGGCTTGCTTGAAGTACCTGAGATCGCCCGGCAAGTACCACGGCAGCTTGTTGTTACGGCCGATGACCCGGTTGCGGGACATGGCTACTATTAGAGCTTTTCTCATTGTTTGTTTATCCTCTTGATTGGGAGCTCCGGATCCCGGGCCCTCGGGACTTGGGGGCTGCAATAGGGCGAGATAATCTGTCCAAAAAACGCCTCAAGGCATCCATGCGCGGCTTGGGCTCCGCCATCCATGGCTCCGCACATTTTTGGACAGATTATCCCGCCCTATTGCGATTCGGCCATACAGATGGTCGATCCACAATTACTTCAATGCAGAGCAGTAGCAAATCTCGAATCATCGCGAACACTCAACCTGACCAACCCTTTCAGATAATCGAACTCTGCTATTCGGTCGCAGGGCAGCGTGTGGGGACTTTCGAAAATGTGCGGAGCCATGGAAGGCGGAGCCCAAGCCGCACACGGACGTCTCGAGGCGTTTTTCGAAAGTCCCCACACGCTGTTCTGCAGGCACCAAAATAAAAGGGCCAGGCCCAGCTAGAGATCAAATAGCAATGGGTGCCTTAATCCCAGGATGCGGCTCATACCCGTCAAACTCGAAATCCTCCAGCTCGTACTCGAAGATCGATGAAGGCTTACGCTTGATCACCAGCTTTGGCAACGCCCGTGGCTCCCGCTTCAACTGCTCGAACACGATGTCGTCGGTCAGGTGGTTCTGGTACAGGTGGCAATCACCAAAGGTATGGACGAACTCCCCCACACCCAGATCGCACTGCTGGGCAATCATGTGAGTCAGTAACGCGTAGGACGCGATATTGAACGGAACACCCAACAGGTTTATCCGACACACTTCTTGCACAATTCGATGCCATCATTGCTATTCAATATTATTTTAGCCTTGTGCAAAAAATAGAATGCACAACCACATGACCACCAAGCTTTACACCAAAATGCCTTTAAAATTTATAAAACAATAAGTTACCAAAAAAACTCTTCTTAATATTCAAGAAATTCAAAAATTTGAATTGTGCAATTCGACTATGCACAACATCTGAGCCATTTGCAGACCCTGGCTGGAAAGCACAGAGCCAGCTTCGCTGAAAGATCCATGGCTAGAGTTGTCGACTAATCGCCATCAATCCTCAATCGACTGACCGATCTCGACCAGATTTCGCCATTTCAACCAGCTCAGCCTGCAAAGACCTATAATCCTGACGAACCACATCCATGTCGAGACGCAGCGCATCAAGCTGCTCACGCCGTGCGGTTAAATCGCTACTCAAAGATGAGTTTTCAGCGGCAAGCTCGGCATTTCTTGAAACTTCGCGCTCCAACTTTCCTTCAAGCACCTCAAGCTTAACACGCCCTGCACTCAACTCCTTTTCCAGTTCTTCAACGACCAGCTCTAAGCGCCCCACCTCACTCAGCGCCTCATCCCGCTCTTGTTCGGCGTACCTAACTGCTTCGTCTGCCTCTTTTCGATGAGCCTCAAATGAGGCCTGAGCAAGGCCTGTCGCCACACCCCATAGCCGCCCTATCGACTCGTGAACCGCCTGACTTAATCCGCGAGGCATCTCAAGAGCTGCCTTGGCTTCAGCCTTCCTCGCTTCTCGCCACTCTTTCATTACCGGCGATATGTGAGACAACGACCCCTTACCCAAGCGAGACCGCACCTGCTCATTCGTTGGATTAGCAACCCCATCAGCAAGCAGGTCGTTGGCAGCCCCAACAATCGCATCACGCGTTTCTTCGCTAATTTTCACCGGAACCTCACGAAAATGTATTGTATGTATTACAGTACATACATCTACGTCACTTGTAAAGGTCAAATTGCATTAGCAAAAGCCTAGTAGTAAGCCCAATCTTGACTCTTGCTTAAAGTGATAGTTCAGACATTCAGCCGAGCCGCGTTATCTCTTAACCAAGCCCGACAAGACTCATAATCAGGCATAGAGCGAGACATTTCTCTCCAAAAGGCGGCAGAGTGATCATGACGTATCAAGTGACAGAGTTCATGAATCACCACGTAATCCACCATCCGGTTCGGTGCCAACATGATTTGCCAGTTGAATTCCAGCTTGCCCTTCGCGGTGCAACTGCCCCAGCGGGACTTGAAGGTGCGGATTCCCACGCCGCCAGGTTCTACACCAACCACGGGCGCGAAGCGATTCACTTTCTCTGTTAGCTTCTGTTCGGCTTGCCGTTTGTACCAACGTACAAGGGCATTGCGGACCATGTGGGGCTGTTCGGCCCCGGTTGGTACGGTGACCACCAACCGTCCGTTCAGCAGCTTTACCGGCGCAAAATTGCCCTTTTCCACCTTTAGCCGATAGTTACGTCCCAGATAGCTGAAAGCTTCGCCTGATATATAGCGCCTGCTGCTGGCAGGCGTCATTTCCTGGTGCAGGGTGATCTTCTCTTTAATCCAGCGGCGTTTGGTTTCCAACAACTGGTCGATCTTTTCGTCGGGAGTGTTCGCAGGCACCACGACTGATACAGCGCCGTCCTCTACCCGAATATCGGCAGATTTTCGCCGATTGGTGCGGATGACTTCTGCAATAAAGCCGTGCCCGTCCCGATACTCCGGTTGCCGCGAAAGGGGTTTGTGCGCTGCCATCATTTGAACTTGTTCTGTGCCAGTTCCATGAATCGGTCCTGAACCACCTTAACCAGGGCTTTTTCGCCAAATGAACAATCCAGAACCGCCCGTTTGATTTCCTTCTTCATCCGCTTCACTTCGTCGGGCTTGCTGAAGAAGTCCACAATCTGAGTGGCTTCATCGAACATGCCGACCAAGTCCTGGCTGGTGGCTTTGATTTCGTCGTGCACTGCTTCACCGATGGCGTCTTCACCGGCATGGCGGGTCACCTCCGCCATAAGGATGTTGTAGAAGGCGAATTCGGTTTCACTCAGCCCCAGATCGTCCGCAGCCTGTTTGTGTTCAGACTCCATGCTGTCGACCATCTGAAGCAGCAGTCCCAGCTGCTGGTCCCACTTGCCCGCCGTCTTTTCAATAATGTCCCGCAGGCGAAGGCTCAGGGATTTATAGTATTCCGGGTCTTCATCCAGATTCACCGTAATGTGGTGCTTGATGGCGCTTTCGATTTCGGATGCGCGGGATTCCGGAGATTTGATCTGCTCCACGGTCTCCTTGAAGTTCGCTGCCATCAGGTCCACGGGTGGAATCTTCGGGTCTACCCCGGTGCTGATGATGTGTTCATCCACTAGCTGGCGGACTTTCGCCCCGGCATCGCTGATATTCAATCCAGGGTCACGGTAGCGATTGCGGGCAGCATTCTGCACCTTGCCCCACAGTTTCAGATCCGGAATGAATGGCTTGGCAGCGGTATCTGGCAGAATCACATCCATCTGCTTGGCGAATTTCTTGAAAGCCAGTTCGAACTGCTGTCGGGTCTCTTCTTCCTTCAGGTACAGCACGTAATCATCAACGTCCGTACCTTTCGCGCCAGCAAAGATGGCAGCCACACGGGTGTGAGCCGCCTTTAGTCGCGGTATCTCGTCTTTCAGGGTGTGGTAGGTGCCTTCCACATCTTCACTGCTGAACTGGTTCAGGGCATCGGTCAGGTGGTCTGAAAGCCCGTAGTAATCCACCACGTAGCCGCAAGCTTTTCCCTTGTAGGTCCGGTTCACCCGTGCGATTGCTTGCATCAAGGTGTGGTCTTTCAGGCTCCGGTCGATATACATCACCTGTGCAATGGGGGCATCGAATCCAGTGAGCAGCATGTCCTTCACGATCAGGAAGCAGGTGAGGTCTTCCTTCTCCGTATCCGTGCCCAGTGGCTTGGTGAAGTTCTTGATTACCTGCTTCTGGTGCGCACTGTCGGTGTACTTGCTCAGGTATGCCGGGTCGTTGTGTGTGCCGGAGATGATCACTTCGGAAGGGGGCGCTTCCAGGTCTTCCAGGGTCTTTTTGAACACCGTAGCTGCGTGGCGGCTACCGACCACAATCATGGCTTTGAAGCCATTGGGCTGAATCTTCTCCCGGTAATGTTTCAGTAGGTCGATACACACCCAGCGAATGCGGGCAGGTGCTTCCCGTACCGCCCGTTCCACACCGTACTTCTTTTTGATTTCCCGCTTTTCATCGTCGCTTTTGTCTTTGAAGTATTCTTCAAACAGCGCATCCAGCGAATCACCCACCACATCACTCTGTACCTGGCGACCCTCGTAGATGATGCGCACAGTGGCACCGTCATCCACCGCTTCGTTGATCTTGTATTTGTCGATATATCCGCCGAAGGCTTTGTCCATCTTCTGGGACTTCAACAGAGGAGTGCCAGTGAACCCGATCTTCGGGGCGTTGGGCAGGGCTGCATTGATGGTCATTGCCAGCCCGCCAAACTGGGTCCGGTGGGCTTCATCCGCTAGCACAATGATCTTGTCGCTAGGGTTGAGGTCGGTGAAGTTGCCTTCCTGTTCAGCTTCCTGGAACTTCTGCACCATGGCGGTCACAATGTCGGAAGAATCCTTGGACAATAAATTCTTCAGTTCCGCCACTGAGCCAGCGTTATAGATGGTTTCGTTCTGGGCATCCCGGAAGGTTTTGGATAGTTGCCCGTCCAGCTGGGTACGGTCGGTGACAAATACCAGTTTGTACTGTCTCAGCTCCGGGTCTCGGCGCATCTTCACAGCCAGCATGACCATCGTCAGAGACTTCCCGGACCCTTGGGTATGCCAGACTACACCGGACTTTTCCTTGCGCGTAGTGCCGGTCTTAAGGCGGTCTATGACCTTATTCACTGCCCGGTACTGCTGATACCGCGCCACTTTTTTGATCAGGCGACCATCCACCGGTTCAAACAGGGTGAAATTCTGCATCAGGTCCAGGAAGCTGGCGGGGTTGAACATACCGGCAAGTAATCGCTGTTGCGGCGTGACTTCGCCTGAACTGGTTCCAGCACCTGAAGCGATCTGTTTCGCGGCAACCAGATACTCTGGTGAGGGTACGTCACCGGTCTTGTGCCTGGATGTTGTCGACCCGGTGGAGATGAAGGCAGGTTGTTGCACCATCGCCTGAATATCGGCATCGGTGAACGGGTAAGCGTCCTTCCAGTCAGCGTAATGCTGGGCACTGGAACTGATGGTGCCCACCTTCGCCTGATCCCGGCAGGTGGATACCATTAGCTGGTTGTACCAGAACAGCTTCTGGGCACCTTCATCATCTTCCGGAGACCGTAGATTGACGTAGCGGCGCAGTTGGTTGATGCCTTCGGCTACCGCGTCGGCAATATACGGCGATTTACACTCAATCACCGCCAGCGGTAAGCCATTCACGAAGCAGACAACATCCGGGATGATGTTCTGGTTAATGCCTTCGACTTTGAACTGATTGGTGCACAGGAATTCGTTGTTTTCTGGATGATCGAAGTCGATAACCTTGACGGTCTGTCCTTTGCGACCGGCACCCAGGTCCTGTTCTACGGACAGGTAGTTCACCAGCAGGTCATAAATGGACTGGTTGTACTCCATCAAGCCGGCGTGATTCGGGTGGGTGAATTCGCGGACGACTTTGCGCAGGTTTTCGTCACTGATCCACGGATTCAGCCGCACCACCGCAGCTTCCAACCGTTTGGACAGCACTACATCCCGGTAGTAGCCCCGTTCGCCTGCGGGTGATCCATCAACCGGTAAAACCGGCGCAAGGTCTGCACCGGGCAAGTAGGTCCAGCCAAGGCGGGTTAGTTGATCAATGGCGGGCAGTTCGACTTTTTCGACTTCATCCTGAAACATATCGGGGCAGATGCCTGATCAGGCAACCGCTGACTCCTTTTGATCGACTTTGACTCTGACCTTGCCGGTTAACAGGTCTTGCATGAGGGCTTTTTTCAGATTCAAAAGCCGTTGCAGCCTATCTCGCTTCAATGACACATCCTGATCAACACTATCTAAAGATGCGACTATTTTCTCCCGCTCGTCTTTTGCCGGAATGGCAACTAGCGTTTTACGTATAGCTGGTAGGTTTAACCCCGCTTTTGCTCCAGCATCATTATTCGCAATGAATTGCTTTTGGGAGTTCTCAAAGGCAAGAAAATGACCTACCCATCGCGCGAGTGCAGGTTCGTTCAAACGTACCAGTGAAATATGCTGATTGACGAAGGCTTCACCAATGGATTCATTCACGACACCGATAACTCCAAGATCCGCAGTGATCGAAATCAGTACATCCCCTATCGTAACTTGCGTCCTTTTTCCTTCCGCAGATGCGGGTGGGGTGACGTAAACAGTGTCTTCAAACCGAAGATTGATGTGTTCCCTAGTGAGGTTTCCAATCCGTATGAATATGGCTCCACTGCTTGAGTAGTATTGTGCCCAGCCACGAGAGCCACTGGTAACGAAAGATGAAAGCGCGCCTAGTGATTTCACATTCCAACTTGAGGGAATTCGCCCCAAGGGCGAATCCTTAAACTCCGTATGCCCAATCCCTTTGGTTAACAACTCCTGCATCATGCCGGTTTTCAGGTGTTTCAGCTTGTCGATCTTTGCACGTATTTTTTCGATTACGTTATCGACGGATGACAGGATGGCTGCGATTTTTTTTTGTTCGGGGAGTGATGGGAGCGTTAACCTTATGCCAAAATAGTCCTTGGTCGTCACGCCGGTCAATGCGGTCTGCGTCGCTACGGATTCTATGGCTTTACGTGTAGTTGCGTCATCAAGGAGATAAACCAAGAACTCAGGGCTTGCCTGATCCTTCCTGATCTTTATGCGACGGGTATGCCATGCGAAAGCAGTGCCTGCACCGCTTTTTGTTGTGCAAACCGTCCTTGCTATACCCGACCGTACTAGTGATGACTCACCATATAGCAAGTCTCCTTCATCCAAAGTATATTTGTGCAACTCGTCTTGGTTGAGTGGGACGCGCCTAAATTCTCTGCCATCGACAAACAAGGACTTGTAAATGTCTGAAACTCCAATAATTGGAGTACCCTCGCCGTAGTGTTCCTTCTTTTTGTATATGCCTGAATTATGGCTTTCTATCAGTTCAGCAAATAGTTTAGAGCACCATTCCTCAGGAATTGAATTATTCATAGCCTAGCTCCTTCAGGTACCCTTTCATCACGCTCTCAGCGTCAGCCATCTCTGCGTCCAGTTCATTTAGTGATACCCGATACTTGTCCCACCAACGTTCCAACTGAGTAATTACCTTGGCATGCACATCACCCACGGTTTCCCGAATGGCTTCTTTGGTGTTGATCTCTGGCTTGAAGTCGAAGTAGTCGGCATCCCGCTTCGCGAACACCATGGACACATCGAAACCTTCGAGAATTTCTTCCCGGATGTACTCGCTTTCCACTTCACGTACCGGAATGCCACCGTGCAGGATGGCACGCACGTCGAAGATTTCCGGAGGCGGACTGGTGTCGGCGTAGCGGCGGATATTGAGGTTGTAATCGTTTTCGGCGATTTCAGCCAGGGTGACGACTTTTGAATAGCGTTTGATTTCGACATAGTCGTCGAAGGTCTGGACGATCTTTTTAATGTCCTGCTGGCGGAGTTTGTTCTGGTTTTTGCCTTCTTCGTATTCCAGTTCGCTGTTGATGAACAACACCTTGCCCCTACGTTCTGCCGGTTTGTTCTTGTTGATGATCAACAGGCAGGCGGGAATGCCGGTGCCGTAGAACAGGGCAGCCGGTAAGCCCACCACGGCTTCCAGCAGGTCGTCATTCAGGATGCCTTGGCGAATGGCTTTCTCGCTGGAACCCCGGAACAGAACACCGTGGGGCATAACCACCCCCATCATGCCTTCGGCGTTCAGGCTGGCAATCATGTGCTGGACGAATGCCAGATCACCGGCATCCTTGGGTGGTGTGCCATAGGGGAAGCGACCGTAGGAATCACTGTCGCCTTCTTCTTTGCCCCACTTCTTCAGGCTGAAGGGCGGGTTGGCAATTACCCGGTCAAAAGTCATCAGTTCCCCGCCTTGGGTATGCTGGGGTTCGCGCAGGGTGTCACCCTTGCGAATGTCCGCACTGTAGACCCCATGCAGGAACATATTCATTTTGCAGATTGCCCAGGTGTTCAGGTTCATCTCCTGACCGTACAGGGACAGGTTGGACGGGTTTTCACCATGGGTCGCCAGATAGTTGCGGGTCTGTACCAGCATGCCGCCAGAACCGGCAGTGGGGTCGTATATACGCATCCCGGCATGGGGCTTCAGCAGGGCAACCAGCAGCCGCACCACTTCGGGCGGGGTATAGAATTCACCGCCTTTCTTGCCCGCGCTGTCTGCAAACATCTTGATCAGGTATTCGTAGGCGGTGCCGAGCAGATCCGGGCGTTCAAAGTCTTCGTTGCGCAGGCGGTAACGGCTGAAGTGGCTGAGAAGGTCCCGCAGCTTTTTATCAGACAGTTTGTTCTTGATGTTGAAGTCGATGGAAACCAGAACCCCTTCGAGCGTGGGGTTGTATTCTTCTACGGCCTCGGTGGCGGTGTTCAGCTCGGAGCCGATGTCGTGCTTAAGGTCCTTGATCGCATCCCAACGGGCGACCTTGGGGACGAAGAAGGTCTTGTCGTATTCGTCTTCGTCGTTTGCCAGGTCGCGAGCCTCCTGCTCGGTCTTCCCCTTATCCATGTAATACCGAATAACGCCTTCCTGGGCTTCCTCAAAGGCGTCTGAGAGGCGCTTCAAGAACATCATCCCGAAGATGTAGTCCTTGTATTCAGACGCGTCCATGTTGCCGCGCAGAATGTCGGCGGCTTCCCACAGGAAGGATTCAAGTTGCTGAAGGGTGATGTTATGGCTCACGAGTTGGTTTCCTGTACTACATTGTCCATGACGATCTGTATCTGTATGAAGAGGTTGGTGCATAGTGACACGAGGGGAAGGATTGACAAAGTTTCGGGGAATTACTGGACCTCAGACGCCCACTTGAGAACCGGTTTCAGAGGCGTATCCCGATCCTCTCACTGGCGATACTCTCCAAAGAATGTCTTGTTTGGCATCTTGCGATAAAGATGTCCATCCAGGCACTGCACCTGCCCGGTACTTACTATAAAAATGGGAACGCTTGGACGCCATACTAACAAAGGAAAATCTATGCGAGTCGCTCGCTTGAGCATCAAGAATTATCGAGGCATAAAGAACAGCACTCTCCTACTCCCAAAGCATGGAGTCTTGATCGGCGATAACAACACCGGAAAAACGACAGTTCTGGAAGCCCTTGACCTTGTACTTGGGCCTGATCGCCTTAACCGCCAACCACCTATCGATGAACATGATTTCTTCCAAGGTGCTTATTGGCATGACTCCGAAGAGGAGGCCGAGCAAGCCCAACCCCAAATCGAAATTGAAGCAACCGTAACTGACCTTTCTGATGAGCAGAAAGCGAAATTTGGCGACTTCATCGAGTTCTGGGACTCTCTTTTAGACGATTTTTACGATGCCCCCTCACCAGAGGGAGTCGATGACGAAGATATTCAAGAGGCCTTGAGGATAACCTTTCTTGGCCGCTACGACCCGGAAGAAGACGACTTTGAAGGAAGAACCTATTTTTCCAGGACCCTCACGGAGGCTGACAATCCCTCTTTTTTCTCCAAAAAGCACAAACAACTTTGCGGCTTCCTCTACCTGAGGACACTGCGCACAGGCTCGAGAGCCCTTAGCTTGGAAAGAGGCAGCTTGCTCGACATCATCCTGAGGTTGAAAGAGTACCGACCCAAGATGTGGGAAAACACAATCACTACGCTGTCCTCCATGTCTGTTGCGGACGACCCCGGACTTGGTATCGACTCAGTCTTGGAGAGCGTGAACAACTCGCTAAAAAAGTACGTCCCAAAAGAATGGGGAGTTGAACCACACCTAAAAGTTTCAAACCTAACTCGCGAACACCTCAGGAAGATTATTACCGCATTCATTGCCACTGGAGATGGCACACACGCAGCCCCGTTCTATCGCCAAGGCACTGGTACAATCAACATGTTGGTCCTGGCCATGCTTTCTCAGATCGCAGAAGAAAAGCAGAATGTTATTTTCGCGATGGAAGAGCCGGAAACCGCAATCCCTCCATACGCGCAGAAACGCATCGTTCATGAGGTCCGAAATTTAGCCTCACAGGCGTTGTTCACCTCGCACTCTCCTTACGTTTTGGAAGAGTTTGGAATCGAAGAAACAATGGTTCTTGCACGAGATGAAGCCGGTAATTTAACCCGACAAAATATTAAGCTTCCGGACAGCGTAAAACTAAAAAGATACCGGCAAGAATTCAGGACGAGGTTCTGTGAGGGCTTGCTCGCAAGAAGGGTTTTGGTCGCAGAGGGAGCAACTGAAGCCTCTGCTTTTCCGGTCGTGTGCCGTCGATTGGCCGAGTTGAATCCAAAAGAATATTCCTCTCTGGAAGCGTTGGGCATCTGCACTATTGATGCCGCAAGCGAAACCAATATTCCCGGCATGGCGGAGCTATACAGGAACCTGGGCAAAAGTACCTTTGCCATCTGCGATAAGCAGGAGGGGCCCAACAAAACGCTTATTGAGGCACAGGTTGAAGTGCTACTCATGCATGAAGAAAAAGGCTTTGAGGAAATGGTCCTCAAAGGCACAACATCGGCAGCCCGAGAAAGATTTGCACAGACTCTGGATTGGCCGCAGCACCTAACCGAAATACACCCAGATCCTGCAAACAATGCGCTGCTTGCGTTAAGCGACTACTTCAAATGGTCCAAAGGAAGCTGGGGCGCTGCCGACTTTTTAGCTCAATGCACTGAATCCGAGATTCCAGAATGGCTTCGTTCTGCTGCCTCACAACTCAAGGAATATTGTTATCCACCAGACGAGCATCAGGATCTCGGTGACGATGTCGCTATAAATGAGTCTGCTGAGGTTGGTCCCGATGGAGCTGACTGAAGGTCAGAATGAGGTGATGGGTTCCACTGGCCCGCTTCTCGTAATTGGAGGCCCAGGATCCGGAAAAACCACCATCTCAATTCTCAAAGCCGCTCAAATCGCCCGAGAGGAATTGAAGCCCAGTCAAAAGATCCTGTTCCTGAGCTTTGCCCGTGCAACGGTGTCCCGGGTTGTCGAGGCAATCGAAGTTGAACAGGACATATCTCACGAAGAAAAGAGATTAATTGACGTGGAGACATACCATGCGTTTTTTTGGCGGGTGCTCAAGGCGCATGGTTATCTCTTGGGCTTTCCAAGAAAGCTGGAGCTTCTCGCTCCTCCTGCCGAAGCAATTGCGCTATCAGCGCTTCGACTTGAACATCCCAACAAGCCAGCAACCGAAGAAGAAAAACAAAACCTCTTACGCGAAGAAAATATTCATCGTCTCAACTTGGCGAAAAACGAAGGCCGGATTTGCTTTGACCTTTTTGCACCCTCCGTCGCAACCCTTCTTGAGGGTAGTGAGCGCATTCGCAAGCTTATCGGCTTGATGTACCCAGTGATCATTTTGGACGAGTTCCAGGATACGAATGTCGATCAGTGGAGGGTGGTCCAAGCCCTTGGTCAAATGTGTCGTTTGATAGCGCTGGCAGATCCGGAACAACGCATTTACGACTGGATAGGAGCGGATCCTGAACGCCTAGACCATTTTCGAACTGCGTTCGGCCCGCAAGACATTGACCTAACGGACGACAACCACCGGAGTGCCGGTACGGATATTGCGAAGTTTGGCAACGACATTCTTTCTGGTCGTTTTCGTCAGAGTTCCTACAACGGGGTTGAAGTTGTTCGCTACACAGCCTTCCCAGACCCAGCCATGAGCAAGCTTGTTTCCGAAATTTATAAGGCTAGGAAAAGGTTATTAAGTGAACACGGAAACAACTGGTCACTGGCAATTCTCGTACCTACTAAAAAGCTTACAAGGCAAGTTTCTGAAGCTCTGAACAAGCCCCCAGCAAATATGCAGCCAGTATCTCACACCGCATCGATCGAGATTGAAGCCGCGATTCTTGGAGCAGAGGTCATCGCGTCGCTAATGCAGCCCTCCGGAGACCAAGACCATCTTGGGGGGCTAATCGATTTAATGGTCAACTTCTATCGGGGAAAAAACGGCGCAAAGCCCACCAAAAAAGCGCTCGACGAAGCAACCAAATTGCAGACGCAGCTTCTTGACTATCAGGAAAGAGTTCAAAGAGGTCAAGCGATAAAAGCAAACAGTCCTTTAGTGAAAACGTTATCGACCCTGGCTCGTATCAGAGATCATATAGAGTTCACGGGAGATCCTGACCGTGACTGGAAATCAGTCAGAAACGCTCTCGACGTAGGTCGATGCAAGCGACTCAATGAGATTGCGAAAGAGACAAGAAACCTCCGGTTATTGAGCAGAGGAACCAGCTTCAGACAGACTCTTGGACAGGATTGGCTTGAAAATGGCTGCTACCTCAACGCTCTCAAGATCACCAAGGAGGCGTTTGTCCAAGAACACTTCTCAACTAATTCCAAGCCTGAATCCGGCGTGGTCGTGATGAACATGCACAAAGCCAAGGGTAAACAGTTTGATGAGGTGATCATGTTCGAAAAGTGGCCGGTGAAGCCTCAAGGACGACCCGCAATCAATACCGACCGCTATATTCGTGGGAATTCGCCAGAGGCAGTTGACAGCCAGACGCTCCAAAACTTTCGGGTTAGCGTAACGCGAGGAAAGCAACGCACTACCATTCTTACACCTGGCGTCGGTGAGTGCGTGCTACTGAAAGGTATCAAATAAACTCAAACGTCATCAAAAATGTTTCTTTTGGCATGGAACACAAAACAGTCCAATCTCTCACTCACCCTACTGCTTTCTTTGCCAGGCCACTGAATTCATGGTGCAATTTGATGGGCATCTACCTGGGTCATGACATCTTGAATAAACTTGGTTTTATCGATCAAGCGAACGCACTGAAGATCGGAGTCATCGTAAGTTTCGAGGCGCGCCAGAAAGCCTTTACCAAAATCAATGTAAACAGGGCAGGCTGCATCGAACCAGGTTTTCCTGGGCCGAACCCAATGGTATTGATGGTGGCCACGATAGCTTTCCTCCAGCGCATCACGGACCTCATCAATGCCGTGTATCCAACCAAAGGTGACGTCTTTTTTCGCGATCCCAGGATACTCCTCGCAGGCTTCCGACCATCGGAAGAAAATGCCTCGATTGGCACCCTCCATCCCACGTTTTGCCTTTGCCCACACCAAGTCCTTGGCGAAGTCAGCATCGGGATCAGGCAAAGGGTGGTAAATGTCGAAGTTCCGATGGAACGCTGACCCATCAATTACCCAGACCAAGTTTTCGTAAAATTCCTCTCTAGATTGTCTCTCGGCGTCTGTCATCGCAGAGTGTTGAATCTCTACGAAAATCCCTGTCGGTGTCTTGATATCGGATCTATGTATTTCTCCATTAAAGGCAGTATGGGATACCTCTCTGCACTCTTCAGGGAACAAATTTTTCCAATTTCGGTGCCATGGCGTTTCATTTTCCCACCAGGGATCACATTCCCTTGGACGCTTGTGTGCCCAGTGGTGCATCACTCTGGGACCGCATTTCGCAATTACTTCGCCCCCACAGACCGGACAGCGCCCCTTTGCTCCAGGAAACGCCTCGGCTCGAAAGTCATCAACTAGAGCTAATTGCATTATTGCTGCGCCCGCATGCTAGCCATTTTCTACTCCCAGGAAACAAGATGTATCGCCGAACAAACTTTCGCATTGATGTCTGCACGTGGTTCTTTTGCAGGGGGTTATACCCCCACACGTTCCGACGGAGGCCTTCGTTCCTAGATATTCTTCCGTGCGGGTAGGACCTCTGAGTCAGATCTTTTCAATGAGGCGTTAAGTGTGACCCTGCTTACGGAAAAATGGGCAGCGACTTCCTTTTTCGTAATTTCAGGATCCCTGAGCATGGCCGCCGCCTTTTTCACATCTGCATCGGACATACTGCGCTTGCGACCGCCTTTTCGCCCTCTGGCCCGAGCTGCCTGAAGACCGGCGATGGTCCGTTCTCGAATCAGGCTGTGCTCGAACTCCGCCAACGCCCCGAAAATATGAAAAACCAAGCGGCCACCTGGGCTCGTCGTATCGATCGATTCGGTAAGAGACTTGAAGCCGACGCCTCTCTCATCCAGATCCTGGATGATGTCAACCAGGTCTTTAAGGGAGCGCGCAAGGCGATCAAGCTTCCAGACTATGAGAGTATCCCCTGCCCTGAGCGTTCTAAGGCAGACGGACAGTTCCGGGCGCTCCCTTTGCTTTCCAGTTATGCGCTCTTCGAATATTTGCTCACATCCAGAAGACCTTAATGCTTCAACTTGGAGGAATGGGTCTTGGTCTTGGGTGCTTACCCTCGCATACCCAACGTTCATAAAATGTACCTTTTCTTTTCATAGATACTTTTACGTGATTTCTTTACACCAAACAAGCCTCAAATGAGCAAAAAAACAGAGATTGTTTATATGGAAAGAAAACGAACGTTTGTTGGTCGCTTGAAATTGGAATCGAGCTTATCGAGAGCAAGACGCTTTAGCTAATGGTTGATATAGGACTGAAAACCGAGAGGTCGTAGCGCCTTTCTCAGCAGCCTTCTTTTAAGATGTTGTGCGGGCGTATGCTTGCCATAGTATATCCGCATTTTTGGCGAACCCTCTGGGTGCTGCGCCTTCCGGGAAGGCACTCGGCATCCAGCGCCCTCGGAGGCCAGCTGCTAAACCGATCCGAGGCATCCGCAAGGAAGGGCACCACTGGTTCTCTATGCCGACCCACGCGCTGGACTATCCGCGTCATGCCGTCCATAAATAACCCGGTACTCGTTCTCCATTAGCGCCACAGCCTCTTCAGGAGCCTTCTCTAACAAACGTCTGCGGTATGGTTCCCGAATTACGCTATCGCCATTAAGGCACGCAGTAGCCATTGCCGTAAGAACCATATCGGGAAGGCCGATTTTGTCATCAACAGCCTTTTTCAAAGCCCGAAACTGATTCATTTACTTTTCGCCTCAAGAGCCCCAATTGCTGTATGCCATACTGCCCTGATGCGGTCACATTATGATTCTCAAACCAAGCATCGGACAAGCCAGCCTAATATGCTGATTGCAGTTTCGCTGCCATTATTAGGACTTTTCTGAGGTGAGTGGACCTGGACAAGTCCAGTCGCTGGGCGCATAAAGCATACCGTATCCAGCTTTTTTTGTGGCATCGATCTGCATAGCCGGGAGTGATTTTTTTGCAGGCGGACGTGAACTTGCAGGTCCTCGAGATTGTGGAATCTAGCGTGAGACTCGGCCATGTCGTTTCATGCTTATAAGTCAACGGTGATGGGTTTGTTTGTCGGTTTATAACGTTCGGTGCAAATGCTTGCGTTGACGAATTTGATGCCGTCGGACTCTCGTTCTAAAAAACCGTGGGCTTCGTGAATGTGTCCGCAAATGTGGGCTACAAGATCTGGAAGTTGCTCTATTCGTTTTGCCAGAGCTTGGCATCCGACATGCCGATCTTCATTCGGGATGAAATCCAAAACGCCATAGGCAGGACCATGGCTTACGAGCACATGCGTGTCATCGGGAACAATCCTCAAGCGTCCTCTCAGTTCAGCCGCCCGTGCATTGAAGGCCATGTGCCTAAATATTGGTTGCCAAGGAAAGCCGAAAAAATTGATGCCACCGATGGATACTGACTCACCCCGCAGATAAGTGATTCCGTTATGTTCGCACAATTCGCGAGCCCAGCCGGACATGGTCGAGCCACGCAACTTTCTGTCGAAGCAAAAATCATGATTTCCAGCAACAAGGATTTTGTGAGCATGCGACTGCGCGCCCATCCACTGTGCAAATTCTTGAATCTGAGGCAACGTCCCAGATCCGGTACAATCACCGGAGTGAATCAGCACATCACCTTCGGGAATCGGCGGCATCTTGTTGTGCAAACTGTGAGTGTCGGAGATGCATACGAGTCTCATGCCAACTTCTTTAGACGAGCAATCGTGTCAGCGAGTGCTCTATCATCCTCAGAGTAAGGTGGAAGGTATTCCGGAATTCTGAGCCACCAATCTTCCTCACCAGGTACAATTACGCATTCTTGGTCATCAAGGAGAAAAGCATCCGAACGCCCACAGGCGGATTTTGGTTTCTGAGTCCGCACTGATCGAATAATATTGAGATCTTCGAACCAAAAGGGCGCTGAATGCTCAGCGACAAAGAGCTTTTGGATTGCCCGTGTTCGTTCTTCGCTCACACTGGTGTAAATCACCAAATCGCAAATTTTGGCTGCATCCTCAAGAAATGAGTAAAGGCCAGGTCGTGGAATCTGCGAAACCGCATTGCTCAGAAGAGTCCCTTCGAGGTCCAGACACAGAAGCGGCTTCACCGCTCACAGCCCTCAATTTGGGCTGCGCCCCTCATCCCATCGCGTTGTCTGCGATCAGTATCAGCAATGTCGTTCTCTCTAAAGCTAAGCTGAATCTCGCTCATGACATTTCCAACATCCTGTCCGCAACAGCGCAAAGATAAACGGTTACTCGGCAATGTCCCCAATATCGGAACGATTTAACCGTTTCATTTGTTCAAGCCCCTTCCTACCAATCTCCGTCAATCGTTTTTTCGAAACTCGGAATTGGCCTCTAAAGCCTGGAGAGGCTCTCAACTGTCGGTGAATCTGCTCATCTCTCACCGTGCTCACACTGTCATCCTTCACAGTAAACACCAACACCTGGCTTCGCCTTGAAATGAGTACCGGCCCATCAGGCTGAAAGGATCCTAATGTATTGCTTTTGATAGGGTTTAGGTACTTTTGCTTGCTTTCCGACAGACCCATTCAAATTGATCCTCCAGTTCACACTCGAATGCTTCGGTGACATTGCCTGTTAGATGCCAGGAAATGTCCAATCCAGCCCTTCCAAATTTCATGTCACTAATCCACAAATCTACTCGATGCTCCTCAAGCCTGCGGTCTAGGTTTGCGAGGAACCAGTCAACGATGGGGATCCTTGCCTCCGTGGGTAAGTAGGCAAAAGTAATCCTTTGGAAGTGGTTCATATCGTATGACTCTTTATCAAGACGATGTTCCGTTAAAGTTGCGCATTCGAGCGATTGCTTATTACAACTACTCCCTTGCAGAACCTCCTCCCCGAAGTGCAATTCCGCGTTCCGCGAGAAGCCCATCGACTATATTGAAAGAGTGGTCCAAAAATTCCGGCTCGATAAACAAAATCCCCCCTTCAGACGGGGACTCCTCCCTGCGAAGCAGCTTTCGAATTTTCATGGCCTCTACATGCATAAAAATTTGCCAAAATAATTCCCTTCTAACTGGCAAATCTCGTTCAATCGAACGAGATGAATACTCCTCTCGTAGCTCGCTCAACCTGAACCCACGAGCTGGAGATTCAGAAAAAACCTCATGCAAGGTCCTGTCGATAGTGAAAATTCTTTTCGACATAATTTTCCCGAAATTAACTATTGATATCGATTCTCACCAAATGGGTAGTATATGCCGTGGACTGATATGGTCAAGGGCGAAATAGTCCCGTCTCCAACTCGGAGACTAAAATGTGCGTCGTTAGAAAGAGATTCGGCCAGAACCTGAGAGCAGTCCGCCAATCGAAAGGGTTTTCCCAGGAGCACCTCGCTCACGCTGCTGGAATCGACAGGAGCTATGTTGGCAAAATTGAGCGTGGCCAGGTTAACTTATCAATTGAAAAGCTTTACTTGCTTGCAGAAACACTTGGTTGCTCACCGAAAGAGCTTGTCCCAGAAGCTTGATCTATCTTTGTTCGACTCGGAGATTCTGGGGCCTAATGGACAGTTCAGGTATGTTCCAGCTGTAAAAGCCTCCTATGAATAACCAGAGTTCTCGCCACCTTTTGCGACGAGTGGGAGGTAGGGTAATTTAGAAAGCTGGTGACACTATCCCCACGGCGGCAGGGCCTGGCTCAAGATGGGATTGCCGGACGCTTACGGTTGATCGGCGGAGGTACAAAACTGAAGCTACGGTCGCAAAGCGGACATTCGAGTAAGACGAATAGCGCTTGCAGTATGCGCGCCCATGGAATGGAACCGAAGGCGCAATGAAATGGGCTTCGTCGCGCCTGCGCTTAATGGGTTCTACCCCGTTACTGTGGACATTCCTAAAAAGAGGCCTGACACGCTGCTCACAGGCTCGGCGTGCCTCCGAACAACAGGTAATAAGCGATGCCCAGTAGCGAACTGACTAAGATCACCGGCAACATGCCCACCTTGAAGCGTAACATGGCAATAAAGGCGGCCAGTGCAAGCACCACACTGGCGATCTGAATACTGCCCCATGTCGGCACCATTAACTGCATGCCAAAGGTCCGAACCGTATCTACTTCGGCGAAAGCGACATGCACCGCGAACCAGATAGCCAGGTTCAGCATCACGCCCACAACGGCGGCGGTGACCGCCGATAACGCAGCACTCACCGCCTGGTTCCCGCGCAGCCTTTCTACATAGGGTGCGCCCAGGAATATCCACAGAAAACAGGGAACAAAGGTCACCCAGGTAGCCAGAATCGATGCAAGAATGCCCGCTGTAAAAGGATCGAGGGGGCCTGCGTCGCGGAAAGCGCCCATGAAGCCCACGAACTGTACCACCTGAATCAAGGGGCCGGGCGTGGTCTCTGCCATGCCCAAACCATCCAGCATTTCCCCTGGCGCAAGCCAGCCATAGTTCTGTACGGCCTCCTGTGCCATATAAGCCAATACTGAATAAGCACCACCGAAGGTGACGACGGCCAGCTTGCTGAAGAAAAGCCCTATCTGGGTGAAGACATCGTCAAAGCCCAGCGATACAGCCAATACAACTAGCGGTGTGAACCACAGCGGTAGCCAGACCGCGAGTACCTTGAGCGCCCGCTTGCGCGTTGCCTTGGTATGATGTGCGGCACCGCCATCCATCATGGTGTCGATCGCCCGTTCACCATCCTCGGGCGTGTCATGTCCCTTGATGACCACGAATCGTTCCGGGTCCATGTACCGCCCCAGCAGGCCAATAACGGCAGCAGTCAGGATCACTACCGGGAACGGGACAGCGAACAAAAAGATGGCAATGAAAGCAAGGGCCGCCAAGATGTACATATAGGCATTCTTGAGCGCGCGCTTACCGATCCGGATGACGGCCTGAATCACGATCGCCAACACCGCCGCTTTAATCCCGAAGAAAAGCGCCTGCACCAGGGTTGCATCCTGAAAGCCCGCATAAAGCACGCTCAACACCAGGATGCTCAAAAAACCCGGCAACACAAACAGTCCGCCGGCCACGAGCCCACCCTTGACGCCATGCAGCAGCCAGCCGATATAAGTAGCCAGTTGTTGGGCTTCCGGCCCGGGCAGTACCATGCAGTAGTTCAGGGCGTGCAGAAACCGGCTTTCGCTGACCCATCGCTTTTCATCCACCAGAATACGATGCATGACGGCGATTTGGCCGGCAGGACCGCCGAAACTCAGCATTGCAATCCTTAGCCAGACGCGCACCGCTTCCCCAAACGTAATCTCATGACCAAACTCGTTGCGATCGCCACCCGATGGCACGGTGTCTTGTTGGGTTCTGTGGGCTGTATCGGTGGAGTGGGACGACTCCGGCATGCTTACTTCCCCTTCGTATAGGTTGTGTACAAACTGTCGAACACCTGATTGGCAGCCAGTAACAGCTGATCATCGTTATGATGAGACTCGCGAAAGCCCATCAATACGCATTCAACTCCAGTGGCCGCCGGTGGCTGATGGCCGCCAACATCGAGGTAATGCACCAGTTCCGCGATCCGCTGCAGTGCCACCTGGCGCAGGCCAAAGCTCGCCAGCAACGTTTCAAAGGTGACCTTGTCAGCTACATGGGTGAAGGCCGCTCCATCGAAATCAAAACCCAGCGCGTGATCAGGGCAATCAGCTGGAGAGCTTAACCATAGAAAATTCGCTTCCGGATCGATGAATCGCTTAATCAACCAGGCGCTGGCCAGGCGGTCCACCCACGGTCGGCGACGAGTTGCCCATACCCTCCCCAGGTAGTCGGCACGGTTGAGGAGAGCGACCGTGCCTGAAACAGGTAGCGGCTCATCAGGCGACAGCACCCGATTTGCGTCGGTTTCCAGTTCCTGCAACGCCCGATCGACCCGTTCACGGGCAGCACCTGGAAAAAAATCAATCTGTGACACGCGCGTGAAGCGCTTACGCAGTTTCCGGGTCTCCCTAATAACCTCCATGGCCGATTCTGGCAGCAGCGTTGCCCGTAGTTCTGCGATGTCCGAGTGCAAGGCCTCATAGTCGTCCGCACGATCGAATAAAGCGGGGAATTCATGAGCATCCGGGCCGTCAGTGGGTACAACATGGGCGACACCGCCGGCTTCACGCACGTCATGGGCCACAGCCTCCAACTTCTCGACGTGATCGGGGTGAGCTGGCAGTAAATAGACGCCGTCGCGAAGTGAAGCCGCGCCCCATGCCTTAATAGAGCGCCAGGCCCGCATACGCACCGTCGCATTTTCTGTAGGAAGTGACAGAATCAGTAGAAGCCATGACATTCTGTAGAATCTACTACGTGTTTGTAGCAATCACAACACTTTTATGGCTGAACGGTTGTGATGGCCATCTGACTACAGTAGCATTCTCATATATCCCCCCACGGGGGATAGGTTAAAAGCTGGTTTTGAACCCAGACTTACCAAATCATCAGCCACGCTAGGAACACTGTGATGCACCACGAACGACTCGATCATTGGCAACATAAGCATGTCTTTGGCCAGGATCGGAAGCGCCCCGGAGAAATCCGAACGCTCATCGTGGTGGGCCTAACGCTGGCGATGATGGTCTGGGAAATCCTGGCCGGGATCGTTTATGGCTCGATGGCCTTGCTGGCCGATGGGCTGCACATGGGGTCGCACGCGGTGGCTCTGGGTATTGCCGCCTTCGCCTATGCATACGCCAGGAAAAACGCAGGCAACGCCCGATTCTCTTTCGGGACGGGGAAGGTCAATGCGCTGGGCGGCTTTACCGGAGCCATTCTGCTGGCTGTCTTTGCGCTCTACATGGTCATCGAGAGTGTTGGGCGTTTTATCCAGCCCGTCCCCATTTCTTTCGATGGGGCCATATTTGTGGCCATCATAGGCCTGGTGGTCAACGGGGTGTCAGCGTGGATACTGGGGGATGCAGGTCATGACCATGGTCACAGTCACGGGCATAATCACGGTCACCACCATCATCACCATGACCACAACCGACGGGCCGCTTACCTGCATGTGCTTGCAGATGCGTTGACGTCAGTCCTTGCCATTGTTGCCCTTCTGGCGGGTAAATATGCCGGGTGGAACTGGATGGACCCGATGATGGGGATTATCGGTGCGATTCTGGTAACCCGTTGGTCCTGGCAACTTTTAAGAGACACCTCAAAAATCCTTCTCGACGAGCAACATCAGGACATGGAGGACGCTGTTAAAGAGGCCGTCGAAGACGACGATGCCAAAGTCAGTGATCTGCATGTGTGGGCAATAGGCCCAAACATTCATGCCGCTATTGTCTCAGTCGTCTCGCATCAGCCCGAGTCGCCCGCAGTTTATAAGGAGCGCATTCAGGCACACTGCCAGTCCCTGGTCCACGTGACGGTGGAACCTCTTCGCTGTGATTAACGGAGAGAACGCAAATTAGAGAGTAACGAGATCAAAGATAACGGGCGATTGCTTTGAACTCGTCGACGCGCCGCTGCTGCTCCGGCTCCAGCGGTCCGATGGCATCGTCCAGGCAGTGTTCAATGTGGTCCTGTACCAAGACGCGCTTGGCCTGCTGGATGGCCTTTTCCACAGCGTGAAGCTGTTGTGCCAGCTCCAGGCAGGGCTTCCCCTGATCCATCATGCCAATCACGCTTTCAAGATGGCCGTTGGCCCGCTTCAGGCGTTTGATGATATTCGGATGCGATTGATGCGTGTGATCATTTATCATGTTTAATTCCTATCCCCCGTGGGGGGATGGTATCCTCTTGCTTCGTTGAAATCCAACCACCGACTCGACCATTGAGACTGATGATTTCGGCCCTCCATCAAAGAAAACTGCTTCCGACGCTCGTCATGCTGTTCGCATTGGCGGGCCTGTCGCTGTCGGTGATTGGCGAGTCATTCTCTCACGGTGTGGCCAACTTGGCAGGCGATTGGGAATCGCAGCCTGACGGCCACCCAGGCAGTTATGGTGCGCATGGACACACCCACGATTTTGACGAAGAGCCAGAGACATCCTCAGTGCATCATGATGCTGGCAATCATACTCACGAGACCGTGGACCAGCTCAGGGTTCCGTTTGTTTCCCAAAGCCTGACCGTTCTCCGGCAGCCCGTGCCCTTTGCCGGAGGTTCTCCCCGCAGTTTGCGCTATCGGCTTGAACGCCCTCCAAAAGCCTCTATTCCCGCTTGATTCTTGCCGCTTACGTGGCCCGAGAAAACAAATTCAATTGGAGTCTTTATGTTGTCAAGCTTGCTTGGCGGTTGCCGTGGTGTGCCCTCAACGGGCACAGGCAGTCGTCTGTTCTGGACATTTCTGACCCTGGGCTTTCTGGGTATGAGTACCGATGTGCTTGCCCACGCAGTCGCTCAGGGCGACAGGGGCTACATCCAGGAAATTACCGGGATAAACCTTATTGCGTTCATCTATCTGGGGGCCAAACACATGGTCACCGGCTATGACCACCTGCTGTTCCTGCTGGGTGTCATTTTCTTCCTTTACCAAATGAAGCACATCGCGATCTACGTGAGCCTGTTTGCCCTGGGGCATTCCACCACAATGCTGCTGGGGGTGTACTTCAATGTGGGCATCAACAGCTACATCATTGATGCGATTATCGGCCTGTCCATCGTCTATAAGGCACTGGACAACATCGGTGCCTACCAGCGGTGGTTTGGCTTCCAGCCCAACACCAAGGCCGCCACGTTGATTTTCGGGTTCTTCCATGGTTTCGGCCTGTCCACCAAGATCATCGAATACGACATCTCGCCGGACGGCCTGATTCCGAACCTCCTCGCCTTCAACGTGGGCGTGGAAATCGGACAGTTGATCGCCCTGGCCATGATCCTGATTGCCATCAGCTTCTGGCGTAAAACCGACGGCTTTTTCCGCCACGCCTATACAGCCAACGTTGCCATGATGAGTGCAGGTTTCCTGCTCTTTGGCTATCAGCTCACGGGTTACTTTGTCGCCTGATTCTGGAGATTTGCTATGTACAACACCGATATACCCAACCGTGAAGAACTGCCCAGCACTGCCAAACTTATTCGATCAACCATCATCGCAGCTATTGTGGCGCTGATTCTGCTGGTGACCGTGGTCATGCCCGCCGAGTACGCCCTGGACCCGACCGGTGCCGGCAGATTGCTGGGGTTGACCGAAATGGGCGAAATCAAGGAACAACTGGCTGATGAAGCTGCCGCTGACGAGGAGGCACAGATGGTTGCCGTGCAATCCTCAAGCGATCAGCAGGAAACCGAAGCAGTACAGCCTGAAGCCGAAGAACCCGCTCAGGAAGCTGCCCCAGAGCCAGAACCAGAACCAGAACCTGCGGCCGTGCAAGAACAACAAGCATCAGAACCAGCACCTGCAGAAACACAATGGCAGGACGAAGTGCGAGTGGTTCTTACGCCTGGCGAAGGTACTGAGTTTAAGCTCACCATGGAAGAAGGTGCTGTGGCTCGCTTCTCTTGGGTATCCGAGGGTGGCCCAATCAACTTTGATACCCATGGCGATGGAGGCGGCCAGTCAATTTCATACGAGAAAGGCCGGGGCGTACCGGAAGACGAAGGCCAACTGGAAGCCGCTTTTACCGGCAACCATGGCTGGTTCTTCAGAAACCGGAATGACAATGACATTACTCTCGTCCTTCGTACCGGTGGAGACTACGGACAACTGAAGAAAATGCTTTGATCACGCAGGCATAAATTGCAATTTTTTTTGGAGCCGGTCAGACAATGGCCGGCTGCGAGAAGAAGCGAAGGTTCATGAAATGGAGCAAAACCAGAGGTTATGAATCAGCTCATGAATGTCATGCATACAGCAATTAATTAGGCTACTGAAATACCGCGTTATTCATAATTTTCCATATCATCGGTGATCGCCGGGTCGGAATAGTTATTCCACTTTATCGTTAGTGCATCCGATTAAGCGGTACCAGCCTTCAAAATTGAATCGAAAGCCGATTCGAAGCTGAGAGCTGCAAATGTCCGCTTTTGTTTAGCGACGGGAGGAGTCTGATCGAAGCCCGAGGGTGATCATCGACCGGGGCTGGCAGCGTTTGCGGCATCCAAAGGGACCAAATACAGAAGCTACGCACCTAAATTTCAATACTCTCAGCTATCTCCAGAGCATCCTCGACCTCGACACCAAGGTACCGCACGGTGCTCGACATATTCGTGTGTCCCAACAGCAACTGGACGGCTCGAAGATTCTTGGTCTTCTTGTAGATCAATGTCGCTTTGCTCCGTCTCATTGAATGGGTTGCGTAGACTGAAGGATCAAGTCCAATGCTGGTAATCCACTTTTTGACAAGACGGGCGTATTGGTGAGTAGTGATATGGTCGAACTTTCGCATCCGGCTCGGCCACAAATAATCCATACCTGCGAGTCCTCGCAACTCGATCCATGCTTCGACCGATTCGCGCGTCTTTTTGGTTATCTCAAACTGAACAGGCTGACTGGTCTTCTGCTGGATGACTTGCGCCCGATCCAGAACCTCACCGTTTCTGGAAATATCTCGAACCAATAGCTTTACCAGATCGCAGGATCGGAGTTTGCAGTCAATTGCCATGTTGAACATCGCCAGCTCGCGGATGTTCTTTGCTATCTCTAACCGAATACGGATAGCCCATATTTGTTCGAGTTTGAGCGGCAGCTTCTGGCCGACGAGCTTCCCTTTGTTCCAGGGAACTTTGCTGGTAGGAAACGTCATGACGTGGCCCTCCTTGGAGGGTAAGGGCCTTTAAGTATGGTTCAGAAGACCAGTCTTTGCCGCCCAGGTCGCAAAGCGGACATTCAGCTTGCCCATCGCTTTTGTTCAACGGTGTGCCCGTCTAGCGCAGCGAAAAGGGCATCTGGTGGAGGGCCCGCAGGCCCGGAACGAACTGGAAACTACTGGTGGGTGATCATGACTATAAACGCCTACAAAAACAACACTTTCTCCAGCAACCCCGGAACGTATTGAGCCGTTCTCATCAAAGCTAAGTAAACCAGGCTAAACGGGACAATGATCTCGAAACCTATGATTCCCAGCCACTTGGTAACCCTTTGATTAAAAGTGGCTTTCTCTAAAGAAGTCAGTTTCTTGAGTGATATTTCAATCTGCTCTTGGGCACCATTAATTATTTTATTTTGAATAGAAAAGTTCTGTTTCCATTGTTCTGGTAAAGAATCGAGCCCTTTTAACCTAGCTCTTTCATGATGCTTATCAACGTATTCAACAATCTTTTCCCAGTGTGGATTCTCCTCTGAAATCGCCCGTTCACAGTTCTCTATTTGTATGGTGAGCTGAGAGCAGGTGTCTTCCATTTTACTTTCCCACTCGTTGATCTTTTCCGAAAATCCATCATATGAGGAAATTATACTCTGCTCAGCTTGGAGAATTTCAGAAAGGCAATCGCGAGCTTTCGCGCCAATAAAAGCTGTTTTTACTGAGTACCAGCTCAGCAAATCTTGCCTTAAGTAAAATAAATACGAGACGGAAAGATAGATAAGGAGCACAGCAACTGCCCCAAGGGCATGCTCTCTCGTAATCCCACCAAGGTGGACTAAGCTCAGCGGTTTCTCATCAAAGACCGCAGCCAAAACAGTATATGCAGATACAACCAACAACAGGATCTTTTGGCGGTGTGTCCGTGGAGAAAGGGAGTCTGTTAGAAACACTTCCCATCCTCTATCATCCGTTTCTACCTTCGGGTGCACCCATCCTCCTTTAATTCAATTTAGGCCTTGAAGAGGCTATTACAGGCCATTAGTTATACCAAGGCCCGCCCATTACACGGAGCCGAAGGCGCAGTGTGATTGGCATCGCCGTGCCTGCTCTTGTTAAATGTCGCCCCACTCTTTGGACAAGAAATCGTCGCCAGAGGACTGCAAAAAGCCGTTAGCAAAATTCCTGATCGAATTGAACATTTCATCATTGCCGAGTGCTTTGACAGCGAATGCAAAAGTCAGAATTCCACGGTAAAAATAGTTCCATAGGTCAGCACGATGTTCAGCCTGTCTGGGCGTGCCACGCATTCCCTTCATGTGGAAGCCCGGCGGATTACCACCAAACATTTCCATAATGTGGGGGGATGCAGCATGAACATAACCTGAGTATGCCTTGCTGAGCGTTCGGGTTGCCTCCCGGCCCGTGCTGGGGTCTTGCACTCCTTCAACGGAAGCAATCCAGGAACGAATCTTCTTACGCGGTATCATCGGCCTTCGTTGTGAAGAGGTCATCGCTGAACCTGAATCAAACTCTTCCTCAAAAAACGCTTCGAGATAGGAGTCGTGAAGGCCGGTCCAGTCTTCGAAGATAATCCCGAAAGCCAAGAACGTGATGTCCTCTAACAGTTCATCCAAAATCCGCTGCATTGCGCCTTGCTCTTGTACAAAGCCATGGGACCATAGCAAACGGGTAGCATGTAGGCTGCTGACTAGTCTCGCCAATTTTTGCACGATTGCTTGTTGCGCTGTTTTCTCAACATGGCGAAAGACAAACCCATCTTTATACGAAACCTTCTTCGGTTGGGGGACTTGGGTAGCCAGGGACTCAACCGTTTTTTCCATGTGGTTCAGTGTTTGATCGAAAAGCTGATCTACATGCATGAGAAATTTAACGCCAGTGGGAGTGGAAGCCAAAGGAGCGCAGCGCAGTTGGCGTCCCGTTGACCATATTGTTAACTAATTTTTGGACTTTTGCGCATTTTCGCCAGCATTTGGCGATTAATTTCGAGCTTTTTCGCTATCTGCTTTGGAGTAAGATTTCGTTTCCGCATGTTGTCGAAATAGAAGTTCTTCTCCCACTCATTGATCCACCCGCTGCGATACGCATGGTCGATCGCCTCAGCATTTAGCGATTTCTCCTGATCCTTCCGGACCCGTTTCACGGCCTGGAAAATTTTGTCTGACGGGAGGCCAATAAACTTTTTAACGCAGCAATTCCCGACTTTTACAGAGCTACGATTCAGCTTATTCGACAACACGCAGCACTCAATGATGGGATAGTGGCCGCAAAGGCAGGTCTCAGGCTCATCAGCCTCATAGACCTCACTCAGCTCCCATTCCAACTTTGCCTCATCCCAGTTGGATGACACGGAACGGTCGATGATTTCCTTTGTCAGCCTGTACTCAGACATGGTCTGCCTTCCTGATTAACGCTCAGCATCACCGGTGACAGAGCAGCAGCGAAGCGGAGGTGTTGGCATCCGGTACATGGATTGGTTATGCATGACGACAGATTGAAAACAGGTAAGCAATTCCATCTTCAACCCTATTTTTTATCGATAGCAACTTTGTGATGCCGAATTTCCCGGATGACCCATGAGTGCCATCATTGAAAACACGAAAGAGGCTGAGCACATTTTTGACATCCTCATCCACAAAATTGACAGCTTCCTCTGTGAGTATTCCGGAACGCCCCAGCAAATACTTAATTTTCTCTTTGCGCGTTGGTTGACCTTGAGGAGTCTTATCGCAATCCGGTGCCCTCTCCATCACTTTTTCATCTGGAGCGTTGATGTCTAAAATTTGAACAAAAACTTCTCGGGCACTTGTGCAGAAATGTCGAGCCGCATCCGGGTTTTCTGGATTTAAAGAGAATAAGGCTCCCTTCCAGCGATTGCTCAACTCGGGCGACAACTCTTGCAGCATGTCGTTAATCTCAGTGCGAAGGAGATCGGATTGCTGCCCTTCGCGATCCTCAACGTCAGATTCAAGTGTGTTTGAAAGAGCTAAGCTATTCGCATTTTCTTGCTCTGATCTGTCCAAGAAGTCATAGCCAAAGTTGGAATGCTCAAAATCATTCTCTCTAGCATCTAAACGCTCATAATAAGTATTGAGCGTCATGGCGGAAGTTCTAACTATCTGGTATTGAGACGAGTTAGACGTCCTCATTTTTCGGAGTTCGGAATCGATCTTTTGTCGATTGGCCCTGACCCTCGCATTGTGTTTTCTTACTTCGCTATTGTATCTGTTAACTGCCTGCTTAACTTTCTGATTATGCTGCCTGACCTCACGGTTATACTTGGCCATAGCCTGTTTCTGTTTATTCTGTGCCTGCCTGAGCTTGCTGCGCATTTGCGCGGAACTTATTCTTCTCGGCATGCAAGCCTCCTACTCATTTTCTGCATAACAGCAGTTAGGCATCGCGCTTCAACGGCGGCCCCACAGGTGTGTCCGGTGGGGACCCTCAAAGCCGGAACGAACTGGAATGAAGGGTTAGATGTCATACTCCTAAGACATCATGCCTCACGCTGATCTGGGCATTATTATCCAGGTCCTGGACGAAACGTTCCCACGCAGCCTTCTCAACTCTACGCTCCATGTATCGGCATGCCATAGATGCAAAACCCGAGGCGACTGTTTCTAAGTCTGAAAGGAAAGTCTTCAGGGTCACACTCCGATTTGCCCCGTAAGACAAATAAACTGAATCTCTGTAATTTGCTTTGCCGCGATACCTAAAGGCTTGCGTCAAGAAGTTAACGGATCTTTTGCGCAAGCGCTCATCCCTGAGCTGCGCCGCCCTCTTGGTTCTAAAGTTGCTGACACCCAGTTCCTTAAAAATGGACGAAGCTCTAACCGACTCTTCCACTTTGTCCTTAACATATCCTGCTGTTCCGCTGAGGTATGCCACACAGGCTCCCAACGCGTCAGCTTCGTCAGTAGCTTCTTTGGTCAACGCGAAGTTATTGCCGCATCTTAGCCGCTCCACTTCGCTTTTGACGTCACTCGGCACAAGGGTGTCGAGATGAAGGCCAAACGGTCCAATGGCATGCCCCTTGGCGGCAATATCTGCATGCCAAATTCTCGCAGTGTCTGTATGTGTCTCTGGGGTAGCACCGGAAGCCGCCGCCACCATTCCACTTGCAGCATAGTAGATCGCGTAATACCAAGTGATGATCGCGGATCGAATTACTGGCAGCGGCTCACATTTCTCAGCCATTTCTCCGAGAGCTTCAACATTGTGGAGCATCATGAAAACGTTTTCGAAGCACCACGTGTCAGCCTTCTCATTCACGGTTCGCCGCTGAACTTCGGCGTAGAAGGACTTCATTGCCGCTGGAGTGAAAGCCTCAGAGTCGCAAAGAATTGACAACGCAGCCATCCAGTTGACCGTGCTCTGGTAAGCAAACCTTGGCGTCGGTGGGTCACTATGAGCGAACAGACGTCGTAACAACCACTGCTCCATCTCGCTCCTCCTAATCTAACGCTAAGCGCACCGGTGGCCTTTACAGAGCGAAGCGGCGTAAAGGGCGTCCGTGTGACGCGCCTGGTTATGTTTATTTGATTCGCCGGACATCAGCGATGGTGCCCTCGACTTGCATTTTGTAGCCAACACCAGCGTTATAGATGAAAACATCCGGACGATAGGAATATTTATACTCATACTGGTAGGTTGATTGCTGCCACGCTTGACCATTTGTCAGTGCGTACACAGTCTCGCCATCCCAACCATTGAACTCCCCATCTATTTGGGACTCCACCACATCTGAGATAGGTCGAATAGGCACAGCTTCCTGCTGACCTACCACTTGAAGATATAGTCTCCCGTTTGCCCGTAAGATATTAACTTTCGGACAGTAGGCGTAGTGGTACCAATATTTGTATTGGTCTTGAATCCAATACGATCCATCCATGAGCTTGAATAGAACTTCATCATCAAAACCTTCAAAGTCTCCATCGATCTGCGTGGCTTTGACTATTTCATAGTTGCTCATACTCGCTCCCTCGATAAACATTACGCTGCCAGCATGCGCGCCTTTCCAGTGGAGGCGAAGCCGCAACGAAAAAAGCGTCGTCGTGACTGGCCTTGTTACGCATTTATCCAACATTCAGGGCTTTCAGAATCAAAAAAGACAACCTCGCACGGTTGATGGAACTCGTCTCTAACGAGCTGACTAACCCTATTACAATAAGCTTGATCGTCACCGAGCACTGAGAATGCGATTCGGCTAACCTTAGACTTTGCAACTCGTTTCAAGATGTGAAGATCATGTTCACCAACTCCCCAGCCAAAGACAACCAAGCTATCTTGGACTGAAGTGAGAACTTCACGATAAACAGTATGCAGATAGGCGCTACTCTGAATGGATTTCTGCTTCTGCTGCTCGGTTCCTTCGCTTACAAATAGAGGAACATAACTGCCTCTTTCCCACTTATTTAAAATGCTTTCCAACAGCCCGCCAGCACCAGAACTAATCTTTCTTTCGTTCTCGATCTTATCGCGCGCCAAAATTAAATTGCCATGCGGGTAGAAAACAAGAGAACAATGGTCATGATTGCCATAGGAATCACTAAATCTCGACCAATCATCGTCAAATTCAGATCCTAGAAAGCAGTCCTTAAACATATGTCGGTCTTTCAGTTCGTTTCCGTACATCATTGCCCAATAGACAATTAAATCATAGTTTAGAGAAACTACTTTATTGAATCCCTTCATGTATTTAGCGATCGCTGGCAACTGGTCTGAGACAAGGCCATGCTCGGGATGGATATCCCGCACAGCAGCTATCAAACAATCTCTCACGTGCTTATACGCTTGCTCGGTCTTTTGGTCATCTATATCAAGCGCTTTATTGACATTCGTAGCCTGCCAAACAATCCTCAGCACCAACTCAAAGTCATCAGTATGGAAAAAGTCGAAAAGGCTTTCTACATCGACACTGAACAGCCCATTATCAATCGCGTGTTGTTTTAGGGACCGATAGCGGAATCGTTTATCGACTGCAATGCTAGCCCCATTTCCTAGCAATAGAGTGTCGGTGAATCTGTCCGAAATTTCCGTCCAAGGATGAATTTCGAAAGGCAAATTTAAAGCTCCTTATCTTGCGTAACAGCAATTAGGCAGCGCGATTTATCACTTCAGAAATTTGACTGCGTCATTACTACTGACTTTGAACCATCAATCGCGCTGAACAAAATCGATAAAACAAAAGCTTAGCCGAGCATCGCCATCTTTGCCATGTAATCATTCAGCGTCTGCAATTTGCTCCGTCAATCTTACTGGATGAAATCGCTGTGATTAGCTTGGAGGCTCGGGAGGAAAGCCCTGACTCTAATGTCCGCTTTTGTTTAGCAGCGCACCGATCGAGGCGTCCGGTGGAGGCAGCAGGCCGGCAAGGTCGGTGACTGGTGGGCCGATGGGAGACAAATAGAAATTGATTTTCTCGGCCCGGCAAAGCCGACCAACAATGCAGCCGTGGAGCCACTCAACGACAGCCGTGCCTGCCCCCAGTCTTGCCGCCAAAGGAAACTCCGGCTATCATGCAAGCAGATCGGTTCATAAATTTGGTACCGCTGGGTCAGTTGGCACGGAGAACGATAATGGTTGGTCCGAGAGTAATTTAGATTCTTTTGTGAGGGTGGAAAACCCACCGCACAAGCCAAGCAGGGAAACTTTTGGCGCGGGTAGTGCGTGAATGGCATACTATTTGCTGAACTCACCCTACCTGAAATTGCCAGCGGCAAGCCGCTGAAATGCCCACCTTCAATACCCAGCAATATGAGCGTCGGTAAAAGCAACTTTGCTCAAGACCCGGCCTGCCAACACCGGTATAAGCCTAAAAAAAGCTCAAGAATCCCCCTCCTCCGCCGCTTCAAGCATCATACAGAAAAAGGATACATGATGGCCTCATGATGTTGATAACCGATAACCTCAAAGTCATCCACAGTCACCCAGGTCTCAATGTCCTCTAGTGTTTTGATATCGGGGTTAATATGAAATCGAGGTGATGGGAAAGGCTCTCGCTTAAGTTGCACGTCTCTCATAAGCTCCAACTGATCTTCGTATATGTGAGCATTCACTATCTTATGAAATGCAGTCCCCGGCTTGTGGCCGGTAATCTGCGCAATTAACGCCAAAAGGCAGAAGACCTGAACTTGATTAAAGTTTAAACCAAGCGGAACATCACAGGACCTCTGCGTTGATGTCAAATAGAGTGTACCGCCGAGCAGCGAAAAATTGTGAGTGTGCATACAAGGCCTGAGGCAACCCAGGTGGAACTCGCCTGGATTGTAAAAGCTAACAATTTCTCCTCGGTCATCGATACCCTTAGACAAGTTATCAACAACTTTACGGAGTTGGTCTATGTGCTTTCCATCGGGTGTCTGCCAACTGCGACCTTGAACGCCGTAAACACGTCCCATGTCATCCTCGCCCTTTCGCGCTGGATTGTTCAGCCAGGCTGCATTTTCATTGGCATTGGCATTCCAAGTATTACAACCGATTGCTCTAAATTGCGCCGCGTTATCGTAACCCCTCAGGTAACCGAGCAACTCTGCAACGGCCCCCTTCCAAAAACTTTTTCGAGTCGTGATCAAGGGGAATTGATTGCCTGCAACATCGTACTCCAGATCAGCATTTATCACTGTGAGACAGCGTTTGCCGGTGCGATCATTTTCAACCCACACACCCTCGTCGATAATCCGTTGACATAATTTCAGATACTGTTTCATTTTTCGCTCACCGTATTTAGCAAATCACACACTCGTTCGTATTCGCTCTTCAATTGCGCTAAATCCTTCTCTAACGCCTCGACTTTGAGCGAGTATGAGTTCTTGGATTTTGTGAGATATTTGATACTTTCCTTGGAATTTTCATAAAGCTCTGTTGTTTCATTATATTTTTTGAACCAATGCAATATTTCCAAGTGAGCCTTCTCAAGTCTACCAGTGACAATTTCCAGAGGCGTGGGCTCAGAAGAGGCGACTTTCTTCTTCAACTCAGCTTCAACTTTCCTCTCAAGGGCGATTTCCTTCAGTCGATCTTTGGGCCACTCTCGATTACTTATGGTGTTTCGATGCACACCGGATAGTTTTTCCAGCTGACGAATAGTGGTCTTGAAATTTGGGTCTCGGCTGATTTCGAGCAAGCCATCATTTATGCTTTCAGTAATGTCGTCATAGTCTCTTTGGTTCTTTTCATCGTACGCTTGCTCAGACATCTACAACGCCCCCAAAGACTTCAGAACCATTTGGGCCTCATTAGCTATCACCAGAGCTTGCTCCCTCACGATATCGCTTTCTTCTTCGCTCTCAGCCAGCCTAATGCTGTCAATGTATACTTCGCGCCACTTGGGGACATGTGACGGTGTAACCACCGCATTAGAACACCTAACAGGATTGCACCTCAGCCCACCAATACACGGTAAGCTGTCATCAAAGTCTTCGACTTTACCGCCATAACACATACCGATACCAACGTTCACAATAGCCATTCCCTGCTCCGCCATAGCCTCGAAAACCTCCTCTTTGGAGTAACCAGACGCTTGGTATCCCTCGAATATCCTAATCATCCTTTGAGAATGCTCCTCTCCGTTAACTCCAGCGTAAGTCGCGTCTGGATCAAAGGATGACCTGACCGCATCAATTTCAGCTTGGTGACGAAGACCTCTGCCCCTCGAGCTTGACCCGCTGAGCTTTTCTCCTATTTCTCCATATCCAAGAGTTTCGACAGAAAATCCTTTATTGGATGCAGAGGAAAATGCCCCGACGAGATTGCCAAAATGCTTTAACTGGTGACTGATGAAGGGAAGACCGAGATCCGCTCGGAACAACTGGTAGGCAAGGGTGTGCCTCAATACGTAAGGATACAGTGAGAAATCCTTGTAACCAGATGGACGAATCTGTTGAAAATATTCTTTAAGAATATACTTTATTCCACTCCGAGACATGGGCGACGGGTCAGCGCCGTAAGGAACGGTCTCAGCCTTTGAAATTAAATATGGGTTTGCCCTGGTCCGAGAAATGATCCTAGCGGCCTCGAGAGCATCGACCATCGCAGGAATACAAACCCACTTATCGTCAAAGAGGGCTCGTTCTGAGCTTTGATGCTTTCGTACCTGAGACACCAAACAAGGGACTCCAAATGAAGTCTCCAGGGGTGTGTTCAATAAAATATCTACCAGCTCCGATGGACGCATTCCCGAGTATTGAGCGATCAAATAGACAGCTGCTCTGTAGACCGCATCCAAATACCTGCGAATTTCATCTATTGAACCAGTAGACCCGATATACTCGAGCAACGCGTTTTTGTAACCACTCTTGGTGTGTCTATCGGTGAGCAAGTTCGCTGCTGATCCGACAAAATGGAGGGCATCTTCAAATGGATATTTCTTGCCAGCCAATCTCGACATTGCATAGTTGTCGAACACCACCCAGTCAATATCCAAAAGCTGGACAGTTCCCATATCGAACGGAAAACTACGCATCAAATCCAATGACTTCTGATCTGCCAAATCAACTTTCAACTTGGTCAAAAAATCTGCAACCAGATAACCAGAAACTGCGGATGCTTCTTCAAATCCATGATCCGGCAGAACCTTCTCCCGATCATCTGTTTTTGATTCGACTACCACTGCCGAAGTTTGAGCTAGCCGAGGAAAAGACACATGCTCAGAAAACAGCAGTTTATGTACGCGTTGTGACTGGAAGAAGCTGGCCGTTCGTTCAATCTGAACGGCCATCTTTGAAGTTGTCTCGAATCCCTCGGAATATTGAAGGTAGTGATTGCGCTTGAGTGCTTCCAAAGACTGAAAATTCTCAATCACAACATCCTTCCCGAACACTGAATTCATATTGCTAAATACATGATTTAGGTACGTCAGAAATGCCTTGAACAAGGGAAGGACTGACTGCACCTTTAGAGCTGAATTTTTTATCTGTCCCTTAGAAAGCTCCGACCTCGGGACTAACATGGCCATTAGCAGGACCAGCTTTGACTGAAAAGCAACCAACTCGGGAATGGCGCTGTAAGCACGGAAGTCAATCTCAAACCGACTTGCGAAATGTGTTTTGGCAGCCCTCTCTTGCGCTTCTGGAAAAGCCCATACTGGGTCGGTAAAGCGAGAAACCCCGGATACTTTTAAGCTCAATATCTCCGCAATAAACTTTATTTCCTGAGCTGAAGCATTGGCCTCATTTACTCGCTCCTTTAAACAAGATGCAACGACGAGCGTCGGTATCTTTTTGTACTTCTTGATACTCTCTAAAACGGTCTCAACATTCATACTGCGACTCCGTCAATGACCACTTTTGAGTCAACGTATCTTGAGAGCCTCTCAGCCTCTTCCAACTCGCTTTTTTCGAACTCAGATTCATGCCCGAGGAGCGATTCAAGGATGTCGATATTCTCCTGGATAACCGTCCCATAGGGGGTAGAGGCAACCGCTCCGTTATTCCAGGCACTGCGGTAGTCGCGTAGCATTGCAAAAAGATCAGGAAGGTGGGATCGTGTAATGATCACGTTTTCGCAACTGAGACACTTATTAAAGTTTGAGCAAGGGCCTCCATCATAATTACTTGAGTTCTTGATAAAGTCTGGTGGATTGAAAATATTCGCGCATCCACCGAGAGGGGTCTTGAAAATGATTTCGCCACGATAATGCTCTTGCGCAGACAAGCCATCGATACCATCGTACTTCCACGAATTGTCGTAAATTTGCCTCAATTTTTCTTCAATCTTGGTTCTGGCTTGTCTGTTGAAATCCATTCGATCCAAATAGCTCAGCGTGGTGGTAATAGATCTATGCCCGAGCATCAACTGAATTTCACGGATTGATACACCTGCTTCGACCATTTCACTCACAAGGGAAGCTCTGAAGCGAGTTCCGACGAGAGAAATCTTCTCTCCGGTCTCACTATCTATGAGCGCTTCATAGTGCCTTTCCTCGAAATTGGTCCTGATCTTTTCATAGCCACTTTCGTACAGACGTTTTACCTTCCCATAGCCCTTCGGGGGTTTACCGGAAGCGATGAAAAGAAGTTTCTTAAAAGGGTGATCTTCGGGTAGTCGGCTTCTGACACTTTCAGTGAGCACTTTCACTTGATCGAAAATTTCTGCGACTACTTTCGCTTGGGATTTAGAAAGCCAAGTGATCTCAGAGCCAAAGATGTCGAGATGTAGCTCCTTTGCCCCAGTACTTCTCTCTTTCCAATATCTGAGGCATGGCTTTCGTGTCGCGGGATGCGCAGCTTCGAACGAATCAGTTTCCAAATCCAATGCAGGCACGGGATTCATGCCAGTAACTTGTAGCAGCCGCATATAAAAGGGAAACAACTCTTCACGATATACATCCCTCGAAGCTCCCCAGAATTCGTAAAGGTCCACGAGCCTCGAGGCTTTTGCTGAATTACGGGTTAGGTAATTTCTGACAGCTTTATAGAATAGCGCCTCGTCAGAGCCACTCTCATAGCTCGACAAGCTTTTAAAGGACATGCGCTTTCCGCCAAGCTTATGATCAAAAAACCAACGTAAATTCTCCTCTGTGCAGAGAGCCCCATCTACACGCAAGCCATTTTTGATTTCCTTTAGAAACGACTGACCTGTCTCAGCTTTAACGTAAGGATCCGTGTGAAAAATCCACACGCGGCGCATATCCATTTCCAACACATTGGCTATAGTTTCTCGCTGCACTTTGCCATAAGGCCTGTATGTGTCAGTGGTGCGTCCGCGCGTATCGAATCCTTCGACTTTGATATAGCTGTAATCGTTTGCTCCATCGAGTTCCGAGAGGCGAGTCAGCGATAGCTGGAGACAAGACAGCATCGTCGATGCCCAACTTGGTGAGATTTGTCCGCTTGCAATCAGGTCCTCAAGGTAGAGGCGAAATTTCAGCGCAAAGTACTCTGTGAAGCTTTCAGTCACCGATTGAAACTCAATCAGCTCGACTGATTGACAGTACTTCTTGAGGTAAACGGCAGTGGCACTGAAGTTGTCTATGGCGGAATCTTGACGAACACCACGTGCACCCAATGCACAGAGATAGTAAACAGCTTCATGTGGGGACTCGCACAGCCTTTCAAAGTCTTCGACCGAATTTACGTTCAACCGATTACGAGCGTCTTTAAAAAGGAACTTCTGGGGAACGGAGGTTTCTGCACTCTGACGCTGAGCCACCGGTGTATAAGCTGAAAGATCTCGCAGCCCCGTCTTTTCCATCAACTCCATAACACGGGTCGAGAAAACATTGCGAAAGAATTCGCGAACATGATTCCCTGAATTTCCACGAGAGTTATAAACCGCGGTGCTTAATTCATACTCTGCAAACTCGTGGATTAGTTTTGGACCTTGAATTTGATTACCGAACACCTTCACGCGTTGAAGCAAGGAATGGTCATTTTCGATTCGTCGCAGAAGTAGCTTCAGAGAATTTATTAGGTTCAGCTCCCTCGCAGACAGATTTTTCTCAACCAATCCTTCCGACTGCATTAACTCAAGAATTTGATTCAATTCAGCGGAGCAGCTCTGTTTAACTATTTTTTGCCCAGACGAAGGAAGGTCCAGTTTTGCAAGGAATTTTTCGACATTGACAACGGGAACTTCACTGTACCTGTCAGTTAACTTTACTGTGTAAAGCAGCTCTCGGTTGCTTGAAGCTCTATCGATCCATGCTTGGACCTTTTCCAAGTATTCACGTCGTGTACGCCGAGCCATTATTTTTTGTCTCCCGGACGTATCTTAAGTTTCGTTCGCTCGACTACCGCCTCCATCTTTTCGATTTTGGTTTTTAAGGCACCGGAGTTCGAATCTGCTAAGGAATCGTATATGTCATGAGGAATGCTGGTGTAACGCTCTGTAGTACTGATAAAACTATGACCAAGCGTTTTCTGGACGTTCACCAGACGATCAAGGAAGTCACCGCCGAGATTGGGATCTTGCAACGTCAGATAAGCCGACCCATGACGAAACAAATGTGCGTGCACTTTTTTCGATATCAGCTTCTTTCGTAAAGCAGAATTCGAGCGCCGCTCGATCATTTTCGCCAACGATTCCTCATTGTAAGAATTACCTTCGGTATTCAAAAACGCTGGGCACTCTCTCTGATTCTGATATCGCCTCTGGTAACGCCTGTAGAGAGGACTCGCGTGATAAGAGGCAATCCTCTTGAGCGTCGGCAGCGTTACTACGGCATGCCTCTCTTTAATCGAATTTCCACGCCCTTTCGATCCCCTTATCAACAGTGGCGCGTATCCAGGGTGGGCCGGAACATCCTCCGCTCTCGAAGATACAAACCCCGAGTTTGTGAATTTAATCGCATCCTGAATATGGCCAAAAGTGACCCTTTCTACCTCACTGATTCTCAGTCCTGAGTCATACATGAACTGCAATAACAGTCTTTCTCGTTCGTGCTGGCATTCGTTCATGAGTGACACAAGCTCATCCAAACTTGCACTAACAACTTGCTTCACATGTGGCTTAGCGCTCAGATACTTATCAGGAAACGGACTCTTTTCCAGAAGAGCGTCGCGACGCTCGTTGTCACTGAGGTATGTATAAAAGGATCTGAGACATCCTTCACGGTTTCTCACCGTTGTCCGGTCGAGACAAAGTACTTCCTGTTGATTAATTACCCAGTCTTCAAGAATTGAACGATTCACCCGAAGAAGCATCTCATCTGCACCCGAACCGAGAAATTCGGGCCTAACACTAAGAAATTCAATGAAATACGAGATATTCCGCGCGTAGGTTAAGGCGGTCTTATAAGAAATAGCCTGTAGGTGTGTAAGCGTGGTTAACCACTCAGAGGGATAGGAAACGACTCTCTCCTCGTTATCGAGAACGAGAACGCCTGAAATGGATTGTGGTTCCAAATCGATTTCGTCTACCTGACTCTCAGATAGGACGTCATTCTCAGCAACAAGTACTTTCAAGAGATCTCTCCACGCTTTTGAGCATGATAGACCTCCTTTGTGCATTTTTCAAGTGTCCGAAATAAACCAAAAAAGGTTGCAAAGAATTCAAGCAAACATAACGTAATGTGCTTTTTCCTCTTGTTCCGATAAAAGGAACAGGTCGGCACTGCGCTGATAGAGCTGACAGGAGAGCTTGCCGTCGGCGACGTAGAACTGGAACAGGCAGTGGCACGGAGCCAAGGCCATGCGACCCTGGCGGACGTTGTCCTGGGGGCCAATGGATTCATCCGGGAGCTCAGCCGGGTTCCACGCCGAGACAATCAACCGGCGTGAATTGGGCTTGTTGCGAATCTGGTCAATCACTTCGCTGATCTGGTCGATGGTGCTGCCATCCGGGCAATGCCAGCTTCGCCACTGTTTGCCGTAAATAGGACCGAGGTCTCCGTTCTCCAGGGCCCATTCATTCCAGATAGAAACGTTGCGCTCTTTCAGCCAGTTGTTGTCGGTGGAACCCTGCAGGAACCACAACAGCTCCTGGATAATGCTGCGCAGGTGGACTTTCTTGGTGGTCACCAGCGGGAAGCCGTCCTGCAGGTCAAAACGAATCTGGCGACCGAAGACCGAGCGGGTGCCGACGCCGGTGCGGTCACCGCGGTCCATACCGTTGTCCACCACGTCTTTCATCAGGTCGAGATAGGCTTTCATTCAGCGTTTCTCCGGTAAGCAATAACGATCAGAACGGCGCCCGCCAGGATCATCGGGAACGACAACACCTGCCCCATGGTCAGCCAGTCGAAGGCCAGGTAACCCAGCTGGGGATCGGGCTGGCGAACAAACTCCACCAGGAAGCGGAAGATACCGTAACACGCCAGGAACAGGCCTGAGACCGCCATGCGAGGTCTCGGCTTGGACGAAAACCACCACAGGACGATGAACAGCAGGACACCTTCCAGCGCAAACTGGTAAAGCTGGGACGGGTGCCGGGCCAGGCTGTCCGGCGCGGTACGGAAAACCATACCCCAGGCAACATCCGTGGGTTTGCCCCAGAGTTCGCCGTTGATGAAGTTGCCGATGCGACCAGCACCCAGGCCAACCGGCACCAGTGGTGCGACGAAATCCGCAATCTGCCAGAAGGTGCGATCCACCTTGCGACCGAACCACCACATGGCGAAGATCACACCTAGCAGGCCACCATGGAAAGACATCCCTCCTTCCCAGACGCGCAATAACATCAGCGGGTCAGCCGCGAAGGCACTGAAATTATAGAAGATCACATAGCCAAAGCGGCCGCCCAATATCACCCCAAGGGCAATGTAGAACAGCATGTCCCCCATCTGCACTTCGGTAATCGGCGACCAGGGCTTGCGGGCGCGAAGGCGGCCCAGCCACCAGCCCACAAGAAATCCGACCAGGTAGGTCAAGCCATACCAGTGTATTTTCAAAGGCCCGAAAGCAATGGCCACCGGATCGATTTGCGGATGCTGGAGCATCAATAACCCCTCAGGTCAGAACAGAAAACGGATACCTACGACAATCAGGAAGATGGCGAAGATTTTTTTCAACAGGGCTGCGTCCAGGCGATGAGCCAGGTTGGCTCCAACCCGGGCGAACAACACACTGGTCAGAACGATACCCACAAACGCAGGCAGATAGATAAACCCGACACTGAGCTCCGGCAGATCCGGGTTCTGCCATCCGGTGCCAATGTTTGCCAGCGCGCCGGCCACAGCGATGGGCAATCCACAGGCGGCGGAGGTGCCTACCGCTTGCTGCATCCGCACGTTGCACCAGCTCAGGAACGGAACAGTCAGCGTCCCCCCGCCAATGCCAAAAATAGCGGATGCCCAGCCAATACCGGCCCCGGCACTGCCCAGCCCAACGGAACCGGGCACATTGCGGCCAGGTTTGGGGTTGGCACCGAAAAGCATTTTCAAAGCCACCAGAATGACAAACACACCAATGAGCAGCTCCAGGACCTCACCACTGAGCATGGATGCGGTCCAGGCACCCACCACCGCACCGAGCACAATGCCCGCCGTCATGGGGCGGAATATCTCCCAGCGGACGGCGCCGTGGAGATGGTGGGACCGTATTGAACTGATGGAGGTGAAGACAATAGTGGCCAAAGAGGTGCCCACGGCAAGGTGCGCCGCAATGTCGCTACTCACACCCTGCAGGTCAAAACTGAAAATAAGCACCGGAACAATAACCAGCCCGCCACCAATGCCAAACAGGCCGGCCATGGTGCCCGCCAGGGCGCCCAGCACAAGGTACAGGCCAACAACAGCAAAAAGGGTCATACTCAGCCACACGCAGACAGCAAATCAGGCTGGTATGATACACACCGAATCCCTTTTGTTCACTCGCGACTGATGAGCCCGCCACCATGTGCCTGATTGTTTTTAGCGTAAAACAGCATCCTGCCTTTCCATTGGTCGTGGCAGCAAATCGCGATGAGTTCTTTCGCCGGCCCACGGCGGCCATGGACTGGTGGCACAGCGAAACCGCCGGGCGCGATGTTCTGGCGGGACGTGATTTGCAGTCAGGAGGCACCTGGCTCGCAGTCGATGAGGATGGAGCTGTTGCCGCCGTGACCAATGTGCGGGAAGGCTCGCAGGTGACCGGCGCCCACTCCCGTGGCGAACTGCCACTGATGGCGCTGGCAGACAACAGTGATGCGCTCGCAGCCCGGCTGCAGACACGAAAAAGCGATTACTCGGGATTCAATCTGGTCAGGCTGAATCGCCACTCAGGATGGTACTACAGCAACCGTGATGCTCACCCCGGGCGCCATGTTCATCGCGGCACCTACGGCTTGAGCAACCACCTTCTGCAGACCCCATGGCCCAAACTGCTGAGATTGAGAAACTCGGTGACCGATTTGCTTGAAGGTGCGTCGGCGGACCGCACTGATGACCTCCATCACGATCTTATCGAACGCCTGCAGGACACCACGCCGGCGCCCGACCATGAACTACCGGATACCGGTATTGGCAAGGACACCGAGCGCTTTCTGTCTTCGCCGTTCATTATCGGCAGTGACTACGGTACCCGCGCCACGACAGTGGTCACGGTCAGCGCCGTCGGTGAAGTCCGGGTAACGGAACAGTGCTGGGGACCGGAGGGAAAAAAGGAAGGCACAAGGCATTTCTGCTGGCAGCGGTCGGCCTGAAGCTTTGGTATAATCCGCCAAATTCCGCGAAGCAACCGGAGGCCCTTTATGGCCGGTGAGAAAAGCGCGGCGTCCATCGCCGACTTCGAAAAATCCCTGGATGAGCTGGAAAAACTGGTCCATGACCTGGAGCAGGGCGAACTCTCCCTGGAGCAGTCTCTTACTGCATTCGAGCGCGGCGTAAAGCTGACTCGCGAGTGCCAGCAAGCGCTCAAGACGGCGGAACAGCGGGTAGAACAACTGGTGGAAAACAGCGATGGCACACTGGAAACACGCCCTTTTAGCCCGGACGAACCTGCCTGATGCGAACTCCGAACACCCGCCTGGCGGCTTTCCTGGAGCAATGCCGCAATCAGATTGATGCCCAACTTGAGCGCCAGCTTTGTGCATCCGGCCACGGCTCTGAACGCCTGCAACAGGCCATGCGATACAGTGTTCTGGGCGGTGGCAAGCGCATCCGGCCGGCGCTTTGCCTGGCGGCAGCCACGGCGCTTGGCCAGCCTCAGGAAAGTGCGATCGTTCCCGCCTGTTCGCTGGAACTGATTCATGCCTATTCGTTGATTCACGATGACCTGCCCGCCATGGACAACGATGATCTGCGCCGGGGCCGCGCCACCACGCACATCGCCTTTGACGAAGCCACCGCCATATTGGCAGGCGATGCGCTGCAGACCCTTGCGTTCGGCTGGCTGGCCGAAGCGCCGGGACTGGATGATCAGGTGCGCCTTGCAATGATACGTGAATTGGCGACCGCCAGCGGCCACCAGGGCATGGCAGGTGGACAGGCGATAGACCTTGAGTCCGTAGGCAAGCAGCTGACCGTTGAGCAGCTGGAAAATATGCACCGCCACAAAACCGGTGCACTCATTGCGGCCAGTGTCCGGATGGGTGCCCTCACCGCAACCGAGGTGAACGAAGACCAGTTGGCGGCCCTCACGGTTTATTCGCAAACCCTCGGCCTCGCCTTCCAGGTGCAGGATGACTTGCTGGATATCGAGGGCGATACGACTGTGATCGGCAAACCCCAGGGCTCGGATCTGGCCCGATCCAAGCCAACCTATCCCTCGCTGATGGGCGCTGACGGCGCCCGAAACTACCTGTCACAGCTGCTTGAGTCCGCACTGGCCAGCATCGAGATGTTTGGCGAGGAAGGCGACCTGCTCCGGGACATGGCCGGTTACGTAGTGGCACGCACCCATTGATCATCAACGGCTCAGGCATGCACACTGACTTATGAAGGACTGGAGGGGCCCGGCTGGCCCAATCAGTATGAAACCGGGTGCCTTCATCCCCTATAATAGAACCCACATTTTGAATCACCCGGAAAAGACCCGAGCAGATGCAGGATACATATACTTTTAAGGAAATCCCGTCCCAACGGCCCAACACGCCGCTGCTGGACAGGATTGACACTCCCGGGCAACTGCGCGAACTGGCAGCAGAGCAACTGACCCAGCTCGCCAGGGAGCTACGTGCCTTCCTGCTATGGTCGGTGGGACAAACAGGCGGCCACTTCGGCGCCGGCCTGGGTGTCCTGGAACTGACCGTTGCCCTGCATTACGTCTTCAATACCCCGGAAGACCGCCTGGTCTGGGACGTCGGCCACCAGGCCTATCCCCACAAAATCCTGACCGGGCGCCGGGAACGCATGAACAGCATCCGTCGAAAGGATGGCCTGGCCGGCTTCCCGAAACGGGCGGAGAGCGAATACGATACCTTCGGCGTTGGTCACTCCAGCACTTCCATCAGCGCTGCCCTGGGTATGGCCATCGCCTCCCGCATGCAGGGCACTGGTCGCAAGAGCATTGCCGTCATCGGGGATGGTGCCATGACGGCCGGCATGGCGTTCGAAGCCCTGAACCACGCCGGGCATCTGGACGCCAACATGCTGGTGATCCTCAACGACAATGACATGTCTATTTCCCGCAATGTGGGCGGGTTGTCGAACTATTTTGCCAAGCTGTTGGCGAGCCGGACCTACAATCAGGTCCGCGACAGCGGAAAACGGGTGCTTCAGGGCACGCCACAGTTGATGGCGCTGGCCCGCAAGACCGAGGAACACTTCAAGGGCATGATTTCCCCGGGCACGCTGTTTGAGGAGCTAGGGTTCAACTACATCGGCCCAATCGACGGCCACGACCTGCCTCTGCTGCTGGAGACTCTGGAGAACATCCGCGAACTGGACGGACCGCAATTCCTCCACGTGGTCACCACCAAGGGCAAGGGTTTCGCCCCGGCCGAAGCCGATCCAATCGGCTACCATGCCATCAACAAGATCGAACCGGTGCCGCCCAGCAAGCCAGAACCGGTTGCTCCGAAGCCGTCGAAGCTGAAATACGCCAACGTGTTTGGCCAATGGCTCTGCGACGCCGCAGAAGCCGACGACCGCATTGTGGGCATCACCCCCGCCATGTGTGAAGGCTCCGATCTTCTGGCGTTCTCCCAACGCTTCCCGGACCGGTATTTCGACGTCGCCATTGCCGAACAGCATTCCGTCACCCTGGCGGCGGGCCTTGCCTGTGACGGCGCCAAACCAGTGGTGGCGATCTATTCGACGTTCCTGCAGCGTGCCTACGATCAGCTGATCCATGACGTGGCCATACAGAACCTGGACGTCCTGTTCGCGATTGACCGCGCCGGGCTGGTCGGCGAAGACGGCCCCACTCATGCAGGCGCGTTTGACATCAGCTACTTGCGCTGTGTCCCGAACATGATCGTGATGACTCCCTCTGACGAAAACGAAACCCGGCAACTGCTGCACACAGGTATGCTGTTTGAGGGGCCGGCGGCAGTGCGCTACCCGCGGGGCACAGGCCCGGGTGCAGAGATGGTCCGCGAGCTGGCTCCGCTACCGATCGGCAAGGGTCGGCTTGTGAAAGAAGGCTCAGGGGTTGCCATACTCAACTTCGGCACCCTGCTTACGCCTGCACTGGAGGCTGCCAAGTCTCTGGGCGCCACTGTCGCCGACATGCGCTTTGTAAAACCGTTGGATGAAGAGCTCATCCTGGCATTGGCGGAAAAGCATGACCTGCTGGTTACGATTGAAGAGAACGCCATTGCCGGCGGAGCGGGCAGCGCGGTGACGGAATTCCTGAACAGCCGGGATGTCAGCCAGCCTGTGCTTCAGATCGGCCTGCCAGACACCTTCATAGATCACGGTAAGCACGGCGAGTTGCTGTCTTCCTGTGGACTGGATGCCGAAGGTATCAGGCACACTATTGAAACCCGCCTGGAGCGAATGAAGTACAACCAGTCGCTAAAGGCGGTTCAATAAACACGCGAAGAGATCACATCAGACGGCGGGATCGTCGTCCTGGTGGGTCTCGAACCAGTGTCCGAGCTTGCTCTGCTTGGTATTGAGGTAATGCTCATTGTGGGGGTTGCGCCCTACGTGCAGAGGGACGCGCTCCGCTATTTCTATACCCAGATCGGTCAAAGCATCTACCTTACGGGGGTTATTGGTCATCAGCCTCAGGCTACGAATGCCCAGGTGTGCCAACATATCCCGGCACATGCTGTAGTCCCGCAAGTCAGCCGCAAAACCGAGTTGTTCGTTGGCTTCCACCGTATCCGCACCCTGATCCTGCAGGTTGTAGGCACGAATCTTGTTCAGGAGCCCAATACCCCGGCCTTCCTGGCGCAGGTACATAAGAATGCCCCGGCCTTCGCGGGCAATACTGCGCAAGGCTTCTTCCAACTGATAACCACAGTCACAGCGCATGCTGTACAGGGCATCACCGGTCAGGCACTCGGAGTGGGTCCGCGCCAGCATCGGCTCCGGACTGTTGAGGTCACCCAGCGTAAGCGCCACGTGCTCCTTTCCGGTGTCCGGCTCTTCAAAGCCGTGCATGTCGAAAACGCCGAAAGGGGTTGGCAGCCGGCAAGTCTGGATGTAACGAACAGCCACAGTGTTTCCTCGTGGTTCAGTCAATCGAGCGGCGCATTCTATCACGAGGCCAGCGCCCTGGCGTAGTCTCTGTATGATGGATCCTACGAACCGGAGTCAGAAGCAGACCAGTGGCCACTACGCCCACCCTTCTTCTCCAACAGGCGGACATTGTCCACAACCATCCCGCGATCAACGGCCTTGCACATATCGTAGAGGGTCAGTGCCGCCACGCTGGCGGCTGTCAGGGCCTCCATCTCAACACCGGTCTGGCCGGAGAGCTTGCAGCGAGTGGCGATGTGAATCGAAGCGCCGTCCTTGCCCGGCGTCAGCTCTACCTTTACCGAGGTCAGGTTCAGCGCGTGGCAAAGCGGAATCAGCTCGTGGGTTTTCTTGGCCGCCATGATACCGGCAACCCGCGCCACCGCCAGCACATCTCCCTTGGGATGCTGCCCTTCCACAATCATTGCCAGGGTGTCCGGCGCCATCCGAATCAGCGCCTCGGCCCTGGCCTCACGCTCGGTAACAGCCTTGGACGTAACGTCTACCATGCGCGCGGCGCCAGTATCGTCAAGATGCGTCAGTTTGCTCACGGTGTCTCCCAAAATCGTTGATAAAAGCGGCCTTCACGGATCTATCATACCAGAGCGTACAGAACTGGCGGCGGGATCAGTATCCGTTCCCTGACCACCAGAAACCAATACCCGCAATGCCCTGAGCGCCAGCCTGCCGTGCTGCGAGGATATCATCAGGGACAAGCCCGCCAAGGGCATAAACAGGAATCGCGGCGCCTGCGACCAGCTCCTGGAAACGCTCCCACCCAATTCCCGGCGCGCCAGGATGGGAAGAGGTAGGCTTTACCGGTCCCAGGGTAATGAAGTCTGCCTGGAGCTGTTCTGCATGGGCAATTTCCTCTTCATCGTGACAGGAGATTGCCAGCAGGTAGCCCTCGGGTATCGGCCGGGAGGAAAACTGCCGGGCCTCCCGCCACGGCAGGTGCAAACCGGTGGCCTGGGGCAGGCACTCAAGCAGCGGCGGGGCACCGTGAAGCATCAGCAGCGAATCGCTGGCGCGACACGCCTCCAGTGACCAGCCCGCCAACCGCTCGTAGACCTCATCGCTTAGTCCCGGTGCCCTGAACAGGCACACCTGTGGGCGCGTTTCGAGCAAGCGCTGACGAAGTTGTTCAGGGAATGCCGAGGGATCGCCAGCAGAACCGGTAATGGCATAGCGACGAGGCAGCTTCAGGGCGCGGATAATCGGACGGTTTGCAGCGGGGAAATCAACATCCGCCAGGTCCTGGACATCGAGCCATTGTATCGCCTGCCCTTCACGGCCCTCGGGGTCGCCTTCAGCGGAAGAGGTTTCCCAGACGTCAAGAAACACCCGCTTGTCGCCATAATCGTGGCGAACTCCAATCACCGGCTCAAGCAGGTCCGGATTTATCCGCAACCCGGTCTCTTCCCGAATCTCCCTGACCAGGGCCTGTTGGACCGTTTCACCGGTCTCAACCTTGCCACCCGGAAACTCAAGCAAACCACCCTGGTGAACATGGTCCGGCCGACGGGCGATCAATACCTTCCCATCACGAAAGACAACACCCACCGCAACGTGTATTTCCTGAACCGGCGTCATAATCAGGTGCGATACTCAGCATTGATGGTGACGTAGTCATGGGAAAAGTCGCAGGTCCACACCCGTTCACTGACATTCCCCCGCCCGAGATCAATGTGGATGGTAATTTCCTCACCGTCCATCACGGCCTGCCCGCGGGACTCGCTGTAATCCGCAGCACGGCCACCATTGCGGACCAGGCACACATCTCCCAGCCAGATCTCGAGGGCGTTCAGGTCCAGCCCGGCGACACCAGCACGCCCCACGGCAGCCAGTATCCGCCCCCAGTTGGGATCGGATGCAAACAGTGCGGTTTTGACCAGTGGTGAGTGAGCGACCGTATAGGCAACGTCCAGCGCCTCCTGTACCGATGTCGCGCGGCTCACTTCAATAGTGACAAACTTGGTGGCACCTTCGCCGTCGCGAACAATCGCGTGCGCCAGCTCGAGGAACACCTCTCGTAGCGCATCCCTGAGCTTTGGCAGGGACGGGCTATCGGCCGCGATTTCAGGGCCGCCGGACTGACCGCTGGCAATGAGCATGCAGGCATCGTTGGTGGACGTGTCACCGTCGATGGTAATCCGATTGAACGACGCCTCTCCTAATTCTGACGCAAGGCTCGCCAACACATCCGGTGCGATATTCGCATCGGTGGCAATAAAGCCCAGCATGGTAGCCATATTGGGGCGGATCATGCCCGCCCCCTTACTGATACCGGATATGGATACCGCTTGGCCATCCAGATCAATCTGGCGCGAGGCACCCTTGGGACGAGTGTCGGTGGTCATGATCCCAGACGCCGCTTCAGCCCAGTGGGACTCCGAGACATCCGCCAGTGCTTGCGGCAACGCGCTGACAATTTTACCAACCGGCAGTGGCTCCCCGATAACCCCTGTCGAAAACGGCAGCACGCTACCAGCGGGGACACCGGCGTGATCCGCCAAAGCCTGACAACAGGCCTGGGCATCCTTCATACCTTGTTCGCCGGTGCCGGCATTGGCATTGCCTGTGTTGATCAGCAGGTAGCGCGGTGCATCGCTTGCCAGATGGCTTCGCGTGACGTGAACAGGGGCCGCGCAAAACTGATTACGGGTGAAAATACCGGCCACTCTGCTACCCGGCGCCAACTCTATAACCACCAGATCCTTCTTGCCGGGTTTCTTGATACCGGCACTGCCGATACCCAGCCTGACACCGGCCACCGGGAAAAACGTCGGCAAGGTTCCTGGACCAACTGCCATTTTTACTCTCCTTTCGTCATGATCGGCTTCTACCCGGCGACCCGGCCGGAACACCGGTTACCAAACGAAAAACCCGCAACCTGTCGATCAGGGTGCGGGCCTTAGTTCGCTCACTCAGCGGCGGAAATCAGTTTACCTTTCCACAACACTGCTTGTACTTCTTGCCAGACCCGCATGGACAAGGCTCGTTTCGCCCTACCTTTCGGTCCTGTCGCACAAAGGTCTCCGGCGTTCCCTGAGGCTGCTGGGTAGCAGCTCCATCTGCGCTGTCATCCTGCCTGTGCTGTGCGGTGGCGCTGGTTTCATCGTGGCGCAGTCGCGCCTGGGCAAGCTCCCGCTCCAGCTCTTCCTTGCGGCGGCGTTCCACCTCTTCCATTTCTTCACGGCTCTGAACACGGACATGAGACAACACCCGGACCACATCACGCTTCATGGTTTCCAGCATGCTTTCAAACAGGTTAAAGGCCTCGCGCTTGTACTCCTGCTTGGGGTTCTTCTGGGCATAACCACGCAGGTGGATTCCACGGCGCAGGTGATCCATGTTTGATAGATGCTCTTTCCAGAGCGTGTCGAGCACTTGCAGGAACACCTGCTTCTCGAACTTGCGCATGGGCTCGGAGCCCGCCAGTTCCTCTTTGGCGTCGTAGGCCGCGACAATCTCTTCCAGAATACGCTGACGCAGATTCTCTTCGTAGAGCTTGCTGTCCTCGTCCAGCCATTTCTGAACAGGCAGGTTGATGGCCATCTCCGATTGCAGCTGGCTCTCCAGGCCGGCAACATCCCATTGCTCCGGCATGCTCTGCGGCGGGATGAACTCACTGACCAGAGAGTCCACCACATCCTCGCGAATGGTTTTAATCATCTCGGAAACGTCTTCCGAGGACATGACCTCGTTACGCTGATCATAGATCACCGTACGCTGGTCGTTGGCAACATCATCGTATTCCAGCAGGGTTTTCCGCATATCGAAGTTGCGGCCTTCCACCTTGCGCTGGGATTTTTCAATGGCGTTGGTGACCATTCGATGCTCGATGGCCTCGCCTTTTTTCATCCCCATGGCCTGCATCAGGCTCTTCACCCGATCCGGCGCGAATATCCGCATCAGGTTATCTTCTAGCGACAGGAAGAACCGTGATGAACCAGGATCGCCCTGACGACCGGCACGGCCTCGAAGCTGATTGTCGATACGGCGGGATTCGTGACGCTCGGTACCAATGATGTGCAGACCACCAGCCTCAAGCACCTGGTTGTGGCGCTCGGTCCATTCGGCCTTGGTGCGGGCAATTTCCTCTTCGGTTGGGCTTTCCATACCCGCCACTTCAAATTCCCAGTTACCACCCAGCACAATATCCGTACCACGGCCGGCCATGTTGGTGGCAATGGTGACTGCACCCGGGCGACCGGCCTGGGCAATGATCTGGGCCTCACTCTCATGCTGTTTGGCGTTCAGGATCTTGTGGTCAATCCGCGCCTTCTTGAGCAGCATGGACAGAAGCTCAGAGGCCTCAATTGAGGCCGTGCCCACCAGGATTGGTCGGCCCTCAGCCGTCACGTCCTTGATCTCATCAATGATGGCGTGGAACTTTTCTTCCTGAGTCAGGTAGATCAGATCGTTGTAATCGATTCGCTGGATGGGCTTGTTGGGTGGAATAACAACCACGTCCAGGCCGTAGATCTGGCGAAATTCAAACGCCTCGGTGTCCGCGGTACCGGTCATGCCGGCGAGCTTGTCGTAAAGACGGAAATAATTCTGGAAAGTGGTGGATGCCAGGGTCTGGCTCTCTGCCTGAATGCGAACACCTTCCTTGGCTTCAATCGACTGGTGCAGACCTTCACTCCAGCGACGGCCCGGCATGGTACGACCTGTGTGCTCGTCAACGATCACCACCTGATCGCCCTGGACAATGTAATCCACGTCCTTCTGGAACAGATGATGAGCTCGGAGGGCCGAGTGGACGTGATGCAACAGGCTAAGGTTGGCTGCGGAGTACAGGCTCTCACCTTCCTTCAGCAAGCCCCTTTCCAACAACAGCTCTTCCACTTTTTCATGGCCGGTTTCGGTCAATTCCACCTGACGGGATTTCTCATCGATGGTGAAATCGCCACTGGGCTCACCCTCTTCACTGACTTCACCCATCTCAAGGCTTGGCACAAGCTCGTTGATCGCCAGGTAAAGTTTTGAACTGTCCTCCGCAGCGCCAGAGATGATCAGCGGGGTACGGGCTTCGTCGATCAGGATCGAGTCCACTTCGTCCACGATGGCAAAGTGGAGGCCGCGCTGCACCTTGTCTTCCGTGCTGAAGGCCATGTTGTCGCGAAGATAGTCAAAGCCGAACTCGTTGTTCGTGCCGTAGGTAATATCCGCCTGATAGGCAGCCCGCTTCTCTTCAGGCGGCTGGCCGGCTACGACAACACCTACCTGTAGCCCCAGGAAGCGATACAGCTTCCCCATCCATTCGGCATCGCGGCGAGCCAGGTAGTCGTTCACAGTGACCAGATGCACGCCCTTGCCAGTCAGAGCATTCAGATACACGGCCAGCGTCGCTACCAGCGTTTTACCTTCGCCGGTTTTCATCTCGGAAATACGGCCTTCGTGAAGCGTGATACCGCCGATCATCTGCACGTCGTAGTGGCGCATCCCCATGACTCGACGACTTGCCTCACGGGTGGTGGCAAACGCTTCGGGAAGCAATGCGTCAAGGCTTTCACCTTCGTCATAGCGACGGCGAAACTCCGCAGTCTTGCCTTGCAACTCGGTGTCGGACAAATTGCCATACTGCTCTTCAAGCTCATTAATACGCGATACGGTTTTGCGCATTCGCTTGATTTCTCTGGCGTTCTTACTGCCGAACATCTTGGTTGCAAGCTTTGTGAACATAGACCACTGCTTCTTTGATTAAACGGAGGAAGCCGGCATTCTAACCTTATTTCGCAGCAGTACAAAAGTCAGGCCTCACAGAAGCCTGTCACAACGCTGAAAAGATTGAAAAAAGAGTGCCGGACGGGGACAACGGGAAGAGATCAGGCGCCCTCACAGGCGCCTCTACAAGCGGCTAGCGGCTAGCTCGTTTGATGTAGGTTTCCGGATTCTCGGATTTGCCGTTGCGGATTACTTCAAAATGCACGTGAGGCCCGGTGGAACGGCCTGTGCTGCCCATCAGAGCCAGCACCTGCCCCTTCTGGACAACGTCGCCCACTTTGACCTTGATGGTCTTGGCATGGGCGTAGCGGGTTACCAGGCCATCGCCGTGGTCCACCTCAACGAGGTTGCCGTAGCCATAGCGCTCGTCGGCATAAGTGACCACGCCACCCGCCACGGAGATAATGTCGCTACCTTCCTTGCCAGCCAGGTCCACACCGGCGTGCCAGGTACGCTTACCGGTGAACGGATCGGAACGATAGCCGTATTTCGAGGACAGCCAACCCCAGGTAATAGGACGACCCTCCACGAAGAGCTCTTTCTCGAGTTTCTGGCGGGAAGTAACCATATCCAGCATGCGCAATTGCTGCTCCCGATCTTCAATGCGGCGGGCAAGCTGATCAATCATGCTGGTCAGTTCTGGCGCGGTGAAAGAGTCGCCATCAAGACTTTCCTCGGGGCCACCGACGGCAGCTGGCTGATCAAAGTCGAATTCGTCGCTGGCCACCAGGCCCGACTCCAGAAAACGCTGCCCGAGGGCATCAAGCCTGAGCAGACGCCCCTGCATCTCACCCAGCCGCAGCGTTAAGGCATCAACCTGCTGCTGGACGTTCTGCTCGATCCGTGCCAGCTCTATCTTCTGTTCGCCCAGCCGGGATTGCCACTGAGCGACCAATTCCGATTCTGCAGGCTCCGCCGGTTCAATCTGGCTCACCGCCACCTTATAGCCGGACCAGCCCGCCAGTACCAACAGTGCAGTCACGAATAACACCGCGCCTGCCAGGACAGGGGCGTTTACCGAAACCGTGCGGGATTTCCCATGGCGTTTGCCAACGAGGATAATGTTCATATCGTCTTCTGGTTTCATGTGGACGCAACCTGATCCTGTAGTGTTGCATCCAGAGTGTTCTGACTGGGCCTGCCGGGGCATCCTTTGCCAGATTGCGGATTTCCTATCCGACTACTCAATCCTGGGCAGCATAAATCGCGTCTGAAAACGCACGTGCTATCCATTGCAACGACTACGTTTAATAAAATAGCAGCCGCCCGTGGACATACACACACCAGACAATGTAAAACGAGTGTAATACAGGCTCTGCCTATTAACCGTGCCGAAGTGTAACCAATCGTTACCGTTGTCGTCGAGAATTACTGATTGCCATGAAAAAGAAAACCGACCTCGAATTGACTCCGGACAGCTTCTCCAGGGCTTCAACCCTGCGTGAACTGATGGCAAAAGCCCAGCATCATACTCAGGCGGAACAACTCGTTCTCGCTGCGCTTCCGGAAAGTCTTGCCAAAGGCACACGGTTTGTCAGTTGCCGTGACGGGGAGCTGGTCCTGTCGGCTACGGCAGCCACCACCGCCAGCCAGATTCGTTTCCGCCAGCATGAAATCATGGAAGAACTTCGCAAACAGGAGCTGTTCCGTTTCGTCTGGAAACTCAAGGTCAAGGTCGCTCCGCCGCGATTCAGCGAGCGTCCGAAAGCAAAAATGACGCCCCTCAGTAACGAAAATGCCCGGCTCCTCAAAGAGGAAGCCGGGCACACGAAGGACAAACAATTACGCGAGGTTCTCGAAAAACTCGCAAGCCACGTCCGGGATTAAGGCGTCCTGCCTCAGCCCGCCGCCAGCACAGGTTTCATGTAGGAAATCGGGGCAGCGGCCTCGTCGTCGAAGGTCACCACTTCCCACGCATCCTCTTCTGCCCTGAGCTTGCGCAGCAGCTTGTTGTTCAGGTCGTGGCCGGATTTAATACCACGGAACTCGCCAATCAGGCTGTTGCCCAACTGGTAGAGGTCACCGATGGCATCCAGCAGCTTGTGCTTGACGAATTCGTCGTCGTAACGCAGACCGTCTTCGTTGAGGATTTTGTAATCGTCAACGACGATGGCATTGTCAACGCTTCCGCCCAACGCCAGGTTCATCGCACGCAACTTTTCAATATCACGCATGAAACCAAACGTCCGTGCGCGGCTGACTTCCTTCACAAACGACGTGCTGGAAAAGTCAACGGTTGCGGTCTGGGCGCGCCCCTTGAAGACAGGGTGGTCAAAGTCGATACCGAAGCTGACCTTGAAGCCTTCGAAAGGCAGCAGAGTCGCCTTCTTGTCACCTTCTTCAACCGTTACTTCGCGCTTGATGCGGATGAAACGCTTGGCGGCGTCCTGCTCGGCAATACCGGCGGACTGCAGAAGAAACACAAACGGACCGGCAGAGCCGTCCATAATGGGCACTTCCGCGGCGCTGAGCTCGACGAAACAGTTATCAATCCCGAGACCAGCCATGGCTGACAACAAATGCTCCACTGTTGCAACCCGGACACCGTCTTTCAGCAGTGTCGTGGAAAGCATGGTCTCACCAACGTTTTCCGCGCAGGCACGGATTTCAACCACAGGGTCAAGATCGGTACGGCGAAAAACGATCCCCGAGTCCACCGGAGCGGGCTTCAGGGTCAGATACACTTTCTCCCCCGAGTGCAAGCCAACGCCGGTGGCGCGGATGGTGTTCTTAAGTGTCCGTTGTCTGATCATCGGTACATATTTCCGTCACATAAAAGCGATATAGTCTGGGCAAAATTCTGCCCGGAGAATACCAGAAAGTAAGACTGAATACCATTTAACCAATCGTTAACCTTTGATTGGCCTCCCGGCACAAGTCCGGACTGATAGTCAGCACACGTAATTCGGTCGCAAAGGTTCCATTACCGAATACATTTGCAACAGATTATCAGTCAGCCTGACGGCGAAGGAATGCGGGAATATCGAGATAGTCGACTCCCTGCTCCTCGCTGTCCTTGCTCTGATCAATCGCCACATTGCCGTGAGCCACGGCGCGACGACGCAGAACGGCCGGACGGTCAAGCTGGTTGTAATCCGTTGTGCCATCCAGGCTACGGGTGTTGTCCACCACCTTGGTCGGCTTCTCGCGGTCACCGCCCAGGCCGGTCGCAACCACCGTCACCTTGAGTTCGTCAGTCATTTCCGGATCAATCACGGTACCCACGACCACCGTGGCGGAATCCGAAGCGAATTCACGAACAATGTCGCCAACCTCAGAGAATTCTCCCAGGTTGAGATCCATACCTGCGGTGATGTTGACCAGGATACCCTTGGCACCCTGCAGGTTGATGTCTTCCAGAAGCGGGCTTCGAACAGCGGCTTCTGCAGCTTCGCGGGCGCGGTTCTCGCCAGTGGCACGCGCCGTACCCATCATGGCGTTGCCCATCTCCGACATAACGGTTTTTACGTCGGCGAAGTCCACGTTGATCATACCGTTGCGGGTAATCAGGTCAGCAATACCCTGAACCGCCCCCAACAGCACATCGTTTGCTGAACCAAACGCGTCCAGCAGGCTGGTTTTCTTACCCATCACCGCCAACAACTTTTCGTTGGGGATGGTGATCAGCGAGTCAACGGTTTCCTCCAGCTCCTTGAGGCCGGCTTCCGCCACACTCATGCGCTTGCCACCTTCAAACATGAATGGCTTGGTAACAACGGCAACGGTCAGGATACCCATTTCCCGGGCCACTTCAGCCACAACCGGAGCGGCACCGGTACCGGTTCCGCCGCCCATGCCGGCGGTAATGAACACCATGTCGGCGCCTTTCAGCGACTCGGCGATGCGATCACGGTCTTCCAGAGCGGATTGACGCCCTACTTCCGGGTTGGCACCGGCACCCAGCCCTTTGGTGATATTGCCGCCAAGCTGAATAATCTGACGTGCATCCAGGTCCGTCAGGGCCTGAGCGTCGGTGTTGGCGCAAATAAACTCCACGCCTTCGATATCACTGTTGAGCATGTGGCGAACGGCATTGCCGCCACCACCGCCAACGCCTACTACTTTAATGACAGCGTTTTGCTGGACATTATCGACGAGTTCAAACATTTCCCCTACTCCTTCGTGCTGTTTATCAGCCTTTTCCAGACTGATTTTTCGAGATTATGATTTTCGAGATACCTTCGTGTATGTCTTCTCCCGGCTCGCCGTCAGAAGTGACCGGTAAACCAGGCTTTCATGCGCTCAAACAGCGTGGGTGCATCTTCACCCTTAAGCGCCGGCGCCCGCCCCAGATCCATCTGGCGGAAGCCATGGATCAACAACCCAACGCCCGTGGCGTAGATGGGGTTGTTGACTACCTCCGTCATACCGGAGACCGCCTGCGGACAGGCCAGCCTTACCGGCATGTGGAAGATTTCTTCGGCCAGTTCCACCACGCCTTCCATGGTGGAGGAACCGCCGGTAATCACGATGCCGGCCGGGATCAGGTCTTCGAATCCCGAACGACGAAGTTCAGACTGCACCAGGGTGAACAGCTCTTCGTAGCGCGGCTCCACCACCTCGGCGAGCGCCTGACGGGACAAATCCCGTGGCGCCCGGTCACCCACACTGGGCACCTTGATGGTTTCATCCGCGCCGGCCAGCTGAGTCAAGGCGCAGGCGTATTTGATCTTGATTTCCTCGGCATTCTGCGTGGGTGTCCGCAGGGCCATGGCGATGTCGTTGGTGACCTGATCACCAGCGATAGGAATGACCGCCGTGTGCCGAATGGCACCACCGGTGAACACCGCGATATCGGTGGTACCACCGCCAATATCCACCACGCAGACACCCAGTTCCTTTTCATCCTCGGTGAGGATGGCGTGACTGGAGGCCAACTGCTCCAGGATGATGTCATCCACTTCCAGGCCGCAGCGTTTCACGCATTTTTCGATGTTCTGGGCGGCGTTCACCGCACAGGTGACGAGGTGAACCTTGGCCTCCAGGCGAACGCCGGACATTCCCATGGGCTCCTTGATGCCCTCCTGGCTGTCGATCACAAACTCCTGCGGCAGTATGTGAAGGATCTTCTGGTCCGCCGGAATCGCCACCGCCTGGGCGGCGTCAATCACCCGATCAATGTCAGCCTGGGTCACCTCCCGGTCACGGATCGCTACAATGCCGTGGGAGTTGAGGCTCTTGATATGGCTGCCGGCAATACCCGCGTAGACCGAGTGAATCCGGCAACCCGCCATCAGTTCGGCTTCTTCCACCGCACGCTGTATCGCCTGGACCGTGGTTTCGATATTGACCACCACGCCACGCTTGAGCCCGCGGGAGGGATGGGAACCGATACCCACCACCTCAATGGTCCCGTCCATTTTGCGCTTGCCGACGATCGCAACCACTTTCGAGGTTCCGATATCGAGGCCGACAATCATGTTTTCCGTTTCAACCGATGACATGTGTTCCACCAAACCGTAGGTCTGAATTTAGCGTTGCTATGATTTTGTCCGCGAGGCCGTTTCTGACGGCTTCCACTGAACCGCCACCCCATTGCTGTAGCGGGCATCCACCCGTCTGACTTCGTCTGAACGCGACGCCAGCCGTTCCTGATAAACCGTGACAAAGCGTTCAAAACGCGCCTCAACCTGATCCCTGCCCAGAACCACTTCGATGCCGTTGGCAAGGGTCAGCGTCCAGGCACCGCGCTGTTCAAGACTCAACCCGGCAAACCCGAGATTATGACCGGTGAGCGTATCCGACATGGTCCTTGCCATATCAATCACTTCCTTCACACGCTCATCCGGGCCGGCCAGCCGAGGCAGTCGCCCGGCCACTTCGGGGTTAGGCGGCGCAAACAGTTCTCCGTTGCGGCTCACCAGCCGGTTGCTGTTCCAGTACGCCAATGGCTTTTTCTCGCGAACGTCGATCTGCAGCCGGTCCGGCCATACACGCTTGACCGCTGCAGACTCCACCCATGGGCGCTGCTCCAGGCTCTCCTTGATGTCAGAGAGATCCGTGGCAAAGAAACTCCGACCTATCCACTTGCCCGCACTGCGCTCCAGCGCTGTACGGTTTTCACCCACCAGTTCGCCCTTTACGTCGATGGCCATGACCTGACGATCCATGGCGCTCAGCACTTCGCTGGTTCCCCAGGGAACCAATGCCGCCAGCAGGACAATACCCGCTCCCATGAGCGCCTGCCCCCAGGGCACGGCGGACAATACAGCTCTCAGCAAACCAAACCGGTCCCGCTCAGGCCCAAGAGAGGTAGCTCCCCTGCGCTTCGGTGGGTCGGACGGTACCGCCCGGCTCCGGATCAGCAGCTTTTCAAGCATCGCCAGCCTCCAAGGTGTCCATGAGGATCCTCACAACCAGTTCCTCGAAACTGATACCGGCCGCCCTAGCCGACATGGGCACCAGACTGTGGTCAGTCATTCCAGGGACTGTGTTCACTTCCAGAATCCAGAACTCACCCTGGCGGTCCTGCATGATGTCTACCCGGCCCCAGGTTCGGCAGCCGAGCACCCTGAACGCATCCAATGCCAGATGCTGGAGCTTCAGCTCGCTGTCCGGGTCCAGCCCGCAGGGGATCTGGTAGCGGGTGTCGTCGGCCAGGTACTTGGCGTCGTAGTCATAGAAAACGTGGTCTGTACTCAAGCCAATGGCCGGCAGCGCCTGATCCTGCAGAAGGCTGACGGTAAATTCGGGACCTTCAATCCATTCTTCGACGAGAACCAGAGGGTCCAGTGCGGCTGCCTGTGTATATGCTTCAATCAGCTCCTGTTCACTGTTCACCTTGCGAATGCCAATGCTGGAGCCTTCCCGCGAGGGTTTTACGCTCAGCGGCAACGACAGCGACTGTACTAGGCTGCCGGCTTCCTCCACGGAACCCATGGCACGGAATTTCGGAGTTGGCAGTCCGCAGCCTTCAAACACGTATTTGCTGCGCAGCTTGTCCATGGCAAGCGCAGAGGCCAGAACGTCACTTCCCGTAAAGGGAATACCGGCCTGGGACAGGATGGCCTGAATCGTGCCGTCTTCCCCGCCGCGCCCGTGCAGGGCAATGAAAACCCGATCAAACTCAGGCTCTTCCACGGTTTTCAGCAAACAACCGCGTACATCCACGGCATAGGCGTCGACTCCGGCGGATACCAGTGCCGACAGTACTGCCTGTCCGCTTTTCAGTGACACTTCACGCTCGGCGGAATCACCGCCCATAAAGACAGCCACCCGTCCCAGTGCCTTCAGCGTCTCCGGATCGGCCTGATAACCTTGTGAATCTACAGTCCTGGCCATCTCACTCATCCGCAATCACTCCTGCAGCTGCCAGTCGCGCAGCCACTCCGCCTATATCACCCGCGCCCTGTGTAATCAGCAGATCGCCGTCCTGTAACGTGTTGGCAAGCAGGGCTTCGATCTCTCCGTTTTCTTCCACAAAAAGCGGCTCCACGCTGCCTCGCTGCCGCAGGCTGCGACACAATGCACGACCATCCGCACCCGGTATCGCCGGCTCACCCGCTGAATACACGTCCATCAGCAACAGCCCGTCCACGTCCGAAAGTACCCTGACGAAATCCTCATAGAGATCCCGGGTACGGGTGTAGCGGTGCGGCTGATAAAGCATGACCAGCCTGCGATCCGGCCAGGCATCACGGGCCGCCCGGATAACGGCCTCCACTTCCGTGGGGTGGTGCCCATAGTCATCAATCAAGGTGACAGTGCCTTTGCGGGTGTTGTAATCACCGTAGACCTGGAACCGGCGTCCAACCCCGGCAAAACCTGCAAGGCCCCGACAGATGGCGGCATCATCCACGCCCTCATCAGTGGCCACTGCAATAGCCGCCAGGGCATTCAGTACGTTGTGGCGACCGGGCATTTTCAGTTCAACGTCCAAATCACTACGGCCACCCGGGCGGCGAACGACAAACCGAGTCCGAAGGCCATCGGATTCAATGTTTTCCGCCCGGTAGTCGGCATCCGGATTATCGATGCCATAGGTAATGATGGCGCGGGAAATCCTGGGGATGATTTCCTGCACAAAGCCGTCATCCACACACATCACCGCAACGCCGTAAAACGGCAAGTTGTGGAGGAAATCCACGAATGTCTGTTTCAGGCGCCCAACGTCTCCGCCATAGGTGTCCATATGGTCGGCTTCAATGTTGGTCACCACCGAGATCACCGGCGTCAGGTGAAGGAATGAGGCATCGCTTTCATCGGCCTCAGCCACCAGATAGCGGGAGCCGCCAAGCTGCGCGTTGGTTCCGGCGCTATTGAGCTTGCCACCAATCACAAAGGTGGGATCCAGGCCAGCCTCTCCCAGAACCGATGCAATCAGACTGGTGGTGGTGGTTTTACCGTGAGTGCCAGCCACGGCAATGCCATGGCGATAGCGCATGATCTCCGCCAGCATTTCTGCACGGGGCACGATCGGCACCCGTCGGCTGCGAGCCGCCGATACTTCCGGGTTATCACCCGTTACCGCAGACGACACCACAACCACGTCAGCACTGGCACTGTTCTCCTCACGATGCCCGATGAACACCTCAACGCCCATGCCGGTCAGCCGGTCTGTCACGGCACTCTCACGAATGTCAGAGCCGGACACATCGTAGCCCTGGTTCTTCAGGACCTCGGCAATACCGCTCATGCCAGCACCGCCAATCCCCACAAAATGAATATTGCGGATACGGCGCATCTCGGGCACCTGATAGACCAGCGGGGGATTTGTGGATTCAGCCATTTGCGGCCTCCAAACAGTAATTCACGACTCTCTCCGTTGCATCGGGGCGAGCCAGCGTCTTTGCGGCCTTCGCCATGTCCAGAATCCGGCGGCGGTCCTTGCCGAGATCGGTCAGGGTTTCCGCCAGCAGATCGACCGACAGCTTTGGCTGCGGGATCAGGATGGCGCCTTTCGCATTAACCATTTGCTGTGCGTTCCGGGTCTGGTGGTCGTCCACGGCATGGGGGAACGGCACCAGCACGGCGCCTACGCCGGCAACACACAACTCAGAAACGGTGAGCGCACCAGACCGGCAGAGCACAATGTCGGCCCAGCCGTAGGCCTCTGCCATGTCTTTGATAAACGGCTCCACCGATGCATCCACGCCGTGGTCACGGTAGGCATCACCGGCTTCCTCGATATTTTTCTCGCCACACTGATGGCGCACCGTTGGCCGTTCGGCTTCCGGCAACTGAGCCAATGCCGCCGGCAACGTGCGATTGAATACCTGGGCACCAAGGCTGCCGCCCACCACCAGTAACCGCAGCGCACCCGCCCGACCGGACATCCGCTGATCGGGTTCGGCGAGCTCGGCCAGGTCCTGCCTGACCGGGTTGCCGGTACAGCGGGTTACCACAGTCGTGCCGAAGCTCCCGGGAAAGGCCTCCAACACGGTATGAGCGAAGCGCACCAGAATGCGGTTGGTCATTCCGGCAATGGCATTTTGCTCGTGAATTACCAGCGGCACCCGATTCAGCCAGGCGGAGAGACCGCCAGGACCGGTCACAAAGCCACCCATGCCGATGACGCAATGTGGGCGGATGGTGCGAACGATCGTAAAGGCCTGGCCAAGAGCGCGCATCAGCCGGAACGGCGCCATCAACAAAGCCAGGCGACCCTTGCCCCTCAGCCCGGAGACCTGGATCAGCGACAGTGGTATGTCGGTTTCGCCGATCAGTCGCTCTTCCATACCACCACGAGAACCCAACCAGAAAACCTCATGCCCCTTGTCCTGCAGCTGTCTCGCCGTTGCCAGGGCAGGGAAAACATGGCCACCGGTGCCACCAGCCATCATCAGAAAGCGACGTTTATCAGTCATAAACCGCACCTCCCCTGGCCGCTGGTTTACGGGTCTTTTCGCTGGCCAGTTTTTCGCGGTCCAGCCTCTCCATCTCCACCCGTGCCAGCACACCAATGCAGACAGCGGTAATCATCAGGCTGGAACCGCCATAGCTCACAAGCGGCAAGGTCAGCCCTTTGGTAGGCAGTAGGCCCGTACTGACCGCCATATTGATACCGGCCTGCAAGCCAATCAGCAAAGTAATGCCATAGGAGAAGCACGCGGCGAACGGCATGCCCGCTTTCTCGGCCCTTCTCGCAATCACAAATCCGGTCACCACCAGTACGGTGAACAGGCCCAGGACCATCAGCGACCCCAACAGCCCGAATTCTTCCGCGATGATCGCGAAGATAAAGTCGGTGTGGGCCTCCGGCAGATAGAACAGTTTCTGTACCGAATTCCCCAACCCGGTACCCGCCCAGTCGCCACGACCGAACGCAATCAGCGACTGGGTTAGCTGGTAGCCGGTATCAAACTGGTCTTTCCAGGGGTCGAGGTAACTCACAACCCGCTTCAACCGGTAGGGCTGGGTGAATACCAGCACGGAGCCCATCACCACCAACACGCCAATCAGCGGCATAAACCGGCTAAGCCGGACGCCACTCAGGAAAATCATGCCGGCTGATGCAGCAACCAGTACCACCGTGGCACCGAAGTCCGGCTCGATAACCAGCAGCACCGAGGCAATACCCAGCACGCCCAACGGCTTGAGGAACCCAGGCCAGGTGTTTAGCAACTCATCCCGACGACGCACGACGTAGCCGGCCAGATAGGCAATCAGGCAAAGCTTGGCAATTTCCGACACCTGAACATTGAACAGCCCGAACGAGATCCAGCGGGTGGAGCCATTCACCGTACGCCCGAGGGGCGTCAGCACCAGAAGCAGTGACAGCAAACCGACCCCGAGCAACAGCCACCCGCTGCGCTCCCACCAGGAGATCGGCACGTTGACGGCAATCAGCGCAAGTACGCAGCCGATGCCGGCAAAAATGAGCTGACGGATCACATAGTGGTAACTGTTGCCCATGGTTTCCGCCGCCATGTCCATGGAGGCGGAAGAAATCATCACAATGCCCATGACCAGCAACGCAGCGGAACTGATGATCAGTAGGGGCAGCGGGCGCAGATCACGGAACAAACCGTGATGACTGGTGAGGGACAGGTCAGCGTGCATCACAGCCCCTCCACCTGTTGACGGAAACGATCGCCACGATCCCCGTAGTCGCGGAACATGTCGAAACTGGCACAGGCAGGTGACAACAGCACCCTGTCACCCGGTTGGGCCAGTTTTCTTGCCGTATGGACAGCGCCTGCGATGTCAGCGGCGTTGACCGTCTCCACCCGATTACCCAAGGCGGTGGCGATGGTCTCAGCATCAGTGCCGATCAGTACAACCGCGCGACAATGAGTTGCCACGGGTTCAGCGAGCAATGAGAAATCAGCGCCCTTGCCTTCACCACCGGCAATCAACACGATCTTTCCACCCGCTGGCACCAGGCTTTCAATGGCGGCGGCCGTCGCTCCCACATTGGTGCCCTTGGAGTCATTGATGTAGTCGACATCACTCACCCGCCGAACGAATTCGCACCGATGCGGCAGCCCCTTGAAACGCTTGGCCGTTTCCAGCATCACGTCCATCGGTAATCCGGCAGCGTGTCCAAGTGCCAGTGCCGCCATCACATTGCTGATATTGTGCTGGCCCATCAGGCCCAATTCCTCGGCCAACAGCAGATTGTCAAAGCCGAAGGTAATCCAGGTACCTTCATCGTCATCGCGGGTACTGAACGTATCCGGGTTAACACGGTGAAAACCGAAACACAGGAACCGGAGGTTGTCCCTCGCCATGGGCGTGCTCAGGGCATCGTCCAGATTGACCACGGCGTTCTGGCAGCCGTTGAAAATTCGTTGTTTGGCCTGGAAATAGGCCATCTTGTCCGGGTAGCGATCCATGTGATCATCGCTGACGTTCAGCACCGTGGCCGCCAGGGCATTCAGTTCCCGGGTGGTTTCGAGCTGGAAGCTCGATAACTCCAGGACATAGAGGTCGGCACCGCGACCAAGCAGCTCCAGCGCCGGAGTGCCGATATTGCCGCCGACTTCCACGCGGCGGCCAGCGGCCCTCGCCATCTCTCCGACCAGCGTGGTCACCGTGGTTTTACCATTGGACCCCGTAATGGCGATGATCGGCGCGTCCGCTACCTCCGAGAACAGGTCAATGTCACCGCGAATAACAGCCCCTTTATCGGCTGCCACCCGAATGGCCGGTTCGGCAACACTGATCCCGGGGCTGACCACCAGTTCGTTAAAGCCGGCAAACAGGTCAGCATCGAACTCCCCCAGGTACACGGGCAGGTCCGGCCATTCGGCCCTTAGATCATCCAGGCCGGGCGGCGACAGGCGGCTATCAGCCACGGCAACATCGCGGCCTTTTTCGCACAGATAGCGCACGCAGGAGAGCCCGGTTTTACCGAGCCCCACAACCAGCGTTCGACGATCTGAAACGATGACACCCATGGTGCTTTGCTTCCCTATCTCAGTTTCAGGCTGGCCAGGCCAACCAGTACTAACACGACAGTGACAACCCAGAAGCGCACGATAACGCGCGGCTCCGGCCAGCCCTTCAGTTCAAAATGATGATGCAGCGGCGCCATGCGGAATATCCGCCGGCCGGTAAGCCGGAAGGACGCCACCTGCAGAATCACGGAGACGGTTTCCATAACGAACACGCCGCCCATGATGAACAATACGATTTCCTGCCGTACGATCACGGCCACGACACCCAGCGCCGCGCCAAGCGCCAACGCGCCCACATCCCCCATGAACACCTGCGCCGGATAGGTGTTGAACCACAGAAATCCCAGGCCGGCACCCACGAGCGCGCCACAAAATACAATCAACTCGCCGGTGCCCGGCAAATGAGGAATCAGCAAATAATCGGCGAACTGAGCATGGCCAGACACGTATGCGAAGATGCCCAGCGCCGCCGCCACCATCACCGTCGGCATAATGGCCAGCCCGTCCAGGCCATCGGTCAGGTTCACCGCGTTGCTGCTGCCCACAATCACGAAATAGCTCAACAGGATGAACAGCACCGGCCCCAGGGTCAGCGATACGTTCTTGAAAAATGGCACGTAGAGCGACGTTTCCTGGGGCAGTGCGGAACTCATGAACAACACGACCGCCGCCGTCGCCCCGATCACTGACTGCCAGAAATATTTCCAGCGAGCAGGCAGTCCTCTCGGATTGCGCTCCACCACTTTGCGGTAGTCGTCCACCCAGCCAATCGCACCGAACAAAAGCGTGACCAGAATCGCCACCCAGACATACCGATTGCTCAGGTCCGCCCACAGCAATGAGCTGACCCCGACGGCTACCAGAATCAGCGCACCACCCATGGTCGGCGTGCCGGCTTTACTCAGATGCGTTTGTGGGCCGTCGTCACGAACCGCCTGCCCGATCTGGTACTGGCTGAGTTTGCGAATCATCACCGGGCCGATCAGCAGGGAAATCAAAAGGGCCGTCAACACCCCAAAGATCCCCCTGACGGTCAGGTACTGGAAAACCGTCAGCGCGGAAAAGTACTGTGAAAGAGCCTCTGTCAGCCAGAGCAGCATGCGTTACCCACCTTTTCTTGTATTCCCTCCACCACGCGATCCATGGCGGAACTGCGAGAACCCTTGACCAGTACCGTCTGTGACTCGGCAGGCCCCTCAAACAGACGACGCACGGCGTCGTCATGGCTCGCACACACCTCAGCGGCGTCTCCGAAACCCTCAACATATCCTTCACAGCCAGGACCCACAGCGATCAGCCTTTCGATGCCCCTCGCCCTGGCGAACTCACCAACCTCCCTGTGCAGAACTAAGCTGTCCTGCCCTAACTCAGCCATCGCCCCCAACACAGCCACACGGCCGGCCGGTCGCGCAGCCAACACATCCAAAGCGGCTTTCATGGAGGCAGGGTTGGCGTTGTAGCTGTCGTCGATGACGGTCAGTTTCGGTGTCAGCGCCATCATTTGCAGGCGCCCCTTTACCGGCTTCAAAGCCGCCAGCCCCGTCTTTATCGCCTCATCGCCTGCACCCAACTCGCGTGCAGCGGCAATCGCCAACAATGCATTGGTGATATTGTGCTCGCCCTGCAGGGAAAGGCGGATGTCACAAGACCAGCCGTCCGGCCCCTGTGCACGAAACTGCCGGACATCGCCATCGCAGCGGATATCTTCGGGGACGTAATCAGCCCCTTCACTTGCCCGGCCACTGACACCTGCGACCCGACGCTGGCCCGCCCGCTGACGCCATAGATCGAAGGCCGGGTCATCACTGTTCAGGACCACAAGACCGGATGCTGGCGCGCCATCAATGATTTCACCCTTTGCGCGCACCACGTTGTCATAACCGCCAAACCCTTCCAGATGCGCCTGCCCGGCGTTGGTGAGGATGACCACCTCCGGCCGAACAACATTGACGGTGTGGGCTATTTCCCCCAGGCCGCTGGCTCCGAGTTCTATCGCGCCCAACTGGTGTTCCGGTGACAGCCTGAACAGCGTTAGGGGAACGCCAATGTGGTTATTGAGGTTGCCCTCGGTGGCGAGGGTATTACCCACCTGCGAAAGAATCGCGGCCACCATTTCGCGTACCGTGGTCTTACCGCTGCTACCGGTGATCGCCACAAAACGCGCGGTGCTGGCATTGCGATTGGCCAGGGCCAGTTGTGCCAATGCGTCTATCGTGTCCGAAACCCGGATCTGCGGAAGCCCCAGGCTCGGGTCTGGCTTGTCTACAACAGCAGCCACGGCTCCAGCCTTCTCAGCCACAGCCAGATAATCGTGCCCGTCGAAGTTCTCACCCCGAAGCGCCACGAACACGTCTCCGCTGGCGATTCGGCGCGTGTCGGTCGAGACACCGTCAAACTTCAAGCCTTCCAGATTGCCCACTGCCACAGTACCGCCAAGCCAGTTGACGGCATCGGCCAGCGCGAATGACTGCATCATGCGACACCTCCATTCAGCGACAGCGCATGTCGCACCTGCTCAGCGTCGCTGAACGGAAATCTCTGGCCTGCCACTTCCTGCCATGCTTCGTGGCCCTTTCCGGCAATCAGTACAATGTCTCCTGCCACAGCAGAGTGAATGGCCTGGCGAATCGCCTCAGCACGATCATGGATAACCGCGACCTGTTCCGGGCGCTCGAATCCGGCAACGATGTCGGCGGTAATGGCATCCGGGTCTTCACTGCGCGGATTGTCGTCCGTTACGATCACGACATCGGCCCCTTTTTCCGCTTCCCGGGCCATCTCTGGCCGCTTACCGGTGTCGCGGTCGCCGCCACAGCCGAATACACAGAAAAGCCGCCCGCCAACATGCGGGCGCAAGGCGGCAAGTGCACTGTTCAGGGCATCCGGGGTATGGGCGTAATCCACAACAACGCGCACATCGTTACTGCCGGCGAAGGGCTCCAGCCGTCCCGGTGGGGGCGACAACCGCTCAACCGCTTGCTGAACCCGCTCTACCGGCACACCCAGGCTGAGCACGGCTGCCATGGCTGCGAGAATATTGCTGACGTTAAAGCTACCCAAAACCCGGGCGGACACATCAAACCTGCCCCACAGCCCGTCCACACTTGCGCTAAAACCGTCAATGGATGGTGCGAACTCCGTTAGCCAGAGCTCGGTCTGGGCCTCGTGCAGGCTGTAACGGACACGGTCACATTTGCCATCAAGCTTCTCATAGAGCTGCCTTCCAAACGGATCATCGAAGTTGATGACCGCGAAATGCAGCTCTTCGCGATGAAACAGACGGGCCTTCGCCGCTCCGTATGCATCCATGGAACCGTGGTAGTCCAGGTGGTCCCGGGTAAGATTGGTAAACACTGCGCCGGTCATGGTCAGGTTGTCGACCCGCCCCTGTTCGAGTGCGTGTGAAGAGACCTCCATCGCCGCCGCGCGTCCACCCTGGGCGATGATTTTCGACAGTACGCGGTTTACCTGCACGACATCCGGCGTGGTGTGTGTACCTTCCTGCAGCGCACCGGGCATACCATAGCCGAGGGTGCCGATAACGCCGCATGGTGTGCCGGTTTCCTGTAGCAATGTCGCTATGTAATGGCTTACTGACGTCTTGCCATTCGTCCCGGTCACGCCAATCAGGCGCAATCGTTGGGAGGGATGCTCGAAAAATCGATCCGCGAGCTTCCCGAGGTGAGCGCGCAACATCGTCACCGGAACGATAAGAACACCTTCATGCTCGTAGCATTCATCCGGCTGCGCTGACTCCAACAGGATTACGGTGGCACCCGCACCGATCGCCTGTTCGATGTAGTGGTCGGCGGGTGTTCGGGCACCGGCCAGGGCAACGAACGCGTCGCCCGACCTGACGTCACGGCTGTCGGTCTTCAGGCCGTGGATTGTGACATCAAACACCGACGGTACCGGTGCGATTCCCTGCAACAAGGTGCTGAGTGATGTAATACACATAACCCTAACCCCGCTCCCCGGATGCCAGACGCGGCGCCTTTGCGTCGCCCAGCTCCAGTTCCGGCTTTACGTTCAGCAGCCGCAATGCATCTCCCATCACCCGGGCGAATACGGGTGCAGCCACTTCGCCACCGTAGTATTCGCCGGACTGGGGTGCATCGACAGCCACGACTGTGACAATCCGCGGATTGTCGATGGGAGCCATACCGGCAAATATCGCCTTGTACTGGCTATCCTCATACCCATTCTTACCCACCAGGTGTACCGTGCCGGTTTTACCACCGGCGGAATAGAATCCCGGTTGAGCGCGCTTTCCGGTACCGTTCTCGACCACCTCTCGCAACATTTCCCTGATCTGGAATGAGACGTCTTCGGAAAGAACTCGTTCCCCAACGGGTTTTTCATCGGCCTTCAACAGACTCAACGGGTAGCGAATTCCGCCATTGGCCAAAACCATGTATGCCTGCGCCAGCTGAAGCGCATTGACGCTCATGCCATACCCATAAGACAGGGTTGCCTCTTCGACGGGGCGCCACTTTGGTGGTGCCGGCAACACGCCAACAGCCTCACCAGGGAACCCGATACCGGTAGGCTGGCCCAACCCCAGGCGGGCATAAAGATCGCGGATAGTGTCACCACCCAACTCGGTGGCGATCTTGCTAATGCCGACGTTGCTGGATTTCGCAATCACGTCAGTCAGGCTGATGACCCCATAATTCCGGTGATCACGAATCGTGAAACGACCAAAGCGCCGGTACCCCGGCGCTGTGTCTATGGTGCTGGAAGCCTTGAACTTCCCCGATTCCAGTGCTGCAGCCATGGAAACAGGCTTCATCGTGGACCCCGGCTCAAACAGATCGGTAATAGCCTTGTTCCGTAAACGGTCGGGGCTCAGTTGGCTGCGGTCGTTGGGGTTGTAGGAGCCCTGATTCACCATGGCCAATACCTCGCCGGTGTCCACGTCCAGCATCACCAGAGTGCCACCCCTGGCGTCGTGCGCGCCGACAACGGCTTTCAGCTCCCGATAAGCCAGATACTGGAGCCGCAAATCAATGCTGAGTTCGAGGTTGCGACCAGGCTTCGCGTCGCGGATCAACGTCAGATCCTTGATCACACGGCCACGGTTGTCCTTGAGAACCCGCTTGCGACCACTTTCACCACTCAGCCACTGGTTGTAGGCCAGCTCGATACCTTCCTGACCGCTTTCATCGATATTCGTAAACCCGACCACATGAGCCGTCACCTCTCCAGCGGGATAGTAACGACGGTACTCCTGGCGGCTGTAAACACCCGGAATACCCATTGCCAGCACCTGCCGAGCAATTTCTGGCTGAAGCTTACGGCGCAGGTAAATAAACTCGCGGCCCGAATACTTACGCAGCCGCTCGCGCAGCCTGGCCTCCTGAAGGCCCAACAGGCGCGCGACATTGGTCAGTCGCGGCTCATCCGCGTCGATCTCGGACGGATTCGCCCAGATGGTCTGGACTGGAGTGCTCACCGCCAGTGATTCGCCGTGCCGGTCCGTCACTACACCACGATGGGCATCGATGCTCTCCACCCGAATGGTGCGCACATCGCCCTGCTTACGCAGGAACTCGTTGTCCACCACATGCAGATCCACCAACCGCCAGGCAAGGGCACCGACAACCAACAGAAAAACGCCCAACACGGTGCCGTACCGCCAGGCCCCAAGCCCGGCAGCCAGTCGCTGGCCCCATGTTGCTGTTTTTCCCTGGTCCGACACTGTCTTCACCTTACGGTTTGTTGTTTTCGCTTAACGCGACCCGACGAGCGGCGCCATCAACGGCACCAGAACGATATCCTGTTTGCCTGGCACGACCATTCCGAAACGCTCGGAGGCCAGTTGCTCTACCCGTCCGTGGGCACTCAAAGCACTCTGCTCCAGCAACAACTGACTCCACTCACGCTGGTAGTTGTCACGCTGTTCCTGCAGCTGAGATAAGGAGTTGAACAATTCACGGTTCTCATGGGCACTGACAACAACGCCCAGCGAGGACACAATCAACAGCATCACCAAACCCACGGTGATCAACACGCGCTTCTGCTGAAGTGCGGTAAAGACCTGGTTCGACAACCTGACCGCAGTGGCAACGCCGTCCCTGACACGTTTTCTGTTCAGTCGCGCTGTTTTTGTTGGCTGTTCAATCGCTACCGCGCCCATGATTACGCGCTCCCTAACTTGTGTTGTTCCGGTATCCGTTCAAGTACACGCATAACCGCGCTCCTCGCCCGCACGTTGTCGCTCACTTCTTCTGTATCCGCCTTGTTCGCCTTGCCGATCAACCGAAACGCCGATGCTTCCTGCTCCGCCGTCACCGGCACGCCTTTTGGCAATCTCGGCCCGCGCGCCAAGTCCCGCATAAAGCGTTTGACCAGCCGGTCCTCCAACGAATGGAAGCTGATAACCACCAGCCTTCCACCGGGCATCAGCTTTTCAACAGCGGCATTGAGCCCAAGCTCCAGATCTTCCAGCTCCCGGTTGATAAAAATCCGGATTGCCTGGAACGTCCGGGTGGCCGGGTGCTTGTGCTTTTCTTTTTTCGGCACCGCCTCACTGACCAACGACGCCAGTTGACGCGTGGTTTCCAGCGGCGCCTCCTTACGCCGCTCCACAACAAGACGAGCGATACGGCGGGAGAATTTCTCCTCGCCGTATCGCCAGATCACGTTCGCGATGTCTTTTTCGTCCGCCTCGGCCAACCATTGCGCCGCACTTGGCGCCTGCCCGGGGTCCATTCTCATATCCAGTGGCCCATCGCGCATAAAGCTGAACCCCCTGGCGGCATCGTCCAGCTGCGGGGATGAAACACCAAGATCCAGCAAAACACCATTAACCTTCATCCACCCCTGGGCTTCAGCGGCGGCGCCCAGTTCCGCAAACGAGCCGTGAAATGGCTGAAACCGAGCATCGCTCGCTGACAGGTCTCGGGCCACCTGAATTGCGTCCGGATCCTTGTCGATACCCAACACCTTCCCGCCCTGCCCAAGCCGCCCCAGAATCAGCCGGCTGTGACCTCCGCGACCAAAGGTGCCATCGACATAAACGCCATCCGGATCGTTGACCAGCAAGTCCACCGCCGAGTCCAGGAGCACGGAACGGTGCCGGTACTGACCGGCAGGCTCCTGCCCGCGGCCGGCTGTCATAGCGACAACGCCTCCATTTCCGGCGGCATTTCGTCTTCATCCGATGACTCGTCAAGCCAAGCGAACCAACGCTCTTCGCTCCAAAGTTCCAACTTCTTGCCCTGACCAATCAGCATCAATTTCTTCTCCAGGCGCGCATAACTGCGCAACGTGGGTGGCACCAGAATGCGCCCCGCCGAGTCCAGCTCCAAAGGCGTGGCATGGCCCAGCAGCAGTCGCTGCAGCCTGCGGGCAGCTTTATTCATATTGGGAAGTGCTTCAATTTGTGGCCTTAACGCCTCCCACTGCGGTTCCGGATACATCAGCAAACAGCGCTCTTCATCGGCATTGGCCGTCAATACAATGCGGCCACTGCAGGCATGCGCGAGCTCTTCGCGCACCCTGGCGGGGATCGCCAAGCGACCCTTTGCATCCATATTGATGGCATGACTGCCAAGAAAATTGCTCATTAGCACCAATTCCGGGGTTCAGAAACCACAAATAACCACTAGAAACCACTTTTTCCCACTTGTGCACACTATAGAAACACGCAATACACAATGCAAGCGCCGCGAACAGCGCCACACCAGGAAAAGTTCCTTTCACGACAAGAGGTTACAGAACAAGATTGGTCAAGAACTGGAGATTACGGAAAAGAAAAACCTAAAAATCAATCACCTGCAGTCAGTTCTGAAGATGGCAAGTGAACTCTAAGATTTTTTGGCTATAAAAGCTTGCTGGTGAGAATGACAAATGTCACATCAAGCGGAGAAATAAAAATGAGCTCGCCGGTAAGCCGGGTTCTGTCTGGGACAGTCATTCATCTAGGGCCTGCGTCACCGCAGGCCTCAAGCGACCTACCCGAATCCAGCGCGGGCCGCGCCATAGGATTCCTATTTGGTCTTGCTCCAGGTGGGGTTTACCATCGCCGTGAACTGTTGCCAGTCACGCGGTGCGCTCTTACCGCACCGTTTCACCCTTACCGGTGCCCGCGAACATGTCACGGCCACTTAGGCGGTATACTTTCTGTTGCACTTTCCGTCGGCTCACGCCGCCCAGGCGTTACCTGGCACCTTGCCCTGTGGAGCCCGGACTTTCCTCCCCCGGTAAAACCGGCGGCGACTGTCTGGCGAGCTCGGGCGAGACCATACTCCAGCCTGCAGCGGCAGGCAAGAAAAACCGCGAACCAGTGACTTCCTGAGATCAGGCCTTCAGAGACAACGCTCGCTGATACAGCTCGTTCTTGGAGATTCCGGTTAACTCCGATGCCAGCTTCGCCGCCTTTTTCACCGGCAACTCTGTCAGCAGCAACGCCAACACCCGGTCCGCCTCTGCCGCCCCCACCGACAACTCCTCTGCGCTCGCGCCACGCACCATCACCACGAACTCGCCACGACTGCCATGGGGGTCCGCCTCCAGAGTTTGCCTGACATGGGCCGCCGCCCCTGCATAGAAAGTCTCGAACGTTTTGGTCAGCTCCCGGGCCAGCACGAGCTCTCGCTCTGCTCCCATCACCTCCGCAATATCCCCCACCGTATCGACAATACGGTGGGGCGACTCGTAAAACACCAATGTGGCGGATTCCCTCGCCAGGCGGTCCAGGGCAGCCTTGCGCGCTCCGGACTTGGAGGGCAGAAAACCCTCGAACAAAAACCGATCCGTCGGCAGCCCTGCCGCGCTCAACGCCGAAATGAGCGCACAGGCACCAGGCACCGGAGTAACCCGATAACCCCGAGCCCGAGCCTCCCTTACCAGCACAAAGCCCGGATCAGAGATCAGCGGCGTCCCCGCATCGGAAATCAGAGCCACATCCTGGCAGGCCGCAAGCTTGCCCAGAACCTGGCCAGCCCTGTCCCGCTCATTGTGTTCGTGCAAGGCCATCATTGGCTTGCTGATACCCAGGTGCTGCAATAGCCGGCCACTATGCCGTGTATCCTCGGCGGCAATCACGGCCACCCGCGACAAAACCGCCGCGGCCCTGGTAGACAGATCGTCCAGATTGCCAATTGGTGTGGCAACGATATACAGGGTGCCAGCCTGTTCCGGCAGCTCGCTTTCTGAGTTCACACATCCCTCTCTTTGCCCCCTGCGCATGACACCAACGTCATGTGAATTCACGCGGGAGCTGTTAAACTTGCGGCCTGATAAATCAAACCATTAATGGGAAGCCCGGCGGGCACCAGGGCTCCCGGCATGATGCCGCCGATTACCCGGCGCCACAAGCGTAATAACCCGGAGTATTGTGAGCCAGCCATGACCAAATACCGCCAGAACCTGAAAACCATCACCATTCTCCTGGCCACGACGGTGCTGTTTGCGGGTTGCGCAAGCGTGAACCTGGAATCGTACATTGCCAAAACCGCCGGAGAAGCTCTTGAAGTCGCTGCCAGCGAAACCAACCGACAAAGCGCACAGGCTTACCTGTTGAGAGCAGCGGACAGGTTCCAGGGTCAAAACGAACACCGGGCCGCCAGGAAGTTGCTTCAAAGCAAGCAATTCTCGCCGACCACTGAGGCCACAGAAAACCAACGGCTTCTGCTAGCCATGGCCAGCGCCACTGCGCTTGAGGATGGCGATTGGGCGAAAAGCATTGTATCTGGCATAGAGCCAGATCATTTCCTTAATTATGAAAGAAACCTGATTAACCGCGCCGCAAGACTGCAAGAGCAAACCTATCGGCTTGCCGGAGACAACCTTGCGGCGGCCATTACCCTGATCTTGCTGTCCGGAGCGGACACAGAAGCCAATACGCAATCTATCCATGACGACATCTGGAAGAACCTGAAACAGACCTCAGACACCCAGCTCGCCGACAGAAAAGGCCGAGCGATTGGCTATGAAGCCCAGGGCTGGCTTGAACTGGCAGGCATTCTCCGGCAGCCGGGCATCAATCTGGACGAACAGGGAAGAATGATCCGCAACTGGCAGAACAACTGGCCCGACCACCCCGCCGCCGGGGCCTTACCGGCTGAACTGCAACTGATTGCAAGCCTTGCAGAGAGCCAGCCCGAAAGAATCACCCTGGCATTGCCGCTCAGCGGCCCACTGTCGAGTGCGGGCGCTGCCATCCGCGATGGTTTTTTCGCCGCCTACTACGAGGACGACTCAGCGGAGCGCGGAAAAATCAGCATTCGAGTCGTCGACACCTCGGATCAGAACTTTCGTTCGCTTTATGACGAACTGACCAAAGAGGAACAGGACCTGATTGTCGGCCCCCTGGAAAAAGAGTCCCTGGCAGCACTCGGCGACATGTCGACTCTGCCCGTGCCGGTTCTTGGCCTGAACTATCTGCCACGGGAGGTTACAGCTCCTGACGGACTCTACCAGTTCGGGCTGTCAGCAGAAGACGAAGCCAGACAAATTGCCAACCGTCTTGATGCAGAGGGTATCGATCAGATTCTTGTGCTGATCCCAACGGGGAATTGGGGGGACCGACTGGAAACTGCCCTGCTGGACCAGCTGGCAGAGAATGGAGGCATCGCCCTGGATATTGAGCGCTATTTCCGCGAGGACAATCTCCGTGCCGTCACTGCCGACCTGCTTGGCATCACAGTATCCCGCGATCGGGCCATAGACGTAGAACGCACTGCCGGCATTGACGTTGAATTCGAGCCCCGGCGGCGCCAGGATGCCGACGGCATCGTTATGGTGGCGGAGCCAACCGTCGCTCGGCAGTTCAAACCATTATTCGCCTTCTATTTTGGCGGCGATCTGCCCGTTTACTCACCCTCCATGGTCTACGAAGGTAATCCGGACCCATCGAGGGACCGGGACCTGAACGGCGTCACCTTTACCGACACGCCTTGGGTTCTTGAAAAGAAAAACCGCTTTCGCGACATCGTCAAGGAAGCCATGCCTGATGTCCGGGGTCAGCTTGGCCGCCTGTTCGCCATGGGGGCCGATGCCTGGAATCTGAGCAAACGACTGCCATTACTGAGGCAGGTCGATGGCGCCACGATAGACGGCCAGACCGGGGTACTGACCATGACGCCGCAAGGCAGCATTCACCGGGAACAGCTCTGGGCCCGATTCAGCGAAGGAACGCCAGAACAATTGCCATCACTGGAACCTGAAGAAACAGAATCGGACGCCCCCGCTATGGAAAGCGCCTCCAATCCAAATTAACAACCAGGACACCTTATGCCATGGATGGCAGCACAGGAACTCGAAAAGCCACCGGGGACCATGCCGAGGGCGTTGCCGCGCGCTACCTTCAGACGCGAGGCGTCACTATTCTGACACGCAATGTGTTCAGTCGCGGGGGCGAAATTGACCTCATCGGCCGGGACAGTGATGCGCTGGTTTTCTTCGAGGTGCGATACCGCGGAAGCGGTAGCCTGACCGGCGCAGCCGAATCCATCACTCCCACGAAGCAAAAGCGCCTTATCCGCGCCGCTTCGTTTTACCTCCACAGGCATGGGCTGTGGAATGCGAACGCAAGAATTGACGTAATCGCAATCGCACCGGGCGATCGCAAAAAATACCGGATACAATGGATAAAAAACGCCATTCAGGTCTGACTATGACGGATACCGAACAACAGATAAACCAGTGGTTTGCCAACCACATGGAACACACGGCCCACGCCGCCAGCCTGACGGCACCGGCCATTGAGAGCGCCGCAGACGCACTGGTTAACACGCTACTGAATGATGGCAAGATCATTACCTGCGCCAACGGCAATGCCAACGTACTCACACAGTACTTCTGCACTGCGCTGCTCAACCGCTTTGAGCACGACCGACCGGCACTGCCCGCCATCAATCTGGGAGCGGATGCGACAACCTATTCCGCAATCTGTCGCGACAATCGCTTCAATGACACCTTTTCAAGACAGGTTCGCGCTATTGGCAAAGCCAACGATCTGCTCCTGGTTATTGTGGACGACGGCCACAAGGCCAACCTGATCCAGGCCATACAGGCCGCGCACGACAGAGAAATGAATGTGGTAGTACTGAGTGCCAAGGAGAAAACCGACATCACCTCCCTGCTTCACCCGGAGGACCACGAAATCGCCCTGGATAACCTTTCCCCGACGGCTGCAACGCCTATCCTGCTAGTGATTATCAACGCCTTGTGCGGACTGATCGACGAAAAACTGTTCGGCGGATAAACAAAAAAGCCAGCTGTTAAAAACAGCTGGCTTTTAGGCATCCTGACACTTTCCCTTCAAGACAGTGCTATTTCACGACCTTGAGCGTTGGCCGACCGCTGGGCCGGTCACCACCTTGACCGTTATCACCACTACCATGCTCGGAATCCTTACCACCAGGTCCTTCCGGATCAGGGGAGCCTGGCTCGCTACCGAAGACCATGCCCTCACCATTCTCCTTTGCGTAAACCGCCATGACAGCCTGCAACGGGATAAAGACCTGCATTGGCACACCGCCAAAGCGTGCGCTGAATTCCAGAGCGCCGTTACCAATCACCAGACCACGCACAGCTCCAGGACTTATATTGAGCACGATCTGCCCATTGGCCACATGCTCAGTCGGAACCTGAACGCCCTGCACTCCCGCATCCACAACAATGTAGGGCGTGCAGTCATTGTCGAGGATCCACTCGTTGAATGCCCGAACGAGGTAGGGACGGCTTGATGTCATCGTTATCTTACTATCAGGCACTGCCTTTCTCCTGAACCGGTTTCAGGCGCTGCATATCAGTTACGGATATCTTCTTCCAGGTCTGACAGGCTCGCCTTGAAACCTTCACGACTGAATATGCTATCCATGTACTTTTGAAGCGGCTTCGCCTGCTTTTCATTCAGCTCAATACCCAGCGACGGCAAGCGCCACAGAATCGGAGCAATACAGCAATCCACGATCGTGAACTCTTCCGACAGGAAAAAAGGCATCTCACCGAACAGCGGCGCCGTGGCCAGCAAACTTTCGCGAAGCTCTTTTCGGGCTGCATCCGACGCCTTTGCGTTGGGCTGAGCCAGAATCTGATCCACCAACCCACACCAGTCTTTCTGGATGCGATGGATCATCAGGCGACTGTTCGCACGCGCAACAGGATAAACCGGCAGCAATGGAGGATGCGGGAAACGCTCGTCCAGATACTCCATCATGATGTTTGGCTCGTAGAGCACAAGGTCACGATCCACCAGCGTCGGCAGGGCATTGTACGGATTCAGGTCAGCCAACTCTCCAGGCGGGTTATCCGGATCAACGTTCACGACGTCAACCGTCACCCCCTTCTCTGCCAGCACAATGCGGACTCTGTGGCTGTAATGACTGGCCGGGTCCGAGAAAAACGTCATTGATGACCGCTTGGTCACAACGCCCATAGAACTACCTCACGATTTGACTAACCGAATTGATCCTGAAAAACGCAAAAATCCAGCGGGCCGGCTATTGCCCGCTGGAACTCAGGGACAGGAATTATACCTGAAATCTCAGTGTACGTCCTTCCAGTACTCGCGATTAAGCAGGTAGGCAAAGATAAAGAAGATCGCCACAAAGATCAGTACGAACATACCCAGCCTTTCACGCTCAACCTTTATCGGGTCACCCATGTAAGACATGAAATTGGTCAGGTCGTACATAGCCCGGTTGAATTCCTCCGGCTCCATGGAGCCTTCTGTTTCCCATTCCGGGCAAATGTCTGCATTACGAACATCGCCGCTGAGAGGATCAACACTCGCACCCTCACCAATTCTCGGCTCAACCGCACACAGCCCCTGCAAACCGATCAACACATGGGGCATACCGACGTTTTCGAAGACCACGTTGTTCACACCCAGCGGACGACTTTCATCCTTGTAAAAGCCACGAAGATAGGAATAGATCCAGTCTTCACCGCGAAGACGAGATTCCAGGGTCAGGTCAGGTGGCGGAGCACCGAACCAGCTCGCAGCCATTTCCTTGCTCATGGAGTTCTTCATGAGTTCACCGATCTTTGCACCAGTGAAAATCAGATTCTCCTCGTAAAGCTCGGCGGGAATCCCCAGATCATCCGATACACGCTTATACCGCGCATACTCCATGGAGTGACACCCCATGCAGTAGTTGGTGAAAAGGGCCGCACCGCGCTGAAGCGACGCTTTGTTGGTATGGTCCGGCTCCATGGTATCAAGCGGCACGGACGCCCCCGCTGCCAGCCCGAGAGCTGGCAGGATCGCTATGAAAAGACCAACTATCAGCTTTCTCATCATCCTGTCACCCTCTCTGGAACTGGCTTTGTTTTCTCCATGCGTGTGTAGAACGGCATGAGAATAAAATAGAGGAAGTAAAGCGTTGTCAGGATCTGGGCAACCGTTGTGCGACCCTCAGTGGCCGGAACAATACCCAGGTACCCCAGGACAATGAAGCTGATGGCGAAGATCGTCAGAGCGATCTTGCTCAACCAGCCTTTGTAGCGCATTGAGCGTACCGGACTTCTGTCCAGCCAGGGCAAAACAAACAGGATGGCGATAGCAGCCCCCATCACGACAACACCCCAGAACTTCGCGTCCAGGCCAAAGAGGTCAATAGTCACCGCCCGCAACATGGCGTAGAACGGTGTGAAGTACCACACCGGCGCTATGTGGTCGGGCGTCTTGAGGGCATTGGCAGGCTCGAAATTCGGCTTTTCAATGAACAACCCGCCCATCTCGGGGAAGAAGAAGACCACGATAAAGAAGATGAAGAAGAAAACACCCACGCCCAACAGGTCATGCACCGTGTAATAGGGATGGAACGGTATACCATCTTTGGGAATGCCGTTTTCGTCCTTGTTCTTCTTGATATCAATACCGTCAGGGTTGTTGGAGCCAACTTCGTGCAGCGCAAGAATGTGCAGCACCACCAAACCAAGCAGAACGATTGGTAATGCGACAACATGCAATGCAAAGAATCGGTTCAGGGTAATACCAGAGATCAGGTAGTCACCGCGGATCCACAGCGACAGATCATCGCCAATGACCGGAATGGCGCCAAACAGGTTTACGATCACCTGCGCACCCCAGTAGGACATCTGACCCCAGGGCAGCAGATAACCCATGAATGCTTCGGCCATCAGAACCAGGTAAATCAGCATACCGAAGATCCAGATCAGCTCGCGCGGCTTTTGATAAGAGCCGTACATCAAGCCACGGAACATGTGGAGATAAACCACCACGAAGAACGCGGAAGCGCCGGTGGAGTGCAGGTATCGAAGCAACCAACCCCACTCAACATCACGCATGATGTATTCAACTGACGCGAACGCACCTTCCGCTGTGGGGTTATAGCTCATGGTCAGCCAGATACCGGTCACGAGCTGATTCACCAGCACCAACATCGCCAGCGAACCAAAGAAGTACCACATGTTGAAGTTCTTGGGCGCGTAATACTTGCCAACGTGCTTGTTCCACGCATCGACAATTGGAAGACGTTCGTCTACCCAGTTCACTAACTTGTTCATTATGCGGCCCCCTCAGGATCCAGACCGACGGTCAGAGTGTTCTCGTCGTCAAAGCGATAGGGAGGCACCTGAAGATTCGAGGGTGCCGGCATATTCGGATAGACACGCCCGGCAAGATCGTAACGGGAGCCGTGACACGCACAATAGAAGCCGCCAAGCCAGTTTTCCCCGAGATCGGCTGGAGCGACTTCTGGCCTGAATTGGGGAGAGCAGCCCAGATGGGTACAGATACCGACGAGAACAGCGTACTCGTCTTTGAGTGCCCGGAGCTCGCCTTCGATGTAGGCAGGTTGGTCCGCTTCCTTGGAAAGAGGATCCTTCACCTGGTCATTCAGCTCGAGAATGTTTTCGTTCATCTCTTCGGTGCGGCGAATAACCCACACCGGCTTACCGCGCCATTTGACGGTCATTTGCTGACCTGGCTCCAGTTTACTGACATTGACGGTGACCGGTGCACCGGCTGCTTCCGCTTTGGCACTGGGATTCCAGGATGCTACGAAAGGCACGGCCGCACCGACGACGCCGACACCACCCACCACAGACGTGGCACCGATCAAAAATCGGCGCCTGCCTTGGCTCACGTCGCCATTACTCATTATGGTTATCTCCCATCAGGCGACATACAGCCCTGCTTACAGGGAAACTGCACATCGAAAAGGACTTCTCTCAACCTAAAATTATAAGCGCTCAAATGGTAATGAAATTACCCTGCCCTTACAAGTCGGAAAGGCTTTGAGCCGGGCCATTACCTGTCTCAAGCCTGTTCGAAACTGACTTCCCAGACAACAAAAAACCCGGCCAATAGACCGGGTTTTTTTCGGATCTGCTCCAGCGATTTTAACGCTTGGAGAACTGAGGACGCTTACGCGCCTTCCGCAGACCAACTTTCTTACGCTCCACTTCACGAGCGTCACGGGTAACGTAACCCGCCTTACGCAGCGCAGGGCGCAGCGTTTCATCGTAATCCATCAGGGCGCGAGTCAGGCCGTGACGAATAGCGCCCGCCTGACCACTGATACCACCACCTTTAACAGTGATGTTGATATCGAAACGATCCGTGGATTCAGCAACCACCAGGGGCTGACGAACAATCATCCGCAGAGTTTCGCGACCGAAAAACTGCTCAATGGAACGACCGTTGATAGAGATGTTACCGCTTCCCGGCTTGATGAAAACCCGAGCCGTGGATGTCTTGCGGCGACCAGTACCGTAATTTTGTGCTACAGACATATCCGCCTTCCGTTAAATGTCGAGTTCTTTGGGCTGCTGGGCTGCATGAGGATGCTCAGCGCCGGCATAAATTTTCAGCTTCTTGAACATGGCACGGCCAAGCGGGCCATTCGGAAGCATGCCTTTAACAGACTTCTGAATGATTTGCTCAGGAGCCTTGTCGACCAGCTTCTCGAAGTTGATGGACTTGATTCCACCCGGAAAGCCGGTGTGACTGTAGTACATCTTGTCAAATGCTTTTTTGCCGGTAACCCGTACCTGACTGGCATTGATAACCACAATGTAATCACCAGTGTCGACGTGAGGGGTGTACTCAGGCTTATGCTTGCCCCGCAGACGACGGGCGATTTCAGTTGACAGACGACCCAGCGTCTTGCCGGCTGCGTCTACAACGTACCAGTCACGTGTTACTGTTTCTGGTTTCGCACTCAGAGTCTTCATTGATTCCGCCTTGAACGCTATATAAGAAACGTTAAAAACCACCACCGGTAAATGCTCGGCATCCGGAGGAGGTTCTTTACCTGTATGTTATGCGGCAGTGACATCATTCGGGGCTGAGATGATGGCATCGCCTTGAAAAGCCAGGGCGCGAAGTATATCCGAACCCAAAAAGAAAGCCAACCCTGAAAGGGACTGTTTCGTTATTCACGTATCCTCATTGCTACCGCGGAACGGAGCCACCAACCAAAGGGCACCGAAACAACCCGTGGTCGTCATTTCCACGACTCTAGCGCTCGGAAGCGCCGACTTCGTTCCAACCATACAGCCGCTGCACGTTGCAGAGCAGCGACTGGGCCAGGTCTTCGAGCCCCGAATTCCGCAACCGTGCCAGGGTGGCTAGTATCGACGGCAGGTACGCAGGCGAATTATGCCCCGCCTCGACGCCCGCTGGCGCCATATCAGGCGCGTCCGTCTCGAGGATCAACGCATCAACGGGCAACCGGGCGATGGTATCCCGGGTCTTTCGCGCTCGCTGATGGGTAATGACACCACCAACACCGATGAAGCAACCGAGGTCAATCAGCTTGGTAGCCTGCTCATAGCTGCCCGAAAACCCGTGCACCAACACCCGCCCTGAAAAGCGCTTGCGCCGCAGCACCTCATAGACCTCGTCGTGGGTCTTAACGGAGTGAATAACCAGCGGTAAATGTACAAGCGCAGCAATATCAACCTGCCCTTCAAACCAGGCGTACTGATCCCGCATGTCCCCGTGGAGCCGATCCAGGCCGCACTCCCCCAAGGCTACACAATGACCTGGACGGTCTTCGAGCAAGCCTTGCAATGCGCATAGGTCATCGGCGGTATGCTCAGCCACATACCAGGGATGGATTCCGAGACAGTAGTAGAGCCCATCGTATTCCGATGCAATGCGACTCACCCTGCTCCAGTCGGGCCGCCGAACGCCGGGAATAACGAGATTCGACAGACCACTGCTGCGAGCGTCCTCAAGCACTGCCTTGCGACGCCCATCAAACTCAGGGAAGTCAAAATGGCAATGAGCATCAATGAGTCGCATTCACTCACTCCAGCCTACTAGTGCTCCCGTGTTTTATGGAAGCTGATCTCTGGATAGCGCTCCTGGGCCAACTGCAGGTTGACCATCGTTGGCGCAATGTAGGCCAGTCGGTCGCTGCCATCCAGAGCCAGGAAATCGTTAGCCTTACGCTCGAACTCATCCAGTTTACGCTCATCAGAGGCCGTTACCCAGCGTGCCGTTGCAACATTTATCGGCTCATACACCGCCTCAACCTTATATTCGCTCTTGAGCCGACTAACCACCACATCAAACTGCAGGACACCCACCGCTCCCACGATCAGGTCGTTGTTTCGAAGCGGGCGAAAAACCTGTACCGCGCCTTCTTCCGCAAGCTGGATCAAACCCTTTTGCAGCTGCTTGGACTTGAGCGGGTCCTTCAGGCGAATACGACGGAACAATTCCGGTGCAAAATTGGGGATGCCGGTAAATTTCATATCCTCACCGGCAGTGAAGGTATCTCCCAGCTGGATGGTGCCGTGGTTGTGAAGGCCGATAATATCGCCTGCGAACGCCTCCCCCGCGTGCTCCCGATCACCTGCCATGAAGGTCAGCGCATCGGAAAAGCGAACTTCCTTGCCGATTCTCACGTGACGCGCTTTCATGCCCTGATTGTAGCGCCCCGACACGATCCTCAGAAAAGCCACACGATCCCGGTGCTGGGGGTCCATATTCGCCTGAATCTTGAACACGAAGCCCGAGAAGACATCCTCTTCTGGTTTCACTAATCGCTGATCGGTTTCACGCGGTTGCGGTGTTGGGGCCCACTCCACCAACCCATCAAGCATGTGATCCACACCAAAATTGCCCAGCGCCGTACCGAAGAACACCGGCGTGAGCTCGCCCGCAAGGAAGGCGTCCAGATCGAACTCATGGGACGCTCCTTTCACCAGCTCAATCTCGTCTCGGAGATCACCAGCATAGCCTCCCAGAACCTCGTCCAGCTCAGGATTCTCAAGCCCCTGGATCACTCGTTTTTCCTGGATGGCATGGCCCTGACCGGATTTGTACAGGATCACTTCGTCCCGGGTCAGGTGATAGACACCTTTAAAATTCTTCCCCATACCGATGGGCCAGGTAATCGGTGCGCAGGCGATTTTGAGGACATCCTCAACCTCATCCATCAACTCCACGGGATCACGCGTATCACGGTCTAGCTTGTTCATGAAGGTCAGTATTGGCGTATCCCGCAAGCGGGTTACTTCCATCAGCTTGATCGTGCGTTCCTCAACACCCTTGGCGCTGTCGATCACCATCAGGCACGAATCCACCGCCGTTAACGTGCGGTAGGTATCTTCCGAGAAATCTTCGTGGCCAGGCGTATCCAGGAGGTTGACCAGGCGCCCGCCATATGGGAATTGCATCACCGAGGTGGTGACGGAAATACCACGCTCCTTTTCCATCTCCATCCAGTCGGATTTTGCGTGCTGCCCCGACTTCTTTCCCTTGACCGTGCCGGCTTTCTGGATGGCCTGCCCAAACAGCAGAACCTTCTCTGTAATGGTGGTTTTACCCGCATCCGGATGCGAGATAATCGCAAACGTGCGGCGCTGGGATACTTCGCTGGCAAGGCTGGTCATAATTGGTAACAACCTGGTTCGGAGAGACTGAAAAAACGGACGTCATTATAGGGATATTAAGGCACTGACGCGAACCCGCATCCGTTGAGAGCGTGCCGATCTAACCGCGGAGTTTCGAGGGACTATCTGCCCAAGGGTAAGGCCATGACCAGTGCGTCTTCCCGCTCGCGGCCTGCAGGGTAGTAGCCCTTCCTGCGACCAATCACGTCAAAACCTTCCGCCGCGTACAGATCAATTGCTGCACGGTTGCTGGCGCGCACCTCCAGTAAAACCTGGCTCATGCCATCCCGCGCCGCCTCCAGCACAAGGTGCCGAAGCAAACGGCGTCCTCCGCCATTGCCCTGTTTAGCCGGTGCCACGCACAGATTCAGCAAATGGGCTTCACCCACCATATAAGCGACGACGGCGTATCCACTGAGCCGCTGCCCCCACTCGAGTGCCCAGAGCCGATAGTCAGGCCGAAAGCACCCCAAAAAAACGGACTCGCTCCAGGGGAAGGAGTAGCCCTGGGCTTCGATATTGAGGACGTCAGGCAGATCCTCCTGGCGTAAGGCCCGGATCATGAGGTCGGCAATCTCTATCTCGCGGTATAGATCCTGACCCACAAGTCAGCCCCCGACGGCGGACTTCAACTGCTGCCAGAGCTCACGCTTGTAAGCGGGCACCGCAGCCAATTCGGCAAGAGTATGGGAGAAGTCGACAGCAGCATCACCCAGCGCATCGTCAAGCAATACAGCTCTTTCTGTGGGAGAATCGTTGGTTAAAACTCCGAGCAAGACCACCTTGCGGGCACCGAAGTCATTGGCCAGGAAATGAAGAGTATCGCGAAAACAGTCTGCGCTGTTTCCTGGAACCCTCAGATTTCCAAACACCGGCCAGCGAAGCTCGCGCCCTTTCTCAATCCGGGTTTCACCGACCGCTGCCAGGATGTTTTTTGCCAGTGTGTCTTGAAGACGTGTGCTAGCCTCGTCGGATACACCACTGATCAGCACAAGCTGCTCTGAGAACCAGAACCCAAGGTGGGCGTGAATCTGGCGGGGCAGCTCCCCAGCAGCGTCCACTGTTTTTTCAGGCGACTCGTCGGCCGGTGCCTTCGACTCAACGGCAACTGGCGTTTCCGGAGCCTTTTCGGGCACCGGTACGCCAGCAGGTTCCGGCGTGTCATCGGCCATCAGCGCCTGGATGCCGGCGATTCTGTCCTTGCCGACACCATCAACCTTACGCTGGGGAACGGATGGCCGCGCCGGAACCGGAGGCGGTGCAATCGCAGCAGCTTCCAGCTCCGGCTCATCCTTCTCGGGAAAGGCGAATTCAGGGCTCGGTGCGGCGCCGGGTAACGCCTTCCTGGCGTACCAGAGATGGATTCCCGCCTTGCCCAGATAAAATTGACGTTCTGCCTCTGGCATCATCATTGTGCTAGCCCCCTTCGCCTACCCTGCTCAGACATCAGCGCCCTGCGGGTGCTGCCGAACACCGCCCCGGCTGATCAGGTTCAGGGCCTCAATGTAGGCCTTTGCGGAGGCGATAATGATATCGGTATCGGCGCCGATGCCGTTCACAATTCGACCACCGCGCTCCAGGCGTACCGTTACTTCCCCCTGGGCATCCGTACCGCTGGTAATGTTGTTCACGGAATAAAGCTGCAGGTTACAGCCGGAGTCTACCAGGGACTCAATAGCCTTGAAGGTGGCGTCAACCGGCCCGCTGCCTTCTGCCTCTACCTTGTGCTCCCTGCCATCCACCAGAAGGGTCAAGCGAGCCCGGGGAATAACACCGGTCTCAGAGCACACCTGCATAGTAACAAGCCCATAGCGGCCGTCTTCTTCCTTCTGCCGGGTATCGCTGGCAATCGCCTGAAGGTCTTCATCGAAAATCTCATGTTTGAGATCAGCCAGTGCCTTGAACCGGGTAAAGGCTTCATTAAGCTCTGTTTCTGTCTCAAACTGGATGCCGAGTTCCAACAGGCGGGAACGGAAAGCATTACGGCCAGAATGTTTGCCCAGCACCAGGCTGTTGGTGTGCCAGCCCACGTCCTGTGCCCGCATGATTTCGTAGGTTTCCCGATGCTTCAGGACGCCATCCTGATGAATACCTGATTCGTGGGCAAAGGCGTTTGCACCAACGATCGCCTTGTTAGGCTGTACCGGAAAGCCGGTGATGGTCGATACCAGTCGAGAGGCAGGCACAATGTGCTGAGCATCTACCCGGGTGTCGATAGTGTAAAGATCCTGACGGGTACGAACCGCCATCACAAGCTCTTCAAGAGAAGCGTTCCCTGCCCGCTCACCGAGCCCGTTGATGGTGCATTCCACCTGGCGGGCGCCGCTGCTAACGGCTGCAAGGGAGTTTGCAACCGCAAGCCCGAGGTCGTTGTGACAGTGAACGGAGAACACGGCTTTGTCGGCGTTCGGAACACGGTTTAGCAACTGACGGATGGTCTCCCCAAACTGCTCCGGAATGGCATAGCCCACTGTATCCGGAATGTTGATGGTTGTTGCGCCGGCCTTGATTGCCGCTTCGATAATACGGCACAGAAAATCCAGCTCTGACCGACCGGCGTCTTCGCAGGAAAATTCAACGTCGTCAACATGACTGCGGGCACGCCTAACGGATCTGACGGCCTGCTCAACCACGTCATCCGGCTGCATCTGCAGCTTGTACTGCATGTGAATCGGAGACGTCGCAATGAAGGTATGGATACGTCCGCGCTCGGCCGGCCTGATGGCCTCCGCGGCGCGGTCAATGTCCTTATCCAGTGCCCTGGCAAGACTGCAAACGGTAGATTCCTTGATAGACTCTGCAATCGACTTTACCGCCTCGAAGTCACCCTGGCTGGCGATCGCAAAACCCGCCTCTATGACGTCAACCCTCAGCTTCTCGAGAATCCGGGCTATCCGCAGTTTCTCCGCTTTTGTCATCGTTGCGCCGGGGCTTTGCTCACCGTCACGCAATGTTGTGTCAAAAATAACCAGGTGATCGTTCGCAGGCATGGCGCTCTCCATCAGGGCAACTGAAGACCAGTTTCACGGGAGTATATCATCGATTGCGATGCCCACGGGGCGTGCATAGTGTTTAGTCGACGCCGTTCATCCAGACCAGCCAAATCAGCAAACCATTGAGCACCAGAGAGACAACCGCGATGAAACGCCAGTTTTCCGGTGGCACACGGTCCACGAGCGGGCGCCATTCGGTGGGTGTCAGCGCCGGGTTGGGATGTCCGAGATCCCTCAGGAATTCCGACAGCGAAGGGTATCGGGACTCCGGCCTCAAGGAAACGGAGCGTTGCAGGCAGGCATCCAGCCACACCGGCAGGTCTGGGTTGAATTCGCGTATACTGCGATAGCGCAAACGGCGACGGACGGAGGGTCTGGGAGGTTTCGCATAGGGAAGCTGACCGGTCAACAGCTCATAGGCAATCACCGCCAGGGAATAGCGGTCAGAGGCGGGTGTTGCCCGATCACCCTCAAGACACTCCGGCGCAGCGTAGCTCTCAGTCCCCAGGCAGCCATCCTGCCCCCACGGAACATCAATCTCCTCAATCCCTCGAATTCGTACCGCGCCCAGGTCAATGATTTTAACTGTCCCGTCTCTGGCAATAAGTACGTTTTCTGGCTTGAGATCCTGGTGCACCATTTCAAGACGGTGCAGAGCCCGTAAACCAATGGCAATCTGCTGAATGAGGTTCCTCACGTCGGCAGGCGTTGGCAGGGGGTTGTCGTTCATCCACTCGCGTAGCGTCGGTCCCTGAACATATTCGGTGACACAATAGAGGCAGCGTCGGTTCTGGGGCGGCTCAATAAACCGGACAATATGAGGACTGTTTACACGGCGCCCCACCCAGCACTCATTGAGAAAACGGTCGATATAGGCCGGATCATCCACAAAGTTCGGCGATGGCGTTTTGATAATCACCGGCTCACCGCCGGCATCGGGGCTGGCAAGGTAAACCTGGGTGCGGCGGCTGGCGTGGATTTCCCTGACAATCCGATAACCGTCAAGCCTTTGCCCAGGTTCCAATGGCGGCGGGAATGCCAGCGACGTCAGCCGCTCATAATGAGCCTCAACGTCTTCCACTGGCAGATGCTCAATATTAAGTACCTGAGCACTCAGGTTGTCGGGGCTTCCAGCGGAGTAGGCTGCGTCCACCAGCGCCCTGGCGACCTCATCCGCGTCACCCTCCGCTGCAAGTCCAGCCATAACGACTGGGTCGAGATACCCGTGCACACCATCAGTGGTCAATAGCAAACAATCACCGGGCAGAAGGTTTGCCCGGAATACATCAATTTCGACATTCAGCTCAGCCCCCATGGCCTTTGTCAGCGCGCCCCTATCGGCGCCTACAACTGCATGATGGTCCCTGGTCAGGCACTCCAGTTCGCCGTTGCGAACAAGACAAACCCGACTATCCCCCACATGAAATACATAGGCTCGATTGTTCTTGATGACGACACCGCTAAAAGTACACACCATCGCATGGGCATCTGCATGGCCGGCGTGACCACGACCGTGCAACCATCGATTCAAGGCCCCAAGGACACGACCGGCCGCAGTTTCAACGGCCCAGGAGTCCGGCGTACTGTAGTAGTCGTGCAGAAACCCTTTTACGCAGGTCTCAGCCGCCTCACGGCCTGCGGCTGAAGCACTCACCCCATCGGCAATAACAGCAGCAACTCCCTTGAGAACGAGGGCCTCGCCTTCTGGATACCGAATACCCAGGCTGTCCTGATTCTCGGCCTTCCGGCCGGCGATGCTGTATTGGCCGGCCTGTAATTGGAGGCGGCCACTCACGTTACGTCAATCATTCTGACGGAACCATCCGGCATAACCTCGCTTGTTTGCGGATCAGGTTCATCCATGAAGATCATCACCAGGGACATGATTGCCAGAGCAATTGCTCCCAACACCAGGAAGAACTGATCTGAGGGCACCAGGGCCAATACAACCAGGAAGACAACACCTCCTACATTGCCGTAGGCACCTGCCATCCCCGCAACCTGGCCGGTAAGACGACGCTTCACCAACGGAACCGACGCATAGACTGCGCCACATCCGCCTTGCACAAAGATCGAGCAGAGCACAACCAGAGTGACCGCCAATGGCAGAGGCCAGCTGCTATCAATCCTTGCCATGAAGAAGTATCCAACTGCGATACCGGCCAGCATCAGTATCGTAATCAGCTTTCGCCCATAGCGGTCCGCAAGATAGCCGCCGCCGGGGCGCCCAAACAGGTTCATCAGAGCAAAACTCCCGCCGAGCATCCCCGCCAACATGGGAGAGATATCAAACGTATCCAGGAAATACAGCGGCAACATGGAGACCACCGCAAGTTCCGATCCGAAGCTCGCCATATATACGAGATTTAAAAGTGCTACCTGCTTGAACGGGTAACGATCAAATGCCGGTACAGGCCTTTGAAAGACGTGACCGTTTATCTGCCAAATCCGCAAGAACTGGACAGCTGCCATCACCCCTATCGCACCATAAAGAAGATAGGTTGTCGGAGCCCCCAGCATACCGAGCTTATAGGGCCCCAGTTGCCAAACGATCAACGCCAAAGCAAAGAACAGCGGCAAGTTCATTACCACGTAAAGGACGAAATCGCCCTTGCTGGTGACTTCCATCGCACCGCCCCGCTTTGGCTTGAAGTAAGTCGAACCTTTTGGGGTATCGCGAACCAGGATGAAGAAAACCGCCGCGTAGATAATCGCGATAACACCGGTCGTGCCTACCGCCCAGCGCCATCCGTTATCGCCACCGAACCACAGCGCGAGTGCCGGCAATGAAAGCCCGGCAAACGCAGCTCCAAAGTTACCCCAACCGCCATAGATACCCTCAGCCAGTCCCAGCTCCTTCGCCGGGAACCATTCACTTATCAGACGGATACCCACAACAAATCCCGCACCAACAAAGCCCAACAAGAATCGGGTCACTGCGAGCTGTTCAAAGGTTGTGGAGAGTGAAAATGCGATACAGAGAAGCCCTGACACAACAAGGACCAGGCTATACACACGGCGAGGGCCGAGTGCATCCACTAACATACCGATAAGAATTCGAGCTGGTATCGTCAATGCCACGTTGAGCAGCAACAAGGTATTTACTTCCGAGGCTGACAACCCGAACTGATCTCGAATAGAAGACATTAGGGGGGCGTGATTAAACCAGACCAGGAAGCTTATAAAAAACGCTACCCAACTCAGGTGAAGAACTTTGATCCTTCCTACGAAAGAAAGGAATCGAAAAGAGGTATCGCTCATACGTTGGCCTGTAAACATGCGGAATTTGCCAACAGATCGTGAGGAAGGTTCTAAGGGAGGGGCCAAGTGTGGCGAACTATCAAAGCAAAACAGGAATGGCCGACACCTTCACTTCCTTCTGACGGCGTCGTTGCCGGTACCTGTTGGAGCCTAACTCTAGACCCGATACTTCAGCAAAATATATTCCAGAATATTTTTAATTTTTAAAAACAATGCATTGCGAATATTTCCAAGGGCAACAAATCCCCAGCAACGCACCAATGCTGGGCAACCCGAGCGGCACCGCACCACTATAGGTTATTGGTCGTTAGTTTTTTACAGGCAATAAAAAACCCCCGTCGGCGAAGCCGCGGGGGTTTTTGGTATTAGGAGCCTGACGATGACCTACATTGCTCAGGCCTGTCGGCCTTCGGCCCTTCGGGCCCGCCGTCGCT